>Ga0308160_10000948_pt1 | contig 45421 bp, 41 predicted proteins | sample PhyFR1_FD_201036 | JGI IMG/M metagenome (GOLD analysis project Ga0308160, IMG submission 201036) | Phyllosphere microbial communities from UC Gill Tract Community Farm, Albany, California, United States - DLSLF.R1 | ecosystem: Host-associated > Plants > Phyllosphere > Unclassified | place: USA...
CGCGGTGATGTTTTCGTAGATCTCCGAAGCGTTGTTTTCACTCAGCAGCTCATCGATGCCGAAATATCTTTTCAGCTCCAGGTGTGTCCAGTGATACAGCGGATTCCTTAAAGTATAAGGTACCGTTCTGGCCCAGGCCTCAAACTTTTCCTTGTCGGAAGAATCCCCCGTGATGAATTTCTCGTTGATGCCCAGCGTCCTCATCGCCCGCCATTTGTAATGGTCCCCCGCAATCCAAACCTTCGAGATATTCCCGAAAACCGTATCCTCAGCCATATCCTTCGGAATCAAATGGTTGTGGTAATCGATGATCAGCTGTTTCTCAGCGTAATTAAAATAAAGCTCTTCTGCGTAGCTGCTCTGTAATAAAAAATTGTCGGTGATAAATGATTTCATTGGTAAGGTTCTGAGGTTATTCATTAGCAGGTTTTCCGATGGTTGCCAGAATTCCGCCGTCTACATAAATAATTTGTCCGTTGATGAAACGGCTTGCATCGGAAGCCAGGAAAATAGCGGTTCCTGCCAGGTCTTCCGGATCGCCCCATCTTCCTTCCGGGGTCCGGCTGATGATAAATTCATTGAAAGGATTTCCGTCTACCCGGATCGGTTCGGTCTGCGAGGTGGCAAAATAGCCGGGGCCGATTCCGTTCACCTGGATGTTGTGTTTTGCCCATTCGGTCGCCAGATTTTTGGTCAGCATTTTCAATCCGCCTTTTGCCGAAGCATAGGCTACTACGTTGTCGCGGCCCAGTTCGCTCATCATGGAGCAGATGTTGATGATTTTTCCGGATCTTCTTTTGATCATGTATTTTCCTACAAGTTTGGACATAATAAAAGGCCCGGTAAGATCTACGTCGATCACTTTCCTGAAATCGTCTATTTCCATATCGATGGCAGGAATTCTTTTGATTATTCCAGCGTTGTTAACCAAGATGTCTATTTTTCCGTGGGTGGCTTCCATCAGGGCTACTTTCTGAGCGGCTTCCCGTTCATCGGTGACATCAAAAATATACCCGGTGGCCTGATATCCTTTAGAATGGTAATATTCCAGTGCTTTCTCTAATTTTGAAGGGGTGGTGCTGGTAATGGCCAGTTCGGCTCCCGCCGCCGCAAGGCCTTCTGCCATGGCCATTCCCAATCCGTGGGTTCCGCCGGTAACAACGGCTGTTTTCCCGGATAAATCGAATAAATTCATGTAAAAATTAATTACTTTAGTTCGTTTGTTTTAACGGCATCCATATCGCCGTAATCCATATTTTCTCCTGCCATTCCCCAGATGAAGGTATAATTGGACGTGCCTACGCCTGAGTGGATCGACCATTCGGGAGACAGTACTGCTTCATTGTTCTTCAGGAAGATATGACGGGTCTCCTGAGGCTGGCCAAGAAAGTGGCTCACGGCCTGCCCTTCTTCCAGATCGAAATAGAAATAAGCTTCCATTCTTCTTGTATGCGTATGGGACGGCATGGTATTCCATACACTTCCTTCATGCAGTTCCGTCATGCCCATCTGCAGCTGGCAGGTTTCCAGGACACTGTTGACGATCATCTTATTGATGGTACGCCGGTTGGCATATTTGTTTTCACCCAGCTCTACAATTTCGGCCTCATTTTTTGTGATCTTCCTTGTAGGATAGCTATGATGCGCCGGCGCCGAATTGAAATAGAACAAAGCCTGCCCTTCGGATGCGCTTTCAAAAACCACATCCTTTACTCCTTTACCGATGTATAAAGCCTCTTTGTGATCCAGTTCGAAAACTTCACCATCTACGGTAATTTTTCCGGCTGCCCCTACATTGATAATTCCCAGCTCCCTGCGATCGAGGAAATATTCAGCTTTCAGATCATCGGTCGGTTCAAGCTTCAATGCCGTATTTACAGGCATGGCTCCTCCGACGATCATCCGGTCGTACATGGAATAAGTTATTTTGATCTGATCTTCATTAAATAAATCATGGATCAGAAACTCCCTTCTCAGGTCGTCGGTCGTATATTTTTTTACATCTTCCGGATGATGGGCGTAGCGAAACTCTGATTTTGTCATACTCCTTTATTTTCTTTTTATGGTCTTTGATAAACCCTTTTTTAATATTATGTAATCGATTGCATAAAATTACACTGAAATTCTGTAGAAATACTCTTGGGTTAAATATAGAATTATTATTTAATTCGTTAATAATAATTTAATTTTAATTTTTAACTAATTGATTTACATTAAATTAAAAATTAAAATAATATTTAAACATGAAATAAAATATAGATTTAGCTGTTCTTTTATTAACCGAAATCATCAGGCAATTCCGGAATTATGGACAAACCCCCGGAAAATGAAATATTTAATATTAAATAAATATCTGCTAAAAATAATACTGTATTTCTTTATAAATAACAACAAAACGATATAAAAAACACCGATTAAGAAATATCAGAAAATTTCATATCCAAAAACTGACAAAAATCAGGAAACAGATGATATTTTCAATTTTCAGTATAGATTTCGGGAATTTTTTCATCGGAAAAATCATGATATTTTAATGAATTTTTAAGCTTTTCATGAGTTGATAAAATTTTTTTTTTAATCATCCGAACCATTATCCAATTTAAATTAAAATAATTAAATAACTGATAATCAATTATTAATAATTATTCCTGAATTTATATTTTAATTGAATTAATATTAAAGTATGCCGAATTAATAAAAAAATAATATTTTTTTCTTTGCGTATTAAAAAATAATATTAGTTTAGAAGCCAGGATATTTGATGTGAAAATTTACGCAATCGATTGCACTCCGGAAAGCGTATGGTTTTCAAAAATATTTTGCCACTAAAAACCCAGTAGAATACTTCCAGATCCAACAAAAACAAAGATTGAAAAATTTTCAACCCAAACTAAAACTATAAGGATACAAAATGGATAAAAGAGTACAATCCGTAAAGTGGTTATATTTAACTTTCTTTCTGCTTCCTGTCCTGGCCATGGCTCAGGAAAAAGAAACCAAAAAAGAGAAAGAAACCAATATCGATGAAGTGGTATTGGTAGGCTATACCCGGGTTTCCAAAAAAGATGTTACCAATGCCGTATCTTCGGTAAAAGGAGAAGCCATCAAGGATATGCCCTCCAACAATGCTGCAGAAGCCATCCAGGGAAGAATGGCCGGAGTGCAGGTTTCGCTGAGTGAAGGAGCACCAGGAGCCGATGTGGACATTGTGGTGAGAGGAGGAAACTCCATTACGGGCAGCAATGCGCCGCTGTATATCGTAGACGGCGTCCAGATGGACAATGCCCTGACGATCCTGTCACCTAAAGAAATTCAGTCCATCGAGGTTTTAAAAGATGCCTCTTCCACCAGCATTTACGGCGCCAGAGGAGCCAATGGTGTGGTACTGATTACTACGAAAGGAGGCCGCAAAAGAGCCAAGACTTCCATCAACTACAACGGTTTTTTAGGTGTAAGAAGCATACAGAACACCATTGATGTGCTGGATCCGTATCAATACGTCCTCTATCAATATGAACTTTACAACAGAGGCGGCGTACAGACCGATATCGATCTGTTCAAAAACAGATACGGTACCTATGCCGATCTGGAAAAATACAAAACCATCAAGAAAAGGGACTGGCAGGATGAAGTTTTCGGAAGGGAAGCCTTCAACTTCACGCATAACCTTGCGGTAACCGGCGGTTCGGACAATTCTTCTTTCTCGCTTTCCCTGAACAATGTACAGGAAGACGGCATCATGATCGGTTCCGGGTTCAAAAGGAATATGGCCAACTTCAAATATGACTATGATTTATCCAAGAAAGTAAGCATGACCCTGAATGCCCGCTACAGCCGGCAGACCATTTTCGGCGCAGGAACTTCATCCACCGGTTCGCAGAGTACCAACCGGTTGAGAAATGCGGTGAGGTACCAGCCGTTTGAAGGCGGATCTACCGTAAATGTGGATGATTTCGATCCTTTGTTCGCCAATGAGACCAACCTGGTGAACCCGGTGCTGCTGGCCAACAGTGAAGTAAAGGAAAACGGCAGAAACGACCTTCTCCTCAACGGAACCCTGGAATATAAAATTACCAAAGACCTTACTTTCAGAAGCATTATCGGATATGTTCAGCGGGACGAGTTCGTCAATCAGTTCTCCGGCCCGATTACCAGCCTTGCCCGGCAGAACAATGACCAGCCGGTGGTATTCCTGAGCAAAACGCAATCCAGAAGAATTACCAACACCAACACATTAAACTATAGAAAAACATTCGGAAACCATAAACTGGATTTACTTGCCGGACAGGAAATCGTAAAAACGGATGCCGAATCGCTGACGATGAACATCAAGTGGTTCCCGAAATCCATCAGTGCCGAGGAAGCATTTGCCAACATCCAGGCTGCTTCCCCTCCATCGGGACAGGTGCAGGATATTCCGCGGACCAATGTACTGCCGGACCGTCTGGCTTCGTTTTTCGGAAGGGCCAATTATATCTTCAGAAACAAATATATCGTAACGGCTTCCATGAGGGCCGACGGTTCCAGTGTATTCGGACCCGGAAACCAGTGGGGCTACTTCCCTGCCGCGTCCGTCGCCTGGAAGATCAATGAAGAGAACTTCCTGAAGGACAGCCGAACCATCAGCGAGCTGAAGCTGCGTGCCGGCTACGGGATGTCCGGAAACAACAGGATCGGGGCATTTTTATACAACACCTTTTTCACGACCTCATCGGATTATGGCTATGCCTTCGGGAGCAATGTAACGCCGGGGGCTACAACGGGAAATATCATGTCTAACAAAGGGGTAAAATGGGAATCTTCGGCTTCTAAAAATGCAGGACTGGATTTCGGTTTCTTCAAAGGAAGAATATATGGGACGCTCGACGTTTACCAGACCGACACCAAAGATCTTCTGCTCCTGGCCAAGATCCCGCAGACCTCAGGTTATGAATACCAGTACCAGAACTCGGGAAGCACCACCAACAAAGGGATCGAATTTTCGGTAGGCGCGTCGGTCATCAATAAGGAAAACTTCAAATGGAACATCGACGCCAACATCTCTTCCAATAAGAACATGATTAAAAGTTTAGGGAACAGTGCTTCGGCCAGTGCCAACTTTTATTACTATCCTTCCGGCTGGCAGAACAACCTGAACGATTTTCTCGTACAGGTGGGCAAGCCCGTAGGAACTTACTGGGGCTATGTAACGGCAGGAAGATACGAGATCAGCGATTTTAACTACAATGCAACCACGCAGACCTACACCTTAAAATCCGGAGTGCCGAGCTCTGCAGCTGCCGCCAACGGAGCCAAAGCCGTACAACCCGGTGACCTGAAGCTTCAGGATCTGAACGGCGACGGCGTGATCGATAATAAGGACATGACGGATCTCGGGAATGCACAGCCTAAATTCTACGGAGGGTTCAACCAGACGTTCCGCTACAAAAACTGGGACATGAGCCTGCTGTTCAATTTCTCCGTAGGCAATAAGGTGTATAATGCCAATAAGATCGAATATTCTACCCAGTACCTGTACCGGGACAACAACATGCTGGCTGAAGTAGCCGACCGCTGGAGATGGTTTGACGATGCCGGAAATAAAGTGAATGACCCGGCGGCACTGGCCGCGCTGAATGCCAATACGACGATGTGGACGCCACCCGCAGGAGCTTATTTCCTGCATTCTTATGCTATTGAGGACGGATCTTTCTTAAGACTGAATAACCTGACCATCGGGTACTCTCTCGGAAAAGATTTTACCAGACAGCTGGGACTTTCCAATTTCAGGCTGTATTTTACCATGAACAATGTATTTACCCTTACCGGATATTCGGGATATGACCCGGAAGCCAATACCAGGAGAAATCCTTTGACCCCGGGTGTGGACTATGCTGCCTATCCGAGAAGCAGATTCATTTTGTCGGGTGTCGATATCACTTTTTAAACCTAATCCTATGAAGAAAAATAAATTTTTAGCCATTCTTTTTTCAGTTGCGGGACTGCTTTCCACAAGCGCCTGCGGCGATTTCCTGGATGTAGAAAGCTTATCCAATACTTCGGAAGCACAGCAGTTCGACTCTGCCTCCGATACGTTTTCCGCTTTAGTGGGCGTTTACAATGCGACGATGGGCGACAATACCTACGGCCAGCGGATGAATCTCATCCTTTCCCAGTCGGGAGACGACCTCAGAACTGCAGGAGACTATAATGCCAATGACCGGCGGGGGATCAGCTGCTTCGGAGCGATCCCGACGAATACCGAACTCCTGAGGCCCTTCCTGGATACCTACGCCGGAATCGAAAGAGCCAATCTGGTGATTAAGAATATCCCGATCTCTCCGGTTTACAAAACGGGTTCGGATGCCGACAAAAAACTAATGGACCGGTACCTGGGTGAAGCACTGACGCTGAGAGCGCACTTCTACCACGACCTGATCAAAAACTGGGGCGACGTACCCTTCCAGGATATTCCGTCTTCGGATCTTCCGAGCGTGTATCTTGCCAAAACAGACCGCGATGTCATTTACGATAAAATCCTGGATGATCTTCTGAAAGCGGAAAGCCTCGTTCCCTGGAGATCCGAAGGAAGCACGACCGCCCAAAGAATTTCGAAAGCTGCCGTAAAAGGCCTGAGAGCAAGAATTGCTTTGGCAAGAGCCGGATATTCATTAAGAAGAAGCCCACAGATGATGATGCAGGGTTCCAACCCGCAAAAATACTATCAGATTGCTTACGACGAATGTAAGGACATCATCAATTCCGGGCAGCACCAGCTGAATCCGAGCTATGAAGGCTTATTCAGATCTTTGCATACGAATACACCGGATGCCACGAATGAAATTATCTACGCGATCGGAGCGTTCGGAGGAAACTCGAGAACCGACAGTAAAATCGGTTACTATAATGGGTTGAGACACGATGATACCGACTGGAAATCTTCCGGAGGGATCAGTGCCATTCCGGTATATTTTTATGAATTTACCAAATACGACCTGAGAAGAGACATCAACATCGCCATCTTCAGGGTGAATACCTCAAAACAGGAAGAGCTCCAGACTTCCATCAACTGGAACGACGGAAAGTTCAGGAAATCATGGACTTCCATCACGGGAACTTCCCAGAATTTAGGGATCGATTGGCCTTTGCTGAGATATTCGGATATCCTGCTGATGTTTGCCGAAGCAGACAATGAGATTCATAACGGTCCGTCGCAGGAAGCGATTAACGCCGTAATGGCCGTAAGACAGAGAGCTTATGCCGGAAACCTGGGACAGGTGGGAACCATCCCGACCGACAAAACGGGATTTTTCAGCTATATCGTGAAAGAAAGACAACTGGAATTCGGTGGCGAGGGGCTCAGGAAATATGACCTGATCCGCTGGAACCTGCTGGAAACGAAGATCAACGAAACCAGAACGAAGCTTACCCAGTTTATGAACGGTACCGGTGCTTATGCCAATGTTCCGGAATATATTTTCTACAAGAAAGTAGCGTACAACAAAGACAAAACTGCCCAGCAGAATGTTTCGGACATCGATTTCTATACCACAACCGGAGTTGCCAAAGCAGATATCTTCTACAGCCCGAACCAGAGTGTAGCCACTCCTTCCGGTTATACGAAAGTCAGCTGGAGGCTGGCCATGACACAGCCATACATCAGCGGCGATCCGGTAAAAAGCTATGCCTATTACTTCCAGGCAAACCGAAAGGAACTGCTGCCGATTGCACTGGATGTCATCAATTCCAATTACAACTTAACCCAGGACTACGGATACTAGATCCATCTTACATTCATATCAGAAATACAGGCTTCCTCCCGAAAAGAGAAGTCTGTATTTTAACTAAAAAAAATTCAATGAAAGCTTCCGTTTTTCTCAAAAAAGCAATTTTTTTTTCAATATTGTTGATTGTATGGCTGAGCCTGCTTTCTTTTGAAACCAATGATGAGACCATCGTGGTTTCAAAAGATGGAACAGGTAGTTTCACGACGGTACAGCAAGCCATCGATGCCGTTGAAAACAATGTTCCCACCAGAACAAAAATTTTTATAAAAGCCGGAACTTACAAAGAAAAAATCACCATTCCTGCAGAAAAAGGTGCTATCCTGCTGCAGGGGGAAAACCCGGATACGACGCTTATCACCTATGATGATTTTGCGTCTAAAAAGAATGCGGACGGAAAAGAAACCGGGACCACCAATTCTTCCACCGTTTTTATTTATTCCAAAAATTTTACGGCGAAAAATCTTTCCTTTGAAAACAGTTCGGGACGCGTAGGGCAGGCGGTGGCCGTACTCACAGCGGGAGACCGGATAATTTTTGAAAACTGCCGGTTCCTGGGAAACCAGGATACCCTCTATCTGAAAGGCGTTCAGGATTCCCCGGACAAAACCCGACCTTCCAGAAACTATTTTAAAAACTGCTACATCGAAGGCACCACCGATTATATTTTCGGGGCCGGAACTGCTGTTTTCGAAAACTGCACCATTTATTCGAAAGAAACGGCAAGCTACGTAACCGCCGCCTCTACCCCGCAGGAAAACGAATTCGGTTTTGTATTCATTAATTCTAAGATTGCAGGAAATGCAAAGGAAAGCTCGGTTTATTTGGGCAGGCCCTGGAGACCTTTCGCAAAAACGGTTTTTGTGGATTGTGAAATGAACGCAACCATAAAGCCGGAAGGCTGGCACAACTGGAGCAAACCGGATACTGAAAAGACCACCTTTTATGCGGAACTAAATTCCAAAGGTGCCGGAGCGGAGGTTTCAAAACGGGTTTCGTGGGCACATCAGCTGGACAGGTCGGAGAGGAAAAAATATACCGCAGAAAATATCCTGAAAGGAAACGACCACTGGAACTTTAAGCAGTATTTAAAATAAGATTCTTTAACACATAAGATTTAGATCTTCAGGTGGCCGAGGCTCCTGAGCCACCCTGAATTTTTAGTTATTATTAAATATAAATGAGCATTTTTCAGTTATGAAGAAAAACCTGACCCAACTTTTAACGGCCGGAATCCTGTACAGCATTTCAAATGTTGTGGCCGCGCAGGAAGTATCGGGTTTTCCGGGTGCCGAAGGGTTTGGGAAATATACTCCGGGTGGACGCGGCGGAAAGGTGTATATGGTGACCAAATTATCGGACGACGGCTCAGAAGGAACATTGCGGTATGCTTTAGATCAAAAAGGTCCGAGATACGTTATTTTCAAAACCGGCGGAACCATTTACCTGGAATCTCCGCTGAAAATAAAGGAAGGCAGCGTAACGATCGCGGGGCAAACTGCTCCGGGAGACGGGATTACCATTGCCAATTATGAAACTTTTGTCGCTGCGGATAACGTCATCATCCGTTACCTGAGATTCAGGATGGGCGACCTGAAAAAATTCGAGGGTGATGCGCTGGGCGCACGGTTCATCAAAAACCTGATGGTCGATCACTGCTCGATGAGCTGGTCTACCGATGAAACCGTTTCCATCTATGCCAATGAAAATACGACGCTGCAGTGGTGCATCATCTCGGAGAGCCTTCGAAATTCGGTGCATCGGAAAGGAAGCCATGGCTACGGCGGCATCGCGGGAGGAAAAAAGGCTTCTTTCCATCATAACTTGTATGCGCATCACGACAGCAGGAATCCGAGGCTGGGAGAATATGCAGGCAGTAGATTTGCCCTCACTGATCTTACCGATTTCAGGAACAACGTGATTTACAACTGGGGCCACAACAGCCTTTACGGCGGCGAAGGCATGAATGTAAACATCGTCGGCAATTATTACAAACCCGGGCCCGCAACCCAGACGAAACAGCGGATCGTTGCCATTGATAAAAACGAAAACCCGCAAGCCGAAGTCTACAACCAATGGGGAAGATATTATATCAGCGGAAACAAAACTGAAGGAAGTCCGGAAATTTCAAAAGACAACTGGACACAGGGCGTTTTTGCCCAGATGAAGGCTTCATACAACATAACGGAAAAAGATAAAAGCTCAATCAGAATAAGTCGCCCGCATGATATCCGGAACAACGTCACCACAGATTCCCCGGAACAGGCTTACCAGAAGATTCTCCAGATCGGTGGGGCGAGTCTGATAAGGGATGCGGTGGACCTGCAGGTACTGAAAGACGTGAAAAGCGGAAACTATACCCATAAGGGCTCAAACGGAAGCACAAACGGGATTATCGACTCACAAAGAGATGTCGGCGGATTTCCGGAACTCAGGCAGGGAAGCCCGCTCCCCGACTCCGACCATGACGGCATGCCGGATGAATGGGAAATCAGAAATGGGCTGGACCCCAATATTCCCAATCCCAACGGGCGGGAGTTAGATAAAAATTACGATGATATTGAAGTTTATTTGAATGAACTTGTTAAAAAAATTACCGGCCGTCAATAAGCTGATCACCATGAAAACTTTTAAATAAATGATCCAATGGAAAATAATATGAAGCGGAATGTATTTAAAATCATCTGTACAGGATTCTTACTGAGCACTACCCTACTGCCGGCTCAGACCTCTGTGATCGAAAATATAAAAAACAACCCGAAGGCTCCGTTTTCTTATGCGGAACTTTCGGTAAAGGAAGGCGGAAAATGGGATGGCGACAAATACGTCGGCGGAACTTTTAAGAATGTTCAGCAGCTTACCCTTCCGGAATCCCATACCGACCACTCAACCTACATCCGGTACGAAGGAATCGGACTGGAAAACAACAGGATCGGCTACCGGCTGTACCTGGACTGGAGAAATGCTACCGATATTTTCGGGAAAAAAGTAAATACGCTGGTTCTGCCGGAAGTCGGACAGGACGGTTTCGAGTCGTACCATCACGATGCACCCTGGGGACAGGACATCCTGAAATCCGGCCGCACCATCGGCATCGGTTCTTACGGAAGATATGATGAGCAGAACGATTATGTGGAAACTTTCAAAACCGTAAAAAGCACGACAGCCAAAGTAGGTAACGAAAAAGAACTTTCGTATGCCACCGTCAGCTACACCGGCTGGAAAACCTGGGGCAATGCCGTCGATCTGGAATCCAGACTGACGATCTTCAACAGAGACCGTTTCGTAAAAGTGGATTTAAACCTGAGCAATTCCATTTCAGGATTATGTACGGGAATTGTCGCCTTCAAAAACATCCCGGTAAAACAGGGCATCAGCAAAAATAAAAAATGGGCGTACCTTGCCACGTACGGCAACCAGACCGAAACCAGGAAAGACGACAACCTGGGCATGGCGGTCTTCTACCCTATTGACACTTTCGATAAATACGTGAAGACCAAATCTACCCACACCATCGTTTTTAAGAAAACAAAAGCGGTATCCTATTACTTTCTGGCAGCCTGGTCAATGGAGCCCGGCGGACTGACCACCGAAGAAGCTTTTTACCGGGATCTCGACCGGAAACTGGAAACTTTAGACAACAACAACACCCTTTAAAAGCAGGCAATATGAATTTCATCAGTCAACACCTAAAATTACTGGCCTTCGCGGCTTTAGGTTCGGGAATCTTCCTGTCCTGTGCCCAATCGAAAATGGCAGCCCGGCCGAAAACGGAAACTCCCGGACCGCAGGCCGGCAACGTTGTTCCGGTCAACCTGAAATGGTCCGAAAGAATGATGCTTTCCGAGATGCACCGTTTCCCTGAAGCCTGGATGCTTGATTTCAGCAAAAGTCCGAAATGGACTTATCCTACCGCCATCGTCCTGGACGGTGCCGAACTTTTATACGCTAAAACGGGTAAAAAAGAATATTACGACTACATCAGCGGGTTCGGTGATAAACTGGTGAAGGAAGACGGAACCATCCTGACCTACGAACTCGAAAAATACAATATCGACCTTTTGAACAGCGGAAACGTTCTCCTATACCTTTACGAAAAGGAGAAAAAGGAAAAATACCTGAAAGCCCTGCAGACGCTCCGCCGGCAGATCGACGGACAGCCGAGAACCGGAGAAGGTTCTTTCTGGCACAAAAAAATATATCCGTATCAGGTATGGCTGGACGGGCTCTATATGGGAATGCCATTTTACACCCATTATACCCACGATTTCAGCAAAGGAAACGAAGCGACAAAAGCCTACGACGATATTGTTTTCCAGTTCGATTCGGTACAGAAGAATTTACTGGATAAAAAAACAGGACTTCTTTATCACGCCTGGGACGAAAGCAGAACGGAAGCGTGGGCAGATCAGCAGACCGGGCTTTCCCCGAATTTCTGGGGACGGGCGATGGGCTGGTACGGAATGGCCATGGTGGATGTGCTGGATTACCTGCCGCAGAACCATCCGGGAAGGGCAAGGCTGATTTCCTATCTCCGCTCGTATGCGGATGCTGTCATCAGAGTGCAGGATAAAGACAACGGCCTTTGGTACCAGGTGCTGGATAAACCTTTGGAAAAAGGAAATTATACCGAAGCAACCGCCTCGGGGATGTTTGTTTATACCATGATCAAATCGGTGAACAAAGGCTATCTGCCGGAATCCTATAAAGCTTATGCTCAAAAGGGATATGACGGAATTATTAAAAACCTGATCACGGTAGGTCCCGACGGTGTGGTGAATTTGAATAAATGCTGTGCCGTTGCCGGCCTGGGCGGCAAACCTTACCGCGACGGTTCCTACGAATATTACGTCAATGAAGAAATCCGCTCCAACGACGCCAAAGGAACAGGACCGTTTATCCTCGCCAGCCTGGAGTTTGAGAAATAATCGATTTTAATTAGAAATGAAGATGAATATCGTATCAATAGAAATGACAGGTCATGCTAATAAAAGAGAGAGAGAGACTGGATTAAAATATTTTTCTGTAAAAATCTTTATGATCTTAGCTGAGTGAAAGAGTTTATGCTGAGCCTGTGGAAGTACCTTTGATAACTTAAAAACGGTTAGTAGTCATAAAATCTTTGCGGGCTTTGCGTTAAAAACAGCAGCTTACAAATTATAAACTCCTTACCGGTAATCTTAAAGGTTAAATAAAATGCTTCTACTTAAAAATCTTTGTGATTTTAGCTGAGTGAAAAAAGCTTATAATGAGCCTGAAGAAGCAGTCTATATCACGAAATATCCTGATTTATGAAGATAAAATTTTTAAATACAATAGCCGTTACCCTATTCTCAGCCGCCTCAGCCTACCTGAACGCGCAGGAAAAACCGTATGTTTCCGAAGTATGGACGGCTGACCAGGGGAAAACCTATAAAAACCCGGTCCTGTATGCGGATTACTCCGATCCGGATGCGATCCGCGTAGGGGAAGATTATTACATGACCGCCTCCAGCTTCAATGAAACGCCGGGGCTCCCGATCCTGCACTCCAAAGATATGGTAAACTGGAAACTGGTGAATTATGCCGTTACGGAGGTCCTGCCCAACGATTATTTTTCCGTTCCGAAACGGGGCGACGGCATCTGGGCACCCAGCATCCGTTTTCACCAAGGCGAATTCTATATCTACTGGGGCGATCCCGATTTTGGGGTGTATATGGTAAAAACCAGGGATCCGCTTGGTCCATGGGAGAAGCCGGTACTCGTGATGGAAGGCAAAGGATTAATTGATGCCTGCCCGTTCTGGGACGAGGACGGAAATGCGTATCTGGTCCACGGCTGGGCCGGGAGCCGCGCCGGTGTAAAAAGCCTGCTGACTATCAACCGGATGAATGCTGAAGGAACAAAGGTACTGGACAAAGGAACCCATGTATTTGACGGCCACGATGCGCATCCTACGGTAGAAGGCCCGAAAATGTACAAAAGGAACGGCTACTATTATATTTTTGCGCCGGCCGGCGGCGTGGCTACGGGATGGCAGCTGGCATTACGGTCAAAAAACATTTACGGACCTTACGAAGAAAAGATTGTGCTGGAACAGGGTTCAACGAAAATCAACGGGCCACATCAGGGCGCCTGGGTCGATACGCCTTCGGGGGAAAACTGGTTCTATCATTTCCAGGATGTGGATGCCGGCGGACGGGTGGTCCATCTGCAGCCGATGAAATGGGAAAAAGACTGGCCGGTGATAGGAACCGACAACAATAAAAACGGAATCGGCGAACCGGTACTGACCTATAAAAAACCCGATGTCGGCAAAACTTATCCAACCGTTACGCCGGCAGAAACCGATGAGTTCGACGGTGAAAAACCGGGACTGCAATGGCAGTGGAGTGCCAATGAAAATATCGTATGGTCTTCCAAGCTTCCCGGGCAAAAATTTTTACGTTTATTTTCAATGAAGGTACCGGAAGGGGAAAGGAACCTGTGGAATGTGCCAAACCTTTTTACCCAGAAATTCCCGGCTCCGGAGTTTGCCGTCTCTACCAAAGTGAAGCTGATCCCGGAAGAGGCCAAAGAAGGGAAAACCGCCGGATTGCTGGTCATGGGCCTGGATCATCAGTCCATTGTGATTACGAATAAGCCCGATGGCTTTTATCTCCAGGTGAGAAGAGCTGAAAAAGCAGATAAGGGCGGTGAAGAAAAAATCCTGTTCGAAACCCGGCTGAAAGGCAATGAAGTCTATCTGAAAGTCAACGTGCACGAACCGAATGGCAAATGCCAGTTCAGTTACAGCGAAAACGGGAAAGATTTTATAAAAGCCGGCGATGTTTTCCAGGCCCGGCCCGGAAAGTGGATCGGTGCCAAAGTAGGCCTTTACAGCATCAGTACGGCAAAAGCCCCGCGTGGCGGCTATGCGGATTTCGACTGGTTCAGGATTACAAAGAAATAATGATTAATTAAAAGAAGATCTTAATACTTTTAAATAGGTGATGGCAATTAGCTTTTTGCTATTAGCTTCAAAATCAAAATTTTATAATTAAAAAACGTATTATTAAACTATTTCCGGTATTTATGAATAAAAAAATACATTATATCGTTCCGTTTTTATCTGTCGTTCTGCTTTTGTCGGCATGTCAGACACAAAATCTTGCGCAGAAAACATCGGAGAAGCACAATAAAAAAATCACCCGGATTTTCCTGATCGGCGATTCCACGATGGCCGATTATACCGGCGATTACGATCCCGGAAAGGATTACATGAAAGTACGTTACCCGATTACCGGCTGGGGCCAGGTATTTCAGCCGTTTTTTGCCAAAGACAGCCTGGCTTCCCTGAAACCTGCCCTTACAACCGATTCCGTTCAGGTGATCGACAAAGCACATGGCGGAAGGAGTACCCGTACTTTTTTCCAGGAAGGTAGATGGCGGCAGGTATACGAACATCTGCAGCCCGGAGATTACGTCATCATGCAGTTCGGGCACAACGACGGTTCCGAAAAACATCCGGACCGTTACGTCAACATCCAGGGTTACAAAGAATTTCTACGCCTGTTCGTCAGCCAGACCCGGCAGAAAGCAGGAAATCCGGTGATCCTGACGCCCGTTGCCCGGAATTACCCGTGGAAAGACGGTAAGCTGGAGAACATACATGGCGATTACTGGAAAGCCCCTGCTGAAGTAGCCGGGGAAATGAAAGTTCCCTGCATCGATCTGAACAGGCTTTCCATGGAATATTTTACTGAAAAAGGACAGGATTTTACCACCAGCCATTATTTCATGAATCTTCCTGCCCATACTTACGAAGCGTATCCCGAAGGCCAGAAGGACAATACCCATTTCCAGCCGGAAGGCGCAAAAGCCGTCGCATCGATCGTTTACCGTGAATTTAAAAAAATGCTCAGCACTCAAAAAAAATAAAATGAAGAAGTCTTTTAAAGTGATAGGATTGGCAGCAGCCTTATTGTTTTCAACACAGGTATTTGCCCAGAATACAGATATTTATAACAACATTGAGTTTAAGATGCCTCAGGTAGCGGAAACTTCTTTTCCCGCCAACACGGTTTCCATTACCCAGTTCGGAGGCGTGGCCGGCGGAACCGTAAAGAATACCGAAGCTTTCAGGAAAGCGATGGACGCCCTCAGCAAAAAAGGCGGCGGGAAGCTGGTGGTGCCCCGCGGCATGTGGCTCACCGGGCCGATCGAACTGAAAAGCAACATCAACCTTCATGTGGAAGAAGGCGCTTTTATTATATTTAGCAAAGATAAAAACGATTATCCGCTGGTGGATGTGAGCTTTGAAGGGCTGAATACCATCCGTTGTCAGTCGCCGATTTCCGCGAAGAACGCCACCAATATCGCCATTACGGGAAAAGGGGTGATCGACGGCAGCGGCGATGCCTGGAGGGCCGTTAAGAAAAGTAAGGTCTCAGAATCCCAGTGGAAGGAAATCACAGCGTCCGGCGGAATCCTTTCTTCCGACGGCAAAAACTGGTATCCTTCGGAAAGCTATAAGAAAGGACTGGAAAGCAGCTCCAATTTTAATGTTCCCGATAAAATTTCAAGAGACCAGCTGGTAACGGTAAAAGACTTCCTCCGTCCGGTGATGGTGAGCCTGGTAGGCTGCGACAAAGTCCTGCTGGACGGCCCTACTTTCCAGAATTCGTCGGCCTGGAACCTCCACCCGCTGATGTGCTCCAATGTTATTTTAAGAAACCTGACGGTAAGAAACCCGTGGTATTCTCAGAACGGCGACGGCGTCGACCTGGAATCCTGCAAAAACGTGCTGATCTACGACAACAGCTTTGATGTAGGCGACGATGCCATCTGCATTAAATCCGGAAAAGATGAGGACGGAAGGAAAAGAGGCATGCCTACGGAAAATGTGATCATTAAAAACAACGTGGTCTACCACGGCCACGGAGGATTTGTCGTGGGCAGCGAAATGTCGGGAGGTGCCCGGAACATCCACGTTTCCGACTGCACCTTCATTGGCACGGATATCGGGCTCCGGTTTAAGACCACCCGTGGAAGAGGCGGCATCGTGGAAAATATTTACATTAAAAATATCGACATGATCAACATCCCGACCCAGACCATCGGCTTCAATATGTTTTATGAAGGGTCTTCTCCCGTGCTGGAAGACGGACAGAAGAAAGAAGGTAACAAAGTGCCCGAAAAGACCTATCCGGTCACCGCAGAAACCCCGGTGTTCAGGAATATCTACTTTAAAAACATCACGGCCGTGAATTCCGATGAAGCGATTACCTTATTCGGACTGGCGGAAATGAACCTTAAGAATATTGTAATTGAAGATTCGCAATTTGATACGAAAAAAGCCTTAACCATTGTAGATGCAGATGGAATCCAGCTGAAAAATGTCAGACTCAAATATTCCGAAGGAACGGGGGCTACGATTTACAACAGTAAAAACATCAACCTTTCCACCGTTAAGTTTGAATCGGCGAATAAGCCGTATGTTAAGGTTTTGGGAAATAAGACCACAGCCGTGATGCTTCCGAAAGAGATCAGGGGAGATAAAAACCTGGTTTCCATCGGAACCGATGTTACTAAAAATGCAGTTCAATAAAAACGCCGCCAACGGATGATTTTTAAATTAAGACTTACTTATATTTCTATTTTTTTCATGGGGACCATGGCACTCGGGCAGGTACAACGCCCGAATGCCACGCCCTATACCAACGAAGCAACATTTGAGAAATTTAGAAAGAAATACCCTTTCGTTACTCCTATCGACCGGCCGGTGCCGCAAAACATAAGCATCGATCAGGATGTGGAATATGCCGACATCAACGGCCTTTCCTTAAAAGCCGACGTCTATTATCCGAAGGACCGGTCTGAAAAATATCCCGGTGTGGCGATGGTTCACGGCGGAGGCTGGATTTCGGGAAGCAGGAAAAATGAAAAATTCATGGCGATGGAGCTGGCTTCAAAAGGCTATGTGGTCATTGCAGTCGGCTACAGGCTGGCAGATGTCGCGCCCTATCCTGCCGGTGTGGAAGATATCGAAACCGCAATCGAATGGCTAAAGAAAAATCACCGGAAATATGGTTTAAACAAAAATAAAATAGCCGTCATGGGAGAATCTGCAGGCGCACAGATCGCCACGCTGGCCGGGGTGAGAGCCGGAACCCGGATCGGAGCCCTCGTGAATGTGGACGGGATTGTTTCTTTCATTCACCCGGAAGCGGAAGAAAGTACTTACGCGGCTTACTGGCTGGGCGGGGACAGGACGATGAATCTAAAAAACTGGACCGAAGCGTCACCGCTGGAATACGTAGATAAAAATACGCCGCCTACCCTTTTCATCAACAGTTCGCAGCCGCGTTTCCATGCCGGCCGGGACGATATGATGAACAAGCTGAAAAGCTTCAATACCTACACGGAAGTTCATGAAATCAAAGACACGCCGCACTCCTTCTGGTCGGCCGAACCCTGGTTTACGGAAACGCTGAATGTTACGGTGCATTTTTTAGATAAGGTTTTGAAATAATAAAATTTTTCAAAGACAGGATTTGGCTGAAGCCGGGCTAAAGCCCGACCCTATTGATAATCTGAATAAACACCTGTACATCATTTTTTTTAAAACCAATACTATTGAATTAATACCAGAAGAATAAATAAAACTTTGCGTTAAAAACAACTCCAACCTCAGCTCATGAAAAAATTACTGGTCATCCTTTTCATTTCAATCGGCAGTTTCCTTTTTGCCGGAAATGAGCCTTATGTAAAAATTACGGTGGCCCGGGACGGCAGCGGGGATTTCACCTCTATTCAGAAAGCCGTCAATTCCATCCGCGACTTAGGACCTGCCGAAGCATTGGTTTTTATCAGATCCGGAACCTACGAAGAGAAAGTGGTGATCCCGTCTTCAAAACATAAGATTACCCTCGAAGGCGAAAATAAAGAAACGACCATCATTACCAACAATGATTTTTCAGGAAAACCGGATGCATTCAATGAAAAAATGACAACGTTTAATTCCTATACGCTGCTGGTGATGGGCGATGACATTACGATCCGGAACCTGACGGTCCGCAATTCTTCATGCGACGAAGGACAGGCCGTTTCCCTTCATGTGGAAGGCGACCGGTTCATGATGAAAAATTCAAAGATCCTGGGCTGCCAGGATACTTTATATGCCGCGACCAGCCACAGCCGGCAGTATTTTGAGAACTGCTACATCGAAGGGACCACAGATTTTATTTTCGGACAGGCGACCGCTCTTTTTAAAAACTGTACGATCAACAGCCTGGCCGATTCCTATATCACGGCTGCGGCAACGGAAGCCGACCGGCCTTACGGATTCGTCTTTTTCGATTGCCGGCTGACGGCCAGAGAAGGCGTAACCAAAGTTTATCTGGGAAGACCCTGGCGGCCGTATGCAAAAACGGTTTTTATCAACACCGGAATGGGAAAACACATCGTTCCTGAAGGCTGGAATCCCTGGAAAGGCGACAAGATGTTCCCCGATAAAGAAAAAACTGCCTATTACGCAGAATACGGAAGCAAAGGTGAAGGCGGAAACAACCGGGAAAGGGTAAGCTGGTCTCATCAGCTGACAAAAAAAGACATGAAAAATTATACCCTGGAAAAAATCCTGAACGGCTGGAACCCCTGAATAAATTAAAAGCCCTGCTGATGCAATTATAATTTTCCTGAGGTAATAAAGAACATCATTTAAAACAAATAAAAATGAATAAAAAATTAAGTGCCCTTCTGCTCTTTCTTTCCTGCTTTGCTTTTGCCCAGCAGAAACCGGTATTGTATCTGATCGGCGATTCCACGATGGCCAATAAAGAAAATCCCGATAAAAATCCGGAACACGGCTGGGGACAGGTGTTGCCGCAGTTTTTTACGGGTGGGATCGAAATCCGGAACCATGCAGTAAACGGCAGAAGCTCCAAAAGTTTCAGGACGGAAGGAAGATGGGACCAGGTAGAAAAGCAGCTGAAAAAAGGCGATTTCGTGATCATCGAATTCGGCCACAACGACCAGAAGGTAAAAGATTCTACCAAATTTACAAATCCGTACACCCAATACAGGGCCAATCTGGAAAGATACGTCAATGAAGCCAGAGCCAAAGGGGCCGTCCCGATCCTGATGACATCCATCGTGAGAAGAAATTTCAACGAAGACGGCGTCCTGATCGATACCCACAAAGAATACCCTCTGGTCGTAAGAATGGTGTCTGATGACATGAAGGTTCCGTTTGTGGATATGCAGCTGCTCACCGAACAGCTGGAAATTTCCTACGGTCCCAAAAATTCAAAAAAGCTGCACCTTCATTATAAAGAAGGCGAAGATCCGTACTATCCGAAAGGCAAGGAAGACGATACCCATTTATCCAAACTGGGAGCTGAACAAGTCGCCGGGCTGGCGGTAAAAAAACTGAAAACTATGAAAACGGGATTGGAGAAATACATTAAATGATTTCCCAGGAGGATTACAGATCGTAATGCTTTATTTTAACACATAAGTCACAGAAGAGAATTTTAATAGTCTTGAAAATAGTTCAGAACATATCAGATTAAAAATCAAAGATTTTTTTAAAAATTTTTGCGGACTTTATTCAATTCCTGATCTTAAGCTTTATTCGACGGCATGAGTATCTTTTGTGGTAAAAGATCTCCTACAGATTGTAAAAGATCTTCACAGATGGCGACGTGGCTTCGGCTCCGATCAGCCACCGGAGTTTCCGAAAACCTTGATTACTGAATAAAGTTGAGATTAACTCAATTGAAAATCTTTGATTTTCTTCTTCTGTGCTCTAAAATATCCTCAAAGTTTTAATCTGAAAATCTAATGTGACTCATGTGTAAAAAAGCTTTGGTGACTTTGACTTCGTCGAACCTCTGGTTTGTGGTTAAATTTTGTGTTTGCTTATTTAACGCAAAGCCCGCAAAGGTTTTCTATGACTACTAACTGTTTTTAAGTTCGCAAAGGCGTTTCACTCAGCTAAGATCTCAAAGAATAATTTCTCCCACAGATTGCACCGCTTTTCAAAGATGATAACCTGGCTTCGAGTGCCTTAGCCGCCAGCAAGGTAAACCCATTGAAAATCTTTGATTTCTTCTTCTGTGCTCTAAAATATCCTCAAAGTTTTAATCTGAAAATCTAATGTGACTCATGTGTTTAAAAAAGCTTTTATGACTTTGACTTCGTCGAACCTTTGGTTTGTGGTAAAAAACTCCTGCAGATTCTAGAGATCTTTACAGATGTCGACGTAGCTTCGGCTCCGCTCAGCCACCGGACAGCATTTAAGTGTAATGCGATGAAAATTTCGATTTTATTCTGATGTAATTGCCTAAAATAATATAATAATATGTTTTTGAATTTTAAAATTTTGATTGTAAATAGCAAAAAAGCTGATTGCTATCAGCTGCTTACGTTGTTTTTAAACCATTTAATTAATAAAATATGAATTTCAAAAAAGAACTTTTCTTCGACGGTGATTCCGGTTGGGAAGAACTTGGCGGCGGCGTTTCGCGACAGTTTGTCGGTTACAATTCCCAGGTCATGATGGTGATTGTCAAATTTGAAAAAGAGGCCATCGGTGCGCTTCACCAGCATTTCCATTCGCAGATCACCTATGTGGCGGAAGGAACATTTGAGGTAACCGTTGACGGTGAAACGAAAACCCTCAGGAAAGGCGACGGATTTTTTGCGCAGCCCAACATGTTCCATGGGGTGAAGTGCCTGGAAGCAGGACTCCTGATCGACTCGTTTGCTCCGTTCAGGGAAGATTTCCTGAAAGAAGGATAGGTTGAAAGAGAAACGCCCGGGGCTGGAAGTTGTCCGCTAATTAAAGAAGTATTTTCAACAAATAAATTGTTGCACGAAGCTAACGGTATTAGTATCATAAGTCTTCATCAGCTCAGCCGGCTGATCTGATCTTTTGGGCTTTGTCGTAAAAAGTTTTGAATCCGAACTTCGCATCAAAAATCGCAGCTGCACTGAAGCGTAAAACGCCATATCCACTGAGAATTTAAACAAAGTAGTTTGATGAATAATTGTTTAACCGAAAAGTCACTTTTATTTTAATTAAATTCATAAATTGCAACCGATTGAACAAATATTATAATCAAAAATATAAGCTTAAATATAAAAATCCATCACCTTATAAATATTTTTAATACTAAATTAATAATTTTAAATTCCAATCAAATAACAATATGTACTATGAAGAAAAATTTCAAAGTCTCATTTCTGACTGTGGCGTTGAGTGCCGCTTTTTTCGTGGCTTCCTGTGGAGAGGAAGATCTGCAAACCGGCTTATCGGGAAATCCTATTGAACAGAATGCTAAAAGAGAAGCGGTTGCAGCCCTGGCCGATTGTACGGCTCCCGGATGGGCTTCCCAAAACGGCGGGACTACCGGCGGCGGAACAGCGGCGGAAACTACGGTAACCACTTATGCCCAACTGAAAGCAGCCATCGAAAATACCTCGGTAAAAGTGATCAGGGTATCCGGTACGATTACGATTACCGCTCGCCTGTCTTTTCAGGACCAGACCGGAAAAACCATCTACGGCGCAAGCGGCGCCAAGCTGGTATCTGCGAATCAGACCGCAGACGGATCCGGAATCATCAACATCAAGAGATGCAACAACATCGTGATCCGGAATCTTATTTTTGAAGGCCCCGGTGCCTACGATACCGACGGTTGGGACAATGCCATCCTCGATGACTGCCGGAACGTGTGGATCGACCACTGCGAATTCAGGGACGGCGTAGACGGTAATTTCGATATCAAAAACAAATCGGATTATGTCACGGTTTCCTACACCAAGTTCCACTACCTGAAAAATCCGAAAGCTGGCGGTCCGGGCGGAACGGATGACCACCGTTTCTCCAACCTCATCGGTTCCAGCGACGGTGCCACTGCCGATGCAGGAAAGCTGAACGTTACCTTTGTCCGTTGCTGGTGGGCGCCCGGGTGCAGGGAACGGATGCCACGGGTACGCTACGGAAAAATCCATATCCTGAACAGCTATTTCAACAGTTCGGTGAGCAACAAATGCATTGCCGCCGGAATGAAAGCCGATATCCTTGTGGAAAGGAATGTCTTTGAAAACGTAAAGAACCCGATCAGCCTTGAAGCCGGACTTACAGCCGTTACCCAAACCGGGAACAGCTTTGTAAACGTTACCGGCAATACTTCGGGCAGCGGCACGGCATTTACACCGCCCTACAGCATCAGCAAGCTGAACGTGGCCGATGTAAAATCGGAGGTCACCGCCAACGCCGGCGCTACCCTGAGCGGTAATGTCTGTACTTCACTGTAAGGAAAACATTCAGTAAACAAAAAGACCGGAGTTTCTTTCCGGTTTTTTTGTCTTGTCCATCAACACATTTCACCTGTATGTTAACACATGAGGCATATAAGATTTAACAGCAAGCTTTGTGCATATTTTCAGAACACATAAGATTTAAAAAATCAGAGATTTTTTCTATAGGTTCGGCTTAACCCGACTCCGGTAGCTGAGCTGAGCCAAAGCCACTGCATCATCTGTGAAAATCCGTGCAATCCGCGGGAAGTTTTACCGCAAAAGAATCAAAAGATAGACATGCCGCATAAAGCGTTGAAAACTGCATGCTGAAGAAAGCGCACAAAAGCTTTTAAAAAATCAAAGATTTTTAACCTGATATGCTCTTAAATATTTTCAGGATATCGAATGCCCTCCTGTGACTTATGTGTTAAAATAAACGCGTTAATCCTGAATTTTATTTTTCTCCAGCCATTTCGGGTATTCTTTAGTAATCAGCTTCTGTGCATAGTCACCGAACCAGCTGTAGCCGTTCCTGCGCTCTTCGGACACTTCGTTGTAGTTGTATTTAACGCTTCCGTCACGGTCTCCGAACAGCGGCCGGTTATTGTGAATATCGTAGAACCTTGCCCAGATCACGGAGTTTTTGTTTTCTGTCAGCATCCTGACGGTTTTTCCGTTCTGCCTGGCGGTTTCGTAGCTATATCCTTCAATATCATGTTCCTGAAACCACTGCACGGCAGCTTTCACCGACTTTTCAATTTCCGGACTTACGGGTTGCATCATCAGGAACCGGACAATCCCTACGGATTCGGCGGTGGCGAGGGAAACCGGTTCAAAGGCCCGGGCCTTCTCCGGCTGTAAGGTGATCTCATTGTACTGGTCTGCCCAGATGGTCGGTTTTCCGTTTTGGAGAACCTGCGTTTTTATGATACAGGCAATCCCTTTTTTCACGGCAACTTCAGATTTTTGCTTTAATTTCTCATCAACGGCAGCAAAATCATTTTTCCCTTCGGAGACATTGTATAAAACCGTTAAGGCATTGATCATCGCGTTGTCATTAAAGGTGATCTGCTTCCGGTACAGGCCTGTATTCGGATAGTACTGGGGAAACCCACCGTTGTCATACTGCATGGTCAGGAGATAGGCGATTCCTCTTTCGGCTGCTTTCAGGTAGCCGGGATTTTTGGTTTCGGAATACGCTTTCACCAAAGCATTGATCTCACGGGAAGTCGCATTGTTATCAATGGTCGCATGGTCGTCGCCGGTCGATTTTATTTTCCGAAGAAGGCTTTTATCAACCGGTAAGCTGTAATTGACCACCGATTTATCCTCCAGCTGCTTGCCCCAGCCGCCATTGGGAAGCTGGTACAGCAGGATCTTTTCGGCCAGTGAATCTTTCTTTTCCTGAGCGGATAAAGGTATAGTACATAATCCCACGACCAGGGCACAGATATTCAGTTTCATGAGTTGATTATTTAATTTTGACAAGGAGAGGATGACGGACGATCTCAGCCTGCTTTTTCAGCACGCTTTCCCAATCCTGCTTCGTCCGGACCCGGCCGCTTTTCTGCCAGGAAAAACCTGCGTAATACACTAATTTTTTATGGGGTCTGGTGATCACCAGAAGATTGCTTTCATCCGGAACTTCCGACCTGAAAACGATTGATTTTTCAACGATAGCAGGATCCATGACCAGCCCTTCACCCACAAAAGCATCATCGATTTTTTCCCAGTGCAGGTAGTAGCCGTTCCGGTCATTCAATTGAGCCTCCCCTTCGTTCTTATGCAGGGTAATTCCTACCGTATAGTTCGGAACCGGCTTTCCGGATTCGAAATCCGATTCAAATCTTGAAAAATCCGATCCGAGGTCTAACGAAATTCTTTTAGTTTCCTTCACCCCGAAATCACTCCACGGCTGGTAAGCCAGTTCAAAAACCGTCCGCAAAGGGCCTTCGGCAATGGTTTTGGAGGAAACGAAATTCTGGGAGACCTGAAGCTTATCATTTACCCATATTCCGACACCGCCCGTTCCGCGGCTGTTTCCGACATGGTAAGGGTCGTAACCTTCGCCTCTTGAGTCTTTGTGGTAATACATCGGATCCGTCAGATAGCCTTTGTACCATTTGTTGATGACCGGCAGCTCCGTTCTCTTCAGCCATATATCGACACCGCTGGAGAGGGTGCTGCTTTTTATTCCCTGCAGGGCTTCCTGCTGTCCTTTCGGACCGTAAACCCGGAAGGCTACCCGGTCATTCTCCCAGGCGTAATCATCCACCCTTTCCGGAACCAGCCTGGAGTAGGCAGAAACTTCGGATTTCGAAAGTGCAGTCTTCAGGTCTGCAACAATGTTATAAACAGCCGTCTTTCCGGCATCTACCGTTGCCTGGAAAAGCAGTTCGTCGTTCCGGCCGTCGCCATTGGTATCCATCCACTGGATGACGAGAGGGTTTCCTTTCGCATCCCTGATCCTCAAACCAGCTTCGTTATTTTTACTTAAAAATGATTTCAGCTGAGAAACCGGAATACTGATTACCTCCTTTCTGGAAAAGTTTAAAGGATTATTTACCTCCACTCTTTTCTGCGCATTAATAAAATTTATGCAACCGATTGCACAAGCAATGCCTAATAAAGAATTCTTAACTGTAATCATAATTGTATCAGTTGGGTTCGCCTTCAAAAGTAATAAAAATAAAACAACCGCGCATTATTATTTTTTACTCTTTTTCTAAGCATTTTTAAGGTCAGTTTATCTGAATTATTGTACCTCTTCAGGAATAAGCTTACAAAACCGGAAAACGCAGAATGTCCAGACCTGTATTTTTCCATCACCCAATCAATTCCTTTTATATCAAAAAAGTCCTGCAACATTAGGCTGCAGGACTTTTCTTACTAAATGTCTTTTACTGAATAGGTCAATTATCAAATTTGATGATTGTTCCGAGATATAGACTAAACGAAGCAATATCCGGCGAGTCTAAGCCTCAAGGAATGATTTTTTCCGCTTTCAATTTCTCAAACAGGCGGATGAAAGAATTTTCCGTGCTTTCAAAAGCCGTAAAGCCATAGGTCCTGCTTTTCGACATATCGGTCATCACTTCCAACGGTCTTCCCAGATCCAGATCGGTATGCCAGGCTGAGCTGAGGCGGTCAATGTTCTTTTCCTTTAAACCATAACGGTCTGCCATTGCACTCCAGATCTCCTGTTTATTTTCCATTTCTTTCTCAAGTGGTCTGACCGATCCGTTATAGCCGTCCGTGTCGATTCCGAAATAGTCTGCGATTCTTTTCCACAGCCACTTCCACCGGAACACATCGCCGTTGGTTACATTAAAGGCCTGATTTTCCGCTTCTTCTGTAGTGGAGGCCCAGATCAGCTGTTTTGCGAGAATTTTTGCATCCGTGACATCCGATAATCCGTTCCACTGGGCCTCAGAACCCGGCCAGGTAAATTTGGCGCCCGTCTCCTTACAAATGCTGGCATACACTGCCAACGTGATCCCCATATTCATCAGGTTTCCGATGGCATACCCGATCACGGTGTGGGGCCGGTGGATGCTCCAGGCGAACCCGTCCCTGACGGCGGCGGCATACACCTCATCTTCCTGTGCGTAGTAGAAATTGGGATATTCCAGTCTGGGATGCTCTTCCCTTACCGGGGTTTCGGGTAAGATTCCGGCTTTTACATAGGCTTCAAAAGGTCCCAGATAATGTTTGAGCCCGGTGACCAACGCTACATGGCGCACCGATTTTTTAGGAGACAGGGCATTAAGAAGGTTTCTCACCATGGCACTGTTGGTACGGATGTTTTCTTCTTCGGTATCTTTACGCATCCAGGTGGTAAAAAAAATGTGGGTAGGTGCCATATCTTTCAGGGCTTCCGACAAATTTTCCGGGTCCAGCAGATCCGCCTTTACGGTAAGTAATCCAGCTACGGGCGAAAGTTGGTTTCTCGCCAGGCCATAGGTCGTCCAGTTTTGTGCAATCAGTTCTTCCGCAAGATTGCTCCCTGTAATTCCGGTTGATCCCACGACCAATGCAATATTTTTCATAATGTCTGTTTTCATTAAACTTATTTGGCTGTAACAAAAATAAGCATGGCTACTCCTGAAAAACTTGACGCAGATCAAGCATTTTAAAAAAGCATAAGGTTATTGAAACAGAAGTTTTTTCCGGATCCTGCTGACGGTCTCCGGGCTCAGGCCCAGGTACGAAGCGATGAGTGTATGCGGGATTCTTTTCGCAATCTCAGGATTTGCCCGTACCAGGGACAGGTACTTTTCCTCAGCGGTCGATTTGTTGGAAACCATCAGCCGGCGGTCTTTCGTTACCAGGCTGTTCTGATATAAAATCCGGAAATACCGGTCCATTACGGGAATTGTCAGGGTCAGCCGTTCATAATTCTCAAAACTGATCAGCAGCAGTTCGGCATTTTCGAGGGCATCGATATTCAGGATGGCTTTCTCACGGTTGATAAAGCTGTTGAAATCCGAGATCCACCAGCCTTCAAAAGCAAAAAGGCTGATCCGGTCCTGCCCTTTTTCATCACTCATAAAAGATTTCAGAATGCCACGGCTCACAAAAGTAAGGTGGTTGCAGATTTCCCCTTCCCGCAATAAAAACTGTTTCTTTTCAAGCTTTTTCTGAATAAAAAAGGTTTCCAGCAGGACAACCTCCTGCTCGCTTAACTCAACCTTCCGGCGGATGTGTTTTATTAAGATTCTGAACATCGTTTGTCGGTATTAATTATCATCAGACCATCGATTCCAGACACTGGCTCATAGATCATCACCTATAACCAACGTCTGCATTGATTACGGCAAAGTTAAGATAAATCAAAATCCGGTCAATGATTAAATGCTGATTTATTGAGAATCCTTACAAATTTGGATGGGCGCCGCCCGTCTCGTGGAATAGCCTGTGATTGGGAATAATCGGATTCAAAACCGGATAGTACCTTTTTCCGAAATTGACGGCACGCTTTAATGTATTGGTGCCGGACTATGGATAAAAGATTCCACGGATCTTAGCATACAACAGTATGGCTTCGATTTTCTCACCGGATTTTAAAAGCTTATTAAATTAACTTTTACCTACACGTCAGGCACATTAGATTTTTAGTTTCCCGCGTAGCGTATATTCCGGAACACACCAGATAAAAATCAAAAATTTTTAAAAATACCTTTTTTCATTCTTACAGTTTCATCATCTTATCTGCAAGGGCAATCAGCTCATTCTGGGTTCCCTGATCTGCTTCATTGGATAACAGGACAATACCGGAATTCAGTTCGGGATAAAATACCATGTAGCTGCTAAACCCCAGGCTTCCTCCCGTATGTGAAATGCTTCTTCTTCCGTTGCCTTCTTTTTTTACTTTCCAGTTAAGCGCAACTGCGCCCTCCCCGATTTTGCCGAAAGTGGGCTGATGGCTCAAGTTGATGACCGCATTTTCTTCATTCAGCTGGAAGGCCATGTACTTCAGCATATCCGAACCGGAAGAAGCGATGCTTGCAGCCACTCTGAGATCTTCCCAGTCGATAACGGGCATTATCCGGCCTTTGCCATCATAGCCTGTTGCCATTTTCGGAGGCATCTCACCGGATTTCAGCAGATAGGTATCTTTCATTTTTAACGGTTGTACAAAATATCTTTTCAATAGGTTTTCGTAGGTATCATTATAAATGTCTTCCATAATATAGCCCAGCAATTGTGCTGCCGTATTGCAGTGCCTGGAAACGCTTCCCGGTAATGCGTTTAATTTCACCTGATGAAGGTCGCGGTAGAGATCCTGCCTGCTGTAGGCAGTGTGTACAGAATCTAGAATATAAGGTATCTTATCCGGATCTGCTTTACCAAAAATATCTTTGTCCGGCATCCAGTTGGGTAACCCTGAGGTCAGGTTAGCCAGATGAAGTAAGGTAACGGGCGTTCCGTTGTAATTCAGATTAGGATAATCTTCTTTCAGATATTTTCGTATATCATCATTGAGGTTGACCTTCTTGTCCAAAACTGCCTTCGCCAGTAAAGTGGCAGCAAATGTCTTTGTGACAGAAGCGAGTTCGTATACGGTACGGCCTGTCGGCAGATTTTGCCGGTCTTTTCGGGTAGAGCCATAATTGTATAGGTATTGTTTTCCGTTTTTGATGATCCCGACTGAAATACCAACTCTGGAATTATTCTGCATAAATGCAGAAACCGATCGATCCACCAGTGAATCGAATGTTGTTTTCAATTTGTTATCCGTAGGGAACTTTATCTGAACTTTCTGAGCAAAACAGCTGGCTGCACAGATTACAAAAATTAACGTCAAAAGAAGTCTTTTCATAGAAGATCAAGTTTAAAAAATGTGTTCTGCAGGTAAGGTGATTTTTTATTTTTTATCTTTAAATAATTGGCGCATTGGTCTTTTCAGGATTCAGCGCCAAGGATTTCCGGTACTTAAATCTCAAAGGTTTTAAATGATCTTTCATGTTATTAATTTTAATAGTTTACTAAATTAATAACAACCTTAACAATCATCTTATTACATCTGATTCTTTTTTATGGGATTTATTTAAATCTGTTACTAACGTTCCGAGGTTTTCGGAAGGCAGGGATCTAAAAGTTCCGGAAACGGCAGATTCAACATGAAATCCGTTCCTGAATTCATCAAAAGTAAAAATGCAATCAATCTTAAATAAGGAGACAGATGTTATCCCTGTTTAAAATTTTCACATTTCATTAAATTCCAGCGTTGCAGAAAATCTTTTATTGGTAGAGTTGAGTGAGAGCCGGGCATTGTTTTTCCTGCTCAGGGTATCGGCGATCCAGAGGCCCAGGCCAAAACCGTCTTTATGAAAAGTATCCCGAAGGAACTGCCCTTTGAGCTTTTTGGGATCTTCGATGGTATGGGTGACGGCATTGGAAATGAGGATTCCGGTTTTTGCGTTCCGGAAGAGGGTAAGTTCGATGGTAGTCCCGGGTTCCCCGTATTTTACGGCGTTGGCCATCAGGTTGTGGAGGATGACTTCCACCTGGTTCCGGTCGCCTGAAATTCTGAAATCACCGTCAACCGGCGAGAGATCCAACCTCAGCCGCTGACGGTTCAGCGCCATCTGTTTCGTAAAGGTCTCCGAAAGTTCGAGGACCAGCTCTGCCAGGTCAATTTCAGACCGGTTCGTGCGAAGGTTACCGGATTCGATCTGGCTCATCCATAAAAAATTATCGACCAGGGCTTTCATGCGTTTTACTTCCTGCTCCTGGTTATCGAGCAGATTCCGGGTATCAGGATATGAAAGTTCCCGGTTGAAAACCTGAAGTTCCGTGAGCATATTGCTGATGGGTGTCCGCAGCTCGTGGGAAGCCATAGTAAAAAATGCTGCCTGCTGCTTCACCTGTTCATCGATCCGCAGCAGCATCCGGTTCAATGCATCGGTCAGGTGGTAAAATTCATCCCGGGTGCGGGGTTCGGTGAGCAGGGTAATGTGATCGAGGTCTACCTGATTGGCATTGCCGATGATCCGGCGGAGCGGCCTCAGCAGGAAACCGGAAAGCAGATATCCGCCCAAAAAAGAAACCAGAAATGCGACCGGAAGATAGATGTACAACAACTGGCGCAGTTTCTTGACGCCGGCACGGTAGTTTTCTGCAGACAGTGCAAAATCCACCGAAAGCGTACCGCCGTTTTCGGGATATTTTTTCAGGGAAACGGTTCGCCATTTTTCTTTATCGGCCACATCTTGCGGCAGATTATCGATGAGCCCGGTTTTCCTTATGCCGTTATCATACATGATCCTGAAAAATTCCCCGCTCTTCGGCAGCGGCACCGAGATCGGGTTGAGGTCTGTTTTCTGGAGCACCGTATTGGCTGCAGAAGACAGCTGAAGCGAGAAGCTGCGGTCCAGTTCCGTTTTGGCATTTTTATACAGGGAATAGACGATGAAACTGACGCACAGAAACAGCAGCGAATTGAAGAGCAGTCCGAAGCGGAACCTGAGACTTTGGTAAAAGGAAGAAGTCGGCGGTTTCATGTCTGCTGTTTTTCGCCTTTCAGCATGTACCCTGCTCCGATCACGGTTTTGATCAGCTGGGGGTCGAACCCTTTGTCGATTTTTTTCCGGAGCTGGTGCATATAGACTTCCACGATGTTGCTTTCCGGATCGAAATTCATATTCCACGCATTTTCGAGAAGCTGGTTCTTGGTAAGAACGAGGTTGGCATTCCGCACCAGGTATTCCAGCAGGACAAACTCCTTGGAGGTGAGTTCGATTTCAACCTCGCCCCTTTTTACTTTCCGGGAAGGGACATCGATTTCCAGGTCTTCAATCCTGATTTTCTGCTGTCCTTTGGAACCTGAGAATCTGCTGACCGTACGGATTCTGGCCAGCAGTTCGTCCCATTCGAAGGGTTTCCGGATGTAATCTACGGCACCGAGATCGAGCCCCTGCACCACCTGCCTGGAATCGGCAATGGCACTGATGATGATCACCGGGGTTTCTGCGCCGAAGGTCCGCAGGTTCTTCAGGAAATCAAACCCGTTGATTCCCGGCAGCATCAGATCCAGGAGGATCAGATCAAACTCATTTTTTATGGCCATTTCCAGGGCTTCCGAACCATCATGGCAGACTTCCGTGAGGTATCCGGCCTGGGTAAGGCCCTGCTGTATAAAGCCGGCCAGCTTTTTTTCGTCTTCGGCAATCAGTATTCTCATCCTCAGCGTATTTTATAAACGATACTGTCAATTTTAATTTCCACGGGCTTTACGGGAGGAAACCTGAAGGTATTGATGGTGCCGTCCCGGGTGTCCCTTTCGAGAGCACGGACCTCCACCTGATGGGCCTTCATCAATAATGGTGCTAGAATCCTGCTTTCCTCAGGATTCAGCAGCACGGTCTTTTTTCCGGTGACAAATCCGGTGACTTTATTTTCCCGGTCCCTGATCCATTGTGAAACGGCACCCGATATCCTGATTTCCTTTCCCGGGCTGGGCCTTGGCGGCAGGATTTTTCCGGTATCTAAAACTTTTTTCCCGTCTTCTGAGGCTATGGAAACCAACTCATATCCCCGGTCTCTCACGGATGTTCTGACGTGGACGGAATTATTGACTTTGGCAATTTCCAGTACATATTTCGCAAGATGGGGCGGAAAATGGATTTCTGATTGTTGATTTCCGTGATTCAGGACAATCCTGTCGATGCTGCCTTCGGGATTGGTTCCGTAGCTTGCCACCCTTCCTTTCAGGTCAATGCGTTTTTCGATGTCCGGATGCGGACCGGGCGGCGGCAAAGGCCGTTTTTTACTACAGCCGGACAAGCAGAAGACGGCTGAAAAAATAAAAATTATTTTCGATAGATGATATGTTATCTGTTTAAAAACCATTGGTTGATAATTAAAAGCCCGGACAAATTACGAAAATCTGCCCAAGCTTTAGAAACTGCCTAAATCCGGAGTTATTTCACCATTAAATCATTAAGATTTTTAGCTTAAAAAAATTAATTCATTAATTGCACTTTACTTATTTACTTCATTGAAATTAAGCTTTTCGAGCAAAAGATTCCACAACATTAAAGTTAAGAATAAACAAAGTTTATTTTGATTCAGAAAATTAAGAGAAATGATATAAAATTCCCCGTATCAAAATTTAAACAGGCTCTTAACAGATTCAATTACCTGTTAAAGTGAATATTCCTTTCCGTTGATGCTGATGGTCCTTGCACGAACGATATTGAATTTTCTTTCGGCCACTTCCCCTGAATTCTCCGGTTTTTTAGCACCTGTAAAAGAAATTTTAGCTCCTTTCACCAGAGACGTTCCGAGTTTCTCAAAAACATGCGGCGGCATTTTAAGAAGGGTATCATCAACAAAGATACCAACGGTATTGCCTTCCTTATTTTTCTGCAGTTCGGTGATGGTGCCGTTTCCGGTGGCGGAAGTCTCCTGAGGCGGGGTCTGCGGAACAGCCGGCGGGGTATCTTCTAACGTTTTTCCGTTGGCCATGATGCTTTTCATCCGGAACGTTTTTTCACCGTCAGGGGCAACCTCCTCAAAACCTTTAACGCTGACCGGTCCGGCCATTGCCTTTATCTGGCTTCCCAGGTGTGGCGGGAACTTCACCAAAACCGGTCCTCCGCTGCCGTTCAGATAGAATCCGTCGTAGACGAAATCATCATTCGTACTCATTTTGGAAACAGTTCCTGAAATTGTCGTAAGTTCTTTCAATGGTCCGGGTTTCGGTTTTTCCATTCCCGGATCCGGGCCTTTCGGCGGTACCGGAGCCTGTGCGTTTACCCCTGCAGCCGTCATTAAAATGACGATGGCTGCTATTTTTTTTCCCTGGTTTAAAACATTGTTGTTCATCTTATTAAAATTTAAATTATACATTCTGATTGATTTTCTACAGCAAATGTATCACGGGGTTATGAAGATGATATGAAGATGAAATTAATTTTTTTTAATATCAGGTAAAGAGCTTGGAAGCTGAAAGCCGGAAGTTGGAAGTCTCCTGTGTCTATGTTACCTTAAAGGTATTGATTATCAAATGAAAAAATTTGTACCACTTTATCAAAGGGGGCTTTATTTAAATCCTTTTCCGGAAACCTGACTCTTTACTTTCTGGTTTTGATTTGCTGTCATTCAGATAAACCTTCAGGATTTCATGGCTTCCTTTTTTCATTATAAAAAGTTTCGCTCCAAAATAAAACAAGATTAGGACATCCGGCAATTCCTTTTTAAATTTAAAATTCAATTCTTTATGTTCACCACAATGCTGATTATAAAAAAGTGGTTTTATCCGGTACCGTATACAAGCTTTCCCTATTCTACACGAAAAAGACCGTCGCAACGGTCTTTTTCTTAAATGTATTTAAACAGTTTCTGAATGTTTAATAAAACTCCTTAAGCGGGATTATTTCTTTCAGCTTCCAGTTCCCAGACCCTGTGGCCGGCCACCGCTTTGATAAAGTCGTCACCGGCATTCTGATGATCTGAAGTGATGATCGCAGGATCGTCGTGCTTTTTACCGCCTACGTTGCTTTGCTTCAGGATGTCGTCGGTTCCGCTCCCGAAACAGATAGCCTTACAGTGCTTATAGGCTTCGTTGACGAACAGCAGGGTTCCCGGCCTGTTTTCTTCATCCAGCAGATTCTCAGCCGATTTTTTGCCGGCGGCAATATACAGGGCGTCAAAACATACACTGGCGGTACTGGTCAGTGAGTGTTTCGGGGTAAAGGTGGTTCCGTCATCTGCGGTAACCGGCGACAGGCTTCCAGCAATTACCTGAACCATCGCTCCTTTTCCTTCCAGTTTCGATTTTAAGGCATTTACCTCAGCAGCATTCACACCGTCTTCCATGATGAAACCGATGATCCGGCTTTCGATGGAATCTTTCACCGTGTTTTTCATGCTCAACGCTTCAGAACTTTTTGTATCGGGTTCTCTTTCCTCACTCTGAAGGGTCTCCGGATCTGCATCCGCAGGGATGCTTCCGTTCGGCTGTTCCAGTCTGGTTACCTGTACACCTACTTTTTTAGCTACTTTACCGGCAAGGTCTTTATCGATAAATGCCAGCTGACCCACTACCCTTTCGCGGATATCAGGGATCGTTACTTTCGACAATTCAAAGATCAGTGCATTCTGCAGGTGCTTCTTCTCGGGAGCCGACTGGCTGTTGTAGAACAGTTTGGCCTGTGAATAATGATCGACAAAACTTTTACTTCTTGCCCTGATCTTTTTTCCGTCGATCCTTTCTTCCTGGCTTGCGAAGCCGCCGTCTTTCATCATGGCTTGGAAAGGGCATCCGCCGCCCATGGAATTCGGTTCGTAACTTACTTTTCCTTTTACGATCTGCTGACGCATATGGCCGTCCCGCTGGTTGTTGTGAACGGTGTTGATCGATCTGTTGATCGGGATCTCGTGGAAATTGGGGGATCCCAGTCTTGAGAGCTGCGTATCGGTATAGGAAAATAATCTTCCCTGCAGTAGAGGGTCGTTGGAGAAATCGATGCCCGGCACCAGGTGCCCCGGGTGGAAAGCAATCTGCTCCGTTTCTGCAAAAAAGTTATCCGGGTTGCGGTTAAGGGTCAATGTTCCGACCAATTCTACCGGAACTTCTTCCTCAGGAACCAATTTTGTAGGATCTAACAAATCGAAGTCGAATTTATGCTCGTCCTCTTCGGGAATAATCTGTACGCCGAAGTCCCATTCCGGGAACGCTCCGTTTTCAATGGCTTCCCAAAGATCCCTTCTGTGGAAATCCGAATCTTTACCCGAGATCTTGGTAGCCTCATCCCAGGCAACTGAATGTACTCCCAGCTTCGGCTTGAGGTGGAACTTCACAAAATGCATCTTTCCTTCATCATTGACGAATTTAAAGGTATGCACACCAAAGCCTTCCATCATCCGGTAGCTTCTCGGGATCGCCCGGTCGCTCATGGCCCACATGATCATGTGCATGCTTTCCGGCATCAGGGAGATGAAATCCCAGAATGTATCGTGTGCAGACGCCGCCTGCGGAATCTGGTTATCCGGCTCGGGCTTTACGGCATGAACCAAGTCCGGAAACTTAATGGCATCCTGAATAAAGAATACCGGAATATTGTTTCCTACCAGGTCATAATTGCCTTCTTCGGTATAAAATTTAACGGCAAAACCTCTTACATCCCGGGCCAGATCGGTACTGCCCGCACTTCCTGCAACGGTGGAGAACCGTACGAAAACAGGGGTTTCCTTACCTTCTTCGGCTAAGAATTTGGCTTTGGTGTATTTTGCCAGGCTTTTATTCAGCTTGAAAGTCCCGTGGGCACCGGATCCGCGCGCATGAACGATTCTTTCTGGAATTCTTTCGTGATCGAAATGGGTAATTTTCTCCCTTAAGATAAAATCCTCCAGCAAACTCGGTCCCCTTTCGCCTGCTTTCAGGGAATCCTGGTTGTTGTTGATTTTCAGACCCTGATTGGTCGTGAGTGCCGCTCCGGAATTATCGGTGGTGTGATCCTGAAGCTGATTTAATTTTTCATCTGAAAAATCTTTATTTTCCATAATATAATAATTTGTTGTGATTAGAAGTCGCCATAATGGAACAACAATTATACCCCTAATGGGCAGTGTCTTTTATTGATAACAATTATAAATTGTTTCCTGACACATTAAATCCAGTAAAGTGTTGGTTTTATGGATAATCGGTAATTTTACGATCAAAAAACTGTGGTATTTTTTTGTCGGTTTAAAAAAAGATGAAGAGCTTAGATTAACAGATTGGAAAAGGGAAGCCGGATGCCGGAAGTCTCTTTTGTCGAAAACAGGATCAAAGGTCCTGATGATCAAACTAAATCTTTTATCATTTTATCTGAGCGTGTTCTTATTTAAAATTTTAAATCAATAGACTTACTTTTATTCTTAATTGATTAAACATCTGAATATAAGTTAAATGCAGCCTAATTCACTTTAAATTAAGGTATCAGCCTGAAAAAATCAATGTAATTGGTTCTCAGTTACATTGCACTTTATTCCCTGAATCATCGAGTGGGAGAAAAAACAGATAAAGTTTATTTTAATTCAGAATATGAAGTGCAATGACGGAACCTTCTGAATCGAATCTAAACGGGCTCTGAAGATTGTCGGTTACCGGTCGGTTGAAGATTGTTAACTTATTGGCATTTCTCTTGCAGTCCATCGGTATATTTAAATTAATTTCTATGAAAAAACTGATTTTAACCACCGTATGCATAGCGGGACTGACTGCTTGCAATAAGCCTTCCCCAACTACCGGAAATACGGTTACTAACGAAAATAAAACTGTGGGTACCGATAAGGACGATCACGGATGCATGGCTTCGGCAGGACAGACCTGGAGCGAACTGAAACACAATTGTATCCAGGTGTTTAACGAAGGATTCCGCCTGAATCCCGTGAAGCCTGAAAAAGGTATTGCCGTCATCAGCGCGTTCGTCCTGATGAGTGATGACAAAATTAAAGCAGAACTTTTTCTGCCGGATGCTCCCGATCACCAATCCATCATTCTGACGAAGACCAACGAAGACGTGTATCAGAACGGCCAATACAAATATGACGCCTATAAATCCGTCCTGTACTTTAACGGCGTCGAAAAATACAAAGGAAATGTAGAATAATGGCACATCCATTGCAACTTCCTTATCACCAATCACCTAAATATTTTTGAAAATTAAAATCCACGGCTTCCAGGTCGTGGATTTTGTTTTTTGAAAAAAATAAGATGAATTTACCCCGGCATTCTCTTGTTTATTTTTAAACCTGCAGGTTCAGGACAAACTCGAAAGAGACAAATCCCCTTCTTCAATTTGATCAGGATATTAATAGCTTTGCATTTTTCATGAAAACGGTAAAGCTCTGTCCTTCAACTATTGCAAAGGCTCATTCCACCCTTTATTAATGTGCTGATTATTTGTTGTCTTTTATATAACCGAGTATTTCCTGACGATCAGCTTTAAAAGGCAGCTCATTTAAATGCCAGCCATTCTCAGGAGCCCTAATGTTTTCAGGCAAGGGATACATTTCTAATATTTGACCATTACCCGGTTTCAATGAATCATAAGCTAAAAGATATTTTCCATTCTTTTTTAAATCCAGATTGATGGTAAATTCGTGTTTTCTTCCGCTTACCTTATATTCGTAATCTACCCCAATACCCGTGTTATTTTTATGATGCCACTCACTTACTACCGTTGCATCGGTATATTTTGCGTACTTAAGCAATCTTTCAGAATTTATTCCTGACCATATATAGCAACAAACTATAAAAAGGGCAACGATTCCCATAATTAAAAAGTGAAAATTTCTATTTATCATTTTTGTTATCATTTCTCCAATTAATATAGCCGCTGTATTAATGCATGACAAAGATTAGCAATAGATTAAATTTTAATATTTTGTATGTTTCTTATTGCAAAAATGACCGATATTTAGTAATGTAGAGAATATTTCCGAGGTAAATCATCTATACACTAAATACCGGTCAAAGATATAAAAGTACAGACTTATGTTCAATTCCGGAGCAAAACTTTTCAGAAAAAGTCAATAAAGCACGTCTGAATCTCATCTCGATGATGGTTGTGGCTTTATGTAAAGTGAAGACTGTGAATTCCAGGTCTCTGGCCAATGCTTTTGACCATGTTTCTGATCCTGGTTTCTTTTAACCGTTCCGCAGAATCTCTGGAATACTACAGGAAAAGATGGCAGATTGAAACGCTTTTCAAGGCATTCTGATACTTTACCACCTTATTTCTCTGCTTCACGCCCAAATGTTGCAATTTCAGCCGGCAGGTTATCACTTATGCCTACCTTTTCTCTTACTTTGCATTATGAACAGAGCAGAGCGGAACATTTGCTGGTACAGCGCATTGTTTATTACCCTGGTTATAAATTCTGCCAGGCTGATGGCCTTGCGTGAAAACGGAATTATTGCCCGATACTGGCAATTTAATATTCTTGAATACGGATTTCAGTTTTTGTACAATTACTTTTTCTGTATCACTTTATTTTTCCTTAATCTCTCCGAAAGCAAATCTCTGGCAGGCTACCGACAAAACAGAAAATTGTCTAAATACTACTTCCTTAATGGGATAATGATACTCCTTTTTATTGCTTTAGGTACGTTTATCCAATATTATCTATTTGGAGAAGCTCACAAGAAAGGCATATTGTTTCGGGGATATGTGGCACGTTTTGTACTCAGTACCATCATGGTGGCTATTTTTATACACATCGTGCTGCTGATACGCGAAAGCAAAAGAAAAGACCGCCTGAATGCTGAGTTGAAAGCATCAAACCTTGAATCTCAGCTGGCAGTACTTCAGTCGCAGCTCGACCCTCATTTTCTCTTCAATTCCCTGAGTAGCCTCTCGGGAATCATACGGGAAAATCCACCGCTCGCCCAAACCTATGTTCTGCATCTTTCAAAAATTTTCCGTAATAATATTTCCACCTTAAAAGCAGATCTGGTAAGTGTTGCAGATGAACTCAACATCGCAATATCCTATTCGTACCTTATCAAAATGCGGCTGGAGGATGCTTACGAACTTTATATAAATGTGGAAGACGAAGTACGGAATACCGAAATTCCCCATCTTGCACTTCAGACCCTGCTGGAAAACACGACCAAGCACAATATGGCCACAAGGAAAAATCCGCTTCGGGTCAGGATCTATACAGAAGACAAAATGTTGGTGGTAAGCAACAATATCCTGCCTTTAAAATTGGCCGGCGAAAGTACCGGAACCGGTCTTGCCAACCTGAATGGACGCTACCTCCTCCTGATGGATAAATCCATTGAAATTATCCGTACAGATCAATTATTTACAGTGAAGCTTCCACTGGCAACAACTTAACATTTATGAAATCGCCCTGATTTACAAGGGCAAACATCTATGAAGACTGGCGATTCCATATGACAAATAAAAACGACAAATAGCTACATATGAAAGAAATACAAATCGTAATCATAGAAGATGAGGCCGTAACGGCACGCAACCTGGCTTATCTGCTGCAAAATATGGATGCCAGAATCCGCATTGCGGGCATTTTGGAAAGTGTTCAGGAAGCTGTGGAATGGTTTAATGATAATGCTTTAAGCTATCATCTCATTTTCTCAGATATAAAACTGACAGACGGGCTTTCATTTGAAATATTTCAAAAAACTACCGTCAATGCCCCTGTTATTTTTGTTACCGCTTACGACAATCACGCCATGGAGGCCTTTAAAAACAACGGTATTGATTATATCCTAAAACCTTTTGATGAACAGGAACTCCGCACTGCCATCACAAAATTTGACCAGCTGACGGCACCGGGAAAAACAGAAGCCACGTTGCCCAATATCTCCGAATTGCTAGGGCTTATGCAACAGTCGGCAAAAACGTACAGAAAATCCTTCCTTATTTCCTACCGTGACAAACTGATTCCTGTAGAGTCCCGAACAATAGCCTGGTTTCACACGGAAAAAGATCTGGTTTATGCCCATACCATTGATAACCAGAAATATATTATTGAAGAAACCCTCGAAGAGCTCGAACAGCAATTGGCGCCGGAGCTTTTTTTCCGTGCAAACAGGCAATATATCGTTAATCGTAAGGCCATCTTCGAAGTTGAGCATTATTTTAACGGTCGTCTTCTCATCCATAGTACCCCTGCTACACCAGATAATATACTGGTTAGCAAAGCCCGCGCACCTGTCTTTAAAAACTGGCTGAACAGCTAGGACATTTCACCTTCTTATTTATCAGTTCCGCCCAGTTTTTTTATCACCAGATTAAGATAGCTTTTACCTTTGTATCATAAATTTTCAAAAAGAATTTTTACTAATTACTTTTAAAAAATGTTATGAAAAAGTTCATTTTAATCATTTGCCTTGCTGTCATTGGCATTAGCGATGCACACGTTCAATCTTCCGTAATCGTAAGAAGACCTATCCGTTATGTAAAAACACCTGCTGCTCGAACCGTTATGGTAAGTCGCCCTGTAAGACGGGTGCGTCCAGTAATTACCGTGGTGTGCCCGGCAGCACGCAGAAGAGTAGCTATTGTCCGACGCTGACCATCCTAACTGTTAAAAACCGGCTGAGCAGCTAAGGCATTTCACCTTCCTATTTATCAGTTCCACCCAGTTTTTTAATTATCAGGTAATGAAGGATTTTACCTTTGTATCATTAAATCTCAAAGAGAAATTTTTACTAATTAATCTAAATAAAACGTTATGAAAAATCTAGTCAAATCATTATCGGTTATTGCAATGATTGTTTTATCCCAGGCAGTTTCAGCGCAAGATACCAAAGAAATGATGAAAAAAACACCGGAAGAGCGGGCACAGTTCCAGACCCAATGGATGCAGAATCAACTTGGTCTTAATTCCGACCAGGTGAGCCGGATAAGTGCAATTAATCTGAAATATGCAAAAATTAATGAACCGGTATTGAAAGGCTCTGACGGCAAATTTTCAAAATTGAAACAACTAAAAGCTAATCAAAAGAGCAAGGAGCGTGAGCTGAAAGGGGTGTTTACTCCTGAACAATTTACCAGATATCTTTCTGTTCAGGATGAAATGAAAGACAAAATGAAAAACAGAAAATCTAAATAATTCAGACCATGAAAACAAAATTATTACCATCAATAAGTCTGGTTGTTTTACTGGCAGGTCTTTCCACTGCCGCCTGTACACAAAACGACAATGAATCTACCCCTACAGACCCGGTTGTGGACAACAGCCTTCAGGGTCCGATACAGAAACCTGCATCAGGATATGGTTCCGATGGTCCTTATCAGGTAGCAGAGATTGATTTTCCGAATCCTGAATATTCCGGCACGCAAGTCAGTATTTTTTATCCGAAGGGAATTACCTCGCCCAGACCGACCATCTTTTTTTCGCATCCTTACGGCGGCGAAGAGAAAGAATACAACATCGGGCTGTACAACTTTATTGCCAAAAAAGGCTATGTGGTGGTATTTGTACCTTACCGCACCGTTGATATCAGCATAGACCACCGTTATGAAACCCTTTGGAAAGGTTTTACGACAGCGGTGAGCAATTATCCCAATATCATTGACACCAAAAAAGTGGGCTTTATGGGGCATTCCTTTGGCGGAGGCGCCAGTATAGATCTTGCTTACAAAGCTTTCAATGCTCCTTATTCCTGGGGAGAGAACGGCCGTTTTCTTTTTACGATGGCTCCGTGGTATGCTTTCAACTGGGATAGTCCGGTTTCCACCCAGTATCAATTACAACATTTCCCGTCAAATACCAAGATGATTTCGCAGGTTTACGATGATGATGTTACCAACGACCATCGTTTGGCAATCGACATCTACAAGAATATCACGATCCCCGACAGCGAAAAAGATTTCATTTATTTTAAAACATCAACCGTTGCAGGATATACTTACCTTACAGATCACGTAATGCCTACTTCCCGTAAAGCGTATGATGCTCTGGACTATTACGGTGTTTACCGTCTGCTGGATGCAATGATGGATTATAGCTGGAATGGTAATGCCGCTGCTAAAAACGTAGCTTTGGGAAACGGCTCGGCCGCACAGGTTACGATGCCGAGCTATAACGGTCAGGCCATGGCACCACTGGAGGTAACCGACAATCCTACACCGAAATATCCGCAAGGTAAGTACGAATTCCCTTGTAACAGCAGTACCAATCCAAGAATTACATATTGTAACTGATGGCAGACGATCATATCAGGGCTTTTTTTAAAGTATTGAATGGAAGACCATTATGAACGACAATGTTATTTTTTTGAAAATAAAATCAATGATGCAATACTGCCATTTTTTTATTAATTTAGATAGTAAAAGTTATGAAACTTCTCATCACAATTTTCCTGATTTTTTCAGGTTTTCAAACCGCTTTCGCCACAGGGAGCCCATTGGGCGTGGGAGAACAGAAAACTGTACATCTCACTGTAAATGGACACGATAGATATTTTATCATTTATCTGCCCGGAGATTATAAAAAATCAACTCCGTTACCATTGATTTTTGTACTCCACGGTGGCAAAGGCTCACCGGAAAGAGTGATGCGGCAGACCGGTTTTCAACCTCTTGCAGAACGGGAGAAAATTATCCTGGTTTATCCGGCAGCCCTGTTTGACCAATGGAATGACGGAAGACCCACACAAGCCAACCGTGCAGGTATTAATGATGTTGCCTTTGTAAACAAAATCTGTTCTTATATGGAGGAAAATTACCCGGTGGATAAGCAGAAGGTCTACGCTACCGGAATTTCCAACGGAGGGTTTATGACTTCCCGCCTGGGCTGTGAATTAAGCAACAGGCTGGCTGCCACTGCTATAGTTTCCGGTACGATGGAAGCCGATTCTGTAGCTCCGGGCTGTCATCCCACACATCCCTTGCCAGTTCTGTACATCCACGGCACTGCCGATCCGATTGTTCCTTTTGGCGGTGGCAAAATGAAAGAGTTCACGGCGGGTGGTAATATACTTTCCCATCAGCAGGTAATCGATCAATGGGTTGGTATCAACAAGTGCGATACGACACCTGCGGTTTCCAAAATGCCCGATATTGCCGATGATGGCACTACAGTACAAAAAACACTTTATACCGGTGGGATTAACGATAATGAAGTGGTAAGCTATGTCATCATCAACGGCGGACATACCTGGCCACAGGGACGCCCGGTTGCTTCAGAATTTATTATAGGAAAGACCAGCCAGGATATCAATGCAAATGAAGTGATATGGGATTTCTTTAAAAAATTCAAGAATAATGATCAATAAAGAGATGGAAATCTAAAAGCTTCCGCCGAAATGCAAGTGGATAACATTTCAAGCACCCAAAGTAATCATTTTGGTGCTTTTTTACGGATCTTGATTATCCTCAATTAAATCTCTTTAAGAATTTATTTTTTCCTGTGTACCTTTTCCCCTGCCAGCACCTTTTCCGTCCATATTTCCAAATTAGGAGAAAGGATTTTCCTGTCCTAAAAACTCGGTAAAAGATCCAAAAACGGCTGATCCTCCACCTGAAAGATATCCCAAAGCCCCATTCATCGGCTGTAAAGCTTCATAAGAACCCGGAGCAACGGCTTTTCTTCCGTCCGGATCGATAAAGCTTATCGGATTATCATAAGCATAATTATAGGGATTGAACCTTCTGCCAGTTTCCGCTAACGGATCGATAAAGCTTATAGGATTGTCATATGCATAATTATACGGATTGAACCTTCTGCCGGTTTCCGCTAACGGATCGATCACGCCCTATCTTCCGATATCACTCATATACATCCTGGCTCCGTAATTGCTCCAGCCGGTTTACTCCTGCAGTTGCTTACCATTGTACTGGTATTTATATGCCGGCTTGGCCACTACCAGAATATTGAAACCATGATTCAGTTCGAACTCATAATAGTCAACTTCTGTGCTGCCAACTTCGCTTTTTTTAGCTTACTCGTATAGATATGTACATCTGTAAATATAGTCACTATTGTCAATAGAATGTATTTAAGATAAAATAAAAGAGGAAATCAATTGATAACCTCTTTTTTATTTTATTAATGTTTTTAATAAAAAGTTGGAATGTATTAATTCTTTATAAATTTAGAAAGTTCTACTGGAATCGAAGGAAGCTTTTTACCATCTTTAATGAAGATTCCTTTTTTACCATCTATAATAAAAACATTAGTTTCTTGATAATCTGCATTGTAAAACCATATTTCTCCCTTATCATCAATATAGATAGTCCACTTCATGTGATTACTTATTGAATTATTAATATCTCTTTGGTACAATAATTTACTGTGAAGATCGAAAAGGCCATAGACAATTGTACCTTCTTTAAATTCTTTTACTAATATATCAATATCATTAAAATAATATAATCCAGGTAAGTTTATAAATGTATTTCTTTTAACATACACACCTGACTTTTTATCATTATTGTCTCTTGCAAAATTAGAATTCTTATTACAACTAACAAGTAGAAATAATGCTATAATTAATGTAATCTTTCCCATTCTTTATTTTTTATTATAATTGTTTGAGTCCATTGAATTGTTATCCAATAATCTTTTGGATGACCAACTTTTCTGGCAATATAGTTAAACCATTTATCTGCTGTGACGGAACTATTATGATTTATCTGATCTGTCCATTTCAAATTAAATTTAAAAATATATGAATCACTTGATCTATCATATCTTCCGTTCGCTGCGTAGCTTAAATAGTTGGTGCCATGCAACATTTTATATCCAGTATTATATCCATTATCAATTTCAAAGTGAAAGTTTCCCGAAGTTTCAGAATATTTAGTTTTTCCTTCAGAATTCATAGAATAACTTCTTGCACGTGCTATTCTTTGTAATCTTTCTAATAAAATTTTATTACTACTCATATAATCACTCCAACTTTTATCATATGAGAAATTTAAATTTTTCCCTGAACCTCCAAGCCAATGATTCATCAATTCTTCACCTTTCTTATCAAAAATCCAAAATGCTGGTGGATCATCATGCCCATATCCTGAAAAATCAAATTTGGAAAAATCCGGTTTAGACTCAGCTAGATATGCCATAATATCTTTATACATCTGGGTCTCTCCAAAGGTAGCTGCACTTCCACCACCGCCGCCATTGTTGTAAACAGCATAAAAATTCCCCAACATATCCTCCTGGCCCAGGAATTTTAAAATATCCCTGGTGCTTCCTGTTCCTCCCCGGGCATAATAATCCATCATTCCTCCCTGTGGCATGGGCGGCGGTTCAGAATCGAAGCTGCCTTTCGGTGCCATCATCTTCCTTCCATCCGGATCGATGAAATTGATCGGGTTATTGCCTACATAATTATAGGGTGTCATTCTCCGGTACTGTTCCGATAGGGGATCGATCACGCCCCATCTTCCGATGTCAGCCATATACATCC
>Ga0308160_10000949_pt1 | contig 45388 bp, 43 predicted proteins | sample PhyFR1_FD_201036 | JGI IMG/M metagenome (GOLD analysis project Ga0308160, IMG submission 201036) | Phyllosphere microbial communities from UC Gill Tract Community Farm, Albany, California, United States - DLSLF.R1 | ecosystem: Host-associated > Plants > Phyllosphere > Unclassified | place: USA...
TGCCTTATTTTGATTTTTACATTCAATTTACCGAGAATGGTGTTTTATTTGATACCAAAGCGCCGGAACATGCCGTTGATCTGGATATCCGCACCACTTTCATGGATTTAATTAAAGTCTTTGTGTTTGCAAGTCGTCCAAGTATCAAAAAAATGCGTATTGATGGTGACCTGACTTTAAAAGATGAATTTCGTGATTTAGCTTTGCTTTTTAGTTTTCCAAAAGTTTTATCGGACTGGAAACAATGGCTGAGTGAACCCACTGACGAGCAAGAGATTGTCGCGTCTAAAAAGCGCATTAGACCCCTTTTGGAAAAAATTGACCTACAACGCTCCAAAATCAACAGTTTGGAAGTTGAAGTCAAACAATATCAAAATCGTATTCGTCGTATTAAACAAAAACAGAAGAGAATCAATATTGCCTTTAGTATAACAACCGTGCTTTTGATTGCGTTATTAGTGTATAATTTATGGCTCGCATAAATATATAATTTTTCTTATAAAACGAAACAATTTAAAGCCTCATAAAAAACTTGACTATTTTAGTCAGGATTCTTAAAATCGACACATCTAGTCTTAACATGTGTATCGAATCATGCGTCTTACTACTCGCGGTCGCTACGCAGTGACTGCTCTACTTGATTTAGCTTTGCAGCCAACTGAACAAACGATCACGCTTGCTGAAATTGCAGCTCGTCAAACTATTTCTGTTGCTTATCTTGAGCAGTTATTTGCAAAATTAAAGCGTCACGGCTTAGTCTCTAGTGTACGTGGTGCCAACGGTGGCTACCATCTTGCTCGTCGCGCTGATGAAATCACTGTGTTAGAAATTATTGAAGCTGTAAACGAAACAGTCGATGCAACGCGTTGTGACCATAAAGGCAACTGCCAAAATGGTGCGATGTGCTTGACTCATGATTTATGGCAAGAACTCTCCCACCACATTGCCGATTATTTAGCAAAAATTACGCTTGCTGATCTTGTAGCACGTGACAACGTACAAACCGTTGCAATTCGCCAAAATTCACCAAGTTTTGATTCAGCCCTTTTATCGGTTACAGGTATTTGACATGAAACGTCCGATTTATCTTGATTATGCAGCAACCACTCCTGTAGATCCTCAAGTTGCAGAACGTATGATGGAGTGCTTAACATTCGATGGTACTTTCGGTAATGCTGCATCTCGTTCTCATGCTTACGGGTGGCAAGCGGAAGAAAAAGTAGAATATGCACGTGAACAAGTTGCTAATTTAATTAAAGCGGATCCACGTGAAATCGTGTGGACCTCTGGCGCAACTGAATCTGACAACCTTGCATTAAAAGGTGTTGCACAATTCTATGCCTCTAAAGGTAAGCACATCATTACCTCTAAAATTGAACATAAAGCAATTTTAGATACTTGCCGTGAACTCGAAGAAGAAGGTTTTGAAATTACCTATCTTGAGCCAGAGCCAAAAACTGGTTTAATCACTGCTGAAATGGTTAAAGCTGCGATTCGTCCAGACACCGTTCTTGTTTCCCTAATGATGGTGAACAACGAAATTGGTACCGTGACTGATGTTGCTGCAATTGGTGAAATCACACGCGCAAATAAAACCTATTTCCACGTTGATGCTGCTCAAGCTGCAGGTAAAGTTGAAATTGACCTTTCAACCATGAAAATTGATTTAATGAGTTTCTCTGCTCATAAAATTTATGGTCCTAAAGGTATAGGCGCACTGTTCGTACGTCGTAGCCCACGTATTCGTCTTAAAGCTCAAATGCATGGTGGCGGTCATGAACGCGGTATGCGCTCGGGTACCCTTGCAACTCACCAAATCGTAGGTATGGGTGAAGCATTTGAACTTGCAGGCAAAAACCTGGAATCTGAACAAAAACGCATTCGTGTATTACGTGACAAACTTTGGAATGGTTTACAAGGTTTAGAACAGGTGTTCCTAAATGGTCACCCTGAATACAATGTTGCAAACTACCTGAATGTCAGCTTCAACTTTGTTGAAGGCGAATCATTGATGATGGCATTGAAAGATGCTGCTGTATCTTCAGGTTCTGCATGTACTTCTGCAACACTTGAACCTTCTTATGTGCTTCGTGCATTAGGTCTGTCTGATGAGCTTGCTCACAGTTCGATTCGTTTCAGCTTCGGTAAATATACTACTGAAGAAGATATTGACCATGTACTCGAAGTGACCAAAGCTGCTGTACAAAAATTACGTGATCTTTCCCCTCTTTGGGATATGTACAAAGATGGCGTGGATTTGTCTACAGTCGAATGGGCTGAACACTAATTTATTCTTGGCATCTTATAGAATTTCATTAAGATGCCCCCATATTAATTCTTATCAAGGCTGACCCCGAGGTTTGGAGACGCATCATGGCTTATAGTGAAAAAGTAATTGATCATTACGAAAACCCCCGTAATGTTGGTGTTTTAGATAAAAACGCTGAAAATGTTGGTACAGGTATGGTCGGTGCACCCGCTTGTGGTGACGTTATGCGTCTTCAAATTCAAGTGGATGACAACGGTGTTATTGAACAGGCACGTTTCAAAACTTATGGTTGCGGATCGGCTATTGCTTCAAGCTCGCTTGTTACTGAATGGCTTAAAGGTAAAACTTTAGACCAAGCACAAGCAATCAAGAACATCGATATTGCAACAGAACTCGCGCTTCCACCAGTAAAAGTACACTGTTCTGTACTTGCTGAAGATGCTATTAAAGCTGCTGTTGAAGACTACCGCAGCAAAAAAGCTAAAGCTTAATGGCTTTAAGTTTTGAATAAGGAATAATGGAGTTTTCATGATTCATTTAACTGAAAATGCTGCAACTCATATCAGCAATTACTTGAAAAATCGCGGTAAGGGTGAAGGCATTCGCGTTGGCGTGAAAACTTCAGGCTGTTCTGGCTTGGCATACGTACTCGAATTCGTTGATGAAATTGATACACATGACCAAGTATTTGAACAGTTTGGTGTTAAGGTTTTCGTTGACCCTAAAAGCAGTGTCTATTTAGAAGGTTTGGAAATGGACTATGTGAAGAATGGCTTAAACGAAGGCTTCGAATTTAACAATCCCAATAAAAAAGGTGAATGTGGTTGCGGTGAATCTTTCACAGTTTAATCAACCTCTTCCATCCTTTTAAAAAATTAAAACAGTGTACAATACACTGTTTTAATTACATTTATATTTGCAGTTATTTTTATAGAACTTTCGCGGACCAAATCTCCCATGAATCATTTTGAGTTGTTCAATCTTCCTGCGGCACTCGATATTGATTTAGCAGCTTTAAAAAATGAATTTTTAAAATTGCAGCAACAATATCATCCCGATAAAGCTGAAGACAAAGATCAGGCATTGATCAAGTCAAGTGAAATCAATCAGGCGTTTAAAGTCTTATCTCAAGTTGATAGTCGTGCGGGATATTTGCTTTCGTTAAAAAAACAAGATCACCTTCTAGATCAGTCCATCAGTGATTTTGAGTTTTTACAATCTGCGCTAGAAATTCGTGAACAGCTGGATGAAGCTCGCGCTGCCGAAGACTTGATTTCACTTAAACAAGAAGTCCAGCAATGGATTGAAAGCTTGGTTCGTGAATTCAAAATTGACTATACTGAAGAAGATTGGGCTGAAGCGCGCGACACAGTGCGTAAGTTACGCTTCTTCCAAAAAGTCATGGCGGATATCGACAAAGCTGAAGATCGCTTTTTGGATGATGATTCTTTCGATCTTGACGATGATTTTTAATTTATTTTTACTTTTAGACGTTCAAAGGATGTAACACAATGGCTCTCTTGCAAATTGCAGAACCTGGTCAATCAAGTGCGCCCCACGAACACCGTATTGCCATTGGTATCGATTTAGGTACAACACACTCTTTAGTGGCTACGGTTTTATCAGGCAAAGCCAAAGTTCTTAACGATGAACAAGGTCGCGTGTTACTTCCGTCGATTGTGCATTATGCAGATGACGCAACCCAATATGGTGATGAAGCAAAAGCCTTCATGACCAGCGATCCTAAAAATACCATTGTTTCTGTTAAGCGCTTTATGGGTCGTTCAAAAGCGGATATTAAATTCCAGCACCCGTATACACTGGTGGGTGAAGACCACCAAATGCCAGCTTTTGAAACCAATCAGGGCCGTAAAACCCCGGTTGAAATTTCTGCTGAAATTTTAAAACAATTGAAAGAACGTGCTGAATCCAGCTTAAAAAATCCAATTAATGGTGCAGTGATTACTGTTCCTGCCTATTTTGATGAAGCGCAGCGCCAAGCCACCCGTGATGCAGCCCAACTGGCCGGTTTAAATGTCTTACGTTTACTCAATGAACCGACTGCTGCTGCGGTTGCTTATGGCCTGGATCAAGAAAGCAATTTAGCTTCAGATCGCAACTATGTAATTTATGACTTGGGCGGTGGTACTTTTGACGTTTCTATTTTGCGTTTTACCCAAGGTGTATTCGAAGTTTTAGCAACGGGTGGTCATACTGCACTCGGTGGTGATGACTTAGACCGCTTAATTGTAAAATGGGCCAAGAAACAACTGAATATTGAAACCCTGGATGATGCAGAACATGCACATCTGGTGGTTGCTGCACGTACCGCCAAAGAAGCATTAACAGATTTAGAATCGGTCCAACTTCAAGCGCTAGATCAGGTTTTGACTTTAGATCGTGCAACCTTTGAAGACATCATTAAAATAGCTTTAGATAAAACCATTAGTGTATGCAAACGCGTGATGCGTGATGCCAAACTTGAACTGGATGATATTCAAAACGTCGTTCTGGTGGGTGGATCAACCCGTTCATATGCGGTACAAAAAGCAGTTCGCGATGTGTTCAGTCAAGAACCTTTATGCACTATCAACCCAGATGAAGTGGTTGCCATTGGTGCAGCCATTACTGCAGACCAGTTAATTGGCAATAGCAAAGATGGCTCGCTACTCCTAGATGTTACCCCGCTCTCTTTAGGTTTAGAAACCATGGGCGGTCTGGTTGAGCGTCTGATCTCACGGAATACCGCAATCCCTGTCGCACGTCGCCAAGAGTTTACCACCTATCAAGATGGTCAAACTGCGATGTTGATTCACGTGGTACAAGGTGAACGTGATCTGGTTGAACACTGCCGTAGTCTAGGCCGTTTTGTTTTACATGGCATTCCACCGATGACTGCAGGTCAGGCACGTATCGAAGTGACCTTCCAGGTCGATGCAGATGGTTTACTGACCGTTGCAGCCAAAGAAACCACCTCTGGCGTGCATGCTCAAATTGATATTAAACCGTCTTATGGTTTGTCCGATTCCGATACGGAACGCTTATTGGTTGACGGTTTTAAATTTGCTGAAGAAGATAAAAACCTTCGCCACTTGCAAGAAACCAAAGTTGAAGCACAACGTGAACTTGAAGCACTAACCCAAGCATTAAAAGTGGATTCAAGCCTGCTTGGCGCCGAACAACTTGCTGCTTTAGAACAAGCCAAAGTTCAACTTGAAAGCCAATTATCAACGACTGATATCAAGGCGATTGAAGAAGCTGTACAACAGCTTAAAATACATAGCGATGCCTTTGCCGCAGCCCGTATGAATCAACATATTGATGCTGCGCTTAAAGGTACTCAACTTGATGACTGGTCAAACTCACCCGAATAAATAGGTAAAAATTATGCCACGTATTAAAGTTCTTCCACATGCGCAAATTTGCCCAACTGGTGCTGAGTTTGAAGTTGAACAGAATGCCAATCTTTGTGAAAGCTTATTGAAAAATGGCATCAAGATTGAGCATGCCTGTGACATGTCTTGTGCATGTACCACCTGTCATGTTGTGGTTCGCAGAGGTTTTGACAGTCTGGAAGAAATGACCGATGTCGAAGCCGATTTACTTGATCGCGCCTGGGGTCTTGAACCTGACTCACGCCTTTCATGCCAGGTTAAAATTGTGGATGAAGATTTGGAAGTTGAAATTCCAAAATACACCATCAATCACGCTTCTGAAAATCACTGATTGATTCAGGATTAAAAAAACCACGCTTAGCGTGGTTTTTTATATTGAATTTAATAGCTATATTGAATTTAATAGCAATGATGCTCAGTGAAATTGCTCATCTTTCTGATCTTCGATGATTTCATCTTCTAAATTCAGTTTTACAATGCCTTGAGAATTGGTCATTTTTTGCTGTTTTTGTATGCGCTTAATCATTTTTTCCAGAACATTGATCAGCTCTGGATATTCATAGTTTTGGACTTCATCCAAATTCAGCAACAAATGGAAGCCTTTATATTCATAATCAAACCAGCGCTGATAATCCGATTTACGCGAAGTATATTTTTCCATGACTTGCCAGGTATTTACCGGGCCTTGAATACCTTTCAGCTTAATCGGTGCTTTAGGTGCACATAAATAATCATTTTTAATTAAATTATAAGTATCATCAGAAATTAAGATTTCATCGACTTCTGCCGCACTTTGTAAACGAGCAGCCAAATTTGCATCACGTCCGACAATGGTATACGCCATGCGATGAGCCGCACCATAATTCCCAACGTGACAATATCCGGTACTGATCCCCATACGGATATGTAACGCGGGATAGCCCATCTTAATCCATCGCTCTCTTAATAATTTCATTTGCTGACGCATATCAATCGCCATGTCTAAACAAGTTTTTGCATCTTGTTCAACACCTTGCGAAATGGGATCACCAAAGAAAATAAGAATCGCATCGCCCATAAACTTGTCGACAGTTGCTTCATACTGTTTCGCAATTTCTGTCATATGACTCAGGTAGTCGTTGAGCAAATATGCCAAGTCATCCGGAATAAGGGTTTCGGAGAGCTCGGTAAAACCTTGAATATCTGAAAAGAAAATGGTCATTTTTTTTCGTTTATATTCAATTTTAGCTTCAGACTCACCCTTCATAATCGATTGCCACAATTGTACCGGTGCATAACGGCTGAGCTGGTTGGCAAACTCCATATAGCGATTCATTTGCTCATAATAATAAGCTTTACGATCGGTAATATGCTGGATTTGGCTACGTTGATAAAAACTTCCCACACCCAAATAAGTGATGAGACAAATAAAGCCCAGAACGGTTAATTCACCTGTCGTTTGTTCAAAATATTCGCCAAATCCAAAAATAAAGATGTTACACAGATAGAAAATTGCGATTCCAATCAGACTCGCCAACGACACCATCAGAAATGAAATTTTATTACTGATTGCTGTATACAGAAGGGCAAAAAGTGAAATAAACGTCAGCACCAGGTTTAAATGAATGGCAGATAAAATAACTGAAATGGCAATAACATCAACAAGAAACAGCAGGCTGCGTTTTATTTTGGAATTATAACGATACAGCAGCCCATTCGATAACTTCGGGGTAATCAGCAGGACAAACAACAAGAATACAGGGACATAGATCTGATATTGCGTATCAGAAGACGTGTAATGGTAGACGATGATGAGTAAAGACAACATGATATATCCCATCAAACGATGAAAATATTCAAATTGTCTCGGCTCTTTTCTAATCCAGTCGTCTAATGGCACTCAATCGCTCCTGGTCCCAGTATTCACACCCAACATTCCCTGTTTGGTTTTTTAAATGGCTTGGAATTAATCCATACGCCAGTCAAATGGCATATCACCTTGACCACGTAGTGCAAGCATTAAAGTTTGACGCATATGTGCAAGGACTTCATTGCTATAAGGAACAGCAGGTGTTCCCCAAACTGGTTTTGGCCAAGCCACGTCATTTTGGTAACGCACGACATGATGAAAATGTAATTGTGGAACCATATTTCCTAAAGCAGCAACATTCATTTTGTCTGCACGGAATACACGCGCCAACTGGCTTGATAACCAGCTAGATTCGCGGAGGAATTGTTCTTGGTCAGCCTGACTTAATTCATATAATTCGCTAATACCCGGTACACGCGGAATTAATATGAGCCACGGAAATTGCATATCATTCATTAAACGACATGTTGACAGTGGAAAGTCGCCTACAAAAAAAGTATCTTGAGCAAGTTGTGGATGCAAACTAAACATATCTTTATAAATTATGCAAAATTAGAATGATGGCTAATACTATCACATCCAATGGGACGTGAATATTCTATGCAATGTGTTTCATTACAAATAAACCACTATTTGCATTGAACACTCGAACGCAGATAAATTTAATAAATTCCCTTAAAAAATCAAGTATTTCTTTTCAGTAAATCTTAAATTATGCGCAGATGAAGCAGTGAGTGCATATTATTTATGCACCCACTTTCTGATCAGTGAATTTCTTTTAATAAACTCGCCAGCAAATCGGAAATAAATTGAATTCTTTTTTGATAATCTTCCAGCATGACCATGATTTTTAAACGTTGTCCCCCATCCATACGGAAAAAAGTCGGATGTTTTTGCATCATTTGAATAATACTCATGGCCTGAACCGGTGTATCGGGTGAAAACTCAATATGACCGCCATGTGAATTGATATCCACCTTGGTAATGCCCAACTGCTCTGCTTTTAAACGCAGTTGATGCACCGCAAATAACTGCTTCACAGGTTGTGGTGGCACACCAAAACGGTCAATCAATTCCATACGGATATTATCGAGTTTTTCCTGACTGCCGGTATTACTGATCCGTTTATAGAACATCAGACGTTGATGCACATCACCTAAATAGTCATCCGGGATTAAAGCAGGCATATGCAGATTAATTTCAGCGGTTAACGACAATGGCGCATCGAAATTCGGTGTTTTGCCTTTTTGAATGGCTTTGGTCGCTTTCTCAAGCATTTCCATATACAGGCTATAACCGATCGCGTGCATCGAACCACTTTGTTGCTCACCCAGGAGTTCACCTGCACCACGAATTTCCAGGTCCTCTGTAGCAAGCATAAAACCGGCACCTAAATTTGATGCACGCTGGATCGCATCCAGTCGTTTTTCTGCATCACCTTTTAAGCCTTTAATTGAAGGCACCAGCAAGTAAGCATAGGCTTGATGATGCGAACGCCCGACACGACCACGCAATTGATGTAACTGCGCGAGACCCAGTTTGTCAGCACGTTCAATCAAAATGGTATTGGCATTTGGAACGTCAATTCCGGTTTCAATAATGGTTGAACAGACCAGAACGTTATATTCTTTATGATAGAACTGCTGCATCACCTGCTCCAGTTCACGTTCGCGCATTTGTCCATGCGCAACCGCGACACGTGCTTCAGGAACCAGCTCTCGAATACTGGCTGCAGCACGTTCAATCGAATCGACTTCATTATGTAAGAAGTAAACCTGACCACCACGCAGCAATTCACGCAAAATGGCTTCTTTAATCGATTCACTGGTGTGTTCTTGCACAAAGGTTTTGACGGCCAAGCGACGCGCTGGTGGCGTGGCAATAATTGATAAATCACGCATGCCGCTAAAGGCCATATTTAAAGTACGCGGAATTGGGGTTGCCGTCAGGGTCAGCATATCAACATCTGCACGCATGGCTTTAATGCGTTCTTTATCCCGTACCCCAAAGCGATGTTCTTCATCGACAATCATCAAACCCAGGTTTTTAAACTGGATACTTTCCTGCAGAATTTTATGCGTCCCGATGACAATATCAACTTTACCGTCCGCCAAGTCTTCGGTCGTTTTCAGATGGGTTTTATTGGAACCAAAGCGCGAAAGTACTTCAATCCGAATCGGCCAATCGGCAAAACGGTCTTTAAAGGATTCATAATGCTGCTGTGCCAGCAAGGTTGTCGGCACTAAAACCGCGACTTGCTTGTTGTTTTGTACCGCTAAAAATGCTGCACGCATCGCAACTTCGGTCTTGCCAAAGCCCACATCACCACAGACCAGACGATCCATCGGTTTGGCAAGCTGCATATCATGCAAGGTCGCTTCAATCGCATTGGCCTGATCCAGGGTTTCTTCATAAGCAAAGCCACTGGCAAACTGCATATAAGAACTTTGCTCAAGCTCAAAACTAAAGCCGGGTTTTGCCTGACGACGTGCCTGAATATGCAACAGTTCAGCGGCGACATCGTGAATCTGTTCCAAGGCCTTACGTTTGGCCTTGTTCCAGGCATCAGTGCCTAATTTATGTAATGGCGCTAAATCGGGGTCGCCGCCACTATAACGGCTGATCAAATGCAGATTAGTGACCGGAACATACACTTTGGCAGCATCGGCATAATCCAGCTGTAAAAATTCGTGGTCTTGATCATCAATACTTAAAGTGACTAAACCGGCATAACGCCCCACACCATAATCAATATGCACTACCGGTGCGCCAATACTCAGCTCGGTTAAACTGCGGATTAAAAATTCTTCCGACACTTCCTGCTGACGTTTACGGCGGCGCTGCACTACGCGATGTTCATAAAGCTGATTTTCAGAAATCACGGTGAGGTGATCAGGAATTACCAAACCACGATCAAGGGGTGCGCTAGTAATGGCTATGGCATGTAAGGATTTTCTAAACTCTGCAAAATTTTCAACACTGGGAATGTCACCCAAGGCAGGACGTAAAGCATCCTTTAAGGTTTCACGGCGACCTGCACTTTCAGCAACCAACAGTACCGGATGATTTGCCGCATCAATATACTTTTTAACCGCTGAAAAAGGTTTTTCCTGTTTAGGGTCAACCGGTAAACGCGGTGGCAATTCGGTATTGAGATTCAGGACTCCGGTTTTCTCTACAAATTCTTCGGGTGAGGCAATGATTCTGGCAAACTGATTCAGCTGTTCCAAGACCTGATTCGGTTGCAGGAATATCTCTTCAGGCGACAAAATAGGATGATCGACATTATGGCGACGGTCTTCATAGCGTCGAACCACATCTTTCCAGAAACTGCTTAATCCTTCATCCAGATGTTTATCTGTAATGACAATGCCATTCTGTGGTAAATACGCCATCAGGGTACTTTGTGTTTGCATCGCTTCTTTGCTAAAGAATAAGGGGAAATAAAACTCCAGTCCCGGAGAAGCAATGCCTTCTAAGACATCCTGATAAACTGGATTTTTCTTCGGATTGGCGTTCGGAAAACTTTCTGCATAACGGTCACGGAAAGTAGAACGCCCTTCTTTAAGGGGAAATTCCTTGGCGGGTAATACCGAAAACTGTTGCAGATTTTGAGTGGTTCTTTGCGTTTCAGGATCAAAGAATTTTAAGCTTTCAATTTCATCATCAAACAAATCAATGCGGATCGGCGAATTTTGCCCAGACGCATAAATATCCATAATGCTGCCGCGTACCGCAAACTCACCATGATCATAAACAGTATCGACCAGATGATAGCCTGCTTGGATCAAACGCATTTTTTGTTGTTCTAATTCAAATTTTTGTCCAACTTTAATATCGAAATGTTCACCCAATACCCAAGAAGTCGGAACGACACGCTGAACTAGCGTTGAGGCAGATAAAAGCAACACGCCTTGCTTCGGCATATTCGATAAAATTGAAAGACGCTCTGACACGATATCTTGATGAGGCGATAACCGGTCATAAGGCAGAATTTCCCAATCCGGGAAAATAGTCGGTTTTATGCCGTAAAATTCTAATTCACTTTCCAACTGTCCCAAATGCTGATTATTTCTGGCAACCAATATGAATAACTGCTTATTTTGCGTCGCAATTTCTTTGAACAATAAAGATGCAGATGAGCCTTGTAAATTACCGACCCAGCGTTTTTCGCCTGCTTTTAATTGCTGCAGATTTAATTGGGAAATTTGTTGTTGGAACATGTATATAGCTTTTGGTCTAAATGACATGAGCAGTATATTAGCATGGGTTTTTTCTTGGTTGAGTTATTTTTCTATGCGACCTATTTTTCCATCTAAATCCTTTTAGATGCTAGGTCTTCAAAGCCTGTTTTTCCATTATTTTTCGCGTAAGAAGTTGCGATAATAGTCATTCAGCTTTTTAATAATTTGCTTCAACTGCAACAAATTTTCTTCAGTGTTGCCTAAACGCGCTACAAAGCGTTGACTGGCAATTTCCAGATCAACTTTTTCATTGATAATCATGGCAGTGAAATACAATTCTTTTAGATCATCAAAACTGTTTAGTTTGCGATTGGAAAAATAAGATAAACGCTCTGACCATTCATTCAGCACAATACCATCGACGATATAACCCTGTTCTTTAGTGAATTGGATATTATTTTCTTCTAGAAAAACTTGTTCAGCAGATGGCTTGGAGCTTTTAAACAGTCTTGAGCTTGTAAATAGTCCAGCAAGTTTATTCAACATAAGCATTACATTTATTAAAAATATTAAAAATCCTGACTATTTTAACCCTGAGCGGCTTTATCTTTAGCATTATTTTTCATAAAAAGGCAGCAGCTTAAACTGCTGCCTTTTCGATACGACAATCATTAATTTTTTTGCACAGGACGAATTAACTCACTTGTGCCAATAGCTGATATTGTGCGGTCACTTCTGAAACCAGATTGCTAAAGGCAAATATTTCATCTAGCTGTTCTTGGGTCAGTAACTCTTGCTCCAAGACAATCTGTTGAATGGTTTTGTTTTCCGCAATGCATTGCTTGCCAATTTCATCACATTTGGCATGACCCAAAATCGGATCGAGCAAAGTTACAATACCGACACTGCGCATCACAGCGTCATAACACACCTGCTCATTGGCCTGAATGCCCTGAATACATTTATGATCCAGACTCCAAATGGCCTGGGTTAACAATTCAATCGATTCATTAATTGCAATCGCGATGACCGGTTCCATTACATTTAACTGTAATTGTCCGGCTTCCGCTGCCATAGTGACGGTTAAATCATTCCCGATCACCCTATAAGCAATTTGGTTCACCACTTCAGGAATCACCGGGTTAATTTTGGCAGGCATAATCGATGAGCCGGCTTGCAATTCAGGTAAGCGAATTTCGGCTAGACCGGTACGCGGACCTGAACTCAATAAGCGCAAGTCATTACAGATTTTTGAAAGTTTTACCGCCAGACGTTTCAGCGTACTGGATAAAATAATAAATACGCCACAATCACTGGTGGCTTCGACATAATCTTCCGCACCGATTAAATTCAGTCCGGTAATTTTGCTTAAAGACTGAATGGCTTCGTGCGCATAGCCTTGCGGAGTGTTTATACCCGTACCAATCGCGGTGGCACCTAAATTTACTTCCAGTAAGAGTTCACGTGTGCGCTGAATCAGCCGAATATCTTCTTTTAATAAGGTTGCAAAAGCACGAAATTCTTGTCCCAAAGTCATCGGAACAGCATCTTGTAATTGGGTACGTCCCATTTTTAACACAAACTGAAACTCTGCAACCTTTATATGCAGCGTATCAATCAATTTTTGAATCTGAAACAGTAAATCGTCCAGACTATAATAGGTTGCCAAGCGTAAAGCGGTTGGATACACGTCATTGGTCGATTGAGACTTATTGACATGATCATTCGGGTGAATATGATCATATTGCCCCTTATGAAAACCCAAATGCTCTAAGGCAATATTGGCCAATACCTCATTGGTGTTCATATTAATAGAGGTACCTGCTCCGCCTTGATAAACATCTAAAGGAAAAGCATCACTCCATTTTTCTGGAGATTCGATTAACTTGTTACAAGCCAGCTGAATCGCCTGGCTGACTTGTTCAGAAATTTTGCTAAATTTTAAATTGGTCTGTGCTGAGGCTTTTTTGACTTGAGCCAAGGCACGAACAAAATGAGGCTGGTTTCCGACTTTCTGATTAGAGATTTGAAAATTCTCTAAAGCCCGTACAGTATGAATGCCGTAATAACATGCTGCCGGAACTTCCTTTGCTCCGAGCAAATCACGTTCTATTCTTGTATTATCGAGTTGAACCATAGACACTTTAAATATACTCACATTTATGCACTAGAATTGTGCAATGGAAAAAATATTAAACCTTTGCTGTATTTTAAATATTGTAAAAAGATATTTATTTGGCAATGCTCTATAACCAATTACCCCAGCTTTGTAGCTATTGTAAATACGTGTAAATTCCTTTTTCTGCATCTTCTGCTTAAATTTTTCTATTCAAAAAATAAAACCTAAAAATATTTAGACAGATTTTTAAGTCACATTAAATCTTTGCCCTAGCTTTATAAATGACATAAAGCACCATAGTTATAATTAATTAATTTTATTCACTTTTTATCAATTGTATCTAAAAATACATTGCGCTACACAACATCCCAATAAATCCCTTAGAAATGTAACAGAACGTAATTTGAATTTTATGTTTGAATCAGCGCCTTACTGAATATGTATAAAAATTCATCTTGGACAGATGTATCCATAAGGACAGAAGGATGAGCACATGAGTCAACTGAACCCGACATTAATCACATTTATTTTTTATATTCTCGCCATGGTTGGTATTGGACTATATGCCTATAAGGCGACGACCGATTTTTCAGATTATATTCTCGGTGGGCGAAGTCTAGGCAGTGTGGTCACCGCACTTTCGGCAGGTGCATCGGATATGAGTGGCTGGTTGTTGATGGGTCTGCCCGGCGCAATTTATCTGTCAGGCTTATCAGAAGCGTGGATTGCCATTGGACTGATTGCGGGTGCATGGCTGAATTGGCTATTGGTCGCAGGACGACTGCGTGTGCATACCGAAGTTCAAAATAATGCCTTAACCCTGCCTGATTATTTTACCAGTCGCTTTGGTGACCGAAAACGTGTGCTACGGATTATTTCAGCTTTAGTGATTCTGGTGTTTTTCTCGATTTATTGTGCCTCTGGCATGGTTGCAGGCGCCCGATTATTTGAAAGTATTTTCGGTCTGTCTTACACCACTGCGCTGTGGATTAGTGCAATTGCAACCATCAGTTATGTGTGTATTGGCGGCTTTCTGGCAATTAGCTGGACCGATACTTTCCAGGCGGGATTGATGATCTTTGCCTTGATTCTGACTCCGATTATGGCTTACCTCGCACTGGGTGATCATAGTCAACATCTGGCAACCCTGATTGAAACTGCTCGTCCGCATGCCAGCAATATGCTTTCAGGTTTAAGTACGGTCGCGATTTTATCTTCCCTTGCATGGGGCTTAGGCTATTTTGGTCAGCCGCATATTCTGGTGCGCTTTATGGCAGCAGATTCGGTGAAGACTATTCCTGCTGCACGCCGTATTGGCATGAGCTGGATGATTCTATGTTTAGGTGGCGCAGTTGGTGCGGGTTTCATTGGCATTGCCTACTTCCAGCATCATCCGGAACTTGCAACCGTGGTATCCCAGAACCCTGAAACCATTTTTATGGAACTGACCAAAATCCTGTTTAACCCGTGGATTGCCGGTATTATTTTGGCTGCCATTTTAGCCGCAGTAATGAGTACGCTGAGTTGTCAGCTTTTGGTCTGTTCAAGTACCTTGACTGAAGATTTATATAAATCCTTCCTGCGCAAAAATGCCTCGCAAAAGGAGTTGGTCTGGGTTGGCCGCTTTATGGTGGTGGCGATTGCCATTCTTGCTATTGCGCTTGCAAGTAATCCAGGCAGTAAAGTTTTAGGTCTGGTGGCCTATGCATGGGCTGGTTTTGGTGCTGCATTTGGCCCGCTGATTATCCTGTCTTTATTCTGGAAACGCATGACCTTAAACGGCGCAATCATGGGGATTATTGTCGGTGCTGTGACGGTCATTTTATGGAAGAACACTATGGCGAGTACCGGACTATATGAAATTATTCCCGGTTTTATTCTGTCATTCATTAGTATTGTCGTGGTGAGCTTGCTTGAAAAAAAACCACCTCAAGAAGTGATTCAGCGTTTTGAGCAAGCAGATGAATTGTATAAAAAAGAAATGCATGAATTAAAAAATGGAATATCGGTTCAACCTGAAAATTTATGATAAATTTCGGACGGGTTGTACTAAAATTTGACTGAGATATAAGGGGCTGATGCCCCTTTTATTGAAGTCATTTATTGATATCATTTTTGCACTTTGGTTTTCAGATAAATCTTGGAGCTTTCTTTAATCACTTCCATCACCGGATAGCTTCGGGTTTCTTTAACGCCCGGAAGTTGCCACAGCACCTGCCCTGAAATCTTGCGGAATTCTTCCATGCTGGCGCAGCGGATTTTCACCACAAAATCGAAACCGCCACTGATCATATGACATTCCACAATTTCAGGATATTGCATCACTGCATCTGAGAATTCATCCAAGACATTGGGTGTGGTTTTATCCAGTAAAATTTCCACAAACACCACAAAACTGGCATTCAACATGTCAGGATTCAGCTTGGCTTCATAGCCTAAAATAAAACCATCTTTCACTAATTTCTGTACACGGGCCAAAGCTGCAGTGGCTGATAAATTCACAGCTTCCGCCAATTTTATATTTGAAATTCGTCCATCATTTTGCAGAATATCTAAAATTTTGATATCTGTTCGGTCCAATGTAAAAATCGGGCTGGTCATCTGAATTATTCTCTAAAATGAATAAAAACTATAGTGAGTTATTCGGCGTTCTTTCTGTAATCATAAATTATATAAGGTATTTCACTCAACAAAAATATTGGCAGTCACAGGATGTTGGCATGAATATGATGGACACAGACACTCGCCTCAATACGGCAAAACCTCACTTTGAATATATTACTGAATTCAAAGAAAAGAATGATTATGAAGTTGAAATAAACACTGCCTGGCGTCGTGCTGAACCCGATTGTGTTGAACATTTACTTGAACATAGCCAAATTTCTGAACAGCTGAATCAGCGCATTTATGATCTGGCTTTCAATCTTGCGCATACCTTGCGTGAGCGTAAAAGCTCGAATGGTAAAGCTGGAATTGTGCAAGGTTTATTGCAAGAATTTTCATTGTCTTCTCAAGAAGGCATTGCACTGATGTGTCTGGCGGAAGCATTGCTTCGTATTCCAGACAGTGCGACACGTGACCTGCTGATTCGTGACAAAATCAATCAGGGCAACTGGAAAGAACATGTCGGGCAAAGCAGCCTGATGTTTGTCAATGCTGCTGCATGGGGCCTCATGCTGACCGGCAAGTTGATGGAAACACCCAAGCAAAAAAGTTTATCCAGTGTACTGACCGGCCTTTTGGCACGCAGTGGTCGCGGCATTATCCGTAAAGCCGTGGATGTGGCAATGCGGATGATGGGCGAACAGTTTGTCACTGGTGAAACCATTCAAGAAGCGCTCGAACATGCAGAACCCTTGGAAGATAAAGGTTTCCGTTATTCTTACGACATGCTCGGTGAAGCGGCACTCACCGAACATGATGCTGAACGTTATTACCAGGATTATAGCGATGCCATCCATGCCATTGGTCAGGCATCCAAAGACAAAGATGTCTATGAAGGACCGGGCATTTCAATCAAGCTTTCTGCCCTGCATCCGCGCTATCAACGTGCGCAGATTGACCGTGTGCATGAGGAGTTATATCCAAAAGTGCTGCAATTGGCGGAACTGTCAAAACGCTACAATATTGGCCTGAATATTGATGCCGAAGAATCTGAACGTCTGGAAATATCTTTAGAATTGTTGGAGCGTCTGTGTTTTGAGCCTAGCCTTGCCGACTGGAAAGGCATTGGCTTTGTGATTCAGGCTTATCAAAAGCGTTGCTTCAACGTGGTCGATTATGTGGTGGATCTGGCAAAACGCAGTCAGAAACGCCTGATGATTCGTCTGGTCAAAGGCGCGTACTGGGATAGCGAAATCAAGAAAGCCCAGATTGATGGCATGACGGATTATCCGGTATTTACCCGTAAGGTGCATACTGACCTGTCTTATATTGCCTGTGCCAAAAAACTGTTGGCTGCCCCAGAGCAGATTTACCCGCAATTCGCGACGCATAATGCCCAAACCCTTGCCACCATTTACCATTTGGCTAATCCAGAGCAATACTACGTCGGTCAATATGAATTCCAGTGCCTGCATGGCATGGGCGAACCGCTGTATGAACAGGTGGTAGGCCATAAGATAGACAATAAACTGGGTGTGCCGTGCCGTATTTATGCGCCAGTCGGAAATCATGAAACTTTACTGGCTTATCTGGTGCGACGTTTACTGGAAAACGGCGCCAACACCTCTTTCGTCAACCGTATTGCAGATAAAAGCTTAAAAATTGAAGATCTGATTGAAAATCCATATTCAGAAATTTTGAAAAATGCAGCCAAAGAATCACAGATCGGTCAGAAGCATCCGGCCATTCCTTTAGCACCAGACCTATACGGCAATATTCGTCCGACCTCTATGGGCTTAGATTTAGCCAATGATCATGAGTTAATGCTGCTTAATCAAACTGCACAAGATTTCAGCCAGCAGCAATGGCAAGCCCAGGCTTTAGGTAAAAACCTTAGTCATGCAGATTCCCGTGTTAATGATCATCCGCAGCCCACCGCAATTTTAAATCCTGCCTATCATTCCGATCTTGTTGGTTATGTAGAGGAAGCAAGCGTAGAGCAAGTGAATCTGGCATTAGAGAATGCCGTCAATGCCCAAGCTGGATGGAGCAATACACCGAAAAATATACGTGCCGCTTGTTTGCAACGCGCTGCCGATATCATGCAATCACGCTTGCAAGAACTGATGATTTTACTGTGCCGTGAAAGTGGTAAAACCTATGCCAATGCCATTGCAGAAGTCCGTGAAGCAATCGACTTCCTGCGTTATTATGCTGCTCAAATGATCGATCTGGATCAAAATACAGTGATTCAGCCACTGGGCACCGTGTTATGTATTAGCCCGTGGAATTTCCCTTTGGCGATTTTCACCGGACAAATTTCAGCTGCCCTGGTTGCCGGAAATACTGTCATTGCCAAACCTGCCGAGCAAACGCCACTGATTGCCGCGCAAGCGATTCAAATTTTATGGCAAGCCGGTATTCCTCAAGATGTGGTGCAACTTCTTCCGGGACAAGGTGAAACTGTCGGTGCACAACTAAGTGCTGATGCCCGTATTCAAGGCATTATGTTTACCGGTTCAACTGATGTTGCCAAAATTTTGCAAAAAACTCTGGCACAAAGACTGGGTCAATCTGGCCAGCCTATTCCACTGATTGCGGAAACCGGCGGTCAAAATGCCATGATTGTGGACTCGTCCGCATTAACCGAACAGGTCATTCTGGATGTGGTGAGCTCGGCTTATGACAGTGCCGGTCAGCGCTGTTCAGCTTTACGTGTACTCTGCGTCCAAGAAGATAATGCCGATAGTGTCATCAACATGCTCAAAGGCGCGATGCAACAACTGCGGGTGGGTAATCCGTTCCTGTTGAAAACCGATATTGGTCCGGTGATTGATCTTGAGGCGCAAAGCAATATTCAAAAACATATTGATCAAATGCGCAGTAAAGGTCATCCCGTTCATCAGCTGATGTTGAATGCGGCACAAGATCCATCCTTAAATCAAGGGACTTTTATTGCGCCCACCCTGATTGAATTACCTAATCTGGATGATTTACAGCGAGAAGTATTTGGTCCGGTCTTGCATGTGATCCGTTATAAATACGGTCAATTGCAACAGTTACTTAAACAAATCAATACCAAAGGTTATGGCCTCACCATGGGACTGCATACCCGTATTGATGAAACCATTCAGACCGTCATTGCACATGCAGAAGTCGGCAACCTGTATATCAACCGTAATATTGTCGGGGCCGTGGTCGGTGTTCAACCCTTTGGCGGTGAAGGCTTATCCGGTACCGGACCTAAAGCAGGCGGTCCAATTTACCTGTACCGTTTGATGCAGCACTGCTCTGCTAAAAAACTGGCAACTCCTTTTGCAACGCAGTCAACAGCAACACAGCCATCGCATCAGCCTTTATACGAGATTTTTTATACTTGGGCTGAAAAAACTTTTCCTCAATATCAATTGAAACCGTGCCCTGCTTTTTGCTCTGGTCATCATTATGAACTGCAAGGCCCGACCGGTGAAAGTAATCAATATGTCGTGTTGCCAAGAAAACGCGTGCTGTCTTTAGCCGATCAGGAACAGGATCAGATTCAGCAATTGGCTGCAATTTTTGCAGTCGGCAGTCAACCTACTGTACTTGCTGAAAATACCTTTGTACTCAAGTATCTGCCGAAAATGCCCAAAGAAATTGCAGACAGTTTCGCGATTATCCAAAGCATTGAAACCGATGATTTTGATGCAGTTCTCCATCACGGAAGCAAAGCTCAACTTCAAAAGTTGCAAACGCTCATTGCCTCGCGCCAAGGTGCAATTATTGGTATCACGCATTTAAAACCGCTTGACCACGAGATTCCGTTAGAGCGCCTGGTGATTGAACGCGCGATTAGTATTAACACCGCAGCTGCAGGAGGGAATGCCAGCCTGATGACATTAAGCTAAAAAACTCAACTACCGCACTACAGTGCTTAATCCTATAACTGGATGTTTTTCCTCTTTACCAAGTCAACCACTCCCTGGTCAGGTTGGCTTGGTTTCTTTTTATGTTTAATGCCCTTTTCCTAATTCAACTCATCGTATCTATTTATGATGCAATCTAAAAATAGCCATAAATAAGTGATCTAAAGATCAAGCCAAAATCTCGCTTGAAACGATATTTCTGCTGCTGAATGGGCAATAAGTTTAGTCATCTGATTCAAACTTTGTTACCATCCCTGTTTTCAATGTGTTTGTGATTTTTACTGCATATGACTTCAGCTTATCAGTTACAACTTGATGCCAAGATTGCACGTATTTCTGCTCAATTTGCCGAGTTTAATCCACCTTCTTTAGAAGTATTTCAGTCGCCTGAACAAAACTTCCGTATGCGTGCAGAATTCCGGATTTGGCATACTGACGATGATATGTTCTATGCCATGTTTGAACGCAGCGAAGATAACCAAAAACAGGTCATTCGCATTGACGAATTTCCAATTGCAGATGCCAGCATTAATCAACTGATGCCGATTTTGCTGCAAGAACTCAAAAGCAATCCGGTATTGTCTAAACGCCTGTTTGAAGTTCACTTTTTGGCGACTTTAAAAGGCGAAATGCTGGTATCAATGATTTACCGTTGCCCGCTGGATGCCGAATGGGAAACATTGGCTAAACAACTGGCTGAAAAACTGAATATCAAACTGATTGGTCGTAGCCGCGGTCAAAAAGTGGTATTAAGCGATGAATTTGTGGTTGAAGAACTGCAAGTATTCGATCGCACTTATCAATACAAACAAATCGAAAGCAGCTTTACCCAGCCCAATGCGCAAGTCTGCCAGAAGATGCTGGAATGGGCATGTCATGCGGCTGAACAGTCCGATAAAGATTTACTGGAATTGTACTGTGGTAATGGTAACTTCACCCTGCCGCTTTCAACCAAGTTCAATCGCGTACTGGCAACTGAACTGGCCAAGTCATCTGTTTATGCTGCACAGTGGAATATTGAACAAAACCAGATTGACAATATTCAGGTGGCACGTCTTTCGGCGGAAGATTTCACCCAAGCCTACAATGGCGAACGTGAATTCCGCCGTCTACAGGAAGCCGAGATTGATATCTCCAGCTATGATTTCGATACCGTATTTGTTGATCCACCGCGCGCGGGTATTGATGATGAAACCTTAAAACTGATTCAACGCTTTGAACGAATCATTTATATTTCATGTAATCCTGACACTTTACAGGACAACCTAAAGACCTTATCAACCACGCATAAAATCACAAAATTTGCGATGTTTGACCAGTTCCCCTATACCCACCATGTAGAATCAGGTGTGTTACTGGAAAAGATTTAAACAATTTATTTCATTGTTAAGTTTGTATCTGTTGTTATTTAAATGAAGCTCAGTTGAGCTTCATTTTTATTTATATTAAATTCAATAAAATATAAAAAATTATGAATAGTAAATCTCATAATATCGTTAAACTTACCACCTGTCATCGGAAAATTTAAAGTTCAAACGCTGCTTTTATCACTGATACAGGCTTGTAATATTTAGTGGATTGGATATATTTCGAACTATGTTAAGTTGTGTATGAAGGCTCTATGAGTTTTTGGCAAAAGCTGTTTACTGCTAATCAACAGCAAAACGAACACAAGAATCAAATCTCTTGTGTCGAAAATGATTACTCTTGTAAATCGAATGAACAACTGATCCAAGCTTTAGCAAAGGCAACAGATGAAGATGTCATCATTGGAATTAAAAAGGTTCTAGCTTCACGAGGTTATAGCCGTAAAGAGTTAAACGAATTACAGCATCTACCCCTCCAATAGTAGAGTCCCTAAAAAGGCATTTAGTTCACTAAATGCCTTTTTTATTTGCCTGTCCAAACTGTTAATGCTTAGATTTTAATACTTCGAAACACACTTCTCTCAATTCATCCGGAAATCTCTGTTCCCCTCTATTCAAAAGTGCTTTACTCATCTTTGTCATATTTTAATAAATAAAAAAAGCATGACTTAAGAATAAAAAATGAGTCGAATAAAAAGGAAAATATATGCAGCGGTATTATCCTAAACTGGCCATATTATGCAGCCTGATTTCAAGTCATGGCATGGCCGCAGCGATGGATCAATCAGGACAATCCTTGTTGCCTTTTCTGGAAGCCGGGCATTATTTTGAAGTCTCCATTAGCGCTGCTGATCCTGAAGTATCAGGGCGAACTTTAGGTACACGTCCAGACCTGGTCAGTTCAGAAAACGATGACTATTCAACTGATAATATCAGCCAGAATTTCCAATACTACAGTGCGGCTCTTAAACTTCAATTAAAACCCGAACTCTCTTTCGGTATCCTTTACGATCAGCCATTTGGCTCAGACCTGCAATATCCACTCAAAGACAATGGCAGCTTTTCTGATCCGGCGCTCAGCAAACAAGGCACACAGATCAATGTGGATACCCAGAATCTCAGTCTGGTTTTAGGCTATCAACCCTTCAAAAACTTTAATCTTTATGCAGGACCTGCCTTTCAAAACATTAAAGCTGATGTTTCACTTCGCGGACTGGTTTATGCAGATTTGAATGGTTATAACGCCATGTTTAAGGAAGATGCTGCCATCGGCTGGCTGGCGGGTTTCGCTTACCAGCTGCCTGATATTGCACTAAAAGCCGCATTAACCTATCACTCCAAAATTGATCACAACATCAATATCTCTGAAAATATATTGGGCACACCGCTGCTTCTGCTTGATGAAACTGAAACTAAAATTTCCACGCCACAGTCGGTTAACCTCGATTTTCAAACCAGTGTTACGGTCAGCACTTTGCTTTACTCCAATATCCGTTGGGTCAACTGGAAAGATTTTGTGATTCGTCCCACCCAATTCGGTGCCTTATCAGAACGGACAACAACGACAATGAGTGGCGGAATCTATACGGGTGGATTCAACCTGGATGACTATCAAAAAGATCAGTGGAGTGCATCTGTCGGTGTGGCGAAAAAGTGGACTCAACAATGGTCTAGTGCTTTTGATCTCAGCTGGGATTCCGGTACAGGTGATCCGGCATCCATCTTTAATCCAACCAAGGGCTATTGGGGAGTTGGTTTAGCAATCCAGTACAGTCCCGAGCCCGATTATTTTATTTCAGGCGGGGCTAAATACTTTTGGTTAGGAGATGTCACGGCGCAGGATGGAACTTATAATCTGCCGCTTCCAGGCGTTTCAGAAGCTTCAAAAGTGGGTGAATTTGATGACAATCACGCTATAGGCTATGGTTTGAAAATCGGATATCATTTTTAACTTATCAATGATCTCATTCAGTTAAAAGTAAAAAGTTCATGTACTCCTCACTCTAAGTAAAAATTTACCCAATAAAAATCTTGCTTAAAACTATTTCAAATAAATATCCAAATAAATAAATCAGGATGAAAATATTTAAAATAATAAGGTACTTGGACACATCGTTTTAAAACTTAAAACTTAAAACTTAAAACTTTAGTCTTTTTGACAGTTTTGCACATCTATATACGCAACCATTGGACCAAGCTTAAAAAGTGAATCTGCGCGTTTTAATTGCGGAATATAAGCGCTTGAAATTGAGCCATCCAGATACAGCGCATTCGGTACTTTTAATTCTTGTTGGAAAAATTGTGCAAATTGATAAAAACTTACCCCAGTATTGCTTATTACAAAATAGAGAGTTTGATCTTTAATCCCCACGCCATTACGAATTTTAAATGAGTCAGAATGCTCTAAAAAGTTTGGATTAATCTTTCCATTAATCACCAGCATTGGCCCAGATTGCGTCGCATAATCCGGATTGAAGTTTATCTTAGCGTAGTCATCTGTGGTGCTAATCAAGCTTTTATCTTGATTCCAGGCCAGCACACCATTTGGCTGAATATGAAAATTGCCCAAACCCTGTTTGACCGTATTTAATTTCTGCTTTTGTCGGGATGCTTCCACATATAAACCGACTGCAGAATAATCTGAATGATACATTCCGGCATTCATGGCAAATAACAACTTTTCACAGGACTTTAACTGCTTCTGAATGGCATCAAATTTATGCAGCGGCTGATTGGTTTTGGCATCATTTAAAAATAAACGTAAGTTTTGAGGCTGTTCGATCTTGACCACATCGACATCAAAAGCACCTTTTTTCCAATGCTCCGAATAAACTTCTGCATAGCTGACTGAAGCCAGATTTAAAGCAAAAATTAGCGCAAATTTTAATAAAAATTGATTCTTCATTTTTATCTTCCCCGAACGATTTAGGCTCAAGCTGAAAATTTTATCCCATGCTGGAGTTCTTATAAAATAGCCATTAAGCCCAGTGAAATAGTCGATTCTTTCACAAAGAAGCAGTAAACTACGTCAACAAAATACATCTGTAACTTTATTGATTAAGATTGGGATGCAACAGCAGAAAATCCGATTTCCTTTAGGAACACATCTTATTGTTAAACACTTAGGCTATTCCCATCATGGCATTTATGCAGGGCGTGGCCGGGTGATTCATTATTCGGGTTTTGCTCATCTATTCAAAAAACGCCCGATTGAGATCACATCAATAGAAAAGTTCAGTTTCGGCAAAACTATTATTGTTCAAAAATACAGTAACCCCAAGTTTACTGGGCGTAAAGTCATACGGCGGATGCGTTCCCGAATGAACGAAAATAACTACCATCTAATTATTAATAACTGTGAACATTTATGCACCTGGGCCATTACCGGTGTTGAAAGCAGCCCACAAGTGATTCGCATGATGAACCGCCTGACCACGATTGGCTATGTCAGCTCAATCATGAGTTATATGAACAGCATGTTGCTGACCATCACCACAACCTGTTTTGCTTTGGTGTTGTACATCAAGAAAAAACTGCGCGATAAAGCAAAAAAGCGTCTGCTCTCCTCTTTATTATTAAAAAAGCCTGAACAGAAAAATCCTTAAAGTTTAAGTTGTGCTAATTTTAAAGATAAAAAGCCCCATTTGAATGGGGTATAAAAAAGTGTCTACTCACCCGCTCTTAAGCAAAATTTTATGTCTAAATAAAATATGCGCACTTTAATTTTTGATGTCAGTTATTTTACTGGATGAATAGAGCCTACAACGTTTTAAAAAAGCCATCTAAACAAAAGGCGGAAATTTATCATCGACCAGATTTAATAACGCGCCATACTCCAAATACGCCTTACAACCATCCAGAACTGTGGTGAAGCCTGCGGTATGATCAATAATAAAAGCAATTAAGGCCGATCCTTCCAAGGGAATATCGTAATTTCGGATGCGAAGGTAGGTTTCTTGTTCGGTTATTTTCTCAAAAATAAAATCTACCGTCGTCTTGGGTTCTCCCCAGATGATCTGTATCAACTCATTGTTAATCATCTGTTCCACTAGAGCTGATGTAGTGACATCATATTTTTCCCAATACCAATCTACGCTTTTGTTTTCAATTAACTGCCCGGTCGATGAAGTAAACCAAAACTTGCTGGTAATTTCAGGATCAATAAAGGCATTAAATACTTCTGCAACCGGTTTTCGAATTAACATCTGAGTTTCTATAACGACGCTCATTTTTATTACCTTCAGCTTTTTCTTATAGTGATAGCATAATTGCTTTCTTGTTGAATATTATTTTTATGCTAATAGATGTAGCCAATCAATCAATATAAATAAAATTACACAATAAAAATAACTTGCTCAAAACTGGCTTCATTCAATAAAAAAGCCCAACCGAAGTTGAGCTTTTAGAACAGTTATTGCGATTACCTTTTACCTGTATCACAGATGAAGTACAGCTTCATCTGTTGCGTTCAGGCAAATGAGCCATATATGGCGCAAGACGAAATGATTTTGCTTATCCTTGCTTAGGCTTAAAGCTATCTTTTAAGTCCAAAATTCGGTTAAACACCGGTTTATCGCTGCTGTGATCATGTTGATCTGCCACAAAGTAACCTTCACGTTCAAACTGGAAACGATCTTCAGGTTGAGCTTCTGCCAAGGCAGGTTCAATCATCGCTTGAAGCACAGTTAAAGATTCCGGGTTTAAGTGCGCAAGGAAATCGTCATCTGCATCAGGAGCCGCTTCTGTAAACAAACGATCATAAACACGAACTTCAGCAGGAACACCTTTGGTTGCAGAAACCCAATGCACCACACCTTTGACTTTGCGGCCTTCAGGATTTTTACCTAAAGTTTCAGGGTCAATTGAACATTTCAGTTCGATCACTTTACCATTGGCATCTTTAATTACTTCGTCGCATTTAATCACATAGGCATGACGTAAACGTACTTCACCTTGTGGAATTAAACGTTTAAAGCCTTTAGGCGGTACTTCTTCAAAGTCTTTACGATCGATATAAATTTCTTTAGATAAAGGAATAATACGATCGCCCATGTCTACGTTCGGATGACGTGCATGTGGTAAATCCATATCTTCAGGCAAGTTGGTCAAAGTCACTTTCAGTGGATTTAACACCGCCATACCACGTGCAGCGGTATTTTCCAGAGACTGACGGATACAGTATTCAAGCATTGCAACATCAACAATACTGCCATCCACTTTAGAGACACCCACACGCTTACAGAAATCGCGCAAACCTTCAGGTGTGAAACCACGACGGCGCATGCCCACTACGGTTGGCATACGTGGATCATCCCAGCCATTAACATGATTACCTTCAACCAATTTACGCAATTTACGTTTCGAGGTAATGGTGTAATCGACATTTAAACGGCTTGATTCGTACTGATGTGGAACAGATGGCGATTTAACTTTCTCAACCACCCAGTCATAGAACGGGCGGTGATCCTGGAATTCCAGAGTACACAATGAGTGCGTAATGCCTTCAATCGCATCGGATAATGGATGCGCATAATCGTACATTGGGTACATTTTCCACTTATCACCGGTTTGGTGATGTTCGGAATGCAGTACACGGTACAAAATAGGATCACGCATATGCACGTTTGGAGATGCCATATCAATTTTGGCACGAAGCACAGCTTGCCCTTCACCCAAACCGCCATTATTCATCTTTTCAAAGTTCGCCAGGTTGTCTTCAACAGATGCTTCACGGTAAGGAGAGTTTTTACCCGGCTCTTTGAAATTACCACGGTTTAACTTAATTTCTTCCGGCGTTTGCAAATCGACATAAGCATCGCCTTGTTGAATCAATTGAATTGCCCAAGCATGCAATTGATCAAAATAGCTTGATGCGTAGCGAGGTTCACCATTCCAGTTAAAACCTAACCATTTTACGTCGTTGGCAATACCATCTACATATTCTTGTTCTTCTGCATCTGGATTGGTATCGTCAAAACGCAGGTTACATACGCCATCAAATTCCTGGGCAATCCCAAAATTCAGACAAATGGCTTTTACGTGACCAATATGTAAATAACCATTGGGTTCTGGCGGGAAACGTGTCACCACTTGTTGTGTACGGCCTGCTGCTAGATCGTCAGTAATCACTTGGCGTACAAAGTCTAAGCCAGGCTGTTGTTCTTGCTGCGCAGCATCGACAGATTGATTTTGAGTTGTCGGGTTATTTGGCAGGGATGAAACAACATCATTCGGCTTCATAGTTGATAAATCACTTCTATAAGATAAAATAGGATAATTAAAACGCTTTTCTCAGTTTTTAACAAAGAAAATAACGTTTTTGCTTGCCTTGTAGTTTACAGTTTGCTTATGCTTCTCTCAACCAAAAACCCATGGCTTTTTTTGTCCATGATTAGGAGATTATAGAATGAGTTTTCCTCAAGTCGAATTAAACACCAATAAAGGACGTATTGTTCTTGAATTAAACTCTGAAAAAGCACCTAAGACTGTTGCTAACTTTTTAGAATATGTACGTGACGGTTTTTATGATGGCGTGATTTTTCACCGTGTAATTGAAAACTTCATGATCCAGGGCGGCGGCATGGATGAAAACTTCAAAGAAAAAGCAACTCGTGATTCTATTGAAAATGAAGCTGACAACGGTTTAAGCAATGAAGAAGGTACGGTTGCAATGGCGCGTACTCAAGCGCCTCACTCTGCTTCTGCTCAGTTCTTCATTAACGTAAAAAACAACTCTTTCCTTAACCATACTGGTAAAACAGCACAAGGTTGGGGTTATGCAGTATTTGGTAAAGTCGTTGAAGGCATGGACATTGTTGATGCAATTAAAGGCGTTCGTACAGGCAACCGTGGTTACCACGCTGACGTTCCTTTAGAAAACGTTGTAATCGAATCAGCTAAAATTATTTCTGAATAATTTTTAAATCCTCCCCAACCCTCCTTTTAATAAAGGAGGGAGCTAGACTCCCTTGAAACAGAAAGTCTCCTCCCTTTGAAAAAGGGAGGTCGGGAGGGATTATCAAAAAGGAAAATACGTGACCTATCTGTTTATCGCTGATTTACATTTGTCACCTGAACACCCTCGACTCGTTCGGGGGTTTTTGGATTTATTAGAACACTATAAAAATAAAGACACGCAGCTGTATATTCTGGGTGACTGGTTTAACGCATGGATTGGCGATGACTACGCTGCCCCGTGGCTAGATGAAATTGTCAGCGCTCTACAAGCATTTACTCAAGCCGGCAATCATGTTTACTTTCAAGTCGGCAACCGCGACTTTGCACTGGGTCAACGCTTTTTAACGCAGTTTAATGGTTCTATATTACCTGAGGTCGATAGCTTAAAGATTGGTGATCTCCAGATCCGTCTTGAACATGGCGACCTGCTTTGTACCGATGATGTGTCTTACCAAAAATTCCGTAAAATCATTCGCAATCCGCTACTTTTAGGTTTTCTTAAAAGCATGCCATTAAGCTTCCGTCAAAAACTCGCCAATGGTTTCCGTAAAAAAAGTGCCGAAACCAAGCAAGTGAAATCTTATAAGATTATGGATGTGAATCAACAGGCAGTTGAACAATCCCTGCAATCTGTGGATTTACTGATTCATGGACATACCCACCGCCCGAATATCCATAATGAAAATGGAAAATCACGAATTGTGTTAGGCGACTGGCGCGAACATGAAGCACAGATTTTAGAAATTGATTCTAAACAGGTTGATCAAACCTTAGAATTGAAGACCTGGAGCTATTAATTTAAATTGCTCAAGCCTTGCGGTTAATATAAAAGCGAAATCCTTTTACGGCGCCTCACCCCTCTCATTCGTTGTTTATTTATACTGAATATCATCAACTGATCCAATCGTTTCTTGATTTGTAAAACAATTCAAACATAATCAGCATATATCATTTTATTTAACTTTAGAGATCTGCATGTCTGATTTTAGCAATATCGCAGTGACCCATCATGATGACGACAAAGTTTCACTTTTAGTCGATGGAAAACCTATTTCCGAGCGCTACGCTGTGCAATTTGAAAGTAATATTGTTGATGAACTAAAAGCGCTAGAAGATGGTAAGGCACTGAAATTATTTGACCAGTTTATCTTTTCTCATAGCGATTTGAATTTTGAACATGCTTATAGCTACGTGACTTGCATGGTTAAAGCGGATTCTAATTATAAAGTGGTATGTAACTTCGTTTATAAAATTACTGCTGCCGGTCAAGCGCCTATGGAAAACGTGATTACCAAGCAAGGCCAACCTATGACCAGCGAAGATATCCGTGAATTCATTGACAAGCATGTTGCAATGTCACTGAATGAATATACCGATTTAAAATACGCTTATTAATAAAAAAAGCCCCTGCTCAATAAAAAGTAAGGGGCTTTTGTCAGTTTAAGCAATCGCTTCAAACTGTTTAAAATTAATACCCGCCCTCAGATTTCATCACTTCGCCCCCTTTATATTTGGCCAAAAGTTCACGAAGCGAATTCATCAAGACACTGGTATCGACGCCCACTGCCACAAACTCTGTACCCAATTCCAAATATTGCTGCGTGGCTTCATGCTGTGTGGATAAAATCCCGGCTGCCTTACCCGCTGCACGAATACGTTGAATCGCATCCACCACAGCTTTTTGCACTTCTGGATGGTTTGGATTACCTTGATAGCCCATGGTTGCAGACAAATCAACCGCACCAATAAACACCCCATCAATGCCATTAACTTTTAAAATATCATCCAGGTTTTCTAGGCCTTTGACCGATTCAATCTGAATCAACAGACAAATATTTTCATGGGCGGTTTGGTAGTAATCCGGAATACTGTTCCAGCGGGTTGCACGTGCCAGAGCCGCACCTACGCCACGGATGCCTTCTGGTGGATAACGCACGGCTTTGACCATGAGTTCTGCTTGTTCTACTGTTTCCACCATCGGAATCAATAAGGTTTGTGCGCCAATATCTAGCAGTTGTTTAATTAGCTGCACACTGCCAATGGGCGGACGCACCACGGCTTGCGAGGGATATGCTGCGATACTTTGCAGTTGCGAAAGCGTAGTTCTTAAATCACTGGGCGCATGTTCACCATCAATCAGTAACCAGTCGTATCCGGCATTGGCTGCAATTTCTGTAGCGTAGGCATCTGCCAAACCGACCCATAGCCCAATTTGCTGTTGGGTTTTTAGTTTTCTTTTAAAGTGATTGCTAAAGTCCATACGCCTGCTCTCGGAATGGTCATACATTTTAATTAATATTGATTAAACGCCATTTTTCTAAAAGTACCAATATCGAAAAGGTATTTCTTGATCTGCTAAAACTCTTAATTTATTGCAAGATGCCCATTCCTCATTTTATAAAATTATTGACGACATTTGAAATGCAGGCGAAACAGGAGACAAATACTGCTTTATATAAAGTGTAATAAATTGAGTGAAGAATGGTATTCACAATCAATACTTTTTATCATGCCAAAGTCTAAAGCAGGATCGATTTGTTATAAACTATTTGCATAGCGCTTCAGCTAAAATGACAAACATAATTTATAAGTGGAGTAATCATTCATGGATCTTTTAAACATCTCGAAAACCCGTTATACCACCAAAGCCTATGATCCTATTCGAAAAATCCCCAAGGAACAGGTGGCACGTTTATTAGAAATCTTACGTTTGACTCCATCTTCCATTAATATTCAACCTTGGCATTTTTTTATTGCTGATCATCAGGCAGCCAAAGAACGGATCGCCAAAGCATTGGTTGGGAAATATGCCTATAACGCCCCTAAAGTGCTAGATTCTTCCCATACTATTTTGTTCTGTACCAAAGCAGACATCAGCGAACAGCATTTAGATAACTTGCTCACTCAAGATGACATCAGTGGTCGTTTTAAAGATGAAAAAGCCAAACAGGGCCAGAAAGACAGCCGTTCTGGTTATGTCGATTATTACCGAAATGAAAAAGGTGATATCCAGCGCTGGGCAGAAAATCAAACCTTTATTGCTTTGGGTCAAATTTTGCTAGCGGCCGGTATTGAAGGCATTGATGCAACGCCAATTGGTGGATTTGATGAACAAATTATCAATGATGAATTGCAGTTAACCGAAAAAGGCTTGGTTCCTTCGGTACTGCTGACACTCGGTTATCGTAGTGAAAATGATTTCAATGCCCAGCTGCCAAAATCACGCCTAGACAAAGAACAGATTTTCACTCAGCTTTAATTAACGATTCATTACAATAAAAGGGGCCAATGTGCCCTTTTATTGTCATTTCAGGTCTTATTCTTGCAACAATATTGAGGTATATTTGCGCAAAAAATAAAAGGTGGTTCACATCATGATTCCTGCTACAACTAAAATGCCAATGAAATTTGAATGCACACACTGCAATAAAATTTATATGCATCAATATTCCATAAATGCGATTTCCTTTTATCCGACCTGTCCAGACTGCAAGCAGGCTGGCTTGCTGCTCGGTACAGCCGACAGCATAGACATCGTGAAGCATCCAAAGACTTTTGCAAAAACACTTTTCAAGCAGATATCGCATAAGCTAGGCAAAGTACACTAGCCAAACCTAAAACTAAACCTACAGCGGTAGCAGGTTTTAATTTTTCTTTAAAGATGATTAAGCCACTTAATGCACCAAATAGCACCACAAGAATATTCATACCTGCAAACACAATTGCAGGTGTGTCTTTCAATAAAATATGCGCTTTGACATACAGTGCGATATTGGCAAAATTCAGCACACCCAAACCTAGTCCGGCCAGAATGTTCTTTTTGCTACCCGCAGTTTTCGTTGAAATTGCAATATAAGCCAATGAAAACATAAAGGCACAGATAAACATTAAATTTAAGGCAACGGCAAACTGTACGCCTAAGCCGGTAGTGTACTTGAGCAACACATCAATTAAGGCATAGCCAAACCATACCAATGCAAGATATAACATCGCCTGTTTTGAAGATGGCTGTCCTGTTTCGGCTTTTTGATGTGAAAATAAAATACTCAGTACCGCTAAAATACCCAAACCAATACCGATAATTTTGAGTATATTGAACTGTTCCTGAAAAATGAAAAATGCTGACAATAGCGATAAAACCACAGATAAACGCTGGGCAATCTCGGTTTTAATAATGCCGGCATATTGCAATGATTTAGCTAAGCATAAAAAAATACTCGGCAGCAAAATACCTAAGGCAATAATCAACCACCACGGCGTATTTGGTATGGAAATATGCTGTAAATCTGGCTTAAACCATAGAAAGCACAGCAGACTGGCTGAAGCATAGTTCCAGACAATCATCTGTAATGCATTAAAACCTTTGGCTTTAGCGAGCTTTAAAAGTATTGAAATGACCACACTACAGCATGCCGCAGCAAATATAAGTTCCATCTTTTGCCTTATTTTCCTGATTTATAATGGTTTAGGGTTAGATACAAAAAAGCCCACAACAGATGTGGGCTTTTAATTATAGATAATCTTTAACGATTATTTATAACGATTCACCATTTTCTCTAAAGAAATTGGACGAATCTGGTCTGCATGACCGGCAGTGCCAAATGCTGTGTAACGATCTACACAGATTTGTTTCATTGCATCTACAGTTGCAGAGAAGAATTTACGTGGATCGAATTCGCTTGGTTTTTCCGCCATCATACGACGCATTGCACCAGTAGACGCCAAACGCAAGTCAGTGTCGATATTGATTTTACGAACACCGTGTTTGATTGCTTCAACCAGTTGCTCAACAGGCACACCATAGGTTTCTTTGATATCGCCGCCGAATTCATTGATCACAGCCAACCATTCTTGTGGCACAGAGCTTGAACCGTGCATAACAAGATGGGTATTTGGCAATGCCGCATGAATTTCTTTAATGCGGTCAATCGCTAAAATATCACCTGTAGGTGGACGTGTGAATTTGTACGCACCGTGTGAAGTACCCACTGCAATTGCCAAAGCATCGACATTTGTATCTGCTACAAACTGAGTCGCTTCTGCAACTGAAGTTAAAAGTTGAGAATGGTCAAGAACGCCTTCAGCGCCTACGCCATCTTCTTCACCCGCCATACCGGTTTCAAGGCTACCCAGGCAACCAATTTCACCTTCAACTGAAACACCGCAAGCGTGCGCCATTTGAACTGTACGACGCGTTACATCTACATTATATTCATAACTTGTAGGCGTTTTACCGTCTGCACCCAATGAACCGTCCATCATCACTGATGAAAAGCCCAACTGGATCGAGCGTTGGCATACATCAGGGTCAGTACCATGATCTTGATGCATAACCACTGGAATATGTGGCCACTCTTCAATTGCTGCCAAAATTAAATGACGTAAAAACGGAGCACCGGCATATTTACGAGCACCCGCAGATGCTTGAACAATAACAGGTGAATTCGTTTCGTCTGCGGCTAACATAATTGCGCGCATTTGTTCTAAGTTGTTTACGTTAAAAGCTGGTACGCCGTAATTGTGTTCGCCGGCGTGATCCAAGAGCTGGCGCAATGAGATAAGTGCCATAATGTCCTCCCAGTTGATGCCCCATATTCTACATGCTGAATCATTTCAATTCAGTAATAAAAAACACTATTTCAAAAAAAATCCCTGCTTATGCAGGGACTTTTAAATAAAACACGAAAAACTTAAGGTGCAGTGGCTTCAGAAGCCGACTCGGAAGCTGCAGCTGTGGCTTCATCTGCATTCGCATTCGCTATTTCTGCCGGTACATCTGTATTTTTTTCATCCAGAATCGGTTGGTCAATTGAATCTATTGCTGCTTGTTGCTCAGGGCTAATTTTTTCTTCTACTGTTGCTGTTGTCGCTGCGTCATTTTTGGGAGCTTCATCTTTCTTGGCACAAGCAGTTAAAGCCAAAGGTGCAATAAGAAGTGCTGCAAGGGTTAATTTCAAGTTCATCAGATTGTCCTGTGACAGGAGATTGAATGAAGCTCATCTTATTGCAGTTATATTTCATTTTGATGACTCAAATATGTATCCCACAATGACAAAAGGCTGACCGTAGCCAACCTTTTGTTGTATTTAATGTATGCGTAATCTTATTTAAAGATTCTGATCTAAAGATTAAGCACGTTCAAGCAATACAGCAACTGCAGGAAGTGTTTTGCCTTCTACAAATTCAAGGAAAGCACCACCACCGGTAGAGATATAACCAATTTTGTCAGCCACTTCATATTTGTCGATTGCAGCTAAAGTATCACCGCCACCCGCGATAGAGAAACCAGCTGATTCAGCAATTGCAATTGATAATGCTTTAGTGCCTTCACCGAACTGATCGACTTCAAATACACCTACTGGACCATTCCAGAGAATCGTTTTTGAAGTTTTGATAATTTCAGCAAATGCTTTAGCCGTTTCCGGGCCAACGTCTAAAATCATGTCGTTGTCGGTTACATCAGCAACGTTTTTAACCACTGCTTTTGCTTTAGCCAATGAACCCAAGAAATCAGCAAAGTCGATTTCAGAAGCATCTGCAACCACAACGTCAGTTGGTAATGGTACTGAAACTTTTGCAGCAATGGCTTTGGCTGTGTCGATCAAATCATTTTCACATAATGATTTACCGACATTGTAGCCAGCAGCAGCCAGGAATGTATTGGCAATACCACCACCTACGATGATTTGATCGCAAATATCTGAAAGTGAAGTTAACACATCCAGTTTAGTTGAAACTTTAGAACCGGCAACAATCGCAACCATTGGTTTTTCAGGTGTTTTAAGCGCACGACCTAAAGCATCCAGTTCAGCTGCAAGTAATGGACCTGCGGCTGCAACTGCGGCAAAACGAGCCACACCTTCAGTTGATGCTTCTGCACGATGCGCCGTACCAAAAGCATCCATCACAAACACATCGCAAAGTGCTGCATATTTTTGTGCAAGTTCAGGGTTGTTTTTCTTTTCACCCGGGTTGAAACGCACGTTTTCAAGCAATACCACTTGACCGGCTGCAACTTCAACGCCATCTAAATAGTCAGTCAATAATTTAACGTTTTGACCCAAAGCTTGAGTCAAGTAAGCAGCAACAGGAGCTAAAGACTGTTCTGGTTTCGGTTCACCTTCAACGGGACGACCTAGGTGAGAACAAACCATTACCGCAGCGCCTTTTTCTACCGCTGCTTTAATTGTAGGAAGCGCTGCGCGTAAACGTGCATCACTTGTAATTTCACCATTTTTTACAGGCACGTTTAAATCTTCACGGATAAGAACACGTTTACCTGTTAAATCGAGGTCAGTCATACGCTGAAAATTCATGTATAGCTCTCTTTATAGATATAAAAACCGCCCGATTTTAAATGATTATGCAGAAAAAGGTTAGCTTCTTTTGCATAAAAGCTGTCGAAAGGCAAAGTTTTGATTATCATAGTCAAAAGCCACTCCATGATTTAGAGCTTATGTCTATTCACCCAGATCCAAATATCAATCGTTTAAATGTTTTAGGCGAACCCATGGCTAGCTGTTGCTATGCTCCTATTACCGGATATTTTCGTAACGGCTTTTGTCATACTGCTACAACAGATCTAGGTCAGCATACAATGTGTGTACAAATGACCGCTGAGTTTCTTAATTTTTCGCAAAAAGTAGGTAATGACTTGATCACGCCTTTACCAGAAGTCGATTTCCCGGGCTTAGAGCCGGGTGATTTTTGGTGTATTTGTGTGACCCGTTGGGTTGAAGCTTACCAGGCCGGTATCGCCCCTCCCATTAAAATTCAAGCTTGCCATCAAGCTGTGCTCTCCTACGTTCCGCTTGATGTGCTTATGGAATATGCAGTGTAATGAGTACTCCCCAAATTATTTTGGCTTCAAGCAGCCAAACCCGCAAAGACTTAATGAACCGCCTTCGCATCGATTATCAAAGCATCGTGCCTGATATTGATGAATCTCCCCGTGGTGAAAACCATGCTGATGATTTAGCCAAAAGACTGGCTTTTGAAAAAGCCAAAGCCATTTCGGAACAGTATCCAGACGCGATTGTGATTGGTTCAGACCAGGTGGCTTGGCGTGAAGGCGCACCGGATATTTTTATTGGCAAACCACTGACTGTTGAAAAAGCCATTAAACAGTTACAGGCTAATTCCGATAAAATTGTCTATTTCAGTACCGCATTAAGTGTGCAACAGCAGTCAACCGGCTTTGAACGCACGCTGGTTGAACACTATAAGGTCAAATTCCGTAAACTCAGTCTTGCTGAAATTGAGCGTTATATTGAAGTAGAACAACCTTTGATGTGTGCCGGCAGTTTCAAATGCGAAAGCCTAGGGATTAGCCTGTTTGATCAAATGATTGGACAAGACCAAACCACCTTGATGGGTATGCCGATGATTAAGCTTTGCCATATCCTGCGTCAATTGAATATTTTAGTTCCTTAATTTTAGGCTGTATTTATGTCTCAACCTTTAGATGTCTTAGGCGGAATTACCGCTGAACAATTCCTTGCTGAATATTGGCAAAAAAAACCATTACTGGTCCGTAATGCGCTTCCAGAAATTGCAAATCTGTTAGAACCTAGCGACGTGATGGAACTCGCGCTGGATGAAAATGTCAGTGCCCGTCTAATTAAACAAAAAGATAAAGATCCAAACCAGTGGTCGGTGAAATCATCACCTTTGGCGAAAGCAGATTTCCAGAAGATGCCAAAACTTTGGACACTGCTGGTTCAAGCGGTGGATCATTACTCTTTTGATCTGGCTGAACTTTGGAAAAAATTTCCGTTTATTCCGCATTGGCGTCGTGATGACATCATGGTGTCATATGCGCCAAAAGGCGGTTCAGTCGGCAAGCATTTCGATTTTTACGATGTATTCTTGGTTCAAGGTCATGGGCAGCGCCGTTGGCAATTAGGCCAAATGTGCGATGCCGAAAGTGAATTTGTTGCAGGCCAACCCTTAAAATTACTGCCAGAGATGGACGTTCATTTTGATGAAGTTTTAGCACCGGGCGACTTGCTTTATGTACCACCAGGCTTGTCTCATTACGGTGTAGCGGAAGATGACTGTCTGACTTACTCGTTTGGTTTCCGTATGCCCAATGTGGCTGAAATGATGGATCGTGTAAGTGATAAATTCGCTGCGGATCAATTACTCAAAAATCCACTAACTGACATTATTCGCGACAAAATCAGCCCGATTGGTCAAATCAGTCAAGCTGAACTTGAATATTTAAAAGCAGAACTTCTAGCACAATTGCAAAATCCAACCGTGCTTGAAGATGCCCTCATGAGCTTGATGTCAGAACCGAAATATCCGGAAAATATTCCAGAGGCTGAAGCACTTGGTACAGGTGATTTAGAAGAAGCTTTGGATCAAGGTTATTCACTCATTCTTGAGCCGGCATCACGCCTGCTTTATACCGAAGACGAAGATGAGTTGCTGTTCTGGGCCAATGGTGAAGGTATTTGTATTTCAGATGCATTTTCCCCAATTTTAAAACAACTGGCTGATGGCAATCCTATATTACTCGATGAAAATCTTTATGATCCAGATATGCTGGAAGATATCGTAAACTTGTTAAATGAATCGATTCTGATGTTATTGCCTGCTGCGGATGAAGAATAAATAAAGCAAAAAGGGGAAATCATAATTTCCCCTTTTTACATTCTAGAATAACTAGAGTTTACTAAAATAATTAGAGTCTATTTTTTAGAAAAATCAAAAGCAAAATAACTGACAAATTTTAATTTTTTACCAACTCCATAATAAGAAGTTGCCAGATAAATATGGCTATCTATCTGTACCATTTCATCATGATAGCGTCTTACCCAATTGGGATTAGCAGATAAATTATGATTAATAATCAAGACATCTTGATCACTAAATAGTGATTTTCCGATACGGGCATTAAATTGATATCTTTGACTTTCTAGCTTACCCATGCCTAATCGATTAAATCCTGTTAATTCTCCTGTAGAAGCAAGATTAAATACCTTACCTCGCCAAAGATTTAAACGCTGAAACCAAGCGGGTTTAATCACCATCCCCTTTGCACTGCCATTTAAAGCTTCAATCTTGGGACAGCGACCTGTTTTAAATAGTTGGTTCAACGCTTTTAGATTTAAGTTTTTTAAATCATCAATTTCCTGGATATTAGAATTCATAATTTCGTTCTTAATTGATTTATGTCATTTATTTTTAAAAATTTAAGATCATTTAATAATAGCTTATGGCTTATTTAAGGATACCTAGCGTCAAGAAGACTCTTGTCTAATCATTTAAGCTGAACAATCGCCTGGATTATCGTACAACCCTGTTCAGAAGATAAGTTAAGTTCCGCCCCTATGCGTTCCAAGCGCATTTTCATGCTGCGCATCCCAATACTTAATCCCTGTTGTGCCACGCAATCCGTATTAAAACCTACACCATCATCTTGTATGGTCAAAATTAACTGATTTTCCAAAAGATAAGTCATCGACACTTTCACATTTTTTGCCTGACTGTGTTTAATCACATTGGTCAAGCTTTCCTCCAACACACGAATCAGGGTCAAACACTGTAGCGCTGTGGGTACGGCCTGCCACTCCCGCGGAAAAGCCCATTTAGAATGAATATCTAATTCATCCATCAACTGGCTAAAACGGTGTCTGACCGGTGCAACCCACATAACAGGACTGACGGGAATTTTATTATCCGCAGATGAACCGCTATCAATAATTTGCCTTAAATCATCTCTTAATAATTTGAGCATCGATAAAAATTGCTGATTCGGAATATCATGTGCACTTTGATCCACTAAAATCATGGAACGCACCAGTGATGCACCCAAACCATCATGTAAATCATGGGATAGATGTATTCTTTCCTGCAAGCGGACATTTTCAAGCTCTAACTGATGTTTTTCATTCAAGCTTGAGCTTAAGTCTTCACCCGCTTGTTTAACTTTAACTTCTAATGCTGCATTAAATGTTTCTACTTTTTTTACATTTCTTGCCAATCTCGTGCCCAATATGACCACCACAAAAAAGGTAATAACCGGTCCGGTATAAGGAGATAATGGCCGTGCATCAGATATGGATTCCGACAATAACAATAAAATATCGAGTACAGCAAAGCTGAAAATTCCGCTTAGGCAAATCGCTAAAAAAATATAATCTGATCGTCGAGATTTAATGGCCCGATAGCTAATATATAAATAGGTAAGGAAAAACAATCCCACATAGATTAAAAATATCAGTGGAAAGACCCAATAAATAGAGTGTTGAGGCGTAAAGAAAATACCCGTGATGACAAGTCCAGTCACAAAATAAATCGAAGCCTCAATTTTGGCTAAATGGGTTTCAATAAATCGAAGTAAATAAATACAGAAACTCAGGATATACAGGACAAAGAAAACCAAATTTGCTTGGGTTGCCATTAAACTGGTTGGATATGGAAATGTTTCTGTTGCCAGTACATTGGAAATAAACAACACCCACAACAATGAACTTAATGCGAACCATCCAAAGGTGGTTTCTTTGCGCCTTAATGACCAGATCACAAGACAGATGATGCCAAAAGTGACCGATAAAATGAGGTTTATTTGAAATAAAGCTCTACGGTTCCAAATTTTGCTTTGATGGATTTCATAATTGCTTTGTACATTATTAAAGGAGATATTACCGAGCCCTGGAGATTGAAAGGCAAAACCACTCACATAAATCAGGATTTCATTTTGATCAGATCTTAATCCCGATACGGGTAAGATCCAATAACGTGGCATATTCCAGCTTTTAGACAAAGGTTCCTGTAAATTCTGATCGCGCCAAAGTAACTCCCCATTTAAAAAAACCGCACCCGCTGAATTAATATAATCAATTGAAACAGCAATCGGCTCTGCTAATCTGGCATGATTTTCACATGACCAGTTCCATTCAATCTTATACCAGACACCACCATTATAATTTTTCCAGTGATTGGTCCATTTATCGGGCAATTGTACTGGTTGCCAGCCTTGCGTGGGTAAAACGGTCTGTGAAGGTGTTTTCACCGCAGAAACAGAATTGATATATACAGAACATTGTTGATTAATACTTTGATTTATTTCTGCATAAGCCATGCGGCTGAATAAACCCAGCAAAAATATGCAAAATAAATGCAGTATGCAATGCTTCATAAAATCCCTAAGGATCGTGCTGCACTGACCGCTTTGGTTCTTTTAGTCACCGCCAATTTTCGGTAAATATGTTTAATATGACTTTCAACCGTATATTTAGAGACAAATAACTGTTCTGCTATTTCTTTATTGCTCATTCCTTGGGCGACCAAATCTAAAATTTCTGTTTCACGATTGGTCAAAAGTGCCACTTCAGACTCTAATGATTTATCCTCATTTGAGCCTGTAATCACAGAAGCTGAAATCTGCTTTAAAATTTCTTGGGCAATAAAAGGATCAATGGGTGCGCCACCACGCAGAATGCTGCGGATGGATAAGCGCACTTCTGCATCATCCCGTTCTTTCAAGACATAACCTGTCGCGCCCGCTTTAATCGCTGCAAATAGACTTGCTTGCGTACTCCATGCGGAAATCACCAGAATTAAGACACTGCTATCGAGACTACGCAGCTTTTCTATCAGTTCTATCCCGTTGCCATCCGGAAGTCCGAGATCGACCAATGCCAGAGAAATCGGTTGTTGTTCTATTTGCAGAAAGGCCTGTTTTAGATTCTTGGCAAAAATGAGCACATCATTGTCATAGCCCAATTCGGTCAATATATTTTTTAGTCGTTCACAAATGAGATCTTCATCTTCAACAATCAAGACTGGTACAGGTAAAATCGTTTCTAATCCCGACACATACTACCCCTTTTTTTATTGGCCCAATTTAAGGGAAAAAACCATTAAAAAATATCCCTAAAACCAAGTAATTTGATGACTTTTATACTAATAATTAAAATTCTAGTTAAGTATTCTAAGACTTATTTTCTTAATTTAACACGATAAAATAAAAATGCTCATGATTCAATGCATGATTAATACTTGATCAATAAATTAAATCATTTTTATAAAATTCAGTTTGTGTGATTGCCGAAGCTAAAGAAAAATTGATTGATTGAGATAAAAAGAAACAGCTGATCTCGCTGTTTCTTTTTTGCAGTTTTGATTATTCAGCTATATTGTTTTTTCAAATATTTCACAATATCCGCTGACTCAAACATTTTCACTCCAGTATTCGGGTCCACCAAATAAGGAACCTGAATATCACGCCCCATAAGCTCAACCACTCTTTCGCGCTTGCCCCCTTTTAGAGCTTGATATTTTCCTGGCTTGAGGCGTAAAGCTGCGGGCCCCATATCTTGCCAGCGCTCTTTAGGGACATTATGAAATATGAATGGAAGTTCCAGTTCAGTTAATACCCCACGTACCACCCGTGTAAATGGGCTTGCTTCAAAACCCCATAATTCTAAAAGTTGGGCAGGTGCTTCACGATCCGTAATTTTTTTATTAATCCAAACCCCACGTGCGCCATTAATGAGGGTTCCAGCAAAGGCAGCCACAGGAATTTTGGGATACTGGGCAAATTTTTTCGGTGTTTTTCCAGTTTTGCCATAATGTTTAAATAAATAATGGATGATCTCTTGTGACTCATACATTTGAGTACCCGAGTTTTCATCAATAAAAAATGGAAACTGTTTTTTTCCACCTTTTTCTTTGACAATTTTTCGGTACTTCTGCCCACCTTTTGGGCAAGGATAGACTTCATAATCCAAATTCAACAAGGTCATGACTTCACGTACACGACGGCAAAATGGCGAACCTTCAAACTCGTAAAGTTTGAGTGATTTTTCCGGCTGTTTTGGAAATGCAGTACCACTGACTCCGCGTCCACCTTCAGTCAAGGCTGAAGCTAAAGCCTGTACAACTTTAATTTGATGATTCACCATTTTTATCCTTATGCAATTGTCGTTATAAATCGACTAGTTTTTCTTTTGCGACCACAATGCCATTGTTATCTGCATAGATATAATCGCCAGAATTGATAGTTACCCCACCAAAATACAAAGTTAAATCAACCTCGCCTATGCCTTTGCGATTACTTTTTTGTGGAATTGCAGCCAATGCATGCACGCCCAGATCCAATTCGGCAATTGCATCTACATCGCGTACACAGCCGTAGATAACCACACCATTCCAATGGTTCTTAACCGCTGACTCTGCAATCATATCGCCCATCAGGGCACAACGCATTGAAGCCCCGCCATCTACCACCAGCACTTTACCGCTACCATCAGTCGCCAGAAGCTCTTTTACCCGGGAATTATCTTCAAAGCATTTAACCGTCACGACCTGACCCGCAAAACTTTTACGCGCACCATAGCTTTTAAAAAACTTACCATCCATGGATGGCGTCACCACTTGAATGTCTTTCTCTGGATTGTCATCAAGTAAATCGCAAGTTACAAATGCTGCATTAGACACTTTTTAGCTCCCTCATTTAGAATTTTGTAGGCGTAAATTATCATAAATTTCAAACTTTTCAGTTTGAGTTTGCGCTGCCTCGACCATAGTATGAGCTACTTGTGCTGCTGTCACTGGCTTATATTTAAAGGAGTCGGGAACCAAATGCGAGAATTTCTGATAGAGCTTTTGAGTCAGATCTTCCAGACTTCGTTGTTCTGGACGCTCCCCTAACAGTAATGAGGGCCGCAATATCGACACACATTGCAGATTTAAACTCTGGATATGCTTTTCCAGTTCACCTTTCACTCTGTTATAGAAAAAATTTGAGTGGATATTTGCTCCCATCGCGCTGATCAGCAGGTAGTGTGTATCCGTCGATTCAAACAAGTCGGCAAAATGTACATTAATTTCATAATCAATATCATGAAATTTTTGCTTGGATCCGGCTTTTTTCAGTGTCGTCCCTAAACAGCTAAATGCATGGCTATATCCATTCACATCTTCATCATTGAGTAACAGAAAATCATCCAGAATAAATTGCTGTACTTTTTCTAGGCGTTTGAGTGCAGAATCTTCATGACGGACAACCGCGGTAATTTTTTGGCAACTTTCTATACGATTAAGTTGATTTAGTAGCTCACGACCTACTAAACCCGTTGCTCCAATCACAATTGCACTTTTAATTGATTTAGTCATTTTTTAAGCAATCTCTTTAAGTTATTACTAATCTAACGGTTTCTTTAGAATTTTTATGCATCTAAAATGTTGTCAAAGCAAGTCAAGACTTGACTTAGCCTCATAGTTTAATCACAATATGGCACTTGTTTACGGGCTGGTGATAATTCTTCTGATGAAGGTTTTCAGTTGCAATTTCAGCCCGCCCAGACCAATCTAATTCAAGGAGTGCACGAGTGGCAAACTCTGCTCAAGCTAAAAAACGTGCTCGTCAAAACGTTAAAGCACGCAAACACAACGCTAGCTTACGTTCTATGGTTCGTACTTATCTTAAACGTACAATAGCTGCAATCGCTGCTGGTGATTATGCTGCTGCTTCAGAAGCATATAAAACTGCGGTACCTGTAATTGACCGTATGGCTGATAAAGGCATCATCCATAAAAACAAAGCTGCTCGTCATAAGAGCCGTTTGAATGCACAAGTTAAAGCTTTAGCTAACTAATTTGTTGTATTGAAAAAAGCCCGTTAAGGGCTTTTTTTACGCCTGAAATTTATCACTAATAAGTAAAATATATAATTTTTTGCCCTTCAGACAATTCAGCGGATGAAGAATAAAGGATTAAGATTAAATAGTAATGAGTTGAAAGCTTAGTGATTGGAAGCTGTTCAAACTGCTTATATAACAAATATAGGATGAATAAATAGTTCCAATCCTACCCGTATAGCTGAATTTATGGGTACTTTTTATCGTTTAAGCTGACTTGTTTACCTAAAGCAATACATGTTTATTTTCCGATCAACTCTTGTAGATGATTAGTTAACAATCAAATGAATTCTAAGAATATTCCATAAAATACTATGTGTTTTAACTGCCTCACAATTATCTTTAGATACTAATATTAGATAGAAATTAATTGGAGAAAAGCCATGTTAAGAAAAATTATTCTAGCCACAAGTATAGTCTCTTCTTTAGCGTTGGTGGGCTGTAACACATCCATGCCAAATCCATCTACCGATCGAAATTTGGCTCAATTGCAAAATAAAAATTGGGTCTTAACCGAAATCAATCAAATCGTTTATAAAGCTGACCCAGCCCAGTCTGCTGTTCCCACCATAAAGTTTGATAGCAGTGAAGTAAGCGGCACCGATGGCTGCAACCAATTCATGGGCGGTTATGCCGTTATGGGAACTCAGATTAAATTTGCAAATTTGAAAGCAGTAGAAAATAACATGTGTTCAAATGCAACCGATTTACCTCAAAAGTTTTCCCAGGCATTAAGTCAGGTGGTTAGCTATGACGCTAGCAGGACAGAATTAAAGTTACTCGATAGCAATGACAGAGTAGTAGTCAAGTTTAAAAATCATAAATAGATATAAATTAGCCCTCATTTGAGGGCTTTTTTATTTATTCAAATAATTTTATAGCTAAGCAATAAAGCATCAATAACAGGCCTGAATATCTGGTTTAACCATTTATTATTTTGAGGATCACAATAGAAAATATGATATGTGCTGAATTAGCAGGAGACTTTCACTTGGGATATGCTAGGCAGCTAACCGATAAAAGTTCTCTGCTATTTGATTTGGCGTTTTAAAATCCAAACTCTTTTGAATTCTTCGCTGATTATAA
>Ga0308160_10000950_pt1 | contig 45361 bp, 43 predicted proteins | sample PhyFR1_FD_201036 | JGI IMG/M metagenome (GOLD analysis project Ga0308160, IMG submission 201036) | Phyllosphere microbial communities from UC Gill Tract Community Farm, Albany, California, United States - DLSLF.R1 | ecosystem: Host-associated > Plants > Phyllosphere > Unclassified | place: USA...
AGGTGCCGTTCCAGCTGATCGCCGGCGAGGAGGACCGCGCCGCGGGGGCCGTCAGCTTCCGCTACCGCGACGGCTCCCAGGAGAACGGCGTGCCCGTCGCCGACGCCGTCGCGAAGATCCTCGAGGCCATCGAGACGAAGGCCCAGGTCTGACGGTGACGGCGAGCACGCCCGCCGGCCCCGGGGGAGAGGGCGCGACGCCCGCCCCCGGGGAGTCGGCGGGCGACTTCGCGGGCGTGCCCGACGCCTTCCAGCGACTCTGGACGCCGCACCGCGCCGTGTACGTCGCCGGCGGGCAGGGCGCGCACGACGACGACTCGTGCCCGTTCTGCCGCGCGCCGTCGCAGCCCGACGAGGAGGCGCTGGTCGTCGCCCGCGGCCGCCACGCCTACGTCCTCCTGAACCTGTTCCCGTACAACCCGGGTCACCTGCTGGTCTGCCCGTACCGGCACGTCTCCACCTACGACCTCGCGACTCCCGAGGAGGTCGCGGAGATCGGGGCGCTGACGCAGACGGCCATGCGCGTGCTCACGGAGGTGTCCCACGCGCAGGGCTTCAACCTGGGCATGAACCAGGGAGCCGTGGGCGGCGCCGGGATCGCGGCGCACCTCCACCAGCACGTCGTGCCGCGCTACGCGGGCGACTCGAACTTCTTCCCCATCGTGGCGGGCACGAAGGCGATCACCCAGCTGCTCGGCGACGTCCGCACCGCGGTCGCCGAGGCGTGGCCGCACGACGAGGCCACTTCGGCACCGGCGGCGTCACCGGGGCCGGCAGCCTGACGAGTGCGCCTAAACTAGGCGCATCATGAGCGACAGCACCCCGACCTCCGTCCCCACCTCCGCCTCCTCGTCGACCGCCGCCGGCACGACCGGCTCCGACCGGGTCAAGCGCGGCCTCGCAGAGATGCTGAAGGGCGGCGTGATCATGGACGTCGTCGACGTCGAGCAGGCGAAGATCGCGGAGGAGGCCGGCGCCGTCGCCGTCATGGCCCTCGAGCGCGTGCCCGCCGACATCCGCTCGCAGGGCGGCGTCGCCCGCATGAGCGACCCCGACATGATCGACGAGATCATCGCCGCCGTCTCCATCCCCGTCATGGCCAAGGCCCGCATCGGCCACTTCGTCGAGGCGCAGGTGCTGCAGACCCTCGGCGTCGACTACATCGACGAGTCCGAGGTCCTGAGCCCGGCCGACTACGTCAACCACATCGACAAGTGGAACTTCACCGTCCCCTTCGTCTGCGGCGCGACGAACCTCGGCGAGGCCCTCCGCCGCATCACCGAGGGCGCGGCGATGATCCGCTCGAAGGGCGAGGCCGGCACCGGCGACGTCTCCGAGGCGACCAAGCACATCCGCACCATCTCGAAGGAGATCGCGCAGCTCAAGGGCCTCGCGAAGGACGAGCTCTACGTCGCCGCGAAGGAGCTCCAGGCTCCGTACGAGCTCGTCGCCGAGATCGCCGCGACGGGCAAGCTGCCCGTCGTCCTCTTCACCGCGGGCGGCGTCGCGACCCCGGCCGACGCCGCGCTCATGATGCAGCTCGGCGCCGACGGCGTCTTCGTCGGCTCCGGCATCTTCAAGTCCGGCAACCCGCGCGAGCGGGCGGCCGCGATCGTCAAGGCGACCACGTTCTTCGACGACCCGCAGGTCGTGGCCGACGCGTCCCGCGGCCTGGGCGAGGCCATGGTCGGCATCAACGTGCCCGACCTGCCGGCGCCCCACCGCCTCGCCGAGCGTGGCTGGTAGCCCCTCGACGGAGGCGCGGGGCCCCAGGGTGGGGGTCCTCGCCCTCCAGGGCGACTTCCGGGAGCACCTCGCGGTGCTCACGGCCCTCGGGGCCGAGGCCGTGCCCGTCCGTCGTCCTGACGAGCTGGCCTCGGTCTCCGGCCTCGTCATCCCCGGCGGGGAGTCCACCGTGATGGACAAGCTCTCCCGGACGTTCGGCATGGCCGAGCCCCTCCGCGCCGCGGTCGACGACGGTCTGCCCGTCTACGGCACCTGCGCGGGGCTCATCATGCTGGCCGACCACGTCGTCGACGGCACCCCCGGGCAGCGCACCATCGGCGGGCTCGACGTCTCCGTCCGCCGCAACGCGTTCGGCGGCCAGACCGACTCCTTCGAGACCGACCTCGACGTGCCCGTGATCGGTGGTCCTCCCGTGCACGCCGTCTTCATCCGCGCACCGGTGGTCGACCGGGTCGGGGCCCTGGCCACCGCGGTCGGCGTGCTCGACGACGGCCGTGTGGTCGCGGTCGAGCAGGGCTCCCTGCTCGGCACGGCGTTCCACCCCGAGGTCACGGCCGACTACCGGTTCCACGCGAGGTTCCTCGACAAGGCCCGAGCCTTCAGCTCGCGCTGACCGCCCCGGCCGACGTCGGCCGGTACACTGGTCCGGATCATCTGCCGTAGGTAAGGAGCACCGTGTCCGGGCATTCCAAGTGGGCCACGACCAAGCACAAGAAGGCCGTCATCGACAGCCGCCGCGCGAAGTCGTTCGCCAAGCTCATCAAGAACATCGAGGTCGCCGCCAAGCAGGGCGGTGCCGACATGTCGGGCAACCCGACCCTGGTCGACGCGGTGCAGAAGGCCAAGAAGACCTCGGTGCCGAACGACAACATCGACCGCGCGGTCAAGCGCGGCGCCGGCCTCAGCGGTGAGGTCGTCGACTATCAGACGATCATGTACGAGGGCTACGGCCCGAACGGCGTCGCCCTGCTGATCGAGTGCCTCACCGACAACAAGAACCGGGCCGCCGCCAACGTCCGCACGGTCATGTCGCGCAACGGCGGCACCATGGCCGACCCCGGCAGCGTCGCGTACAACTTCAGCCGCAAGGGCGTCATCGCGGTCATGAAGACCGATGAGCTGACGGAGGACGACGTCCTCGCCGCCGTCCTCGACGCCGGCGCGGAAGAGGTCACCGACCGCGGTGAGGGCTTCGAGATCGTGACGGAGCCGTCCGACCTCGTCCCCACCCGCACCGCGCTCCAGGACGCCGGCATCGACTACGACTCCGCCGACGTCGAGTTCGTGCCCGGCCTCAAGATCGAGGTCGACCTCGAGACGGCCCGCAAGGTGTTCAAGCTCGTCGACGCGCTCGACGACGACGACGACGTCCAGAACGTCTACGCCAACTTCGACGTGCCCGCCGACGTTCAGGCCGCGCTCGACGACGACGACGAAGACTGAGGAGGCCGTGCCGCTGCGGGTGCTCGGCATCGACCCCGGCCTGACGCGCTGCGGCGTCGGCGTGGTCGAGGTCGACGCCCAGCGGCGCGCCACCCTCGTCGCCGTCACGGTCGTCCGGTCGGGCGTCGACGAGCCCCTCGAGCAGCGGCTCATGACGATCGGCCGGGGCATCGAGGCCCTCGTCGACGAGCACCGGCCCGACGCGATGGCGATCGAGCGCGTCTTCGCGCAGGACAACCTGCGCACCGTCATGGGCACCGCCCAGGTCAGCGGGCTCGCGCTGCGAGCCGCCGCCGAGCGGTCGATCCCCGTGGCGCTGCACACCCCCTCCGAGGTCAAGGCCTCCGTCACCGGCTACGGGTCCGCCGACAAGGCCCAGGTCGCCGCGATGGTGGCCCGGCTGCTCGGCCTCGCCGAGCCGCCGCGTCCGGCCGACGCCGCGGATGCGCTGGCCATCGCGATCTGCCACGCCTGGCGTCGTGACGGGCGCACGACCACCGTGCCGTCCGCCTCGTCCTCGGCGTCGGGCGGCGCCGGCACGGCCGCCGGGATGACGCCCGCCCAGCGGGCGTGGCGCGACGCGGAGAAGCGCCAGCGGGCTCCTAGGCTGGGGGCATGATCTCGTCCGTCCGGGGAACCGTGCTGTCCGCCTCCGGGACGACCGTCGTCGTCGAGGTCGGGGGAGTGGGCCTCCGCGTCGGCGTCACGGCCCAGCTCGCCCTGACCCTGCGGCCCGGCGAGACGGCGATGCTCCACACTGCCCTCGTCGTCCGGGAAGACGACCTCTCCCTCTTCGGCTTCGCCGACCGCGAGGAGCTCGAGGTCTTCGACCTGCTCCGCAGCGTGACGGGCGTCGGCCCGAAGAGCGCCCAGGGAGTGCTCGGGCACCTCAGCCCGTCGCAGGTCGCCCACGCCGTCGCCGACGACGACGACGCGGCGTTCCGTCGCGTCTCGGGCATCGGCCCGAAGACGGCGAAGCTCATCGTCCTGTCGCTGGCCGGCAAGCTCGACGTCGCGGCGTCCGCGCCCAGCGTGACCGCCGCCTCCAGCACGGCCGCCGACGTCCTCGTCGCGCTCGTCGGCCTCGGCTGGTCCGAGCGCGAGGCACAGACGGCGATCGACTCGGTGGTGGCCGCCCGGGGCGACGACGTCGCCGCGGCCGTGCCGCAGCTGCTCCGGGCGGCGCTCGGCCACCTCGGGCCGCAGAAGTCGCTCGGCGCCCGCTCGTGACCGACGCCGACCTGACCCGGCCCACCGTCGAGTCGGAGGCGGAGCTCGCCTTCGAGGGCGCGCTCCGGCCGACCTCGCTCGGCGAGTTCGTCGGGCAGGCGAAGGTCCGCGGGCAGCTGGAGCTGCTCCTCAAGGCCGCCGCGATGCAGGGGCGGTCGCCCGACCACATCCTGCTGGCCGGTCCGCCCGGGCTGGGCAAGACGACCCTGGCGATGATCGTGGCCCACGAGAGCGGCCGTCCCCTGCGCATGTCGTCCGGGCCGGCCATCCAGCACGCCGGCGACCTCGCCGCCGTGCTCTCGGCCCTGGTGCCGGGCGAGGTCCTCTTCATCGACGAGATCCACCGCATGGCGCGCTCCGCGGAGGAGATGCTCTACCTCGCCATGGAGGACTACCGGATCGACATCATGGTCGGCAAGGGCGCGGGGGCCACGAGCATCCCCCTCGAGCTCTCGCCCTTCACCCTGGTGGGGGCGACGACCCGCAGCGGGATGCTGCCGAACCCGCTCCGCGACCGCTTCGGCTTCACGGCCCACCTCGAGTTCTACGACGAGGCGGAGCTCGCCGAGGTGCTCCGACGCGCCGCCTCGCTCCTCGGCATCGCCGTCGACGGAGAGGCCCTGGCCGAGATCGCGGGCCGGTGCCGCGGCACGCCGCGCATCGCCAACCGCCTGCTGCGCCGGGTGCGCGACTACGCCCTCGTCCACGGCCGTGACGCCGACCTCGCGACGGTGCGGGCGGCGCTGGACCTCTACGACGTCGACGACCTGGGGCTCGACCGCCTCGACCGGGAGGTCGTGAAGACGATCCTCACCCGGTTCGACGGGGGGCCCGTCGGGCTCGGCACCCTCGCGGTCTCCGTGGGGGAGGAGGCCGACACCATCGAGTCGGTCGTCGAGCCCTTCCTCGTCCGGGTGGGCCTCCTCGTCCGGACCCCGCGCGGGCGGGTGGCCACCGCGACGGCCTGGCGGCACTTCGGCCTCGCGCGCGGCTCAGGAGCGCTGTTCGGCGATGAACTATGATCTCCGGAGGTCGGTGAGGCCAGGGGCCCCCGCAGCACCGCCGCCGACGACAACCTCCTAGCTCCGAAAGGCAGTTCCTCATGGACGCCACATCGCTCATCATGGTCCTCCTCCTGGTGGTCCTCGTCTTCTTCATGTTCCGCAACAAGAAGAAGCGCGACCGTCAGCAGGCCGAGCTGCAGACCGCGCTCGTGCCCGGGGTCGAGGTCATGCTGACCTTCGGCGTCTACGGCACCATCGTCTCCATCGACGACGAGACCACCACGGCCGAGGTCGAGGTCGCTCCCGGCACCGTCCTGAAGGTGCACCGCCAGACCCTCGGCCGGGTCGTGACGCCCCCGGTCGCCGCCGACGACGACACGGTCGTCGCCGAGGCCGACGAGGTCGACGGCCGTCCCGCCGGCCAGCCGGTCGACCTGACCAAGCCCGCCTTCGGCGAGCGTGCCCCGGGCGACCGGGTCGACACCTCGGCCTCCGACGACGAGAACCCCCGCACCGTCTAGACCGCCGTCGCGGGGCCACCACCCGGCCCCGCCCGACCCCCCGGCGCGCGCTCCTCACCAGGGCGCGCGCTCCCATGAGAAAGCAGACTCCTCCGTGGCACGCTCGACGCCGGTCAAGAAGGCCCTTCGTTCCCTGACCTGGTTGTTGGTCATCATCGCGGGGCTGACCGCCCTCAACGGCACCGCCACCCTGCTGAACGGCAAGGCCGACTGGGCCGCCGGAGCCAGCTGGGTGCCCGAGCTCGCGCTCGACCTGCAGGGCGGCACCCAGATCACCCTCGCGGCGCAGCTCGCGAGCGGCGAGTCCGTCTCGAGCCAGCAGCTCGACCAGGCCGTGACGATCATCCGCCAGCGCATCGACTCGGCCGGGGTCTCCGAGTCGGAGATCACCCGCCAGGGCTCGCAGAACATCGTCGTCTCGATCCCCGGCCGGCCCGACAACGCGACGCTGGAGCGCATCGAGGCGTCCGCCCGCCTGACCTTCCGCCCCGTCCTGTACACGGAGGCCGTGAGCACGGCGGCCGTCGGGGGCGACGACACCGACGGCGCGTCGGCGAGCCCGTCCGCCACGCCCTACACGCCGAACCCCGAGCTCAACTCGACCCCCACCGCCTCGCCGACCAACGCCTCCGACCTGGCGTGGATCACCGAGCAGCTCGCCGACGAGTACACGAACTACCAGTGCGCCGCCGACAACGACCTCGCCACCGCGCCGGACGACGAGCCGCTCGTCACCTGCTCGACCGACGGCACGTCGAAGTTCATCCTCGGCCCGGTCGAGGTGCAGGGCAGCGACATCAGCGACGCCACCAACGGCCTCGCCACCGACTCGCAGGGCAACTCGACGAACACCTGGGCCGTGAACCTCGAGTTCAACGGCCAGGGCTCGCGTGAGTTCAGCAACGTCACCTCCCGCCTCGTGAGCCTGCAGGCGCCGCAGAACCAGTTCGCGGTCACGCTCGACAACCAGGTGATCACCGCCCCGTCCGCCAACGCCGCGATCACCGACGGCAAGGCCCAGATCACCGGCTCGTTCACGCAGGACACCTCGAAGACCCTCGCCGACCAGCTCAAGTTCGGTGCTCTTCCGATCAGCTTCACGGTGCAGAGCAACGAGAACATCACGGCAACGCTCGGCCAGACCCAGCTCGTCAGCGGCCTCATCGCCGGCCTGATCGGCCTCATCCTCGTCGTCATCTACTCGCTCGTGCAGTACCGGGCGCTGGCCTTCGTGACGATCCTGTCGCTGGTGATCGCGGCGACCCTGACCTACCTCGTCATCGCGATCCTCTCCTGGCGGGAGGGCTACCGGCTCTCGCTCGCCGGCGTGACGGGGTTGATCGTGGCCATCGGCATCACCGCCGACTCGTTCATCGTGTACTTCGAGCGCATCCGCGACGAGCTCCGTGACGGGCGCATCCTCGAGTCCGCCGTCGAGTCGGGCTGGCGTCGGGCCATCCGCACGATCATCGCGTCGGACACGGTCAACTTCCTCGCCGCCATCACGCTCTTCATCCTCGCGGTGGGCAACGTGAAGGGCTTCGCGCTCACGCTCGGCATAACGACGGTCATCGACCTGATCGTCGTGGCCCTGTTCACGCACCCGATGCTCCAGCTGATCGCCCGCACGCGCTTCTTCGGCGAGGGCAACCCCCTCAGCGGGCTCGACCCCAAGGCCCTCGGCGCGGTCTACCGCGGCCGGGCACAGTTCCGCACCCCGGCACCCGTCGGGGCTCGCAAGGGCGCCGGTGGCCGCGAGGCCGCCAAGCGCCAGACCATCGCGGAGCGCAAGGCCGCCGAGAAGAACGGCGACCGTGTCGACGACACGACGCGCACTGACGGGAAGGACTCCTGATGGCCAGTTTCTCGAAGTTCGGGAACGACCTCTACACGGGGGCTCGCTCCTACGACATCGTCGGCCGACGCCGTACCTGGTACATCGTCGCCGTCGTCGTCCTCATCCTGTCGGCCACGGTGCCCTTCCTCCGCGGCGGCTTCCACTTCGGCATCGAGTTCACCGGCGGGTCCGAGTTCCAGGTGGCCCAGCCCGCCTCCCTCGACCAGGACGTCGCGACCGAGACCGTCGAGGCGGCGGCGCCCGGCTCGACCCCCCGCGTGACGCAGGTCGGCTCCGACACCATCCGCGTGCAGACCTCGCAGCTCGAGCCCGCACAGACGAACGACGTCGCCGACGCCCTGGCCGAGGCCTACGACGTGCCCGCCGACCGGGTCACGTCGTCGTTCATCGGGGCCTCGTGGGGCGCCGACATCACGGGCCAGGCCATCAAGGGCCTCGTGATCTTCCTCATCCTCGCCGCGATCGGCATGACGCTCTACTTCCGGACGTGGAAGATGTCGCTGGCCGCCATGGCGGCCCTGCTGCACGACCTCGTCCTGACGGCCGGCATCTACGGCATCGTCGGCTTCGAGGTCACCCCCGCGGCCGTCATCGGCTTCCTCACCATCCTGGGCTACTCGCTGTACGACACGGTGGTGGTCTTCGACAAGATCCGCGAGAACACCACGGAGGACGGCGAGAGCTCGAGGCGGACCTTCGCGCAGTCGGTCAACCTCGCTGTCAACCAGACGCTCGTGCGGTCGATCAACACCTCCGTGGTGGCCCTGCTGCCCGTCGCGGCGATCCTGTTCATCGGCGCGTTCGTCCTCGGGGCCGGCACGCTGCGCGACATCTCGCTCGCCCTGTTCATCGGCATCCTCGTGGGCACCTACTCGACGATCTTCATCGCGTCGCCGCTCTACGCGACGCTGCGGATGCGCGAACCGGCCCTGGCCGACCGCGACGCGAAGAAGACGGCGGCCTCCGCCCCCGTCACCGCCGACGAGCGCGCCGAGGTCGGCTCGTGAGCGCCGCGGCCGGCTCGTCCGACTTCCCCGACGTCACCGCCGCGGAAGCCGTCGCCCTCGTCGCCGACGGCGGCTACCTGCTCGACGTCCGCGAGCGTTCCGAGTGGGACGCGGGCCACGCGCCGCAGGCCGTGCTCGTGCCGCTCTCCGAGCTGGGGGAGCGCCTCGACGAGGTGCCGACCGACCGTGACGTGCTCGTCGTCTGCCACTCGGGGATGCGCTCGATGCGTGCCTCGGCGGCGTTGCGTCGGTCAGGTCGCCGAGCCGTGAACGTCGAGGGCGGCATGCTCGCCTGGCGCGACGCCGACGGCGAGCTGACCCGCGACGGCGGGGGCCCGGCGTCGGTCGACTGACCGCGAGAGGGTAGCGTGGTCGGAGCGGGTCACCGCCACGGCCACCACCCACCCGACGGGGCCGAGCTGGCCCCAGGACGAGAGCGAGGCGCGGTCGTGACCGAGATCACCACGAGGAACGACGCGCCGCCCGAGCCTCAGGGAACGGCGTCGCTCCGCACGTTGCTGCCCCGGCTCTTCTCCCGGAGCCAGCCGGCCGGTGCCGTCGACCGCCTGGTCAAGACCGTCCGCATGCACCATCCGAAGGCCGACCTCGTGGTCATAGAGAGGGCCTACAGCGTCGCCGAGCGCGCCCACCAGGGGCAGCTGCGGAAGAGCGGCGAGCCGTACATCACGCACCCCGTGGCCGTCGCCCAGATCCTCGCCGACCTCGGCATCGGCTCCAAGACCGTCGCCGCCGCCCTCCTGCACGACACCGTGGAGGACACCGACTACACGCTCGACATGCTGCAGCGGGACTTCGGCGACGAGATCGCGATGCTGGTCGACGGCGTCACCAAGCTCGACAAGCTGAAGTACGGCGACAGCGCCCAGGCCGAGACGGTCCGCAAGATGGTGGTCGCGATGTCGAAGGACATCCGCGTGCTCGTCATCAAGCTGGCCGACCGCCTCCACAACGCGCGCACCTGGGGCTTCGTCGAGTCGGAGTCGGCGACGCGGAAGGCGACCGAGACCCTCGAGATCTACGCGCCGCTCGCGCACCGGCTCGGCATCCAGGCCATCAAGTGGGAGCTCGAGGACCTCTCCTTCGCCGTCCTCCACCCGAAGCTCTACGTCGAGATCGACAACCTCGTCAAGCAGCGCACCCCGCAGCGTGAGCAGTTCGTGCAGAACGTCATCGACGCGGTGAAGTCGGACCTCAAGTCGACGAAGATCCGGGGCGACGTCGTCGGCAGGCCGAAGCAGTACTACTCGATCTACCAGAAGATGATCGTGCGCGGCCGCGAGTTCGACGAGATCTACGACCTCGTCGGCATCCGGGTCCTGGTGAACTCGCTGCGCGACTGCTACGCCGTGCTGGGGTCCATCCACGCCCGCTGGAACCCCCTGCCGGGTCGCTTCAAGGACTACATCGCGACGCCGAAGTTCAACCTCTACCAGTCGCTGCACACGACGGTGATCGGGCCGAAGGGCCGACCGGTCGAGATCCAGATCCGGACGCACGAGATGCACCAGCGCGCAGAGTTCGGCGTCGCCGCGCACTGGAAGTACAAGCAGCGGATGAACGGCGGCCGTGACGACTCCAGCACGGGCGCGCGCACCGAGACCGACATGGCCTGGCTCGCGCACATCTCCGACTGGCAGGCCGAGACGGCCGACCCCGGCGAGTTCCTCGACAGCCTGCGCTTCGAGATCGGAGCCAAGGAGGTCTACGTCTTCACGCCGCAGGGCAAGGTCATCGGCCTGCCCTCCGGCGCCACGCCCGTCGACTTCGCGTACGCCGTGCACACCGAGGTGGGCCACCGGACGATGGGCGCCAAGGTCAACGGCCGCCTCGTGCCGCTCGAGAGCGTGCTGAACAGCGGTGACGTCGTCGAGGTGTTCACCTCGAAGAACCCGGACTCGGGCCCCAGCCAGGACTGGCTGAGCTTCGTCAAGAGCCCCCGGGCCCGGAACAAGATCCGGCAGTGGTTCACCAAGGAGCGCCGCGACGAGGCGATCGAGCAGGGCAAGGACGCCATCGCGCGGGCCATGCGGAAGCAGAACCTGCCGCTGCAGAAGCTGATGAACCAGGACTCGATCGCCGAGGTCGCCTCGCAGCTGCGACACGACGACGTCTCGAGCCTCTACGCCGCCGTGGGCGAGGGCCACATCTCGACGCAGTCGGTCATCGAGAAGGTGCTCGCCGCCGTCCAGCAGCAGAACGAGGTCGACGAGGGCGAGTTCGAGTTCCCGAGCAAGGGCGTCACGCGTCCGCTCCGCAACAGCGACTCGGGCGTGCTCGTGCGCGGGGCCCCCGACATCCTCGTCAAGCTCGCCAAGTGCTGCACGCCGGTGCCGGGCGACCAGATCGTCGGGTTCGTCACGCGGGGCCAGGGCGTCAGCGTGCACCAGGCCAACTGCCACAACGTGCAGGGCCTGATGAAGGAGCCCGAGCGGATGATCGACGTCGAGTGGGCGCCGTCGTCGAAGAGCGTCTTCCTCGTCCAGATCCAGATCGAGGCCCTCGACCGCAGCGGCCTGCTCTCCGACGTGACCCGGGTGCTCTCCGAGCACCACGTCAACATCCTCTCCGCGAGCGTGTCGACGTCCGACGAGCGTCTGGCCCTCAGCCGCTTCGTCTTCGAGATGGGCGACACCACGCACCTCGACCGCGTCCTCAACGCGGTGCGTCGCATCGACGCGGTCTACGACGTCTACCGGGTGAGCGCCGGCTGACGGGCCTGGCCTCCGTCGACCCGGTGCCTCAGCCGAGCACCGGGTCGACGAGGGCACGCAGGAGCGCCTGCGCGCGGGCGCGACCGACCGCCGACGAGTGGCGCTGCGAGAGCGACAGGACGGTGCGTGGCTCCACCTCGTGCTCGGCGAGCACCCGGAGGGCCAGTTGCTCCGACCTCCCGCTGGCGTCGCTCAGCCGGAGCAGGTCGAGCACCGTCCGCGCCGGCGACGTCACGAGGCCCCCGCCGAGACGGACGACCTCGTCGTCGTCGATCCGCACCTCCGACACGCGGCTGCCGGACGGCGCTCCGCGGCTGCGGGCCGACGACGACACGAGGCACTGGAGGTCCGGGGGAGGCGCGGCGCAGGCCCCCCAGATCCAGGCAGCGGTGCGGCGGGCCGCGATCGTCCTCGGCGACGACTCCGACAGGACCGACCGGGTCCGCGCCTCCGCGTCGTCGGGGTCGGCCACGGACGACCAGCGGTCACCGAGCGCGTAGAGCTCCCCGTCGAGCACGGCCGCCCGCAGCTCGGCCTCGGGGAGGTCCCGAGGGCTGAGGAGGCGGGGGAGTGGTCGGCGCACGGGCCCAGCCTGGCGCACCGGGGCCGCGACGACGGACCGCCCGCGCTCTCCTGTGGAGAGGGCGGGCGGTCGTGGTCGATCGGGGCGACGCGTCGCGGGCCGGTCAGGAGCCGAGTGCGTCCAGCCAGACCCGGCGGGCGTCGAGGGCCTCGCGGGCCTCCTTGACGCGACGCGCGTCGCCGGACGCCTCGGCCGCCGTCAGCTCCTCCTGGAGCTTCGTGATGGCGTCCTGCAGCTGGCTCGCGAGGCCCTCCGAGCGGGCCTTGCGCTCGGGGTTGTTCTTCTCCCAGAACTGCTCGTCGAGCTCGCGCACGTGCGACTCGACCTTGCGCAGGCGGTCCTCCACCGAGCGGAGCTGCTCGCGGGGCACGCGGCCGATCTCGTCCCAGCGCAGCTGGACGGAGGTGAGCTGCTCGCGGGCCGGCACGCGGTCGGTCACCGTGAGGATCTTCTCGGCCTCGTCGAGCAGGGCCAGCTTGGCCGCGAGGTTGCCCTCGTACTCGACGTCGTCCTGCGCGGCGATCTCGCCCTTGGCGGCGTAGAGGACGTCGCCGGCGCGCTTGAAGCGCGCCCACAGGGCGTCGTCGTACTTCTTGCCGGCGCGGCCCGCGCGCTTCCAGTCGTCGAGCAGGTGGCGGTACTCGGGGATGCCGTCCGCACCGCGGGCCGCCAGGGCGTCCGCGGCCTCGACGAGGGCCTGCTTGCGCTGACGGGCCTCGCGGTGGGTGGAGTCGAGCTCGGCGTAGAACGCCTTGCGGTGCTGGTCGATGGTCGACCGGGCCGCGCGGAAGCGCTTCCAGAGGTCGTTGCCCTCGCCCTTGGGGATGCGCGGTCCGTCCTGCTGGTGCTTCTGCCAGCGGGCGAAGATGTCGTCGACGGAGGCGGTGACCTGCTTCCACTGCACGCGAGCGGGGTCCTGCGCGGCGAGCGTCTCGGCCTCGACGACGAGCGACGTGCGGTAGGCGACGGCCTCGGTCAGCGCCTCCTGCGCCTCGGCGCTCTGCTTCTCGGTCATCTCGCCGACGGTCGAGTCGAGGGCGGCCACGCGCGTGCGCAGGGCCTCGATGTCGCCGACGGCGCTCGGCTCGACGAGCTGCTGGTGCAGGGCCTTCACCGTCTTCGCGACGTCGGAGGCGGAGGCGCCGCGCTTCACCCGCTGCTCGAGCAGGGTGACCTGCCCGTTCAGCTCGGTGTACTTGCGCTCGTAGTAGGCGAGGGCCTCGGCGGGCGTCGCGTCGGGGTACTGCCCCACGGCGCGCTCGCCCTCGCCCTCGCGCACGTACACGGTGCCGTCGTCGTCGACTCGGCCCCAGGGTGCCCGATCGTCAGTAGCCACTGTCATCCCTTGCTGGAGGTGCTCGTCGCGGCGCTCAGGACGAGCCCCCGCGATGGGTGCCCAGCCTATTGCACGAGGAGGCGCGGAGGACTACTCCAGGGAGGCGGACGTGATGGTGGTCGGCACCACCGGCGCGCCGTCCGTCTCGCTGGTGCCCGGCGTGAGCCCGGCGTCGGTGATGTTCGCGGTCAGCTGGTCGAGGCCGCTCGTCACCCGGCCCACGACCGTGTACCCGCCGGTCGAGGCGTCGAGGTAGGTGTCGCCGTAGGTGACGAAGAACTGGGTCGACTGCGAGTCGGGGCTCTCGCCCCTGGCCATCGCGATCGTGCCCGCCGGGTACAGACCGTCGGACGGGACGTTCTCGAGCGGCCCGAAGGTGAAGCCCGCGTCGCCCGTGCCGTCGCCGTTCGCCGAGCCGCACTGGAGGAACTCGGCGGAGTCGGCGTCGCTCATGCGGTGGCAGCTCGTGCCGGTGTAGAAGCCCTTCCGCACGAGGTCGACGAGCACGGAGGTCGCCTGCGGCGCCGCGGCGCCGTCGAGCTCGACGCCCAGCTGCACGTCGTCGTTGAGGTCGAACTGCCCCGTCCAGGTGCGCCCCTCGGCGATCTCGGCGCTCGGGACGTCGCCGGTGCCCGTCGCCTCGGCCGTCGACGAGGCGCTCGGCGACGGGGTGGACGCCGCCGTGCCGGGGTCGTCCTGGCCCCAGACCACCTGCGTGAGCACGGCGAGGCCGACGACGACCACCACGCCCACGACGGCGAGGACGTCGTCGCGGCGGCGCCGGGCGGCCTGGGCGGCGTGCACCTGCTTCCGGGCGGTGTACCGCCGCAGCCTGTCGCGGGACTCCCGGTCGTTCTTCGTCGCAGCCACGCGTGTCCTCCGTGCTCGGCCGTCGCTCGCCCGGACGGACGAGCTCGTGTGGTCGGGTCGACTGTATCGGGGCGGACGGCGGCGTCGACGACGGCCGCTGCTCCCGTGTCGGGGGCCCGGTCTAGCATGGGTGCCCATGAGCCCGCTCCCGCAGAGCTCGACCCCACTCGCGGTCCGCATGCGCCCCACCAGCCTCGACGAGGTCGCCGGTCAGCGGCACCTGCTGCGGCCCGGCTCGCCCCTCGTCACCCTCGCCTCCGACACCACGGGGGAGCAGGGCGCCGTCTCGGTCATCCTCTGGGGCCCGCCGGGCACGGGCAAGACGACCCTCGCGCAGGCCATCGCGCACAGCTCCGGTCGGCAGTTCATCGAGCTGTCCGCCGTCACGGCCGGCGTCAAGGACGTCCGTCAGGTGATGGAGAAGGCCCTGACGAACCGGGACCTCTACGGCACGACGACCGTCCTGTTCCTCGACGAGATCCACCGCTTCACGAAGGCCCAACAAGACGCCCTGCTGCCCGGGGTCGAGAACGGCTGGGTCATCCTCATCGCCGCGACCACCGAGAACCCCTCGTTCTCGGTCATCACGCCCCTGCTGTCCCGGTCGCTCCTCCTCACGCTCGAGCAGCTGAGCGACGACGACCTCGGCGACCTCGTCCGTCGCGCGGTCCACGATCCCCGGGGCCTCGACGACCGGGTCGTCCTCGACGACGAGGCGCTGTCGACCATCGTCCGGCTCGCGTCCGGCGACGCCCGCCGGGCGCTGACCGCGCTCGAGGCGTCCGCCCACGCCGCGACCGCGACCACGGCCGAGCTCACCGCGGCGGGCGCCGCGACCGAGGAGGTCGACGGCGACGCGGACTACGACCCCGACGCCGAGTACGGCGACGACGGTGACGGGGGCGACGGCCGACCGGTCATCACCGCCGAGACCGTCGCCCAGTCCGTCGACCGTGCCCTGCTCCGCTACGACCGCAACGGCGACGAGCACTACGACGTCATCAGCGCGTTCATCAAGTCCGTCCGCGGCTCGGACGTCGACGCCGCGCTCCACTACCTCGCCCGGATGATCGAGGCGGGGGAGGACCCTCGCTTCATCTGCCGGCGCATCATCGTCTCCGCCTCGGAGGACATCGGGATGGCCGACCCGAACGCGCTGACGGTGGCCGTCTCCGCGGCGACGGCCGTCCAGATGATCGGCATGCCGGAGGGGCGCATCCCGATGGCCGAGGCCGTCGTGTACCTGGCCACGGCGCCGAAGTCGAACCGCTCGTACAGCGCCCTGGACGCCGCCATCGCCGACGTGCGGGCAGGAGGCGCGGGCCCCGTCCCCAAGCACCTCCGAGACGCGCACTACCCCGGGGCTCGCCGCCTCGGCCACGGCAAGGGCTACAAGTACGCGCACGACTCCGAGTTCGGCGTGGTCGAGCAGCAGTACCTCCCCGACGAGATCGTCGACCGCACGTACTACGACCCCACCTCGAACGGGAACGAGCGCGACGTCGCGGCCCGGCTCGAGAAGCTGCGCCGCATCACCCGCGGCCGCTGACGCCCGGGCGCGACTCGCCGCCTCGGTCCTGTCGCGCAGCAGCAGCCGCTCCTGTATGCTCGTGGGGTTGCCTAGAACTCGGGTGTCGATGCGCGGCTGCTGAAGACGTCCCCGAGAGAGGTGCGACGACCTGTAGCCGGTCGCCACCGCGGCACTCACCCCTCTTGTTACGCCTGCCGGCGCTCGCGCGCTGGGCCGGCCCTCCATGATCCACGACAAGAACAGGACGACCGTGTCGACCAAGTCACGTACCCGCAGCAAGACCCGTCTCTCGCGTGCCCTCGGCATCGCGCTGACCCCCAAGGCCGCCCGCTACCTCGAGAAGCGTCCCTACGCTCCCGGCGAGCACGGCCGCACCAAGCGCAAGACCGACAGCGACTACGCCGTCCGTCTCCGTGAGAAGCAGCGCCTGCGTGCCCAGTACGGCATCCGCGAGGCCCAGCTCCGCATCGTCTTCAACGAGGCCCGCAAGGCCTCGGGCCTGACCGGTGAGAACCTGGTCGAGCTGCTCGAGACGCGTCTCGACGCCCTCGTCGTCCGTGCCGGCATCGCCCGCACCACGGCCCAGGCCCGTCAGATGATCGTGCACCGTCACATCCTCGTCGACGGCAAGCTCGTCGACCGCCCCTCCTTCCGTCTGAAGGAGGGCCAGATGATCCACGTCAAGCCCAAGAGCGAGAAGATGGAGATCTTCCAGGTCTCCGCCGCCGGTGGCCACGTCGACCTCCTCCCCAAGGTGCCCGCGTACCTCGAGGTCGAGATCGACAAGCTGCAGGCCCGCCTCGTGCGTCGCCCGAAGCGCGCCGAGGTCCCCGTGACCTGCGAGGTCCAGCTGGTCGTCGAGTACTACGCCGCCCGCTAGCACCTGCTCCACAGCGACTCCGGAGGGAGCGCGCCGCTCACGTGGCGCGCTCCCTTCGTCGTCCCCGCCGGCCCCGTGCCCGACCGCCCGACCGTTCGAAGTAAGCTGACGTGTCGACCCGCGCCGTCCCGGCGCAGACCCGTGAGGAGCACCCGTGAAGAGCCTGATCCTGCTGTCCGTCGGCGTCGTCCTCGGGCTCGGCATCGCTCACCTCGCCGTCCGCACGGCCGGGGGGCAGCGCCTCCTCGACGACATCGACGGCAGCGTCACCTCGTTCCGCGCCGCGGTCGTCGACGGCTACAAGACCCGTGAGGCCGAGCTGCGCTCGGCGACGGACCCCACGACCGAGGGCTGACCCGGCCGGGGCCCCGCGCCTCCTCGTCCGCCCCCGCACATCACCGCAGCACCCCTGGGAGAACCATGCAGACCGCAGAGATCCGCCGCCGTTGGCTCGAGTACTTCGGTGAGCGAGGCCACACCGTGGTCCCGTCCGCCTCCCTGGTCAGCGACGACCCGTCGCTGCTCTTCACGGTCGCCGGCATGGTGCCGTTCATCCCTTACCTGACCGGCCTCGTGCCGACGCCGTGGCCCCGGGCCACCAGCGTCCAGAAGTGCATCCGCACCAACGACATCGAAGAGGTCGGCAAGACGCCGCGGCACGGCACCTTCTTCCAGATGAACGGCAACTTCTCGTTCGGCGACTACTTCAAGGACCGCGCGATCGAGTACGCGTGGGGGCTGCTCACCTCGAGCGAGGCCGACGGCGGGCTGGCCTTCTCGCCGGACGACCTGTGGGTGACCGTCTACGAGGAGGACGACGAGGCGATCGAGCTCTGGAAGCGCATCGCGGGGCTGCCCGACGAGCGGATCCAGCGCCTCGGCAAGGACACGAACTACTGGCACACCGGCCAGCCCGGCCCCGCCGGCCCGTGCTCCGAGATCTTCTTCGACCGTGGCCCCGCCTACGGCGTCGACGGCGGCCCGGCCACCGACGACGACCGCTACGTCGAGATCTGGAACCTCGTGTTCATGCAGTACCAGATCGAGAACGTGCGCTCGAAGGTCGACTTCGACATCGTGCGCGAGCTGCCCGCGAAGAACATCGACACCGGAATGGGCCTCGAGCGCGTCGCGTTCCTCAAGCAGGGCGTCGACAACATGTACGAGATCGACCAGGTCCGCCCCGTGCTCGACGCCGCCGCGGAGCTGTCCGGCCGCCGCTACGGCGCCGTGCACGACGACGACGTCCGCATGCGGGTCATCGCCGACCATGTGCGGAGCGCGCTCATGCTGCTCTCCGACGGCGTCCGTCCGTCGAACGAGGGTCGCGGCTACATCCTGCGTCGCCTGCTCCGCCGCGCCGTGCGGTCCATGCGCCTGCTGGGCGTGGAGGGGGCCACCTTCCCGGTGCTCTTCGCCGCCTCGCGGGACGCCATGAAGGCGGCCTACCCGGAGGTCGAGACAGACTACGACCGCATCTCGCAGCTCGCCGTCGGCGAGGAGGAGACCTTCCTCCGCACGCTCTCGGCCGGCACCGACATCCTCGACATCGCCGTGGCCGACACGAAGCGCCGCGACGAGGGCTCCGGCTCTCCGCGACTCGCGGGCGACACGGCCTTCCTCCTCCACGACACCTTCGGCTTCCCGATCGACCTGACGCTCGAGATCGCGGAGGAGAACGGCCTCACGGTCGACCGCGAGGCCTTCGACCGCCTCATGAGCGAGCAGCGGGCCCGCGCCAAGGCCGACGCCAAGTCGCGGAAGACCGCCCTCGCCGACCTCAGCGTCTACAGCGCGTTCCGTGCCCACGGCGAGACCGTGTTCACGGGCTACGACGTGCTCGACACCGAGTCGACCGTCCTCGGCATCATCGTCGACGGTGCCTCCGTCGACCGTGCCGTCGCGGGCGACATCGCCGAGGTGATCCTCGCGGAGACCTCGCTCTACGCGGAGTCCGGCGGGCAGGAGGCCGACGCCGGCAGCATCGTCGGCACGGGCTTCGACCTCGAGGTGCTCGACGTCCAGAAGCCGGTCAAGGGCCTCATCAGCCACCGCGTCCAGGTGCGCTCCGGCGAGGTCGGCGTGGGAGACGCCGCGACGAGCGTCGTCGACCCCGTGTGGCGCCGCGGCGCGACGCAGGCGCACTCCGCGACCCACCTCGTGCACGCGGCGCTCCGCGAGGTGCTCGGGCCGGAGGCGCACCAGGCCGGCTCGTACAACAAGGCCGGCTACCTGCGCCTCGACTTCAACTGGAACCAGGCCCTCAGCCCCGCCACGCGGTCGGAGATCGAGGAGATCGCGAACCGCGCCATCCGCGACGACCTCCAGGTCGTCACCCGCGAGATGCCCCTCGACGAGGCCCGGGTGATGGGCGCCATGGCGCTGTTCGGCGAGAAGTACGGCGAGACCGTGCGGATGGTCGACATCGGGGGCCCGTGGTCGCGGGAGCTCTGCGCCGGCACCCACGTCTCGACGAGCTCGCAGGTCGGGCTCGTCAACCTGGTGAGCGAGACTTCCGTGGGCTCGACCAACCGCCGGGTGGAGTCGCTGGTCGGCCTGGACGCGTTCCGCGAGTTCGCGTCGGAGCGCGCGATCGTGGCCCAGCTCACGTCGTCGCTCAAGGCGCCGCGCGAGCAGCTGCCCGAGCGCGTGGGCGACCTGGTGGCGAGCCTCAAGGCCGCCGAGAAGCGGATCGCGGAGTTCGAGTCCGCCCAGCTCGCGACCCGGGTGCCCTCGCTCGCGGCGACGGCCGCCGTCGTCGGCGAGCTCACGGTCGTGGCCGAGGACGTCGGCGCGCTGCGCACCACCGACGAGCTGCGCTCGCTCGTGACGTCCGTGCGTGAGCGTCTCGGCTCCTCGTCCTCGTCCGTCGTCGCCCTGGCGGCCGACGTGCAGGGCAAGCCGGCCGTCATCGTCGCCACGACCGACGGTGCTCGTCGGGCCGGCGTGAAGGCGGGCGCCCTCGCCCGCGCGGCCGCCGGCGTGCTCGGCGGCGGCGGAGGCGGCAAGGACGACCTCGCGCAGGGCGGCGGCTCCGACGTGGCCGCCGTGCCGGCGGCGCTGGCCGGCATCGTCGCGGCCCTCCGGGGCTGAGGGTGCGTCGCGGGGTGCGGCTCGGCGTCGACGTGGGCCGTGCCCGCATCGGCGTCGCCCGCACCGACCCGGACGGCATGATCGCGACCCCGGTCGAGACCGTGCCGAGGGCGGCGGACGGCACCGCCGACGTCGACGCCATCCTCGCCCACGCCGCTGAGGCGTCGGCCTTCGAGATCATCGTGGGCCTGCCGTTGTCGCTGTCGGGCGGTGACACTCCCTCGACCACCGACGCGCGCGACTTCGCCGCCGTCCTCGCCGGCCGCAGCGACGTGCCGGTCCGGCTCGTCGACGAGCGGCTGTCCACCGTCAGTGCACAGGGAGCACTGCGGGCCTCCGGGCGCAAGGGCCGTCGACAACGATCCGTCATCGATCAGGTCGCCGCTGTTATCATCGTGCAGCACGCGCTCGACCTCGAGCGGTCGAGCGGTCGCCCGCCCGGTCACCTCGTGGGCGCACCCGGCCCCGACGACGGCGCCGGGGCCCTCCCCGTACCCGACGAAGGACGATGACCGTGGCCGACGATCCCCAGTGGGACGACCTCTTCGCGTCGCCTCCGCAGTCCGACCCTCCCCGTGGTGCCGACGGCAGCCGCACCTCCGCCCGTGACCGCCGAGCCGGGGTCGCCACCGCCGAGCCGGTCGAGGAGGTGCCGGCCGCCTCCCGTCGTGAGCAGCGCGACCGGGAGCGCTCGCCCCGGGCCCGCGAGAAGCGCCCTCGCGGCAGCAAGAAGGGCGGCGTCGTGCTGCTCGTGGTCCTGCTGGTCGTCGTGGGCGGCGGCGCCGCGGGCGTCGCAGCGGCCTGGGGCGCCGTGTCGCCCCTGATCGAGAAGCTCCAGGGCGAGCCCGCGCCCGAGGACTTCTCCGGCTCCGGCAACGGCACGGAGGTGCAGTTCGCCGTGACCAGCGGCGAGAACGGCTCCGACATCGCGACGAACCTCAACGACGCCGGCGTCACGAAGAGCTACCAGGCCGCCTACTCGCTCATGCTCGCCGACCCCACCATCACGTTCCAGCCCGGCAGCTACACGCTGCAGCAGGAGATGAGCGCCGCCTCGGCCCTCGCCGCCCTCCAGGACTCCTCGAACCGGGTCACCGACCGTGTCGTCATCCCCGAGGGGACGGCCGCCGTCGACGTGTACACGTTGCTCGCCGACGCCACGGGCATCCCGCTCGACCAGGTCCAGGCCGCGGCCGCCGACCCCGCGTCGTTCGGCCTGCCCGCCGAGGCGACGAGCCTCGAGGGCTGGCTCTTCCCGGCGACCTACGAGCTCGACCCCGGCCTCGACGCGCGGGGCTACCTGCAGCAGATGGTCGACACGATGAAGGAGCGCCTCGCGGCCGCGGGCGTCCAGCCCGCCGACCAGCAGCGCATCGTCGTCTTCGCCTCGCTCATCCAGCGCGAGGCGGGCCTCGCGGCCGACTACCCCAAGGTGGCGCGGGTCTTCCAGAACCGCCTCGACCAGGGGATGCTGCTGCAGTCCGACGCGACCGTCGCCTACGGCACCGGCAACACGCACCGTGTGACGACGACGGACGCGGAGCGCGGCGACGCCGACAACCCCTACAACACGTACCAGCACGAGGGCCTCCCCGTCGGCCCCATCTCCAACCCCGGCGACCTCGCGATCGACGCGGCCGTCGCCCCGGCCGACGGCACGTGGCTCTACTTCGTCACGACGAACCTCGACACCGGCGAGACGGCGTTCTCGACGACCTTCGCCGAGCACGAGGAGGCCGTGGCCGTCTGGCAGGCCTGGATGCGCGAGCACCCCGAGTACCAGTAGGCCCACAGCAGTGCCGTGCCCGCCGCCGTCGTCCCCGCCCGGGTCGACGGCGGCGGTCGTCGGACGGCCACGACCCCGGCCTGTGGGAGGATTGCCGCATGCTTCGTTGGTTGACCGCAGGGGAATCTCACGGCCCCGAGCTCATCGCCGTCCTCGAGGGGCTGCCCGCGGGCGTGCCCGTCTCGATGGACGCCGTCCGCACCGACCTCGCCCGGCGGAAGCTCGGCTACGGCCGTGGCTCGCGGATGAAGTTCGAACAGGACGAGCTGGCCATCTCCGGCGGCGTCCGCCACGGCCTCACCATGGGCAGCCCGGTCGCGCTCCGCATCGGCAACACGGAGTGGCCGAAGTGGGAGGAGGTCATGAGCCCGGAGCCCGTCGAGGTCAGCGACGCCTCCCGCGGGCGCAGCGCCCCCCTCACCCGCCCCCGCCCCGGCCACGCCGACCTCGTCGGCATGCAGAAGTACGGCTTCGACGAGGCCCGCCCCGTCCTGGAGCGCGCGAGCGCCCGCGAGACGGCCGCGCGCGTGGCCCTCGGCGCCGTTGCGCGCTCCTTCCTCGCCGAGCTCGGCGTCGAGCTCGTCAGCCACACGCTCTCCGTCGGCCCCGTCCGCGTGCCCGAGGGCGCTGACCTGCCGCGCCCCGGCGACGTCGACCGCCTCGACGACGACCCCCTCCGCTGCTTCGACCCGGCGACCTCCGCACTGATGGTCGAGGAGGTCGAGTCGGCGAAGAAGGACGGCGACACCCTCGGCGGCGTGGTCGAGGTGCTCGCCTACGGCGTGCCGCCCGGCCTCGGCTCGCACGTGCACTGGGACCGCCGTCTCGACTCCCGCCTCGCGGCCGCCCTGATGGGGATCCAGGCCATCAAGGGCGTCGAGGTCGGCGACGGATTCGAGACGACCCGGCGTCGCGGCAGCGTCGCGCACGACGAGCTGCACCGCCAGGGCGGCCTCATCTCCCGCGACACCGACCGCGCCGGTGGCACCGAGGGCGGCATGAGCACCGGCACGGTCCTCCGCGTCCGCGCCGGCATGAAGCCCATCGCCACCGTCCCCCACGCCCTCGCGACGATCGACGTCGCGACGGGCGACGAGAGCAAGGCGCACCACCAGCGCTCCGACGTCTGTGCCGTCCCCGCCGCCGGCGTCGTCGCGGAGTCGATGGTCGCGCTCGTCCTGGCCGACGCGGTGCTCGAGAAGTTCGGCGGCGACTCCCTCGCCGAGACCTCGCGCAACCTCCGGGCCTACCTCGAGTCGATCCCCGACACCCTCCGCACCGAGGCGGCGGCCTCCGGATCGTGACCGGGGCCCCGGAGGGCACGCCGGCGCGGCCTCCCGCCGCCGACGCCGCGCCCGTCGTGCTCATCGGCCCGATGGGCGCCGGCAAGAGCAGCATCGGGAAGAAGCTGTCCCGGCGGCTCTGCCTCCCCTTCGTCGACACCGACCGCGTCGTCGTGCGACGGCACGGGCCCGTCGCGGAGATCTTCGCCGTGCACGGGGAGCCCCGGTTCCGGGAGCTCGAACACGACGTCGTCGCCGAGGCGCTGACCAGCCCCGGCGTGGTCTCGCTCGGCGGGGGAGCGGTGCTCCACCCCGACACGCGCGAGCGGCTCGCCGCGACGACCGTGGTGCTGCTGACCGTCACGCCCGAGGCGGTGGAGGCGCGGATCGCCGGGTCCGCCCGCCCGCTCCTGCAGACCGGCGGCATGGCCGCCTGGCGGGCCATCGCCGACGAGCGGGCGCCCCTGTACCGATCCCTGGCCGACGTCGAGCTCGACACGTCCGACCGGCCCGTCTCGACCGTGGTCGACGACATCGTCGTCTTCCTGGCCGGGCGCCCCGACCCCCTGACCGAGAGGCCCGCATGAGCGACACCCGCCCCCACGACAGCGACCGGCAGGGCGCCCCCGCCCGCGACGACGACGACTCGACGACGATCCGCGTCGGCGGCGACGCCCCCTACGACGTCGTCCTCGGCCGGGGCGTGGCCTCGCGCATCCCCGCGCTGCTGCCGAGCGGCACCGCCAAGGTGCTGATCGTCCACGCGCCCACGCTCGGCCGGAAGGCCGGCGAGCTGCGCGAGAGCCTCGTGGCCGCGGGCTACGAGGCCCTCATCGCCGAGGTCCCCGACGCCGAGGACGCCAAGCGCGTCGAGGTGGCGGCCTTCTGCTGGCAGGTGCTCGGCCAGGCGGACTTCACGCGCACCGACGCCGTCATCGGCCTCGGCGGCGGCGCCGTCACCGATCTCGCGGGCTTCGTCGCCGCGACCTGGCTCCGCGGAGTCGCGCTCGTCCAGGTGCCCACCACCGTCCTCGGCATGGTCGACGCGAGCCTGGGCGGCAAGACCGGCATCAACACGGCCGAGGGCAAGAACCTCGTGGGCGCCTTCCACGCTCCGGTCGCCGTCGTGGCCGACCTCGACATGCTCGACACGCTCGGCCGGAACGAGATCCTCGCCGGGTTCGCCGAGGTCGTGAAGGCGGGCTTCATCGCCGAGCCCGAGATCCTCGACGTGATCGAGGCCGACGTCGACCGGGCGGTCGACCCGACGACCCCGGAGTTCCGCCGGGTGCTCGAGCTGGCCATCGGCGTGAAGGCGCGCGTGGTCGCGGCGGACTTCACCGAGCAGGGGCTCCGCGAGATCCTGAACTACGGCCACACCCTCGGCCACGCCGTCGAGCACGCCGAGCGCTACCAGTGGCGGCACGGCGCCGCCGTCTCGGTCGGCATGGTCTTCGCCGCCGAGCTGGCCCGCCTGAGCGGACGGCTCAGCGACGAGGTCGTCGACCGTCACCGCCGCATCCTCGAGTCCCTGACCCTGCCCACGAGCTACCCGCTGGGCCGGTGGAACACCCTGCTCGCGACGATGCAGCGCGACAAGAAGTCCCGCGCCGGCATGCTCCGCTTCATCGTCCTCGACGACGTGGCGAAGCCCACCGTCCTCACCGGTCCCGACGCGAGCCTGCTCTTCATGGCCTACCAGGAGATCGGTTCCTGACGGTCGCTCACGGGTCACTATGATCCGGGGGTGCGTGAATCCCTGATCCGGTCGCTGAGGCTCGCCGTCGAGCAGTCCCCGGACGACGTCCCCCTGAGGGTCCACCTCGGCGCCCTGCTGTGGGAGGAGGGCGACGTCGACGGCGCCGTGGCAGCCCTGGCGGCGGCCCTCGCCCGCGATCCCCTGGACGAGCACGCGCGGGCGGGCATGCGACGAGCCCTCGGGCCGTCCGGCGACACGGCGGGGGGCGTGCGGGACGACGGGGCGGTCGACGAGGCGGCACCGGTCGACGACGGGGCGACGTCGCTCGGCGACCCCGAGGACGTCGCCGACCCGCGGGGCCTCGACGACCTCGGCGCCGGTGACCGCCCCGGCGGCCCGGCGCGCAGCGACGAATCAGGCTTCGACTGGGCCACCGCCGAGGACGACCTCCACGCTGCCTCCTTCCGCATCGACCGGCCCGCCGCCCGGCTCTCCGACGTCGGGGGGATGGCCGACGTGAAGGCCGCCGTCGACCAGGCGTTCCTCGTGCCGCTGCGCAACCCCGAGCTGCGGCAGGCGTACGGGGCGACGATGCGGGGAGGGCTGCTGCTCTACGGCCCGCCCGGCTGCGGCAAGACCCACCTCGCCAGGGCCCTGGCCGGCGAGCTGGACGCCGCTTTCCTGAGCGTCTCCCGGGCCGACCTGCACGACCACGCGAGCGGCCGCGCCGACCTCGCCGTCGCCGACCTCTTCGCCGCGGCGCGACGCGCCGCACCGTGCGTGCTCTTCCTCGACGAGGTCGACACCCTCCTGCCCCGCCGCTCGTCCGCGGACGGCTGGACGGCGGCGCTCACCACCCAGGTGCTCGTCGAGCTCGACGGCGTCGACTCCCGGAACGACGGCCTCTTCGTGCTCGCCGCGACGAACCGGCCCTGGGAGGTCGACACGGCCGCGCGACGGCCCGGGCGCCTCGACCGCACGCTCCTCGTGCTCCCGCCGGACGGTCCGGCCCGGCGGGAGATCGCCCGTCGTCGCCTGGAGGGACGGCCGGTGGGCCACGTCGACCTGGACGGCCTGGCCCGTCGGACGGAGGGCCTCTCCGGCGCGGACGTCGCCTACGTCTGCGACCTGGCCCTCCGTCGTGCGCTCTCCGACAGCGTCGCGGCCGGGACGCCCCGTCCGGTCTCCGACCGTGACCTCCGCCGCGCGGTGTCGTCCGTGACGTCCTCCGTGGGCGAATGGGCGGCGGCGGCCCGCAGCGTCGTGGCCTACGGCGTCGACGACGGCACCTTCGCCGAGCTGCGGGCCTTCCTCGGCGTGAGGCGGGGCCGGTGAGCACCGACGGCCTCGCCGACGCGACGCGGCTCCGGGCGGAGGGCCGGCTGAAGGAGTCCGCGGCCGCGCTCGCCCGGCACCTCAGGTCCGACCCCGAAGACGCGCCCGCGCTCCGGCTCCTCGCGGCGGTGCAGCTCCAGGCGGGCCGCCGGCTGGCCGCGCGCGACACCGCCCGGCGTGCCACGTCCGTCGAGCCCGGGGCGGCGACGGCCTGGACCGTCCTGGCCGAGGCGTCGCACCGCCTCGGCGAGGCGGACGACGCGAGGGCCGCGACGGCCGAGGCCCTGCGTCTCGCGCCGCACGAGTGGCGGGTGCACGCGAGCGCCGCCTACCTGGGCATGGCCGAGCCGTTCCCGACCGACGCGACGAGGGCGCACGCCGCCGAGTGCGTCCGCCTCGCGCCTGAGCAGCCCGCCGCCCACCTCGTCGTCGCCGACATGGCCGTCCGCGACCGGCGGTACGCCGCAGCCCGCGCCGCCTTCCGCACGGCGCTGGCCCTGGAGCCCGAGAACGTCGACGCCCGTCGCGGCCTCGACGCCCTCGACCTCGACACGGGGCGCGCCGAGGTCGCGAGCGTCGGGGCCCTGGCGCAGCTGGCGGACGCGCCGACCTCGAGGGACGCGCTCGTCCACCTCCGGTCCTTGGTGCACCAGGTCGTCACCCGTCTGGGAGCGCTCCCTGCCCTGGCCCCCTGGGCGACGGCGCTCCTCGTCTCCGGCGCGGGGGCCGGAGCGGCCGAGGCCGACGGGGGCGTCCTCGTCGGCCTCCTGCTCCTCGTGCCCGTCCTCGCCACGCTCGCCGCGGCCGGGTGGTGGCTCCTCCTCGTAGCCAGGTTCGCCGCCCGGGCGGGCCTGGAGCCCCGGGCGCTCCTCGACCGCCTCCGCACGGTGAGCCCGGCGCACGTCGTCTGGCTCGGCGTCCAGGCCGGTGTCCTGCTGCTCCTGGTCCTCGGCTGCTCCGTCGTGCTCGTCCTGGGCTCGGCGACGGGCGACGGTCCCGTCGGCGGGCCGGCGCTCGTCGTCGCCGGAGTCTGCGGCGCGTCGGCCTTCGTCCTCTCCGTGCTCTCCTGGCTCGGGGGACCCGTGCTCGGCGCCCTGGTCTCGAGCCCGTCGCGCGGCGGACGCCGCCGACCGCGCTAAACTCCTCCTGGCCTGATCAGGGCCCTCGCGGTCCGCCGCCGTCACCGCCCCCGAGGTCGGCCCGGCGCCTCCGCTCACCTCACGCTCGCAGACACGAAGGACCCCGCACGCATGGCGACCACCAACGACATCAAGAACGGCGCCGTCCTCAACCTGGACGGCCAGCTCTGGAACGTGATCGAGTTCCAGCACGTCAAGCCGGGCAAGGGCGGGGCCTTCGTCCGCACCAAGATGAAGAACGTCATGTCGGGCAAGGTCGTCGACAAGACGTTCAACGCCGGCACCAAGATCGACTTCGCGAACGTCGATCGCCGCGAGTACACGTACCTCTACGCCGAGGCCGACGGTTACGTGTTCATGGACACCAGCGACTACGACCAGATCAACGTCCCGGCGACGATCGTCGGCGACGCGAAGAACTTCATGCTCGAGAACCAGAACGTGCAGATGGCGCTCCACGACGGCACGCCCCTCTACATCGAGCTGCCCGCCAGCGTCGTCCTCGAGGTCACGTACACCGAGCCCGGCCTGCAGGGCGACCGCTCGACCGGCGGCACCAAGGCCGCGACGGTCGAGACCGGCTACGAGATCCAGGTCCCGCTCTTCCTCGAGACCGGCACCAAGGTCAAGGTCGACACGCGCGACGGCGGCTACCTCGGCCGCGTCGCCGACTAGTCGGCGCCGACAGCCTCCGTGAGCGCACGCACCAAGGCGCGCAAGCGCGCCCTCGACGTCCTCTACGTCGCCGACGTCCGACAGATCAGCATCAGCGACGCCCTGGTCGCCGAGACCACGCGGGCGATGGCCCAGCCCGAGCGCAGCTCCAGCTGGGGCTACGCCCGCGACCTCGTCCAGGGCGTCGTCGAGAACGGCTCCGAGATCGACGAGCTCATCGAGACGTACTCGCAGGGCTGGCCCCTGAAGCGCATGCCCATCCTCGACCGGGGCATCCTCCGCATCGCCATCTTCGAGCTGCTCCACGCCGACGACGTGCCCGACCACGTCGCGATCAGCGAGGCGGTCGAGCTCGCCGAGTCGCTGAGCACCGACGACTCCGCCACCTTCGTCAACGGCCTGCTCAGCAGCGTCGCCGCCAGCCGCTAGGCTGGCGGGACCGCGTCGCGGCCTGCGGGCCGGGTCGCGACGCACCACCCCGACGTCCTTTAAATTCCGTCCCGAGAGGCGGGGAAGGAGGTCCGATTGAGCACCCGCACCGTGCTGAGTCAGGCTGACATCACGCGCGCCCTGACGCGCATCTCCCACGAGATCCTCGAGTCGAACCGGGGCCCCGACGGGCTCGTGGTCCTCGGGGTCCCGACGCGGGGCGTCGCCCTGGCCGAGCGCCTCGGGGCGACCCTGTCGTCGATCGCCGGCGTGGCCGTGCCGGTCGGCTCCGTGGACGTCACGATGTACCGCGACGACCTGCGGCGCAACCCGACTCGGGCGAGCCACCCCACGAGCCTCCCGCCCGGCGGCATCGACGGCGCGGTGGTCGTGCTCGTCGACGACGTGCTCTACTCGGGCCGCACCGTCCGGGCCGCCCTCGACGCGCTCAGCGCGCTCGGGCGACCGCGGGCCGTCCGCCTCGCCGTCCTCGTCGACCGGGGCCACCGCGAGCTGCCGATCCGGGCCGACTTCGTGGGCAAGAACCTGCCGACCTCCTCGTCCGAGCGCATCTACGTGCACCTGTCGGAGGTCGACGGCGACGACGGCGTCGCCATCGAGGGAGGCGCGGGCGACGAGCCCGCCACCGCCCCCGCCGGGCAGACGGGAGGGCCCACCTCGTGAGGCACCTCCTCAGCACGGCCGACCTGAGCCGCGACGACGCCCTCCGGGTGCTCGACGTCGCCGAGGACATGGCCGACGTCGCCACCCGGCAGGTTAAGAAGCTCCCCACGCTCCGCGGCACCACCGTGGTCAACCTCTTCTACGAGGACTCCACCCGCACCCGCATCTCGTTCGAGGCGGCGGCCAAGCGCCTCAGCGCCGACGTGATCAACTTCGCGGCGAAGGGCTCCAGCGTGTCGAAGGGCGAGTCCCTGAAGGACACCGCCCAGACCCTCGCCGCGATGGGAGCCGACGGCATCGTCCTCCGGCACCCCGCCTCCGGCGCCCCTCGCGTGCTGGCCGACAGCGGCTGGGTCGACGCCGGGATCGTCAACGCCGGCGACGGCACCCACGAGCACCCGACGCAGGCGCTGCTCGACGCCTTCACGATGCGCCGTCGGCTGCACGGCGCCGCGAGCCGGGGCCGCGACCTCGACGGGGTGGAGGTGCTCATCGTCGGCGACGTGCTGCACTCCCGCGTGGCCCGGTCGAACGCCTGGCTGCTGCGGACGCTCGGCGCCCACGTCACCGTGGTCGCGCCGCCGACGCTGCTGCCGGTCGACGTCAGCCGCTTCGGGGTCGACGTCCACTACGACCTCGACGAGGCCATCGCGGCCGTGCGGCCCGACGTCGTGATGATGCTGCGCATCCAGCAGGAGCGCATGCACGAGGCCTTCTTCCCCAACGCCCGCGAGTACGCCCGCTCCTGGGGCCTCGGCGCCGCGCGGTTCCGCACGCTGCCGGAGACGACGATCGTCATGCACCCCGGGCCGATGAACCGCGGCCTCGAGATCAGCGACGAGGCGGCCGACTCGCCCCGCTCCACCGTGCGCGACCAGGTGACGAACGGCGTCGCCGTCCGCATGGCCGTGCTCTACCTGACCCTCGCCGGCGACCGGGAAGGGACCCCGTGACCACCACCTCCTACTTGATCCGCTCCGTCGAGGCCCCCGACGGCGCCCGCACCGACGTCCTCGTCCGCGACGGCGTCGTGGCCGAGCTCGGCTCCGGGCTGAGCCACCTAGGCGCCCGGGTCGTCGACGGCGACGGGCTGCTCGTGCTGCCCGGTCTCGTCGACCTGCACACGCACCTCCGCGAGCCCGGCGGCGAGGGCAGCGAGACGGTGCTCACGGGCTCCCGCGCGGCGGCGGCCGGGGGCTACACGGCGGTCAACGCCATGGCCAACTCGTCGCCCGTGGCCGACACCGCCGGCGTCGTCGAGCAGGTCCAGGCCCTCGGCGACCGAGCGGGCTACGTGACCGTGCGGCCGATCGGCGCGGTGTCGCAGGGCCTCGCCGGCACGCACCTCTCCGAGATCGGCGCGATGGCCCGGTCGCGCGCCGCCGTCCGGGTCTTCTCCGACGACGGCCACTGCGTCTCCGACCCGCTGCTGATGCGCCGCGCCCTCGAGTACATCAAGGGCTTCGGGGGAGTGCTCGCGCAGCACGCGCAGGAGCCGCGGCTGACCCAGGGCGCGCAGATGAACGAGGGCGCGCTCTCCGCCGAGCTCGGCCTGGGCGGCTGGCCGGCCGTCGCCGAGGAGGCGATCATCGCGCGCGACGTGCTGCTCGCCGACCACGTCGGGGCGCGCCTGCACGTCTGCCACGTCTCGACGGCCGGCAGCGTCGAGGTGGTCCGCTGGGCGAAGTCCCGGGGCATCGCCGTGACCGCCGAGGTCACGCCGCACCACCTGCTGCTCACCGAGGAGCTCGTCTCGAGCTACGACTCGCGCTACAAGGTGAACCCGCCGCTCCGGCGGCAGGAGGACGTCGAGGCCCTCCGCGCGGCCCTCGCCGACGGCACCGTCGACATCGTCGCGACCGACCACGCCCCGCACACCTCGGAGGCGAAATGCTGCGAGTGGGATGCCGCGGCCAACGGGATGGTCGGCCTCGAGTCGGCCCTCTCGGTCGTGCACCGCACCATGGTCGAGACGGGCCTGATCGGCTGGGCCGACGTCGCCCGCGTGATGTCCACGGCCCCGGCCGTGATCGGGCAGGTCGCGGGCCAGGGCCGCCCGCTCGCGGTGGGGGAGCCCGCCGAGCTCACGCTCTACGATCGAGAGGTGACCCGCACCTTCGGCCTCGAGCACCTCGCGGGCAAGAGCACGAACTCGCCGTACCTCGGCGAACGGCTCCCCGGGCGGGTCGAGGCGACCTTCCACCAGGGCTACGCGACCGTCCTCGACGGGTCCGTGGTCGACGCCGAGGCCGTCGCCCGGTCCGCCGCCGAGGTCTCGGCTCGCGCCGTGCTGGCCGCGGGGGAGGCGACCGACCGGTGACCTACTGGCTCATCGGCGCCGCCGTCCTCGTGCTCCTCGGCCTCCTCATGGCCGCGATGGTCCGCGCCTGGCGCGCCCGCGGGCGACGACAGTCGGAGGTGCCCGCCCCCGAGCGCGCCCCCGACGAGCTCGGGCCCGCGAGCGTCGAGCGCGACGGGTTCTACGTCGCGACCACCCGGGCCGGCGACCCCCTCGACCGGATCGTCGTCCACGGCCTCGGCTTCCGCGGTCGCGCGGTCGTCTCCGTGCACCCGGAGGGCGTCCGGCTGGCCATCGCGGGCGAGCCCGCGGTGCTGATCCGCGCCTCCTCGGTCCGCGCCGTCGAGCGCGCCACCTGGGCGATCGACCGCGTCGTCGAGACCGACGGCCTCGTGGCGGTCACCTGGAGCCTCGGCGACATCGTCGTCGACACCTACCTGCGCTTCGCCGACGACCCCCGACCGGTCGTCGACGCCCTGCGCCCCCTCGTCCCCCCGGCCCCCGCGGCCGGCACCCCCACAGGAGAGAAGACCATTGACTGACGCGTCGAACACCCCCCGGGCCGTCCTCGTGCTCGAAGACGGGTCGCGCCACGTCGGCCGCGCCTACGGCGCCGTCGGGCGCACCCTCGGCGAGACCGTCTTCGCGACCGGCATGACCGGCTACCAGGAGACCCTGACCGACCCGTCGTACGCGGGCCAGATCGTCGTGATGACGGCGCCGCACGTCGGCAACACCGGCGTCAACGACGAAGACCCCGAGTCCCGCCGCATCTGGGTCTCCGGCTACGCCGTCCGCGACGCCAGCCGCGTCGTGTCGAACCACCGCGCCCAGGGCAGCCTCGACGACCAGCTCGTCGCCGACGGCGTCGTGGGCATCCGGGGCATCGACACCCGGGCCGTGACCCGTCGCCTCCGCGACGTCGGCTCGATGCGGGGCGGCATCTTCAGCGGGGCCGACTTCGACCTCTCCGACGACGAGCAGCTCGCCCTCGTGCGCGACTCGGCCGACATGCGCGGCCTGAGCCTGTCGAGCGAGGTCTCGACGACGGAGCGCTACGTGCTCCCGGCCGAGGGAGAGGCCGTCGGGACGGTCGCCGTGCTCGACCTCGGCGTCAAGACCTCGACCCTGCGCTACCTCGCCCAGCGCGGCTTCGAGGTGCACGTGCTCCCGCAGGACACGTCGCCCGAGCAGCTCCGCGAGCTCGCGCCCGACGCCCTGTTCTTCTCGAACGGCCCCGGCGACCCCGCGGCCAGCGACGCCCAGGTCGAGCTGCTCCGCGGCGCGCTGCGCGACGGGGTGCCCTACTTCGGCATCTGCTTCGGCAACCAGCTCTTCGGTCGGGCCCTCGGGTTCGACACCTACAAGCTGCCCTTCGGCCACCGCGGCATCAACCAGCCCGTGCTCGACAAGACCACCGGTCGGGTCGAGATCACCAGCCAGAACCACGGCTTCGCGGTCGACGCCCCGATCGAGGGCGTGCTCGACTCGCCCGCCGGCTTCGGCCGCGTCGAGGTCAGCCACTTCAGCCTGAACGACGAGGTCGTGGAGGGGCTCCGTGCCCTCGACATCCCGGCGTTCTCGGTGCAGTACCACCCCGAGGCCGCCGCGGGCCCGCACGACAGCAACCACCTCTTCGACCGCTTCCGCGAGGCGGTCGTCGCCCGGAAGTCCGGCCAGCCCGTCGACTTCGGCTCCGACCTGGAAAGCAGCAACTGATGCCCAAGCGCGCAGACATCAACTCCGTCCTCGTGATCGGCTCCGGGCCGATCGTCATCGGCCAGGCGGCCGAGTTCGACTACTCGGGCACGCAGGCCTGCCGCGTGCTCCGCGAGGAGGGCGTCCGGGTCATCCTCGTCAACCCGAACCCGGCGACGATCATGACCGACCCCGACTTCGCCGACGCGACGTACATCGAGCCGATCACCTCCGAGGTGCTCGAGGCGATCATCGTCAAGGAGCGCCCCGACGCGATCCTGCCCACGCTCGGCGGGCAGACGGCCCTCAACGCCGCCATCGCCCTCGACGCCGAGGGGATCCTCGCGAAGCACGGCGTCGAGCTGATCGGCGCCAAGGTCGAGGCGATCCAGAAGGGCGAGGACCGCCAGCTCTTCAAGGAGCTCGTGCTGGAGTCCGGCGCCGACGTCGCGAAGTCCTACATCGCGCACACCGTCGACGAGGCGATCGAGTACGCCGAGGACCTCGGCTACCCGCTCGTCATCCGCCCGTCGTTCACGATGGGCGGCCTCGGCTCGGGCTTCGCCTACACGCGCGACGAACTCGTGCGCATGGTCACCGACGGCCTGCACCAGAGCCCCACCACGGAGGTCCTCCTGGAGGAGAGCATCCTCGGCTGGAAGGAGTACGAGCTCGAGATGATGCGCGACACGGCCGACAACACGGTCGTCGTCTGCTCGATCGAGAACGTCGACCCGGTCGGCGTGCACACCGGCGACTCGATCACCGTGGCCCCGGCGCTGACCCTCACCGACCGCGAGTACCAGAACCTCCGCGACATCTCGATCGACATCATCCGGCGCGTGGGCGTCGACACGGGCGGCTGCAACATCCAGTTCGCGGTCGACCCGACGAACGGCCGCGTCATCGTCATCGAGATGAACCCCCGCGTCTCCCGCTCCAGCGCCCTCGCGTCGAAGGCGACGGGCTTCCCGATCGCCAAGATCGCCGCGAAGCTCGCCCTCGGGTACCGGCTCGACGAGATCCCGAACGACATCACGAAGGTGACCCCCGCCTCCTTCGAGCCCACCCTCGACTACGTCGTCGTCAAGGTGCCGCGCTTCGCCTTCGAGAAGTTCCCGGCCGCCGACACCACGCTGAGCACGACGATGAAGAGCGTCGGCGAGGCCATGGCCATCGGCCGCAACTACGCCCAGGCGCTGCAGAAGGCCCTGCGCTCGCTCGAGAAGCGCGGGTCGAGCTTCCACTGGGAGGGCGAGCCGGGCGACGCGGAGGCGCTCCTCGCGCTGGCGCACACCCCCACCGACGGGCGCATCGTGACCGTGCAGCAGGCCCTGCGTGCCGGCGCGACGGCCGAGCAGGTGTTCGAGTCCACCGCCATCGACCCCTGGTTCATCGACCAGGTGGTGCTGATCAACGAGGTCGCCGACGAGGTCGCCGCGGCCGCGGAGCTGGACGCCGACCTGTTCGCCCACGCGAAGGACCACGGCTTCAGCGACGCCCAGATCGCGCAGCTGCGCGGCCTCGGCGAGCAGGAGGTCCGCGAGCAGCGCTGGGCGCTCGGCGTGCGCCCGGTCTACAAGACCGTCGACACCTGCGCCGGTGAGTTCCCGGCCCTCACGCCGTACCACTACTCGAGCTACGACGTCGAGACCGAGGTCGCCCCGAGCGACCGCCGCAAGGTGGTCATCCTCGGATCGGGCCCGAACCGCATCGGCCAGGGCGTCGAGTTCGACTACTCGTGCGTGCACGCCAGCTTCGCGCTGAGCGACGCGGGCTACGAGACGATCATGGTCAACTGCAACCCCGAGACGGTCTCGACCGACTACGACACCAGCGACCGGCTCTACTTCGAGCCGCTGACCCTCGAGGACGTCCTCGAGGTCGTCCACGCCGAGTCGCAGAGCGGCGAGCTCGTCGGCGTCGTCGTGCAGCTCGGCGGCCAGACGGCGCTCGGCCTGTCGAAGGGCCTCGAGGCGGCCGGGGTGCCCATCCTCGGCACGACCCCCGACGCGATCGACTCCGCCGAGGAGCGCGGCCTGTTCTCGGCCATCCTCGACCGGGCGGGCCTCCTCGCGCCGAAGAACGGCACGGCGACCGACTACGAGAGCGCCGTCGCCGTCGCGGAGGAGATCGGCTACCCCGTGCTCGTCCGCCCGTCGTACGTCCTCGGCGGCCGCGGCATGGAGATCGTCTACGACAGCCCGTCGCTGGCCGACTACTTCGTCCGCGTGCAGGACGCGGCGATCATCGGGCCCGACGCGCCGCTCCTCGTCGACCGGTTCCTCGACGACGCGGTGGAGATCGACGTCGACGCGCTCTACGACGGCACCGAGCTCTACGTCGGCGGCGTGATGGAGCACATCGAGGAGGCCGGCATCCACTCCGGCGACTCGAGCTGCACGCTGCCCCCGGTCACGCTGGGCAAGGGCGAGATCGACCGCGTCCGCGAGGCGACCCTCGCGATCGCGCAGGGCATCGGGGTCTCCGGCCTGCTGAACGTCCAGTTCGCGATCGCCGCGGGCGTGCTCTACGTCATCGAGGCGAACCCCCGAGCCAGCCGCACGGTGCCCTTCGTCTCGAAGGCCCTCGGCATCCCCCTCGCGAAGGCGGCCTCGCTCGTGATGGTCGGCACGTCGATCCGCGAGCTCGTCGAGAACGGCCTGCTGCCCGAGCAGGACGGCTCCGACGTGCCGCTCGACTCGCCGATCTCCGTCAAGGAGGCCGTCCTGCCCTTCAAGCGGTTCCGCACGAAGGAGGGGCAGATCGTCGACAGCGTGCTGAGCCCCGAGATGCGGTCCACCGGCGAGGTCATGGGCATCGACCGCGACTTCCCGCGCGCCTTCGCGAAGAGCCAGACCGCCGCCTACGGCGGGCTGCCCACGTCGGGCACGGTGTTCGTGTCGGTGGCCGACCGTGACAAGCGGGCCATCGTGCTGCCAGTGCTGCGCCTGCAGCAGCTCGGCTTCCGGATCCTCGCGACCGAGGGCACCGCGACCGTCCTCGTGCGCAACGGGATCGCGGCCGACACCGTGGCGAAGTTCAGCGCCGGCGGCGAGAGCGTCGTCGACCTGATCAACCGCGACGAGGTGGACATCGTGATCAACACGCCGAGCGGGTCCAGCGCGCGGGCGGACGGCTACGAGATCCGCGCCGCCACCGTCGCCGCCGACAAGGCGCTGTTCACGACGATCGCGCAGCTCGGCGCCGCCGTGGCGTCGATCGAGGCCGTGCACACCGACCTCGAGGTGACCAGCCTGCAGGACTACGGCATCGCCCGGGCCGCTCGCCGATGACCCCGACCGCGCCACCGGCGCCCGCCCCCTTCGGCGACCGGCTCGCCGACGTCATGGCGAGCGTCGGCCCGCTCTGCGTGGGCATCGACCCGCACCCGTGGCTGCTCGACGAGTGGTCGCTGCCCGTGAGCGCCGTCGGCGCGCGGGAGATGGGCCTCCGCGTGGTCGAGGCGGCCCGGGGAGGCGCGGGCGTCGTCAAGCCGCAGGTCGCGTTCTACGAGCGATGGGGCTCCGCGGGCTTCGCCGCCCTCGAGGCGGTGCTCGCGGCGGCCCGCGACGCCGGCCTGCTCGTCGTGGGCGACGCGAAGCGCGGCGACATCGGCAGCACGATGGATGCGTACGCCGAGGCCTGGTTCGCACCCGACTCGCCCCTGCGCGTCGACGCGCTCACGGTGTCGCCCTACCTGGGCTTCGGGGCCGCGGCCGGCACGATCGCCCTGGCCCGCGCCTCCGGTGCCGGGGTCTTCGTGCTCGGCGCCACCTCGAACCCCGAGGCGCAGGGCGTGCAGCGCGTCGGGTCCGCCGGGGCGGACGGGCGCGTCGTCACCGTCGCGGGCGGTATCGTCGACCACGTGCTCGACGACAACCAGACCGCGGGGGAGACCCGCCTCGGCTCGGTCGGACTGGTGCTCGGCGCCACCGTCGACCTCGCCGCCACCGGCATCGACGTCGCACGGCTGACCACGACGCCCGTGCTCGCCCCGGGCTTCGGCCACCAGGGCGCCCGGTACGACCAGCTGCGCAGCGTCTACGGCCCCGCAGCCGACGCCGTCGTCGTCTCGACGTCGCGGGGCGTGCTGTCGGCCGGCCCCTCGGGCGTGGCCGCCGCCGTGCGCCGCGACCAGGAGGAGGTCCGCTCGTGCCTCGCATGACCCCGCCCCCGGTCGACCGGGCCGCCGCCGCCCGGGCGGCCGTCGCCGCTCGTCGGGCCCGCGCCGCCGTCAAGGCGTCGATCGCGGAGCGTCGTCGATCGGCCCTCGACGTCGCCGAGTCGGCCTGGGCCGGCGAGGCCACCGAGCCCGAGGCGACGCTCCGCGTCCGCGAGCTGCTGACGAGCATCCCCGGCATCGGGCCGACCCGGGTCGCGCGCATCATGGCCGACCTCGGCATCGCCGAGTCCAAGCGCGTCGGCGGCCTGGGGGTGCGGCAGCGCCGCATCCTCGGCGACTGGCTGGCGCACCGCGAGGCGAAGGGCCGGCAGCGGTCGCGCCTCGTCGTCCTCGCGGGCCCGACCGCGGTGGGCAAGGGCACGGTGTCGTCGTACATCCGCGACAACTACCCCGACGTCCACCTCTCGATCTCCGCGACGACGCGGTCGCCCCGCCCCGGGGAGGTCGACGGCGTGCACTACTACTTCGTCGACGACGCCGAGTTCGACCGCATGATCCGTGAGCGGGAGCTGCTCGAGCACGCCGTCGTCCACAACTCGTACCGCTACGGCACGCCGCGGCCGCCGATCGACGCCGCGCTCCAGGAGGGCCGGAGCGTCCTGCTCGAGATCGACCTCCAGGGGGCGCGCCTGGTCCGGACGGCCATGCCGGAGGCGGTCCTCGTCTTCCTGCTGCCGCCCACCTGGGACGAACTGGTCCGCCGTCTCATCGGCCGCGGCACGGAGGACGCCGCGGAGCAGCAGCGTCGCCTCGAGACCGCCAAGGTCGAGCTGGCCGCCCAGGACGAGTTCGACGTCAAGGTCGTGAACCACGACGTGGCAGAAGCGGCTCGTGAGGTCGTAGACTTGATGACTGCGTCCTGACCAGGCCGCCCCGCGCCTGACCGGCGCCACGATCTCCCGTCCGGCCCCGGCCGCGGCGGCACCGCCACACGCAGCACCGCCACACGCAGCACTGCGACATGACAAGAGGAGCACCACATGGCCGACAAGAACCAGGGCATCATCGATCCGCCCATCGACGAGCTGCTCTCGAAGGTCGAGTCGAAGTACGCGCTCGTCATCTTCGCGTCCAAGCGCGCCCGCCAGATCAACGACTACTACGCCGACCTCCACGAGGGCAGCCTGTTCGACAACGTCGGACCGCTCGTCGACAGCACCATCGACGACAAGCCCCTCTCGGTCGCCATGCACGAGATCAACGAGGACAAGCTCGAGGTCAAGCCGCTCGCGGCGCCCGCCGAGTAGCGCCCCTCCCGCTGACCGCCGTCATCGACGGTGGTCGGTCGTACCATCAGACGAGGCCCCGCAGGAGTCGATCCCGCGGGGCCTCGCCCCGTCCCCGGGCACCCCCGGGGGCCCGTCCCGACACCCGGAGGACCCGTGACCCTGACCGACCAGACCACCAGCAGCCCGACACCGGCCGCGAGCAGCCTGCGGCTGTTCACGTCCGAGTCGGTCACCGAGGGCCACCCCGACAAGATCTGCGACCAGATCTCCGACGGCATCCTCGACGCCCTGCTGGCGGTCGACCCGGCGAGCCGGGTCGCGGTCGAGACCATGGTCACAACCGGGCTCGTGCACGTGGCCGGCGAGGTGACGACGAAGGGGTACGTCGACATCCCCACGATCGTGCGCGACCTGATCGTCGGCATCGGCTACGACTCGAGCGCCGTCAGCTTCGACGGGCGCACCTGCGGCGTCGAGGTCTCGATCGGCGCGCAGTCGCCCGACATCGCCCAGGGCGTCGACACCGCCCTCGAGGCGCGGGCCGGCAGCTCCGACGACGTCCTCGACCGCCAGGGCGCCGGCGACCAGGGCATCATGTTCGGCTACGCGACGAACGAGACGCCCCAGTACATGCCGCTGCCCGTCTGGCTCGCCCACCGTCTCGCCGAGCGCCTCGCCCACGTCCGCAAGTCGGGGGAGCTCGACTACCTGCGCCCCGACGGCAAGACCCAGGTGACGGTCGGCTACGACGGCGTCGTGCCGAAGACGGTCGACACCGTGGTGGTCTCGACGCAGCACTCCCCGCGCGTGTCGATGGAGCAGCTCGAGGCCGACGTCATCGCGCACGTCGTGCGGCCCGTCCTCGACGAGGCGGGCCTCGACTCCCGCGAGACGCGGTTCATCATCAACCCGACCGGCCGCTTCGAGATCGGCGGGCCCCAGGGCGACGCCGGCCTCACGGGCCGCAAGATCATCGTCGACACGTACGGCGGCGCCAGCCGGCACGGCGGCGGCGCGTTCTCCGGCAAGGACCCGTCGAAGGTCGACCGCAGCGCGGCCTACGCGATGCGGTGGGTGGCGAAGAACGCCGTGGCCGCCGGCCTCGCCGACCGCATCGAGCTCCAGGTCGCGTACGCCATCGGCCGCGCGGCCCCGGTCGGTCTCTACGTCGAGACCTTCGGCACGGGCCACGTCCCCGACGAGACCATCATCGAGGCCGTCACGGCGGTGTTCGACCTCCGCCCCGCGGCGATCATCCGCGACCTCGACCTCCTCCGCCCGATCTACGCCGCGACGTCGACCTACGGCCACTTCGGCCGCGAGCTGCCCGAGTTCACGTGGGAGGCCCTCGACCGGGTCGACGCCCTGCGGGCCGCCGCCGGGCTCTGACGGGTCCGACGGGCGTGGCGACGGCAGCGGTGTCCCCGTCGGCGGAGGAGCCTGCGTCGGGCGGGTCCGTCGACGTCGCCGCGCCCCGGGCGGTGGCCCGGGTCCTGGTCGAGTCGCCCCTGCCGCAGCTCGACCGGCTCTTCGACTACGCCGTCCCCGCTCACCTCCGCGCCGACGTCGCGCCGGGCGTGCGCGTGCGGGTGCCGCTCCGCTCGGCGGGGCGCATCGCCGACGCGTTCGTCGTCGAGCTCGACACGACGAGCGACCACCGGGGCGAGCTCAGTGACCTGGAGGACGTCGTGTCGACCGTCCCCGTGCTCGCCCCGGAGGTCTACCGCCTCGCCCGGGCCGTGGCCGACCGCGCCGGCGGCTCCGCGAGCGACGTGCTGAGGCTCGCCGTCCCGCCCCGGCAGGTGCGCGTGGAGAAGGCCCACCTCGCCGCCCTCGAGGAGGCCGCGGGCGCCGAGCCGGTCGCCGACGAGGCCGTCGAGGCGCACGCCGTGACGGGGTACTCCGCCGACGCCCTGGCGGGCCTCGTGCCGGCGAGGGGGCGCGCCGCGGTCGACGCCGTGCCGTTGCTCGCCGAGCTCCCCGACGGCACGTGGGTCGGCCGCTGGGCGGTCACGGCCGCCGAGCTGGCGACGGTGGCCCTCGCCGCCGGCGACGACGCGATCGTCGCGGTGCCCGACCACCGTGACGAAGACCAGGTGCTGCGCGCGCTGGCGGCCGTGCTCCCGCCCGACCGGGTCGTGCGGCTCGACTCGCGCCAGTCGAACGCCGATCGCTACCGGGCCGTCCTGCGTGCCCGGGGAGCGACTCCTCTCGTCCTGGTCGGCAACCGGTCGGTGCTCCTGGCGCCCTCGGAGCGCCTCGGGCTCATCGTGGTCTTCGACGACGGCGACCCGCTGTTCTCCGAGCCCCTGAGCCCCTACGTGCACGCCCGCGACACGGCGCTCCTGCGGCAGGCCCAGCAGGGCACCGCCCTGGTCTTCCTCGGGCACACGCGCAGCACCGACGTGCAGCGCCTCGTCGAGATCGGATTCCTCGCCGAGGTGCGCCCCGACCCTCGCTACCAGCCGCACGTCGTCCCGACCTCGCAGCAGGCGGCCCGCGACGGCTTCGCCGCGCAGGCCAGGATCCCCTCCACGGCCTGGACCGAGGCACGGGCCGCGGTCGAGCACGGGCCCGTGCTGATCCAGGTCGCCCACCCCGGGTACTCCCCACGACTCGCCTGCACGGAGTGCGGCGACACCGCCCGGTGCCTGCGCTGCAACGGGCCCCTCGTGCAGCGGTCGCAGGGCGCCCAGCCGGCCTGCTCGTGGTGCGGGGCCCTGGCCGTCGGCTGGCGCTGCCAGACCTGCGAGGGCACCGTCATGAAGAGCGTCGGCACGGGCGCCTCCCGCACGGCCGACGAGCTGGGCAAGGCCTTCCCCGGCGTCCGCGTCATCGTCTCCGACGGCTCCCGCGAGATCGTCCGGGTCGACGACGAGCCGGCCATCGTCGTCGCGACCCGCGGGGCGGAGCCGATCGCCCCGGGCGGCTACCGTGCCGTCCTCCTCCTCGACGGCGAGCGGATGCTCGCGCGGGAGAGCCTGCGCGTCGCGGAGGACTGCCTCCGCTGGTGGGCCAACGCGACGGCCCTCGCCGCCCGCCGCGCGCCCGTGGTGCTCGTCGGCGTCGGGGGAGCCTTGGCCTCGGCCCTCGCCACGTGGCAGCTCGCCCGCTACGTGTCGGGCGAGCTCGCCGACCGGCGAGAGCTGCGGTTCCCTCCCGCCGTCCGCGTGGCCACTGTCACCGGCACCGTCGACACCGTGGCCCAGGCCCTCGAGGCGCTCCCGCCCGAGGTCGGCCGGGAGGTCCTCGGCCCGGTGGAGGTGCCCGACGCCGGCGTCCGGGCCATCGTCCGGTTCGACTTCGCCCGGGGCGCCGAGGTGGCCCAGGTGCTGCGCTCCCAGGTCATCCGCGCCGCCACCGGTCGACGCAAGGCGGTCGCAGGTCGTCGAGGCCGCCCGCTCCCTACACTCAGGGTGCGCTTCGACGACGTCGAGCCGTTCACCGACTGACCGGGCCACCGACCGACCGGGCCGGCGTCCGGGTCGGCTCCGCGCCTCCCCGGTGCTCCGTCCGTCGGCAGCCCGTCACCCTCCGCCCCCCGCCCGCCACCACCGACCCCCAGGACCCCTCGTGCGCCTCGTCTTCGCCGGCAGCCCCGCTGCCGCAGTCCCGTCCCTCATCGCCCTCGAGGCGAGCGAGCACGACGTCGTCGCCGTGCTCACCCGCGACGACACGCCCCAGGGGCGCCGTCGCGTGCTGACCGCCACCCCGGTCGCCGTCGAGGCGGAGCGGCTCGGCCTGCCGGTGCTCAAGGCGCGCCGCGTCACCGACGAGGTGACGGCCGCGATCACCGCCCTCGACGCCGACCTCGGCGTCATCGTCGCCTTCGGGGCCCTCCTCCGGGAGCCCCTGCTCTCCGCCCCGCGTCTCGGCTGGGTCAACCTGCACTTCTCGCTCCTGCCCCGCTGGCGCGGTGCCGCCCCGGTGCAGCGCGCCCTCATGGCGGGCGACCCCGTCACGGGGGCCGCCGTCTTCCAGCTCGTGCCCGAGCTCGATGCCGGCGAGGTCTTCGGCACGGTCGAGCGCCCCCTCGGCGGCGACGAGACCGCGGGCGAGCTCCTCGCCGAGCTTGCCGCGAGCGGCGCCGACCTGCTCACCGACGTCGTCGACGCCCTCGCCGTCGGGAGCGCGGTCGGCACGCCGCAGGTCGGCGAGGTCACGACCGCCCCCAAGCTCACGCTCGACGACGGCGCGCTCGACCTCTCGGCGCCCGCCACCGCGGTGCTCGACCGGTGGCGCGGCACCACGCCCGAGCCGGGGGCCCACCTGCCGCTCGGCGAGGGCCGACTCAAGGTGCTGGAGGCGCGGGTCGACGACACGGACGCGCCCGCCCCCGCGCCGGGCCGGCTCGAGCTCCGTGGCCGACGTCTCGTCGTCGGCACCGCGAGCCGTCCGCTGGAGCTCGTCCGCGTGCAGCCTCCTGGGAAGAAGCCGATGCCGGGCGCCGACTGGTGGCGCGGCCTGGCGTCCGACCCGGGGCCCCTGCTCCTCGCCCCGGCCCTCTCCGCCTCCGCGTCCGCCTCCGCCGCGGCCCCTTCCGCGTCCGCCCCCGCCGACGCCTCGACCCCCACAGGAGGACCCGCGTGAGCCGCGTCCAGCCCGCCCGCCAGATCGCCCTCGACGTGCTGCGGGCGGTGGAGGAGGACGACGCCTACGCGAACCTCCTCCTGCCGCAGCGGATCGCGCGGGCCCGGCTGCAGCCCGCCGACGCCGGCCTCGCGACCGAGCTCACGTACGGCACGCTCCGGCTCCGGGGGTACTACGACCGCGTGATCGCGCTGGCCGCCCGGCGGCCGGCCGACGCCGTCGACCCGGCGCTCCTCGACGTGCTCCGCCTCGGCGTGCACCAGCTGCTCTCGACCCGCGTCGCCGTGCACGCCGCCGTCGACGAGTCCGTCGAGCTGGCGCGCCAGGTCGGCAGCAGGTCGGGCACCGGCTTCGTCAACGGGGTCCTCCGGGCGGTGTCGCGCAGCACTCCGGAGGAGTGGCGGCAGCGGGTGCTCGACGCCGCCACCAGCGACGACGACCGCCTGTCGGCCGAGTGGTCGCACCCGACCTGGGTGATCCGGGCCTTCCGCCGGGCCCTCGCCGCCGAGGGCCGCGTCGACGAGCTCGCCGCCCTGCTCGCGGCCGACAACGACGCCCCCCGGGTCAGCCTGGTCGCCCTGCCCGGCCTGGCCGAGGTCGACGAGCTCGGCCCGCCGAGCGGGAAGCTGTCGCCGCTGGCGGCCACGAGCGCCGGGGGAGACCCCTCGCAGCACCCGGCCGTCCGCGCCGGGCGCGCGCGCGTGCAGGACGAGGGCTCCCAGATGGCCGCGCTCCTGCTGAGCCGGCACCACTCGACGGCGCCGGGCGAGCGCTGGCTCGACCTCTGCGCCGGCCCCGGGGGGAAGGCGGCCCTGCTGGGGGCCGAGGCCGCCCGCGCCGGAGCGACGCTCGTCGCCAACGAGCTGGTGCCCGCGCGCGTCGGGCTCGTGCGTCAGGCCCTCGAGGTCGTGCCGGGGGGCGTCGAGGTGCGGGAGGGCGACGCGAGGCGGTTCGGCACGGAGGAGCCCGGCTCGTACGACCGCATCCTGCTCGACGCGCCCTGCACCGGGCTCGGCGCCCTGCGGCGGCGGCCGGAGGCGCGCTGGCGCAAGCAGCCGAGCGACGTGGGCGACCTCACCTCGCTCCAGGCCGAGCTCTTCGCGAGCGCTCTCGACGCCCTGGCCCCCGGCGGGCTCCTGGCCTACGTGACGTGCTCGCCGCACCTCGCCGAGACCCGGGCGATCGTCGAGACGGGCACGGCCCGCCGCGACGACGTCGAGGTCCTCGACGCCACCGCGACGCTCGCCGAGGTGGCGGGCCGCCCCGTCGACCTCGCGAGCGGGCCCTACGTGCAGCTGTGGCCCCACCGTCACGGCACCGACGCGATGTTCACGGCCCTGGTCCGCAAGGTCGGCTGACGGGCGGCGGGGTCGGGTCCCTGCCGGGGGAGGGCCGGTAGGCTCCTCCCGTGCCCGTTCGCATCAGCCCCAGCATCCTCTCGGCCGACTTCGCCAACCTCGAGCGCGACCTCGGCCGCATCGCGACCGCCGACCTCGTCCACGTCGACGTCATGGACGGCCACTTCGTGCCGAACCTCACGATCGGGCTGCCCGTCGTCGAGCGGCTGCAGGAAGTCAGCCCGGTGCCGCTCGACGTCCACCTCATGATCGACGACGCCGACCGCTGGGCGCCGCGGTACGCCGAGCTCGGCGCCTTCTCCGTCACGTTCTCCGCGGAGGCCGCGGCCGACCCCGTGGCGACCGCCCGGGCGATCCGCAGCTCGGGCGCGCGCGCGAGCATCGCCGTGAAGCCCGGCACGCCGGTCGAGCCGTACCTCGAGACCCTCGACGAGTTCGACATGATCCTCGTGATGACGGTCGAGCCCGGCTTCGGCGGGCAGTCCTTCCAGGCCGGGACGATGCCCAAGCTGGCCCGCGCCCGGGAGGCCGTGCGCGCCTCCGGCCTCGACGTCTGGCTCGAGGTCGACGGCGGCATCGACACCGAGACGATCGTGACGGCCGTGGCGGCCGGGGCCGACACGGTCGTCGCCGGCTCGGCCGTCTACGGCGGCGACCCCGCCGAGCGCATCGCCGCACTGCGGGCGGCCGCCGCGACGGTAGCCTTGTCGTCGTGAAGTCCTTCGACCAACTGTTCGCCGAGCTCAGCGACAAGGCCCGTGACCGGCCCGCGGGCTCCGGCACCGTCGCCGAGCTCGACGCCGGCGTCCACCAGATCGGCAAGAAGATAGTCGAGGAGGCCGCCGAGGTGTGGATGGCCGCCGAGTACGAGGGCGACGTCGCCACCGCGGAAGAGATCTCCCAGCTGATCTATCACGTGCAGGTGCTGATGATCGCCAAGGGCCTGACGCCCGACGACGTGTGGCGACATCTCTGAGCTCGTCCCCACCACCCGAGTCGCGCCGCCGGGCCCGCCCCCGGCCGACCAGCAGCTCGCCGCCGACCCGCGGCGTCAGATCGGAACGACCCAGACCATGCTCCGCGTAGCAGTGCCCAACAAGGGCTCCCTCAGCGAGACCGCCTCCGCCATGCTCAGCGA
>Ga0308160_10000953_pt1 | contig 45248 bp, 31 predicted proteins | sample PhyFR1_FD_201036 | JGI IMG/M metagenome (GOLD analysis project Ga0308160, IMG submission 201036) | Phyllosphere microbial communities from UC Gill Tract Community Farm, Albany, California, United States - DLSLF.R1 | ecosystem: Host-associated > Plants > Phyllosphere > Unclassified | place: USA...
AAATGTTAAAAGAACCCCTCGGCGCGTCGGCCCGCGCTTGACACGCAGGACTAATCTTAAGCCGGGGAACAGAGGATTATACATAAGTCGGTGCAGTGCGTCAAAACCATTCGGCGATCGCTTCACGGCATCGGGCGGCGTCCATGGCTGCCTCGCCCGCTCTCTTGCAAGCGCACCCCTCTCAGCCCGACGGTTCGCCCTCCCATGACGTATAATCGCCTCACTCTTATAGTTAACCCAACGCTCACGCAGGTCAGCCTTGTCAGCCGCTACCCAACACGCCCAACAGAACACCATCGTCCAGTCGATCGCGCCCGATATGGAGGCCGTCAACACGGTGATCCGCCAGCGGCTGCATTCCGAAGTCACGCTGGTCAACCAGATCGCCGAGTACATCATCAGTGCCGGCGGCAAGCGCATCCGTCCAGTACTGGTGCTGCTGCTGGCCAATGCCTATGGCTACCGGGGCACCGCGCACCATGAGCTGGCCGCCGTCGTCGAATTCATCCACACCGCAACGCTGCTGCATGACGACGTCGTCGACGAATCGTCGATGCGCCGCGGCCGCCAGACCGCCAACGCGCTGTTCGGCAACGCCGCTTCGGTGCTGGTGGGCGACTTCCTCTACTCGCGCGCATTCCAGATGATGGTTGGCCTGGACAGCATGCGCATCATGCAGATCCTGTCCGACGCCACCAACGTGATTGCCGAAGGCGAAGTGCTGCAACTGCTGAACATGCACGATCCGGACGTGACCGAAGCGAGCTACCTGCTCGTGATCCGCTCCAAGACCGCCAAGCTGTTCGAAGCCGCTGCCGAACTGGGCGCGCTGATCGCCGGCGCGAACGACGCCCAGATCGCCGCTGCCGGCGAATACGGCCGCTCGCTCGGCACCGCGTTCCAGCTGATCGACGACGTGCTCGACTACGCTGGCGACGCCGCCGAGATCGGCAAGAACCTGGGGGACGATTTGCGCGAAGGCAAACCGACCCTGCCCCTGATCTGGCTGATGGAACACGGCACGCCCGAGCAGCGCGAACTTGTGCGCAGCTGCATCGAGCAAGGCGACGAAGCGCAATTCGACGCCGTGCTGGCCGCCGTCACGTCGAGCGGCGCGCTCGATTACACGCGGGCGCAGGCCGAACAGGCAGCGCGCCGGGCGTCCGAAGCGATTGCCGGCTTGCCCGACAGCCTGTTCAAGAACAGTCTGCTGCAACTGAGCAGCTTCGCCGTTGACAGGAACCACTAAGCGATTTTATATTACGACCATCCCGGGGTGGTTGTACGTACACCCCGAGCCGTCGGGGTGTAGCTTAGCCCGGTAGAGCGCTACGTTCGGGACGTAGAGGCCGGAGGTTCGAATCCTCTCACCCCGACCAAATTCCTCCTAAAAATCAACGACTTACGCGAATGTTGCTTTAATGAAAGTACTACAGTATCCTATGTAGTACTTTAGTTAGGTTTCGCACGTCCGTTTTCCTTTGATATCGGCGCAGCTTGGCCTAGTATTTTTGGAATCGCGACAGTGGCGCAATCAGATCAAACCCCAAGCACTCTCCCCTCCCCCAGCAAATCAACGCGCACTGTACCGATCCCGGACAGCCTCACGACTGTGCGCGGGTATCCAGACAAGCTCAAAATCTACCGAATCGAAGCAAGTCCTTTCTGGCAAGTCAGGTGCTTTGAAAACGGCAAGACCGTCAAGCTGAGCACAAAAACAACCGACAAGCAGGAAGCGATCGGGTTTGCAAAAGCGACCTATAACCGGATTCTGCACGCGCAGGTGACTGGCAAGGCACTCACGCAAGGCACACGCTTCGACATCTGCTCAGGCAAGATGCTTGAAGCGCAGAAGTCGCGGGTGGAGCGTGGAGAACTCTCCAAAATGGCGCACGACAACGATATCTACATGCTCAACAAGCGAATCTTGCCCGAGTTCGGGGCGACGGAGCTTGCGAGTATTTCGTACGCTACCTTGCAAGACTTCGTGGGGAAGATCGGGGCCGACTTGGCACCGTCCTCCATCCAGCGACACTTAGGCATCGTGTACAAAGTGATGGAGTATGCGCTTCACCGCCAACTGCTCCTTGCACTCCCGAACTTCCCGACCATCAAGAAAAAAGACGAGCCGCGGGGATGGTTCCCCGATGCGCAGTATCGGGCGCTCATCGCAAGAGCAACCGAGCTTGTCGGCACTTCTGCAAAGGTGCGGACGACAGAGGCCGGTCCTCCGCGCGCGCTGAAATTTACGGCCGACTTGCCGAAGATGATTCAGTTCATGGTCAACAGCTTTATTCGACCAACCGACCTGAAAAATATGCAGCACATACACGTGGAGATTGTGCGCTCCGAACAGGTCTACCTGCGTCTGACCCTGCCAAAGAGCAAGAGCAAGGACGCACCAATCGTCACGATGGCAGAAGCGGTCACGGTGTACGAACAACTGAAATCGATCTACGCTGAAGAGAGTCTTGCTGAGCCAGACGACTACGTTTTCATGCCCCAATATCGGAACCGAGATACCGCGTTGCGGGAACTGCAACACCAGTTCAACTATCTGTTGGACGACTTGGGCTTCAAGACCGGGCCGCAGGGCGAAGCGCGCACGATTTACAGCTTGCGGCACACCAGCATCATGTACCGACTGCTCGACGGCGACAAAATCGACCTCCTTACGCTCGCACGAAATGCCCGCACATCCGTGGAGATGATCGAACGCTTCTACGCCAGCAAATTGACCGGCGAGCAGAACATTGACATGATCCAGTCCGACCGACGCAACCCGAAGGTGAAAGCGCACCTTCCGACACTGAATCTGGAAGCGCCCGACACAACAGCGCCTGCGCTCAGTATCGTTGACGGTACTTTGCAGCTTGCGAAAGCGTCTGCGAAGAAGATCCCAGCGGCGTTGGCACCCTCGAAGCCGCGCACTGCACGCAAAACCAAGTAACTGCACGGGGAGTCAGACTGGCCTATCGGACGCCAGCCGCAGTGCGGACCTCCGATGTGCACGAGTCCGGCAATGTCGGTGCAACCGATACTGCCAATTGCGCAACTTCATACCCGGTGCTCTGGCGGCACCAGCGCCGAAGCAAGCCCCAGGCTTAAATCTGGATCAAACGTCGCGTGGCGGCTCATCTATGACCCCACAGGTGGCTTCCACTAAGCGCCGCAAACCCAATTCACCCGAACCGATGTATTGAACACTTCTCTTACGAAAATGAGCCAACATAAACTAACCCATCCTATAGGCGGATTCGTCCCGAATATGCGTCAGTTGAGGACGCATATGTCCATACAATTGAGCGCTTATCTCAGCTGTATTGTTTATTGCAGCCGTACAATACTGCAACTGACTTTCAAGATCTGATACTCAAACCAATAGCGAATTCTACAGACGTCAATCCTGCCGTAATTCAGATAAAAACATATTCTGATCATTCCAATTACACTTATCCAGTTTTCATGAACTGGATCGCTATGTCCTGCGCACATTGCATCAAAGCGCATATCGCTGATGAAACCAATCAGACCACAGTCGCATGGGGTCATACAGCAAAATCCCAATATTATCTTGGCTTAATAGAAGGGACACTGATACTAGAACCAGCGTTGGAAAACGTTATTTCTGCACGGAGTACATCGGGCGCAAGGAAGCGAGATCAAAAATATGAGCCGGTACGAGACTATGCTCGAGAGCTCGCGCTAAAAAAATACTACCCCAGCAAGCGACAAGCCGCGTTGAGCATCAAGGGAGAAATTCTAGCAAGAGCCAAGGAGCATGGCCTGGCAATGTCAGAAATGCAAGCTGAAAGAACTATCACTGGATGGCTTGAAGGTATGACGTTTGGTGGCAAACGTGACACGCCAACTACCTAACGGTTAACGCTCGCGACCAAACCGCATAGATATCGCAGCGAATCCATTGTTTAATAGAGCCAAGTTCAGCAACGAACTGAAACGAAAATGGTAGACCACAGACGAGTTGCCAAATTCAACCAAACCTCTATTAACAAGGAAATGAAAATGAACCAGACTCAGGTACAATCCAAACCAAAATATTCCATCCAGCCGTACAACGAGCTTTCTGCATTGAACACGAAGCCGGAAAAAGATAAGCTGGACAGTCTGGAATTGTTTAAAGCTGCGCTTACTGACCTTTTTATCCGCGGAATGGAACTTCGGACTCAAGCAAACACCACGCAAGATAAAGCAACAATTGCCATGTCGAAAATCCTCGGTATTGCACAAGAAATTTACGGAAAAGCAAGTATTACTGAAAAAGACGAACTGATGGCGCATCTGCGCCAAAGATGCCGTTCTGATGGAATGAAGACAATTACGAAGCGCACGACGATATTTCACTTGCTTTCGAGGCAACTGAGAGCTTCAGACACGAAACAAGCATCGTCTGATGCAAAAATCTTAATTCGCGCAGATAAAGATCGCCAGACCGAGCAAACCTTTTGCGAATGGGTCAAAGGCCTCGGCGGACTGAACAGTATCAAGAACGAAAAATCGACCGTGCACGGAAAAGGTCCTAACGTTGCAACGCCGAAAAAAGATAAGTCGTTTCGCAAATGGCGGTGCGTAACATCGATCTCCGAAAACGTGCCAGATGCGCTAAAAGAGCTTGATGTGGGAGTTAGTTACACCATTGTCCGCCATGGCAGCGGACGAATAGATATCAGCATACTTGAGGAGGCTAAAAGTAATGACGAAGAAGCAGCGCCCATTCCAGTCGCTACTGAAGCCAATCTCACCTGAAATTGCTGCAAAAAATTTGAATGCCAATGTCGGTTGACCGACATTGGCATTTTTTGTATTGGAGGATTTGGCGCAGTCTCGCCCGTGCAAGTACCTTGACGCTTGGCGGCTCTCCTATGCGTTCTAGCAGCAGGGTACGCGCTTACCTTGCCCCACTCCCGCTCCTGGTTAAATATTGCAATTACGAATAAATAGAGTACCGCGAAATTAACTAGGGAAAATTATGAAATTTATTAGAGAACATAGGACAACATCCAACGGCGACTACGTCTACGATTTTGAAGTTACCGGAAATTGCACAGACACTGATCCAAGTGCATTTAATCTAATTGCTACTACAGATGGGCGCATTCCTACTGGGCAAACCAATTTCTTCGAATTATGGAAATATGCGGATAATTGCGAAATGGAGATCGAAATTACAACGAGATTCGAATATCGGAGAATGACCCGATTAACAAAAGGTATTTTCAGGTTCGTAATTTTAGGAGTTGTCGCGTCGGACGCGGCAACGATCGTACTGAAGTTTGGCGACTATATTATTCGCGACCACTGACCGCCGTTAATTACAGACTTCAGATGGTAGTTTCGAGCGGCCGCTATGCACTTCTGCGCATGCTGGTGACTTCCCCACCGCGAGTGCGACACGCGAGCAGTAAATGCAAAGTATCGGTTAAAGCGATACTTGCATTCAGACTAAATCTACAGCAGCACGTTGCATTTCATCGTTAACATCAATGTATACCTGGGTGGTCGAAATGTTCCGGTGCCCAGCCAATGCCATCAACACGCGCACCCCGACACCCTTATTAGCAAGATTGGTAATGAACGTGCGCCTTCCCGAATGGCTACTTGCACCGTCGATATTCGCTTGCTTGTACAGCCAATGGAAATGTTGGCACATTGTATTGGCCGTAAAACCAAGTCGCTTCTGGGTGTAGAACAGTGGCTTCTCCGGCGTCGGATTCTTCAACGTGGCGATGTACACGCTCAACTCCTTGCGAAGACGCTCACCGAAAAACACCGTGCGAGCATGGCGACCTTTTGTTTGCTCAGACAACAATCGAATTTCCGACTTGACTGCGCCATCACTCCCAAGCACGTCGCCTATCAGCAGCGCTGCGACCTCCCCTACCCGCAATCCCGCCCAATGTGTAATTAACAACATCGCCCGGTTGCGTGCAGCATGCTTGCTGATTGCGATATGCGCCAGCACACGCTTCAACTCTTTTTCCGATAAGGTTTTTGCTTTCGCCATTGCCAACTCCTGAAATATAAGAAAACCACGCAACCAAGGATGCGTTCTTTGTTTTCGGAAATCAACGCAAGACTGACGTTGCGAAGAACCTAGAAGATTCATGGACTTAGACAATAACCAAAGATAATTGCTATTTCCTTTGATTTGCCGAGTCGCAGAATCGACGCACTGCATGCGACATAGATCACGGCAGCTAGCACAAGCCGGCGCTGTCATCAAGCACATATTGAAATGGTGCGCGTGACGGCTGCATCGATTCAAGATTGGCATTTCGTTCGATTTACAAAAATTTCCTCTGAGCTTGCGAAGTCAAGAACATTGTCCTCCTGACGAAGTCAGAAGCAGTTCTTCTTTTGCTTCTGGGTTTGGTCTTTCACCCAGACGTAAGTCAGGTAAGAAAATGTGTTTCTTATTGTATTTCATACAGAGGAATAGACAGAATACAATAAGATACACACACTCGACGAGGAATTCGAGCTTAAATGCGGTTAGAGACGGCCATTGGATAAATACTTGTGTAGAACAGGCACGCACAACCTCTGCTTGTTCACCATTGGTTAAGTTGCGCTGAGAAGAACTGTCTTCTTAGCTTGAGTAGACTAAGCGGGTTAAGTGGTTGTGCACTTAACCCGCTTTTGTCGTTTGGAATCACAAAAAAATGAAAATTAACGCGTTGCCCCGGAAGAAACAGATTACTTACTTTGAAGTGCAGTACTTCATCAACGAAGGTAAGCAAGGAAAAGCAAAAAACGTCTTGGTTGTCACTTATTCGAAGGAGCCCAATCTATTCAAAGCCAAGAGTGATAAGTCTGTTCAGTATCGAGAATACTTTGATCTCACATATGACCGTGAGATTAACCGAAAAACAAAGAAGTACTTTGGCCTTGAAAAGTCTGAAGAAATTAAGCAAAACATCAAAGCTTTGAAGAAAGACCACAACATTACGACAATGCTTGGAATTCGTCAGGTTCGTTACAAATTACCTCACCGGAGCATGCCAGGAAAATGGTTTCATAAACGCCAACTAGACATTAACAATTTCGTATATGTGCACTTAACGGAGGACAAATTTACGGCAAACTTTTTTTGGGAAGGCGAAGAAATATCTGTAGTCGTAACGCCGCATGAAGGTGAGCTTTCAAGCGGACAGTCGGTAGGCGTCGGATACTACACAAGCGCGAGCGCAGACGCAGAATTGGCGGAGCGCATGCTTGAGTTGAAGAAGGCACGGGCCATTAATTCTGTCGGCAATGATATTGATCCGACCACAGAAGAGCGCGCATCGGTAACAAATGACGCCGCCGTGATGTGTACGTCAACAGATAAACACGCTGCACTAGAAGAAGTTGAGGAAGCTATCCCAGAACGAGCATGCGACGGCAAAACCGAATACGTATCGTCCAATAACGCCCATCGAACGCCGCATAGCAGTAACCCTCCCGCGTACCGTCGGGAAAAGCAGGTCAAGCGCACTGAATACGAATTATTTCTGGAGATGTGCAAAAATAATGGATATGGCGAAAGCGCCCAACCAATGATAAGTCTCGGCGTGAGCTTCCAGATGCCTTCGAACGAAAACCTAGCAAGTTCAGGCGCTTGATAGGGACGCGAAGAATATCTTGAATAAGTGTTGATGACGTGACTAGTAGACTGCATCATTGGTTTATTAACTAACTGATGAGAAAAAAATGAACACTCTGAATTCGCTGAAACTGGTTGCCGCAAAACGTCCTTCCGATATTCCTCCTGTTGTTAAGCGTCGTAATCGTTTAATTGCGAAAATCTGGGAACAAACGGAACTGGCGAAAAGCGTACTGGAAGGTAAAGCTTATGCGCCCTTGCGTACCCGAACTGTAAAAGACCGTGAAACCGGCGAAGCTCGTCGCGTAGAGACTCCGAAACGAGTCAAGGCGTGGTGGTTCACGGCAGATAGTGGCAAGGTCTGTCTGACTGTACAGTACGGGGCGAAGGTTCTTGAGCTTGCGAAAGGCAAGAGCGTAATCGAAGTCGACGCCATGGCCGAACTGATCCCCACGCTCGATATGCTCAAAGCGGCTGTCGCTGCTGGCGAGCTCGATGTTCAGATCGATGCTGCCAGTGGCTCTCTGCGCGCTGGCTTCGCAAAGGCGTAACTGGTTTCTCTCGTCCGTATCAACCGGACGAACACTGGCTGGTGTCGGTTCAACCGACACCAGCTTCACGTCAAGTCCCCCGAAAATTCTGCCTAAGTCGACGAAAATGAAGTGCGCGGGCGCCTGCCTTAGCAGAAAAACAGACGGAAAAACCAGCTTGTAGTACCCGGCACACGCATTCGTCGCAGCGTTGACAATATTGCCATTTGGCAGAATTAATCAGATAAAATCATACGATCCAACAATCTGCCATGAACCTTATGCAACGCTCAAATACTGTTGTCGAATCGCTACTTTCAAAGGTCTCCTTAGTCGATTTAGCCGGACGGCTAGACCTTGGCGTGACGGAGCGGAGCGGAAGCGCAAAAGCGGTTTGTCCCTTCCACGACGACAGATCTCCATCGCTCGTCCTCTACGAATCTGTAAGTTCAGCGGACCGACCGCACTATCACTGTTTTGCATGTGGTGCCCATGGAGATATCTTCCACCTCACTCAACAAAAGCTCTCGAAGACGTTTCCAGAAGCCGTCACATGGTTGGCAAACCAATATGGCGTGCCCTTACCAAATATTCGAGGTATAGGTGCCGCCACTTCACCGGCCGCCGAGATCGGGCAATCGAAGGATGGTCTTCGGCGAGCGCTCGATATCTTTGCTGCTCATGCTACTGCTCCAACGGAGCTTTCCAAGCTTGCGGGTGAACGCGACTTTGACACTAGTTTCTTAGCAAGTGCCGGCGTCGTCATTGCCATGCCTGGCGTGCTAAAGCGGTTCGCACTCGATGTTGCCGGGCATCGTCAACTTTTGGCAGATTTAGAGGCCGCTGGACTACTAAGAGCAAGAAACGATAAGAATAATGAATCGACGTCATACCACCTGAACTTAAGTCTTTGGCAGGAATTCTTTTATGACGGAAGAGCAATCTTCCCCATTAAAAAAGAATCGGGTGAAATTTCAGGGCTAGCAGGTCGAATGTTAGGTACCGGACCGGCTGATGCCCCAAAGTACTTGTACACCCGATCTTTCAAGCGCGCGGAAAACCTCTATCGCTGTGAGGTTGCGTTTACTGCCTTGTTAGAAGATGCAAAACGCCTGAAACGCGCAAAAAAGGGGGTTCTATATCCATCGCTAGACCTTTATATAGTTGAAGGTTTGTTTGATGCTCTGCGGTTAGAATCTTTAGGCAACCATGCTGTATCGATTTTGGGCGCTGATCTCTCATCAGCCCAAGCCGAGATGATTTCGGCAATTTCGGAACGGCTTTCCGTTGATTTCGGCGTGGCGCTTCACTGTCACATCTTCTTGGATCGGGACGAAGCAGGAATACGCGGCGCAGCCAAAGCTCTACGCATGCTTCTATCGAAGAACGTCGAGGCCGATTTGATATGGACGCTGAATCTTGATGGCAAAGATCCAGACGAACTTATGAAACGATGCCAGCCAGACGTCAATCTTCGAACATTCAGCCATGCGCCATTGATCGCACTTTTAGCGGATGCATTAGGCGTAACTCCATCAGAGATATTACGATATTCTGGCTGGGATCACGTCTCACCACAGCGTTTTAGGACCGCAGTCGAGAGAATTATAAAAACCTTTTCTCAGGTCCGGCCTTCGCAAGGGTCGATCAATAGCCGTCAGACGATTATTGATATATTGAGCCGTCGTTGTGGCGAAGCGCCCAATGAATCAAGCTGGTGGATTCAACAATTTCTTCCGATCGCCGCGAGCTCGTCTACAAGTGGTACGTCAACGCAAGGTTTATATATTGAAGGTCTCTTTGCTCGCCTGGACTATGCGCGTAACCTTGCGTGGTCAAGCATACAGCGGGGAGAGCTGCCTGTCGATGAGCTTGCATGGCGGCGCATTGACCGGGTTTCGAATCTGTTCAATCGTGGGCTAGTTAGACGCTTGGCTGATGCCACTGACATACCCATCGACCCATTTGATACGATTTATGTTCCGCGAGGCTTTGATCAGTCGGAGCATCGTACAAAGTCACTACCACCTCCCGAAGACCTTGTGCTGCAACAGTATGTTCTTGCTGAGTTACTCAGTGAAAGGTTCGGCAACGCCTATCGAAACTGCATACCTGCCGTCCGTTTTTCGCGACGGAGCTCAGAAACGATTACGACCGGCGAAAGCAAAGACACAGTCAATTCGCAGACACTTAGTTTTGCTTATCAAGTCGACACTGATGTACTTGAAGGTTGGAGCACTCCCCGTGAATCTGGAATATTTCGGCACTACTGGGATTGCTGGCAAGACTTTATCGGTGCCTTACGTAGTCGTACCAGTCGTATGGAAGGGCAAATCCACAGCGTTCGGCTTGATCTTAAGCGATATTACGATAATATCCAGAGAGCGTGGGTACGTGATATTTTGATCCCTTCGGTTCAGCGTGCTGTTAACCAAGAAGAGATCTCCGAGAAACTTTCGCTTGCGCTTTCGATTCCTGCTGAATCGACGCCTAATGAAATCGCCTCGCGCATTGTAGAGTGGATGCTAAAGCAAAGCTTCGGATATCACTTTTACAGTCCAGTTGATGGTAAGGTTCTTGATTCCGCCGCAGACGTCGGGCTCCCCCAAGGGCCAGATTTGTCTGCATACCTGGCTACAATCGCATTATTTCCAATTGATCGGCAAATGCGCAGCCTGCTCGACCGCATAAATACCGATGAAAATTCTCCACACGCCGTGTACGTGCGTTACGTTGATGACATTATATTAGTTGCCGATAGTGAACAAGTACTCACTCAACTACGGAGCGAGCTTGAAGACGCTCTTCGGGGAACGAACCTTCAGGCCGTTAACAAACATGGTCCAGTTCACCCGATGTCGAAGACGGCATTCTCCGCGTCATTGACAGAACATCGAGCGTTCACTGCGTCAATGCCAGCGCCTGGATTCTGCCTTTCACCTGACGGCGACGGTGCTGCATACTTTGAAGACGGATTGCCTGAGAATCGTTCTGACGCACTCATTGTCTTGAATGACCCTCGGCTTTACTTCGCTACTCGTTCAGCAGTCCTTTCAGGAATTTCAGCTGCACTCGCAGTCCATGGTGAACTGAGACACAATGAATTCGTTAAGGCGGCGAGGTGGCTATGGTACCTACTTTCCCAACGCACCTACAACAGCATCCAAGACGCCAAGTCCCAATTTTTTGCGCTCTGGCAGGAAGCTTTCGGGAATGGGCAAATCTGGAGCGGAATTGACGTAAAAGAACGCCCTTGGTCAGATCCTGCTGCATATGCGATTGAGGGATTAGATCGTCTGTTGAGCGAGAAAGTATTAAATTGGTTCCGTTTTACGGAAAACGAAAAAGAATTGATTGGTCAACGTCTCCGACGATTAGCGGACCTGGTTGCGCTCCCTGACGTCCACTGTTTTTTCACTCCGTCACCAGAAGAAGTAGCGGCGCCAGAAGGATGGGGACACGGACTCCAAAAACGTCTAAATCGTATGTTCATCCAACGTTTGGGAGCAATTAGAGGAAAAGCCTACCTATTACGTGGGCAAATCAAGTTATTGCCTTGGGAGTTGCAGGATATGAGCAACGACCCGCATCTCAGTTCGAGCTTACGTTATCTTAAAATTGGGATAATCGAGTCCTCTGGTGAAGACCTAATTTCAGCGCATAATAGAGATGGCGAAATATCTACATGGAGCAACGCCTTCGCGCTTCTTCACGAAGCCATTGCCCGCCTTCGGTCGGCGGAGAATTCAGTACAAGATCCAATTAAAGGACTCGGAGAATTTGTAACCAAATCTATATCTGGGACGCCAGGGCTGACCAAAAATATAATAGAACCGCTCCTACTTTGGTTCGAAAACGACTTGAAGTATTCGAAACCGCATGGTGATGCATCAGTTTCCGCAGTATTTGAAAATCGCAATACTTTCCAAATCGCTCTAAACTCATTTGTTGCAGCAACCCCTGCACGCGTGCTTGGGGAACTTTTATCGCATCGGTTTCATCTGCTCAAGCAGCTATGCGGGGGTATGGACATACCTATTCTCGCAATACCAACGGTCACGGCTGCAGCAATTGAAGAAGAAATTCCGTTTCTGTATTTCTTTTGTGGCACCAAATTATTTGCTTTGTCTCGTTCGGAGACTGCGCCAAATACAAAATTCTTTGAGCGAGAATGGACAAAGCATCAGGATTCCACTCCAGAAATTTCGAGCTGGTGGATAGAGCCTGGACCATTACATTCGAAAAAATCTGGCTCGGTGTCCCCTATTGATGTGCGCGCAGCTGACGTTCATAAGCTAGGAACTACAGTTCGCGCACTAATCGAGCAAGCACTTACTTTTGGCAAAGCCAGTGCAACGGATACGAAAGAAAAGCCGATAAGTGCTGCCCACATTTACTGCTTTGGCGACGATCCTGTCCGATGGGATGTAGTTTCCGATCCGGTCGATGGCACCTTACTAGGAAACCGAGCGTTTTTGCGCGATGGTTCAGCTGGTCTACGTTCAATCTCGGTGCCATTAGAAGACGCCTGGCTTTGGCGCATCGGCGTTGCGTTGACTGATTATTTCGGATTCGCAGACGATTTAGATCATTTCGCACCTCTGCCCATCAGCGCACCCAAAAGTTCACTCGGACTTGAGGAACCGCTACCGGCATGGCACATTATGCGCGAGGGATTATATAGACTCAGAGGAGATTTAGCCTCGAAGCGACCCGGTGTCCACAACGATAATGCGCTCAGATTTGTGCCGACAGGAATCTTCCGTTTAATCAGTCAGCTTGAGCGCTTCCCTAGTGACGATTCAAAGGACGCTCGTCTCCGCCAGATGGCTTTTTTGCTCGCTATTATGGGCGAAACAGAGGCAATGCGGCTACGGCTGAGTGAAACATGGAGTTTTTCACAGCCGGGTATGGTTGTTAGTCTTTGTTATCACCTCGCTTCAAATATTCTGCGTTACAAATTAAAGGCCCAATGGAGCGACTGGTTGCCTCATGCGGACGGGAACGCTTCTGTGATGCGTCGTCCCATTTCGGCAATAATCGCTCTTGCCTCCCGCGTTCGCAAACTGCCCGCACCGGACACGGCTTGCAACAGCGATAACATGGCGTGGCACGCATTACGTTCAGGCCTCGATTATGTAGTCGCTACATTGGCCATCAGGCTAAGCGTGGTTGATCTTTTTGTAATTGCCGACCCTGATGATGCGCTTGTAGATTCAATACATAACTGGTCCTGCGTCGGCTATTTCCTTCCTTCGCGCAACGGCTTCGATCGCAATCTGCTGAGTGAGTTTCGGCGTGCGACATTGGGATCTGGAGGAAGCGCCCTACTGGATAGTATTTCACCGATGGGATGGGCTACTCTCCTTAAAGCGCTAGTCGAGTCTCTCGCACAGAAAATGTCGGCACAGTGGGCAGATAGTTTGTCAAGAGAGCAGGCGGATCTCTCACGGCAGATCGACGCTTTTGTCGGTCGCGTATCAATACAAGGCAGCTCGCACGAAGACGAGGTTCTTTGGCCATTTGATGCCGGCGTAAGTTCATGGATTACGGCAGAGGAAGAAGGTGAGTCCATACAGTCGCTGGCCTTAACGATAACGGCGCGAATTGATTCGGCCTTCGGATTTCGTGCTGTAGAGAAAGAAGACAATCACTTTTCTTACCGAGATCAGCAGTTCGCCTCAACCTACCATTTACCACAGTGGAGGTTAACAAATTGGTGGCCTGACCGACAAAGGGAGAGCAGGCTTAGTGGAGAGCGTTACATTTATCCGTGGACCGAAGTGTGGCAAGGTGAAAGGCTAGTTTCGGTGGCTACGAGCAGCGCACCTCTTGCACGGCTAGCCCGTCTTGGACTTGCAAGCCCCGCCAATGCTGAACTGGCAACTGACGGACCAACCCCAACGGTGGCAATTAGAGCCGAAGCTACGACGCAGGAAGCGGTTACAGCCACAGCACCAGCGACGTTCACAGCCGAGAATGTCGAGGACCGCAAACCTCGGACTCCAGACGAACCGCCTAAAGCCGAGCAACGGTGGAAATCTGCGACTGAGAAGGCGAGCGGTATCCGGTTCAATGATGCCCCCCAACCGTTGCAGCAGCTACAGCGCCGAGCGTGGCGACATCGAAGCTCTGGGGAGAGGAATCTGCAACACGTACGTGTTGCGCTTTTCCAGTGGGATCTCGCGGATACATATCGACATCCGTTAGTCGACTGTGGCATTCCGCCGGATATCCAGACTGCAATTGGCGTTAATGACCCAACAGGACACCATACTGTCACGAAGAATCGCAGAGGGGATGAGCACCATTTTGACCGGAGATGCGACCGCGGCATAGACGACGGTGCAAGAAGTCTGCCGAGTTGGGCTGAACATCGACGTCAACAACTTCTTCGCAGCGTTATAACCGCTTGCGCTCAATTTAAAGTTGAGGTGCTCGTATTACCTGAGTATTCGGTACGCCCCGAGACGATACTTTTCATAAAAAATTTGTTGAATGATATCGATGGGGCCCCAGCAGTTTATGCGGGGACATATAGGATGTTTGGGAGCACGCTACCTGGACGCCAGAGAGAGAAGCTCGGGTTGACGGAATCAAAGACTCTTGACCATCAAGCCATTCTGACTTTAGTTGAGAGGGCCAGCGAGAAAGGCGAAGTTACCGCTTCAACTCGTTCAAAACGCTATCCGTCTGCTGCAGCAAACGAATTCTTCAGCCCATCGACTAATGTTCGATCGCTCTTTCTCGAGCGCCAAAAGAGCGCGGCGGGTTTCGATTCTCTTAGCGTGTTTATCGAGCTAGTATGTTCAGAACTGTTCATTGCCACTAGTCCATCTAACATATATTTTCTTGCGGACGAATACGAAAAGCTTCTCACACGTTTCGGTCATAAAAGCACTCGAAAGGAAATTCTTACTCAAGTCGAAAACGATATCCGCGAATATGCTGACAGGACCAGCTTTAGCAGGTCACGAGAGTTCTGGCCGCGTCGAAGCATTCTGGTTGTTCCCGCTATGACCTCACGTTCTGCCGATTACTGGTTATTTGGTCAAAGTGCAATGCTGTCGTCAAGCATGACTACGATTTTCTGTAACGCCGTGTCAGGGAAACATAGTGTCGGCGGAAGCTGCTTTATCGGCCGGGCAAGTTGGCATCACGACGAAACCGGGGAGGCGCTACTGATTCCGACTCCTTATCATGGATGGAGTCATGGCATTTTCTATTCAGGTAGAGACGACCCGCTAAGCCCTACCGAACAGGCACTGGTTATTGCTGATATTGACCCCCTTCATATGGCAGAAGGAAAACCTCGGCCACAATCCTTGTCGAATCCCCTTCAGCTAGTTGCCTATTTACCTGTAATTGAGACTCTTAAGAATGTACCGCAGACCACTTCTTACGCTTCCTTCGAAGAAGTCAGTGCAATTGCCTCAGATTTAGCTAAAAGAATTCAGGTAGCGGACGGCCTGTCGGGTGTTGACCTCCATCATTCGTTAAACGTTATAGTAGGCGATCTAGATCGCTTGGCGGAAAAATGCTCGGATGGGAAATACTTCAAACGTCGCACGGCGGCATGGCGCAACGATTCCAAGGAACAGCCATATTTCGGCGTATTACCTCCTGCACTTGTTGATTGGCTCTGGGTCGATTTGACGCCTCGTATCACAGACGGAGTACCAGAAATTCCTAAGCTCCTAGTTCCGCCTTGGGCGTCCTAGCGTAATCAAAAAGTATTCGAGCGCTACATTTCCTGGGAAGGTTACTAAATCTTTGAAATCCTTCTTTATTTCAGTTGGCTAAATACACTGAAATATAGGAGGTGATATGTCGCACCATTTTCGAACTGGGCAGGATGGCAAGAAGGTCCAAATCCGACACGGCTATACATCGCGGGAAGGTCGCGATGGCCGTGTGGTTGCGGTTTCACCGGGTGGAACGTCCCGAGAAGGCCGCGATGGCCGAGTTGTCGCAATTCCGCATGGTGCGACTTCCCGTGAAGGAAGCGACGGACGCGTCGTCGCTGTGCCAAAGGGCGCAACATCACGCGAAGGTCAAGACGGCAGAGTTGTGGCAATCCCACGTGGTCGCCACGGAGCAGAAGGTCCAGACGGCCGTATTCGACTAATAAAAAAATAGGCTGAGTTGGCGGTTCGAGCGTCTAACCCAGGTGCTCAGTGTCGGGTAAAGCGACACTTCGATAATGTCGCGCATTACATTGTCGTGGTTTTTCGCGATCGGGGTTGTGCAGCGGATCCGCACGTTATTAGATGGGAAGCGCAATATCGGATGGCTGCGCACGGGTCACAAGGGCTGGTGCGAGTCGAAAACATCACATTCGGATTGGCGCGCGGTTTGCCGCCATCTGCCAGGACGGCTGCAAAGTTCAGCTGGTACCTGCTTTCCTGTATCGGCGATACGCGCCGCATCATCATAGACGGCTTTGAAAACGACGCTATCGAGCCTGGCCTGCCCCTTGTGTTGAAGTTATTACGGAGCATGCTTGGCAAGCCACATACACTATATTATTATTCGTGCAACTGCCGTGTGGCGCAGAGCTTGATCGTGGCTGGTCGGGCTGCCGCCACCCACCTATCGCTGATATCGGAAGAACGACAATCATGGACGATGCTCCGAGCATGGACATGGGAGTAGCCATGATCCACTATGCAGTTTTGGCACATGTCGCGGCATGGCTCGCCGAAAACGGCCTGTACGACCTAACCCAGGTAGACGACGACTACATCCAACGGATGATGGTGCGGTACGACTGTTTCTCCGTTGACGATGTTGTAAAGGAGAAGACCTCAATGGCGAAAAAACTTGGCCTTCCAAACGATAATGACAGCACCCTCGACGAATAAAGGCGCCCGGGATTATTACTACCGAGAGATTGCGCCCGAGGAGCAAGGGGCATCCTACCAGACGCTATATTTGGCGAGTAACTTTTTTCCCGGCGGCGCACAGCGTACCGAACTTGGCAATGATGCCGAAGCCGATGCGATCCTACGGCGGATGAACGCTTTCGTCCCCCACTACAGCAATGATATGCTGCTCGACAAACTAATGTACGAGCTCATCGGCCTGCATGCTGACGATTTGCAGGAAGCCCTGTGCAGCATCTTTGTCGGGAAGCGCCGCAATATTGCGGCCAACGCAACCGCCTTCCCAAAAGACGCGGATGTCGACGTGAACCTGGTGCTGTTCAATGTTGGTCTGTCCGATGCGGCCTACCAGTACGCTATTCTCTTCGATCATTTCACTTCCTTGCCCGCTCAGATTAAAGCACGCAATTACGGCGCCACAGCCCAGTTCCGCGCCTTGCTGGAACGCGTCGTGCGGGCCCAGAGCCGTTGGGATGCCGACGGCCTGTGGATTCAGTTGGAGCTGGACGATTTTCTAGGACGCGAGCACGAACGGATCGGCAGCAGGGCTGCCGACATCGCAACTTGCACGGACCGCTTCATCTTGGGCCACGAGATCGCCCACCATCTGCTTGGGCACACGCTGGTCGCCGGCCGTGGGTTAGGCACTTTGCACCATGCCACCCGCACACTGCCTACTCGCTGGAACGCGCTCCCGCAAGCGCGGCGCGACGAACTGGAAGCGGACATCGCCGCCATCGGCCTGATGCTAGGTACCTCCGCAGAGGCGATCGAGAAAATGGCTGTCACCGTAGCGATCGGCGCCCTGTTAACGATGACGATTCTCGGCCAGCTAGTACCAGATCCAGAAGTTGCGTGCGGCGATCACCCAGCCGTTGCCGAGCGCTTCCTGAACGTTGTAGAGTGTCTGACAAGGATCCAGATTCCCGACCTGGATATCATTGTGCCGGAAATGCTGAACTTTCAGCAGGTCCTGCACCGGGCCCATGGCCGCGGCCTAGGCAGATACCGTAACGATGTACTTGACATTTTGAAAGGATCTGGCATTTATGACACTACACGCTGAACTCGCAGGACTAGACAAGCTTTCGGACGACAGCTTGTTAGAGCTGCTTGGCAAGCACCTGCAAGGCCGCTCTGCGCTGCCGCCTTCGCCCAGGACGCTGATCGCGGAAGCCACTACGTGGCTGCGTGGCCGCCGCGATGCCCTGGCGGACAAGATCTGCGCCAGTACCCGCATTCAGGAGTTGGCCAGCGCGCCAGCCAGCGCCCGCCGGCTCGACCTAGCGGCAGCCATCGTTGACGTTCTCCTCGGCATGGTCGAGGGCCCGCCCGTAGCCATTATCAGCATCCTGCTGGTACGGGAGGGCATTCACAACCTTTGCCGCACCCACTGGACCTGACAAGGAAGCGTCGGGACTAGCTGCGACGGAACTCTGAGATCAAGCTGATAGCGCCCCAGCTGCAGCCCCGGCGTCGCCAGCGCTTCAGCCAAGATTTCACCGGCGCTATGTTTCGACCAATGATCAAGTCATTGCCGCTTGATCAGTTGCAAAATTTGTCAATAGCTTAATTAACCCTTTTACACTGTCGATTAGATGGATTCTTTGGTTTCAACTAGTCAGCTGTGTAGTACTGAGTGTAGTACTTTCCCACAAGACAAACCAAGAATCGCATAGGTACTGACTCTCGAAATAAGCGCTCATTATTCGGGACGTAGAGGCCGGAGGTTCGAATCCTCTCACCCCGACCAGACAATCAAAAGCCAGACGCGGCGGCAGCCGGTCTGGCTTTTCATTTGTTCATGCCTGGATCAGTGTTCGTCTTGCGCGATACCGCGCCGCGTCACGTTGTGATGGTCATCATGCTGCGATTGCAGCGTTCACAGCATCAGAACCCGTTTCCTTCCGCAGCAATACACGCCATGGTAATACTGCGAATTTTTACCACAAATGACACAGCCGAATTCCGGCACGCCCGGCGGCTTGGCTTTATACGCCTTGACCTCGACCCCATTGGCGTCCCAGCTCGTTCCCATCAATTCAAAGCCTGCGGCACTGGCCTCAGATGCCGACGCCGCTTCATACGCCAGAAACAACACGGTTTCACGCTTGTTGGTGGCGCTGTATTCCGCCGCCCGTGCCTGCCATGAGGCAAAACTGTTCATCGTGTGCTGTCCTGGTCTGAAAGATGGTCTGATGCGGTCGATCAACCACAAGTTGCCAGTCTACACCAGTGCCGTGCCGACGCTCAGGCAAAAGCCAGACCGGCAAACCGGTCTGGCTTTTTTATTGCCCGGCCCTTACATCAGGCCGGGATGCTGCTTACGCTGCTTAGGCGGCTTATGGCGCGACACCAACCGTATGCTGCAGATTGTTGAACCCGGTCGACGCTTCCCACGTGTTGCTGTTGGCCAGCTGGATCGCATACTCCGGTCGGTCACGCAGCGACGCCTGTGGATCCGGCAGGTTCAGCAGCACCGAGTACGAACCCGCCGCCATATTGGCCGGCAGCGCCACGGTCTGGTTGATCGTCACGGTCTGGTTCGACAGCCAATGGCGCGGGTCGGTTGCCAGCTTGACGCGGTAGGTTGCCCCGCTCGCCGTGTTGCGGAACACGAGTTCCACGTCGCGGCTGTTGAACGGCGCCGACCAGCCCTCGTTCTGCAGTTGCAGGTTGACGACGAAACCGCCACCCGGTTTCGCCGTGCGCGAGAATGCACCGCTCTTGAGCACGAAGCGGTAGCCCAGCTTTTGCTTGACCTGGGTAAAGCAACCCTGCGTTTTCCAGTTGTTCAGCACCGTCGTGTTGTAGTCCAGGTTCAGGTACGACCAATGGAAACGGCCCATTTCGGCAAGCGCTGTGGGGCAATCGCTGCGAGGTGGCGCGTAGTTGCACGTCTCGCCGCCCGATGGGACGTAGTTCGTTTCCGCCGCCAGGTACGGGAACTCCACCGATGGATTGATATAGGTGCCGTAGTCCGACGCGTTGGACAGGAAGCAATCGTTATGGTGACCGAGGCGCGCTTTGGCCGAACCGTTGTAGGCCTCGCTCGCGGTAAGTGCGGTCGGGGTGTACAGCTTGGTCTTGAACAAGGGCATGCGTAACTGCACCATGCGTTCGGCCGGCACCACTTGCAGCAGCTTGTCGACCACGGACTTGCGGTCGGCAATGTTCTTGGCGGTCATGTTGTAGCTGTCGCCATAATTGTTGGTGTTGCCCCACTCGCCCCAGGCGCCGATCAGGCCCGCTTGCACGACGGCGATGATGTCCTTGTTGGCTGTCAGGTACGGCGCCAGCTGGGTCAGGTGGGTGTTGACCATCGCCGGGGTCGCATCGACCGGCGAATTGTTGTCGTTGTAGGCGAAGCGGACGATGGCTTTCAGGCCAGCCTTGCGCACCGTGTCCATCTGTTGCTGGAACAGATTGAGCGTGGACTGGCTGATTGGCGCATTGACGAAGCTGCGCAGATAGAACACGCACAGCATCAGCGATTCACCGCCCGAGGTGCGGAAGCTCGTCAGTTGCGACTGGCTCAGCGGCGTTTCGCAGCCAACGTGGCGGTAGAAGCCGCGCTCCGGGTTGGTGATGACTGCCGTGCTGGCCGTGTAGTTCACTGGCACGGTGGTGCCCGGGGATGGCGTTGGCGTTGGCGTTGGCGTTGGCGTTGGCGTCGGCGTGGGCGTCGGCGTTGGCGTTGGCGTCGGGGTTGGCGTCGGCGTCGGCGTCGGGGTCGGGGTAGGCGTCGGCGTTGGCGTTGGCGTTGGCGTCGCCTTGGTGATCGACAGGCGCAGGATTGGCGAGAGTTGCGCTGGCGGATCAGTCTGGGTGATGACGCTGATATTGTCGGCGCCGCCGAGCTCGGCACGAGTCACTGTCATCGCTGCCAGGCTATTGGCCGAAGCATACGGCACGGTCTTGACGAAGGTCCAGGCCCAGGAGCCGTTGCTGCCGCTGTAGCGATACAGGCGGCCATTCTCGATCATGTAGCCGGCGCTGACGCCGTTGAATGCATAGCCGGTCGTGGTCACGGCGTCGTTACCGATGAACACGCGCACCCAGGCCGGCGTGCCGGTATAACGAATGCGGATGCTGAGATTGGTGCCGTCGCTGCTTGCCGTCGTCGGCCCCGCCGTGACCGAGGCCAGCGCGACAGGCGCAGCGACGGCAGCCGACATCAGCACCGGGCTGGAAAGAAGCCCGGCACACAGCAGTGCGAGCCCGATTGGGCGACGGACGGAAGGCATGGAGTTGATGTGAATCTGTGACATTTGATAATCGCTTTATATAAAATCCAACAACCGGGGCGTGACGATCCCGTCGCCGCTTGCAGTGCAAGTGGCGGGAAGCATCCGCAGACAAAGAGCGTGACGATCCCGCTGCCGCTCGCATCGGAGTGGCAGGGATATCCGCAGGACCTGCTGAAATTAACTAGCTGTATCGACTGACGATCAGCTAGCGGCGGGGAAGCGCGGCAAGGCGCGATGGTGGATAACTGGCGACGAGAAGACCAATGGTCTTCCCACGACATGACGCGAGAAAGCGCACACAGACATCCCCTGCTGGGCGTGCTGTGACTACAACGACGTGCTATCGATCATGGCATCTCCTCATTCCTGGAATCATGAATTCGTTTGAGTTTCTTCAAAGCGATTGGTTCCGAGAAATAAAAAATAATTTCCTTGAGAAAAATGTCACCGCTTTGGTGTCCTGGTTGCCAAAAGTGAATTAGGCCAACAGGAATTCAGCGCCAACGTCTGATGTGTGTCAGAAAATTGCTTCTTAAAAATTCAAACACTGGCGTTGGAGATGCTTTAGCTCAATTAGTTCCCCAAATATTTTTCTTTGGGAAAACTGAAAAGTTGCAACATTGCTCCAAGCAATTGCAGGTTGGGAATTTTTAAATGCGTGACGCAGCCTGAGCGTGCTCGAAGCTGGTAGTGAGGCGATGAGGTTGCGAAAACAACAGGCGGGGTATTGCTTGTGAGCGTGATGACACGACGTGGTTCATTCAGCAACAACGTCGGCCTTGACGTCTTGCGTGCAGATTGACGGCATGAAGATGGTTTCCCACATGCGCGATATTTTCTCCATCGAGAACCGCTCTCGCGCATCGACAGCGCGCTGCGCGAGTCTGGCCCGCGCACGGCTGTCACGCATCAGGGTATCGAGGGCCGACGCCATGGCTTCGACGTCACCTGGCGCAATCAGCACGCCATCGATCCCGTGGCGGATGATGTCCCGGGGGCCGGTGTCGCAATCGAAGCTCACTGCCGGGACGCCATACGCCATGGCTTCGACCAGCGTGTTGGGAAAGCCTTCGAAATGCGAACTCATGGCATATAGACTGGCCCGCGCATACCAGTCGCCCACATTGCCGACACTGCCGGGCAAGAACACGCGCTGTCCCAGCCCGCCGGCCTGCACCTGCGCAGACAACGCTGCGCGCTGCGCGCCCTCCCCCAGGATGACGAGATCCCAGTCCGGGTGCACGGGCGCCAGTCGGGCAAAGATGCCAATCAGGGTCGTGAAATTTTTCTCTTCACAGAGCCGGCCAACCCCCAGCAGGATCTGCCGACCGGGCGCGCACGAGGTCGCGGGATTGACCTGCGGCGCATGCTGCGACAACGGCCACACGACAGGATTGGGAATCACGGGAACGCGCCGGGCACGGGAATGGCGTTCCAGCCAGTGCGCGCATTCATGCGTCAGCGCGACGACAGCGTGCAAGTGGCCGTAAGCATGGCACCGCAGCGTTTCCCACACCACGCCCATCGGTGCCTTGGGCGGGAAGTTATGCTCGGAGCCGATCGTACGCACGCCAGGCAGGCCGCGCGCCGCCAGCGCCAGCACGACATTGGCCGTGTGCATGGCAGACAAGGCGACAGCGGGCTGCACCTCGCGCAGCACCCGGCGCAGCGCACGCGCACGCCGGACCGTGCGCACGACGCCGGCGAGCAAGCCGCCGCCCTGGCCAGCGAGATCAAGGCAGCGGCGACCGACACCCGCATCAAGCACATAGAAATCCCGTGCCTGCGGCGCCACGGTGACCACCGTGACGGCCCAGCCAAGCGAGGCCCAGTAGTTGGCCAGATTGGCGACCACGCGCTCGGCGCCGCCATTTTCCAGCGAGTGAATGTAGATCAGTAATCGCATTGTCGAGCGTCGCCTTCAGGTCTCATTGCACGACCAGCGCCATGTGGCCGGGATGCGCATGTGCATGCTGGGCCAGGCGACGATCCAGACAGACCGTGCCGGGCCTGGCGCTGACCGACGGATTGGCGACGACGCGGCCGTCGAAGTCGCCGGTGATCGTGCCGTGCAGCGCGATACGGTCCCATACCCGGGACGTGGTCGCTTTGACGAAGCGGGCTTCGTGGTCAAACAGGAACAGGCTCATGGCGGGAGCAGCATGGGCCACATGAACCGTAGCGTCGATGTTGCGGATCGCACCTTCAGTTTCATCGCCCTGGTGATAAAAGTGAACATAGCTGCCGTAGTTGCCCTCGCCCGAGGCCGCGAGCACGATCCGTACGTTCTTCACATTGCCCACGCTCGCGCCAGAGCAAATCAGTGCGATGAGCCCATTGCTACCAGGCCACTGGGCGGTACTGGACGCCGTTACCCGGATGTCGGCATTGCGCAGCGCCGACGCGATGACGGCGCGCCGCACGTCGTGACAGACCAGGTCGATATCGGCGTTCTCCCTGATGAAACTGGCGTTGACGCCGTAATACGCGTAGCGCACTTCGCCTTGGACACGAATATTGGAAAGATAGCGTCGCGTGACGGCGTTGTTATGCGACGAAAGCAGACTCACGACCCGTTCGGCATAGCAGTCGACCAGCGTGAAGCCGTGGCTCGGCCGGTCTGCCTGGATCCCCACGCACACCATGCCGCGCCAGTCGGGCCGCGGGTCGAATCCTGCATCGGCGAAACTGGCGCCGGCAATCGTGATGTTCTGAAAATTGAAAAAGTAAAACAGGTTGGGCATGACGTTGGCCGCCGTCGTGACCGTAAACAGGGCGCCGTATGCCGAGATGGCAATGTCGCGCGCATTGCGGCACAGCACGAGCGTGGCGGCGTCGGTGCGGCGACCAAAATCGTAGACACCGCGCGGGACCAGCAGGGTGCCACCGCCCTGATCCGCCAGAGCATCGAGTGCCTGGCGAAACGCCCCCACCAGCGCTGCCGTTTGCGCCCCGGGCAAACCGCCGTAGTCAGCCAGGCTGACGATGGCCGGCGGCACCATCGCGGCCTTGATGCCGCCCACCTGGTTGCGCCGTGGCTGGCCTCCCGTTGCAGCGCCAACCGGGGCTGGCAATAACGCCCCCGCCGCGCCCAGGGCGGCGCCACGCAGCAGTAACTTGCGCCGCTTTGTTGACAGGCTTTTCATCTGGTCACCATGCGGGCAAAGTGTCACCTGCGCCGCTGCAACAGGTAGAACGCCTTGAACACGAGTCGCGCCCAGGTCGCCCCCTTGTGCTGATGCAGCAGTTGCTTGGCCGATCGCATGGCCGCGACGATCATGGCGCCGATCGCATGATCGATGTTGCGCAGCAGCTTGATGGGCGAACGATAGAGATGCACCTCGTCCATGTAAAACGGCACGCCCAGCAAACGTTCCTTGAAAGCAAACACGCCGCCACCCAGATAAAACCGGGTTCCACCGCGCACGATGCTTTCACAGATCGTCAGGAAAACGCACAACTTGCCTAGCCCAAATTTTTCATACTGGGGGTCGTACCCCATCGCGTCGCCGAAGAAACTGGCGCCAACCCGGTAATTGACGGAGCCGGCGCAGATGCGGCCATCGATCAGGATCACGTGCACGAATCCGCACAGCCTGGCGAGCCGGGCAAGCCGCGCGACATCATAAAAAAACACGGCGTCGCCGGCATTGATCTTTTGTTCGCTCAATGCGACGATCGCCCGGATATGGCGCTCGTCGATATCGTCGTTGACGAAAAAGCGCGACTCGAACGACGGGAAGTGGCGCCGGATGCCATTCAGGCCCTGGTTGATGCTGGCGCGCGTGGACTTGCCGATGCGCGCCTTGTAGGCATCGGGCGTGGCAGGCAGCGTGACGACATAGCTGCCCTTGGCCGGGTACTGTTGCACCGGGTATCCGAGCGCGCGAGGCGCCGTCTTGACGGCCTTGAAACTGATGACGTCAATCTGCGGAAAATGCGCAAAGACATAAGCCACGAAGCGCGCCATCTCGGCCTCTTCGACCTCGATCATTTCGTTGATGACGTCGAGCCGGCGACCGCTGCATGTAAACAACAACACCGTGCTGGGCGCGCCGGCACGATGGGCCAGGTAGCAACTGGCATGTTCGATCGACCGGAACACCTTGAAAAATGCCAGCGACGAATGCAGCGAGGCATAGGTGGTCACCAGGGCTTCTTCGACGCCGCCGGGGATCTGCCCGACGTGGCACGTGATGCTATCGGGCGGGGAAATCAATGCGCTTGCATGCATGCCGCTTGCTCCTGTTGCAGGTCGGCCGGGCTGAAACCACAGCGCGCCAGGTTGTTGTCGAGGTCAGTGCTCAGGCTGCCCTGGTAGTAAATCGCCGCCTGCGGATCGCGGCGCCGGATGTCCTGCACGACGCCCGCAATGAATGCCTCGACCAGATCGGGCTGCATGCATTGCCGATGCACGTATAAACCAGACAGGACCATGCCAGCGCCGGCCGTGGCGCCATTCGCCCAGCAAAACAGGCCCAGCCGGTCGCTGCGGACGTGGCTATAGAAATGGTCGGATCGTTCCATCCGCTTCATGACCATGTTCAAGAAGGCGCAGTAACCCAATGCCGCATCGTTGGCGTCAAATCGCAGCACGTCACCCACGCTGTCGCGGGCTGGCAGCAGCGCCCTCTCGCCCTCGCGGGAAGGCCCGCATCGAAGGATGCGGGAGACTGCCTGGGGGCGTGCACGGCGACGTACCCATGCGGCCGCGGCACTTGCCCAGCGCTGCGGTCGGATGCCATGCACGATGGCGAGTACGTCATGGTGGCGCCAGCCGGCCCAGGTCGCCAATGTCCTGGCGGCATTGCCCAGGCGCTGGCGCGCCACCGTCAGCAGGAAGCTGCGCAGATCGCGATGGATCGTCAGTGTCGAGACGTGATCGTGTGCCGTCGCAAAATGCTCCTTGTACCCGTCGCCGCCCGGCGTCAGGTCGAGCAACGGCATCTGCTGCGCCGCGAGATGCACGCCCAGCATGGCCAGGAGCAGATTGCCGGGAGAGTGAGCGGATGTGGCCGGGTGATAGGTATTGATCCCCAGATGCACGGCCCGGCCCGCGCTCAAGAGGCCGATGTGGGATGCAGCAATGGCGCCGTCCACCGTCAGGATCGTGACGTGCAGCAGCCCTTGCCGGTGCAGCGCGATATAAAAACGCTTTTTTGCCGCGTCGAGCATGAACGGCCTTGCGCGGTACAGCGCCGCCTGCCTGAAATCGTACTGGTCGCAGATGGCATCGATGACCCGCAAGAAATGGGCATGCTCGACAACCTGCTCGAACCGCACGGCGCCCAGCCGACCCAGGCGATTGGTATTCTGCCGGTGATTTTTCTTGTTGCGCTGCCGGTGCATCGCAACCGCATCGATCTGCATCAGTGGCCGGCGCATGGACCGCAGTGTCACCCATGGCCGTGTATCGGATGCGTCGTTGCGCCACGCATCGAGCCAGGACAGCGGCGTGCCGGCTGGCAGGTAACGCAGCGCAAGATCGGCGCGCGGAAGATGGTCGCGGACGGCCCGCAGCGCCCTCGTGATGAACACTGCACCGGCGTCCGGGGGCTGCAGCCAGCCCTGGTATTCAGCGTGCCGTTCACCGGCGCCGGTGAGGCGCTGGCCCTTGTCGTCCAGCGCCAGCGGCAACAGGCCGAGCAGCGCGCCATCGGCGGCTTCCTGCAGGACGACAACGGGCACGAACAACGCCCCGTACAAGCGGTACCACGACAAGACGAAATCGGGATGCTGGCAGGCAGTGGCCCAGGGGCAGACGGCATGCAGCGCCCGCCACGCCGTGACGAACGTCTGCGCGCCGATGTGGGCCAGTGCGGCGTCGCCGGTCAGTAAGCGCAGCGTCATATCAGATTTGCGCCGTTGTTTCGAGGCCCTGCACGGCGTGAGCATGCCTGGTGGCTTCGATTTGCCGCAGTGTGTTCAGGTAGCGCGCGATCACGACATTTTCATCGAATTGCGCGACGACCTTGTCCCTGCCCGCCAGGCCCATGGCCAGGCGCTGTGCGTGCGTCAGACCAACCATCCGCACCATCTTAGCGGCCAGGTCGGCCGGATCTTTTACCTTGCAGAGCAAGCCGTTGGCCTGATGCGCCACGATGTCCTTGCAGCCGGCCACGTTCGTGGCGATGATCGGGCGCCCCATGGCGGCCGCCTCGAGCAGCGTGTGCGGCACACCTTCGCGGTACGACGGCAACACGACGCAATCGGCACGTGCTAGGTAGGGCCGGACATCGTCGGTCTCTTTCAGGTACTCGATCAGTCCACTGCTGTTCCAGTCCGCGATGCGCTCGAGCGGGATCGAGTTCGGATTGTGCGCATCGATCGGCCCCAGCAGCTGGAACCGCGCTCCCGGCAATTGCTGGCGCACGAGGCGCGCCGCGGCGGCGTATTCCTCAATACCTTTATCGCGCAGCATCCTGGCCACCAGCAAGAAACAAAATCCGTCCGTTGCGGGCAGCCGCGCCGGAGCCGGCTGGAATTGCTGCAAGTCGATCCCGGAGCCGGGCAGGACTTCCGCCACGTCGGGCCGCGCCAGGCCCGCGTCGACGAACAGCCTGCAATCGTCGGCATTCTGGAAGAACACCCGGTTCGATTGCCTGAGCGAGCAGCGGTACAGCCGCTTGACGAGGTAGGTTAATGGGGAGTTGCTGATGAAGGTCGCGCCGAGGCCCGCGATATTGTTGATGACCGGGATCCCGAGCCGGTGCGCGGCGATCGATCCGTAGATGTTCGGCTTGATCGTGTAGCCCAGGTAGGCCAGCGGGCGCACCGATTGCAAGACACGCCAATACTTGACCAGCAGCGACAGGTCACGACTGGGGCTGGTGCCGTTGTTGTCCATCGAAATCGTCTTGAAACGGCAGCCGAGCGATGCCAGCCGGTGCGCATACGCATCGGCCGGCGCCATCACCATGACGTCGTAGCCTTGCGCGATCAGGGCCTTGACCAGCCCGGAGCGAAAGTTATGGATATTCCAGGCGGTATTGACCGAAATAACGATTTTCTTGTTCATGATGTTCATCCTCAGGAAGGTCGGATGCATTGCACGAGGGTCATGTCGCCAGCGGGCATGACGCCGCGACGGCCGGCGGCGCCGGACAGTGCAGCGCGGCGTCACCCGCCTCACGGTGCGGCCCGGGCTGCTGTTCGAGCCACGACTGGAACATCAGGACATCCCACAAGTGGTAGTGCCAGTTGCGGCGGCCATCCAGGTGCTCGCGCCAGCGGGTGCGCAGCAGCGCAGGCGCGAAGAAACCTTCGCTGCGCAGCCGCGACTCGGCCAGCAGGGTTTCGGCCCAGTCGCGCAGCGGACCCCGCAGCCAGTCGCCGATGGGTACGCCAAAACCCATCTTGGGCCGCTCGATGAGTGCTTGCGGCACGTAGCGATACAACACTTGCCGCAGCGCCCATTTGCTCGCGCCGTCGCGCAGTTTCAGCGCCAGCGGCAAGCGCGCGGCGAACTCGATCACGCGGTGATCCAGAAACGGCACCCGGGTTTCCAGCGACACGCTCATGGCGGCCCGGTCGACCTTGACCAGGATGTCATCAGGCAGATAGGTCAGCGTGTCGAGCGCCATCATGCGCTCGACGCTACCGAGCCCGGCCAGCACCGGCGCGGCGCCGCGCAGCAAGGTGTGCGGCTCATGGCCGCCGATCACGAGCGCAGCCGGATCATCCCAGTGCGACACGAGGCCCAGGTACACTGCGTCGAGCGACGCGCTGGCCATGATGTGCGCGCCTTTGTGCAGCTTGTCGCCCGTGTTGGCAAAGCGCATGGCGCGTGGCAGACACGGCCCCAGCGTGCGCGCCAGCCGGTTCCAGGAAGCCACCGGCACCCGCGTGATGCCCCGTGCGGCGAGCCGGCGCACGGGCAACGGCGCCGCGCTGATCGACTTCCACAGATGGGCGGCAAAGCAATAACGGGTGTAGCCGCAAAACAGTTCGTCGCCAGCGTCGCCCGACAGCGACACCGTGACGTGCCGGCGCGCCAGCTGGGACACCAGGAATGTGGGAATCTGGGACGAGTCGGAAAACGGTTCGTCGTACATCGACGGCAGCCGTGGAATCACCGCCTGGGCCTGCGCCGCTGTCACGTACAGCTCGGTGTGATCGGTGCCGAGATGACGGGCCACGGCTTTCGCGTGGGGCGCCTCGTCGAAGCCCTGCTCGTGAAACCCGATCGAAAATGTCTGCACCGGCCGCGTCGAGCGGGCCTGCATCAGCGCGACGATCGCTGACGAGTCAACGCCGCCGGACAGGAATGCCCCCAGCGGGACATCGGCCATCATCTGGGCGCCGACGGCATCGCTGAGCAAGGTGTCGAGTGCATCGACGGCTTGCGCTGGCGTGCCTGCAAACGGTGTGGCGGCGCCCGCCATCCACTGCTGCGCTGCCGACCAATACGTGTGCAGCACCGGTTCGGGGCGCCTCGCCGAGACAGTCAGCAGGCAGCCCGGCGGCAGCTTGGCGATGCCGCGATAGATCGAATGGGGCGCCGGCACATAACTGTGCCGCAGCTGCAGGCACAGCGCCGCGCGATCGATATCGGCAGCACAGGCCGGATGCGCGCGCAGTGCCTTGAGTTCGGAGCCGAACAGGAACACCGCATCGTCTCCCCTGCCCTGCCAACCGTAATACAGGGGCTTTTCGCCAACGCGGTCGCGTCCCAGCGTCAGCACGCGCGCCTGCCGGTCCCAGACGGCAAAGGCGAACATGCCGATGGCGCGTTCGACCGTGGCGGCAATGCCCCAGGCGTCGAAACCGGCCAGCAGCGTTTCGGTGTCGGAGCGACCGCGCCACCCGCACACACCGGCGCTTGCCTCGAGCTCGCTGCGCAGGCCCAGGTGGTTATAGATTTCGCCGTTGAAGACGAGCACGAAGCGGTTCGAGCACGAGCGCATCGGTTGCTGACCGGCCGGGGACAGATCGATGATCGCCAGGCGCCGGTGGCCCAGGGCGATGCCGTGCTCGCCGTCGGACCAGTAACCGGCATCGTCGGGGCCACGATGGTAGATCGCATCGGTCATGCGCCTGAGCCAGCCAACCTGGTCAGTTGCCGGTGAAGACGCCGCAGTCAGAAAGCCAGTGAATCCGCACATCAGAGTTCTCCTCTCGCAATGACGCCTTCATAAATGTGCTCGAAACGCGCCCGTACGCACCCCATCGTGAACCTGGCGCCAATGCGTGCCCTGGCCTGCTGTCCAATCTGCCTGCGATGCGCGGGGGCCAGCGCCATCAGGCCCGCCACGCCCTGCGCAAGCGCGTCGGGATTGGCCCGCGGTACCAGCACGCCGGTGTCCGCCATCAGGACGGCGACGTCGCCGACGTCGGTTGCCACGCACGGCAACCCCATCGCCATCGCCTCGCCCACCACATTGGGAAAGGCCTCGGTGCGCGAGGACAGGCAGAAGATGTCCATGGCGGACAGGCAGATGGCGATATCGGCGCGTTCGCCCAGCAGGACAAAGCGCTTCGTGTAGCCCGTGGCATCGATCCAGCGCAACAGCTCGGCGTTGTCTGGATCCAGGTTTTTGCCGATCATCAGGAAGCGCAGCCGCGGATAGCGACCGGCGAGCTGGCCGGCGGCCTTGACGAAGTTGGGATAGTCCTTGTCGAGGTTAAAGCGCCCGAGCGTGCCGAGCACGATGTCGTCGGCCGCGAAGCCGCAATGCGCCCGCAGCGCCGCACGTTCATCATGGCCGGGCGTGAATGCGGACAGATCGAAGCCATTGCCCACGACCACCATGCGGCTGGCGTCGTAGCCAAGCAGGGAATGGGAGCGGCGCGCCGCCTCGGCCACGCATACGATGGTGTGCGGCACCCAGCGCGACAACGACGCGCACAGGTAGCGTACGAGCGCCGTGCTGCGCGCGCAGCCACCATCGACATCGGTCGTGCGAATGCCCCAGATGACATTGCGGTTGCCGGCGAGGCGGGCTGCCAGGCCACCGAGGAAATCAGCGTGATAGAGCCAGGTCTGGACGATATCGGGACGCATCGTGCGGATCAGGCGGACCATGCGCACGAGGCCGCCGATCGGCGCGCGCCGCACGTCGAGCACGATCAGCGTGATGCCTGACGCGACAAACCGCGAATACATGCCGCCGCCTGGGCTGAGGACAATCACCGTGTGGCGATACCGGCTGTCGCGAAACGCGAGGATGAGCCGGTACAGCGCCATCTCGGCGCCCCCCACCGCCAGGCCGGTAATGACATGCAGGACGTGGCGCGTCATGACGGATCCCGTGCGCCTGGCGCGCTGGGCGAAGCGAAGGCAGTGGCAGTGGCAGTGGCAGTGGCCAAGGACGGTGACGGGGCAAAATCGGCCATGCAATGGCTTTGCATGCCATGGGTGTCGGCCAGGCGCCGGTAGTGGCGCAGCAATATCTCAAGCTGCGCCAGATTCTCGTCCAGGTTCACGCCAAAATTGTGCGGATGCCACCACAGGTGAAACGTACTGCCCTCACGCGCTGCCAGCGCCATGCCCTGCTTCAGGCGACGCAGGCGCAGCGGCAACAACGCGCGGTGCCGGCGCGACCATGGGTAGAGAAACTGGCTGCCCGGTACATTCACCAGAGCACCATGCGATTGCGGGCATACGGTGCGCTTGCCGCTCAGCGGCAGGCAGGCATCGGCAAAGCGGGCTGCACGACCGGCAAGGCCGCCGACCACGGCGTCGCCATGGCGGTACAACGGGTGCGACGCATTGCCGCGATAAACCTGGATCGCCGCCTGTGACAGGATGGGGAGGAACGCCGCGACAATCTGATTGCGTGGCAGTACCGCACTGCGCAAGCTGGCGCCCATGCCGGCAGCCACCGACTGCGCGCAGGCCAGATCTGCCGCGAATTGCGCCGGTGATGCGCCCGCTTCATTGCAGTAGAAATGCCCAAAAGTGTGTGTTCCCAGTTCTTGCCCCTGCGCCGCCAGGATTTGCTCGACCAGTGGCCGTGCGAAGAACAGCCGCGGATAGCTGCGTACGAACTGGTCCATGCCATACGGCGACAGCGCGCGGCGTGTGTAGCCCGGCAAGAGCGTCGGCCGCGTGGCGCGCCAGTCATCGTAGTTGCGGCACATGATCATCCCGACCGTTGCCCACGTTACGCGCACACCGTAGCGCGCGAACAAGGCCAGCATGCGCGGCACGGCCTGCCACTCGCCCAGCACATTGCGCCCGTAGCCGGCAATCGTCTGCGTATCGGCAACGCCCCAGAACAGCTCGAAATCGAGCGAAATGACAAATTTTGCGGAAGCCATGGTTGAGTACGCAGAGCGCGTCGTCGTCGATGCTGTGTGTGTAGGTGTATGTGTAGGCGTGCGCGCACGCTTGCTGTGATCCTGGCCGGGGTGTCATGTCATGCCACGCTTCACAGTGTTTTTCAGCGCAGGCGCGCCATGCGCTGCCTGGGCCAGGGCGGCAGCAGGACGGCCGGGGCGTTGCCCGGCATGGCGCAAACCAGCGCAAACGTGACCAGCCAGTATGACGCCGCATCAAACATTTGATGGGTGAACATCGACATGAATGCGAACAGAAATGCCATCGCATACCGCAATCCCCGATCGCTGAAAAAACTGCTTTTACAGAGCATGATGAGCATCCATCCCCATAATAAAATCCCCATGACACCATATTCGGCGGCCAAAAGAAGGAGCTGGTTATGCGTGCTTCCCCGGTGCCGCCAAAAAAGCGTGGCACCAGCACCTGAACCAAATAAAGGGTTTTGTAGAAACAACTCCCAGCCGGCCTGAATCACACCTGCCCGCTCTTCGGAACTATCATCATCGAAGGTAAAGCTGGAGAAGAAGTTGAGCCTTGACAGGATATTGGTGGCTGCGTCTTCAAATTCCTCTCTCGAAGAGATATAACTTTCAAAGCTGCCGATAAAGACGAGAAAAATACCAATTGCAATCAGCAGCGATATGACTGCTGATTTCGGTAATGTTCGCTTGTAAATAAAGAGCCCCAGCAATGCTACCCACGCAATGATCGCGGCACGCGAAAAGGTGGTCAAAATGGCGATTCCTGCCAATAAAAACAGGGGCATCCGATAGCGGCGATCAAGTACGGCAAAGCCGAGTACGACGATGTGCAGGATGGCTTCCCCGGCAAGGTTCGGATTGATGAACATGGCTGCCGCCCGGCCAAGCACTGCACCGCTCAGATCCACCGGATATAACAATCCGGGATTGGCAAAATCGATGAGGACGGCGCATGGCACCACGGCCATCAGCACGAGCATAATCCGCAGATACATTCTCGTGGGCGAGATATAGGCGACGAATCCAAGGAACAGGGCGAACAGAATATATTGTGCGCGCGTTGCAATCATGGAGCGCCTGGCTTCGGCATGCATATCCATGAACGCTGCACCACCGACGTCCACACTGGCAGGAAAGCTTGCCAGGTGGATTATATTCAAAGAAAACAATAGGAATGCCCACAAGGCGAATGGCGACACCAGATAATCGCGAAGCGCTTGCACGCGTATGACCATCAGCGGCGCGATGAAGGCAAAAATGCCGAAATAAATAAACTTGGGCAATAACCGCGCATCGAGGATGTAGAGATAAATTGGTAGATTGGCGTACATGGCGCAAAGTGCGATCGCCATCAACAGCGTGTGGTATCTGACAAAAAAACGGCGGTCGGTGCGTGCCGGGAGTCGTGGCCCATGCAAACCGGCCAGCCTCGATTGGGTGTCGGCGGCGCGTTCATTGTTCATGGGCAGGGTCTTTCATTGCGGCTGACTGATTACCTGACTGCCTGCCTGGATGGCAGACGCCACGCCTGCCTGTCGGGCTGACTGCGTGCTTGCCGTCGTGGCTGCCTCCATGGCCGGCTTCATCGGCCAGCGCCTGACTGCCGCACAGCGATACGAACAATGTTTCCCACATCTTCCCGATCTTCTCGACCGAAAAGCGTTCCCTCGCCTGCGTTGCACGGCTCGCCAACTGCCCGCGCAATGCGCCGTCGCCCATCACACGGGCCAGTGCGTCGCTCAGGGCGGCAACATCATTTGGCGGGACCAGAAAACCGTCGATACCGTGCCGGATGATGTCGCGCGGCCCTGTATTGCAATCGACGCTGACCGCAGGCACGCCGTGGGCCATTGCCTCGGCCAGGGCATTGGGAAAGCCCTCGGAAAGCGACGTCAGTGCAAACAGATCGGCCTGGCCATACCAGTACGCGATATTGCCGGCCACGCCGGGCATGGCCACACGCTGCACCAGCCCCATGCGCCCGATCGTCGATGCCAGACGGGCGCGCTCGGGCCCTTCCCCAAGGATGACCAGATCCCAGTCCGGAAATGCACACGCCAGGCGTGCGAACGCGCCAATCAGGGCCTCGAAGTTTTTCACGGGGTCGAGCCGCCCCACGGCGAGCAAGCGCTTGCGCTGTGGCTGGCACAGCCTGGGAAGACTGCGTCGCGGCGGGGTGTCAGGCAATGGCCAGGCGATGGCATTGGGAATCACGACGACCCGTGACGCCAACGTTCGCGTGTCGATCCAGTGCGCGCACTCGCCCGTCAACGCCACCATGGCCGACAGCCTGCCGTACAGCACGCGGCGCAGAACGTGCCACAGGCGGCCGAGCGGTGCGTGCGGCGGATAGCAACGCTCCGAACCAATCGTCTGCAACGCTGGCAGCCACAGGCTGGCAAGGGCCAGCAGCACATTTGGCGTGCTCATCATCGCGAGCGCGACGTCTGGCCGCAGACTGCGCAACAGGCGCCGCAACGCCATCACGCGCCTCGCGTTCTGCCACAGGCCATGGAGCGCATGACGACTGGCCCCGGCCAGATCGAGCGAAATACGCGCTACCCTGCGATCGAGCGGATAAAAGTCGGCGCTGACCGGGGCCAGCGTGACGATGGTCACCTCGCGCGCCCTGCCCGCCCAGAAATTGGCCAGCGTGCACGCAGCGCGCTCGGCGCCCCCGGCCGACAAGCTATGCATAAGCAACAGGATGTTCATGGGATGCGGTCGATTGCTCAGAGACATGGCGCAGGGCGCCGTGGTGGCGACCGGCGCCGCAGCGCCAGCCAGAAGAACAGTGCGTTGAAGCCGTACACCGCCATCGTCGCCAGTGCGATGCCATTGACGCCCAGACGTGGTACCAACACGAGGTTGCCAAGTACCTTTCCGCCACAGCCGATGACGCCGGACCAGGCAATCAAGCCATAGCGGCGCTGACTGAGCGCGTAGCTCACCAGGACCATCGCCGCAAAATAGAAAGGCAACTGCGGCAAGCCGTAGCGCAATACCTCGGCCACCTGCGCCGTGTCGGTCGCATCGAACTGGCCTCGCTCGAACAGGAGCCGTATCACCCATGGGGCGGCGAGATAGCTCAGCAGCATGACCGCGACCCCGCCGGCGAACATCAGGCGCGCCCAGGACACGGCGACACGGTAGACCTTGCCGGCAGCATCGGCGCTGACCTGCGAGAACACGGGCAGCGTGGCACGCGAAACGGCGATAGCCGCCAGGCCAAGAATCAGCGACAACACCCGATTTGCGTAGCCCAGCGTGGCGAGCGTCCCGGTGCCGAGGCCGACCGCGTAAAACTGATCGATGATCACGGTAAAGCTCATCAAGGCCTGACCAGCGAGCATGATGCCGAAGCCTTGCCAGAACCATTGCCACTGGGCGGAGTCTCTGGTGAAGACAGGCGTTTCGAGTTCGCGGCGCGTCGACATCGGCGCCAGGAGCGTCAGCAGGTGGCAGGCGCAGCCGGCAATCGTGCCCCAGACAAGGGGACTGATACCCCCGTCGGCAAACAGCAGGACTGCCGCTGTAATGCACAGCGTTGGCACGCACTCGAGCAAGGTATTGACGTGGCGCTGCGCCGCAAGCAACCACGTCGACAGCAGCGCGACCAGCAGGCCCAGGGGCAGCATGAGGATCAGGCCGGGAAGCGCCGTCGCCGCGAGCTGCGCCGAGTGCACTGGCAGGCCACTCAGGTCGAACCTCAACAGGGCGCCGATGACCAGCCAACCGAGCAGCGCCAGCGCCATGCCCAGCGCCAGTGTGAAACCGGCCAGCTCGGCGCGAAAGCGCGGAATGGCCTGTGGACTGGACACGCGCATGCGCGCGACCAGCGGCACCAGCACTGCAGCGAGCACGCTGGCCCAGATGCCGAGCGGCCAGGACAGCAGGTTATACACGAACTGGTAAGCATCCACCTCGGCCGCAAGGCCGTAGCGGTAGGCGACGGCCATTTCCTTTGCCGCGCTCATCAGCTTGCCGAGAAAGGTGAACAGCGCCACGGTCAGCAGCCCGCGGAAAATCGCGAGATGCTGCGGATCGACGATGCGGCACCGTGCGCCGAGCGTATCGAGCAGACTCATTTGCCCCCCACATCACGGCCGGGTGGCATCGTCAGCGCCTGCGCCTGCGCCTGCGGCATATGCTTAGCCAGCATGGGCATGGTTCACATCCGCGCCTGCAGTGACGTTGGCGCTGTTGCCAGCGCTGGCACTGACAACGGCGCCCGCACCCGGCCCGGGATTGCCGAGATGCTGGCAATACCACGGCACGGCCGCCGCCAGGCCGGCGTCGATGCGGTAAGCCGGTGCATACCCGAGTTCACGCATCGCCTTGCTCACGTCCGCCTGCGAATGGCGCACATCACCGGCGCGAAACGCGGTGTGAAGCGGCGCCATGATGGCCATGACGCCATGCGCCGTGAGAATGGTGTTGAGGGAGGCGAACAACTGGTTCAGCGTCGTTGCCTCGTTCACGGCCACGTTGTAGACCGCACTGCCGGCCTCGACCGGTACCATTGCCGCCAGCAGATTGGCTTGCACGGCATTCTCGACATAGCAGAAGTCGCGGCTCGTGCTGCCGTCGCCATGGATCTGCACCTGGCGACCTGCCAGCATCGCCGCGATCCATGTCGGGATCACGGCTGCATAGGCGCCGTTTGGATCTTGCCGCTTGCCGAACACGTTAAAGTAGCGCAGCCCCACGGTGCGCAGTCCGTAACAACGGAAAAACACGTCTGCATACAGCTCATTGACATACTTCGTCAGCGCATAGGGCGACAACGGCTTGCCGATGCGCTCTTCCACCTTGGGCAGATCAGGGTGGTCGCCATAGGTCGAGCTGGAGGCCGCATACACGAACGAGCTCACCTGCGCATCGCGTGCCGCCACCAGCATGTGAAGAAAGCCGTTGATATTGGTGTCACTGGTCGCGAGCGGGTCCGCGATCGAGCGCGGCACCGAACCCAGCGCGGCCTGATGCAGGACCTTGTCGACGCCGGCGACAGCCTGCCGACACATGCGCGGATCGCGGATATCCCCATGCAGGAATGTGAAGCGTTGCCATTGGCTGTCGGTCACGAGACTGCGCACTTCATCCAGGTTGTGCTGAAAGCCGGTCGATAGATTGTCGAGGCCGACGACGGTCTGGTCGAGCTTTAACAGCACTTCGAGGAGATTGGAACCGATGAAGCCCGCGCAGCCGGTGATCAGCCACCGCTGGGGATGCGCGCGCAGCGCAGTCTGGATGTCGTCAAAGGTGGACATGAAGCTGTTCCTGTCAGGGGTGGCAAATGAATTGGGGTCCTGGGTACATGCAGGGCCGCATCGCTCACATCGCTTCGCTTCTGCGCTGTGGCCGCAGACCAAGAATGACGGCTGGGTGGCGGCAGCGCCCCCAATGGCCCCGCACCAGACGCATGTAGACCGCAACGTAGACCACCATCTGGGCCAGGACCAGCGCCACTGCAGCGGGTACGGTATCGCCGAGCAGCACGGCGGCGATCGTCGCGGTGCTGAGCCAGGCGATAACGAAGCAGGCCACGCCCGCATTGCGGCGCCATGCGAAGCGGGCGATGCCGATCTTGTTGCAGGCAACGCGGCGGTAAAACAGCGAGTGCAGATGCAGGCGGTCTGGCGCGCCAACCAGCGCGCTGCGCAGGATCTTTCGGCGATACATGCTGAACAGGACCTCGATTACCGGGTACGCGTAGATGGCGAGAATCTGCCACGCATTGATGCCGGGATTGCGGACAATCGTCAGGACTGCCACCTCTGCCGCCCAGAAGCCGATGAAATACGCACCACCGTCGCCCATGAACAGGCGGCCGGTCGGGTAATTGAGCAGCAAGAATCCGATGGTGGCGCCTATCCCTGCCAGGGCCAGCAGGGTGACGATGGGATCCCCGGCCTGCCATGCCAGAAAACCTGCGCCGGCAAGAATGACGACGATCGTGCCACCGGCGACGCCGTTGAAACCGTCGACGATATTGATGGCATTGGAGACACCGGCCACTGCAAATGCGGTCACGGCAAACGACACGGGAAGCCAGTGCAGGATGCCGTCGAGCGCCCAGATATCAAGGCGCGGCAGATGCGCTTCTACCAGCCAGGCGGCGAGTACGGCGCTGGTCAGGATGGCGCACAGGCGGAGACGGACCGATACTTGTTTGGTCAGGTCTTCGATGATGCCGGCCAAAAACGCCGGCAGCGCTGCCAGCAACAGCAGCAGGATAAGCGCGTTGGTTTGGGTTTGCAGCACGAGCGGGTAGCCCATCAGACCGCCATATGCGGGGACGGCCAGCACGCCCGCCACCATGGCCACGCCACCAGTGCGTGACACCATGTTCTTGTGAACTTTCTGGACACCATTGACATCGATATCAAATGAAAACCTGCCATGCCAACGCTCGGTGAGGATATTGAGCATGCAAATGACCAGGCTGACCAATAGAGCCAATGAAAACGTTTCGAGAAGCGGAAGCATGACTTCAGGCGGGAGCACGGATTCAACACCATTCACATTCTTATTCATCGCCATCACGCCCTCCGTTTTGATCTGGCAAACGTCCGACAGGCACTTGCACGGCGCGGAATCACGATGCTGTCGATCGACCCGATATTCGCTCACGCCGCCTTCACACCGGTGTTTACTCTAGCAAAATAGGAAATTAGAAAACGTTGAAAATATCGATACATCTGCCGGCTCAGCGCCATCATCAGATGCATTTTTTGATTGGTTTCTTTAGCGAACAATCCATTAGAAAATATCGAAAGAAATCCGCTCGCAATGGCGGGCTGGATATATAGGCAGAAATAGAAATTCGCACGCCAATTACCGTGGGTGCGATGACAGCGCGAATCAGGCAGTGGGGATTCCAGGGCAGCTCATGCCTGCGTGCTGGTCGCTGGCGCCCCACCCCTGGCACTGCGGACGGCACCTTCGCCCTCCCCTGCAGCCGGCGGCGCAGAAAGCGGTGAAGCAGGCGGTGCAGCAGGCGGCGCAACATCATCAAGGTCCAGATTGCCTTCGGCCGGCGGCGCCTGCGTACCGATCGCGAGCCGCCGTACACCCCAGGCTGCGCCGCCCCGTTGCTTGCGCCGCACCAGCGCATTTTTCAATACCGAGGCACCGACACCACCTGCCAGACCCAGCAGACAAGCCAGCACGAGCATGACCGGCAAGCCGAGCGTGACCGACTGCAACGGCACCTGGGCCCGGTCCACCACCCGCACATTGACGTGATTGGACAGCATCAAGGCATCGAGCTTGTGGCGCGTATTGAGCAGCTCGAAGCTCATCTGGCTGTGCGCCAGCTTGTCGCGATTGACCGCCAGTATTTCTTGCTGGGCTGCGCCAAAGCCCTTGCGCCTGCCCTCGATATCGGCCAGGTCATGACGGATGGACGCGATGTGCCGCGTCACGACCAGCATCTCGGGATGCCGGTCGCCGACACGGCCCGACAAGGCGATTTTCTGCTGCTCCTTTGCCGTGAGTTCGGCCTGCAGCACCAGCGATTGCTGGGCCAGGATCCGTGCGTCCTCGCTCAGGTCGGATGCGCCGTGCTGTTGCAGGAGTTCATTGAGCCTGGCATCGAGCTCACGGATACGGCGTTGCGCCTGCGCGACCTGCTGGTCGTAAAACACCAGCTGGTTCTTCACCTCGTCGTTTTTCTGGGTGGTCTGCTGCTGGATATACTGGTCGCCGATTTCATTGAGGATCCGGCTGACCAGCTCGGGCCTGCCGCCCTGCAGCGACACGCCGATCACATTCGACAGCCGTCCTTTTTCGGCGATCGCCAATGACCGTTGCAGCCTGTCGACTGCCTGTCCCTGGCGACTTCGATAGAGCGTAAACGCCGCGCCCGGTCTGGCGTGGATATGGGCGACCAGGATGTCCAGCGGGCCCGCGGGCACGCTGGCGTGCAACCGCTGGCCAACCTTGCCATGCACCCGTATGCCGGCCTCCTGCTGGCTCAGCGTATAGGTATCCGGGCCGCTGACGACCAGACTGAACGGCTGGTCCAGCAGCGCATCGGGCACGTTGAAGGTATCCACCCGCACCTGTTCGTTGCCCCACACGTAGCCGCCGACGCCGAACAGGCCAGGCTCGGACAAGCCTGGATTGCTGCGCGCGATGAAGGCGCCCACGACAGGAAACAGCGTCGGCTCGACGGCGATATCGAGGTGCAGGGCATTCACCACCCGCGCCAGAATCGAACGCGAACGCAGGATCTCGATTTCGGTGATGGCCGGGGTTTCCGTCTGCACGTCGGCCGACGGCGGCGCGTTGCGAGTGATCTGGATCAGGATGTTGGATTCATAGACGGGCTTCACATTGAGTGCAACGGCGATGGCGAAGCTGGCGATCGCACACGCGACGCCAGCGATCAGCCAGCCGTTGCGCAGCACATGCCGGAACCCGAGCACGGCTGCGGACGCATCCCCCTCTCTGCTGCGCCGTGACAGCGGCATGGACATCGGCTGCAGAGCGCGTTTCATGCCTGACCCGTACCGGCCTGGCGGCAGCGTGCGCTGCAGGCCTGCAGCGCATCGGCAAATTGCCTGGCCACCGACCCCGCCGCCACCCATTGTGCGCACATCAGGTACAGCCGTGTGCCGTGATGGCGCGCACCCGCCAGCGGCAAGGCGCGCAAGTGCCGGGCGTCCAGCGCCTGTTGCACCTGGAACCTGGGCAGCCACGCATAGCCCACGCCCTGCCGCAGGATACCGATGGCCCGCTCGGGATTGCACACACGCCAGGAACCAGGATGATGCGGCGCCGATTCGCTCATGCTGGCGCTGCCACCGTGCTGTGCCGGAGCGATGACGACCTGGGAATGGGTGCTCAGCTCATCGTGCGTGATGTCGCGCTTGCCTGAGAACAGCGGATGGGCGGGATGGGCCACGGCGATGTGTTCGACCTCGAGCAGGAAACTGGCAGCAAAGCCCAGCACCGGCTGCGCGCCGATGACGATGTCGGCCTCGCCCGCATGCAGCGCGCGTCGGGCGCCGTCGGGCGTGATGTCGCTGACGCTCAGGCGAAGGTCGTGCAGCGACGGCGAGCACTGCCGCACGGCATGGATCAGCAAATCGGAGGGAAAACCAGGATCCATCGCCACGCGTACGTCCGGGCCCCAGCCCTGGTGCAGCGTATCGGCCAGCACCTCGAGCGCGTTGGCTTGCCTGACCAATTCACGCGACCTTTCCAGCAAACATTGGCCAGCGGCGGTGATCTGCGCTTTGCGCCCTTTCAGTTCCAGCAGCGCGACGCCAAGTTGCTCCTGGAGCTTGGCAACGGCGTGGCTGACGGTCGATTGGGTCACGTGCAATTGATCGGCGGCCCCATCGAAACCACCATAATCAATTACCGCATGAAACATATTCCATTGCTTGAGACTGATCCGAGGCGTTCTGGCTTTATAATACCGAGCAGCGCCAGACGACGATTTGGCGTCAGTATCAATCCCATGCACGATAGCCGGCAGAATATCCAACGATTCATAGAGTTTCATGGTATATCCCACTTACATTATCCGTGCAGATATTTAATTGAGAAAATCTTTGAAACTTGGCGCGCACGCACGCCATACCATTGCATGATATGCAGGTCCTCGCGAGCAGATTCTGCGTCCCGTCAATGCAATAGAGTGGTCAAGAAATGATCGATGGATACAGGGCCGATGGAATTGAATAGCAGGCGTTGCACCTACCGAATATTCAAAAAGAAATTCCCTATTAAATATAGTATTTAAACTATTTTAATAGGGAATCAGTATTACCAGCGGCTACCGAGGGCAGCCGCCTGCCATCAACAAACCGCCATCAAGCGCCGGCCAGCACCGACAAATCCACCACGGTCAATCCGCCCAGATCCTGCTCGGTATTGCCGGCGAACGCCGCGCGGCTCGCCGTGCCGTTCTTCAGGTATTTCTGCACGACCGCTTTCACCTGCGCCTGTGTACAGCCGAGCACGCCCTGGCGGAAACGCTCGCGCGTGGCGGTGTCGGTGCCGCGGCGGTACATGCGCCACCCCAGGCGCACCGCATCCCACGGTGCTTCCGGCTTGTCGAGCTTCTTGATGACGCCGATGATGGCTTCTTCGAGCTGCTCGTCGCTGTAGTCGGACGCCAGGATGGTGTCGACTGCCGCATCGAAATCGCGGTAGGTGGCGGCCAGGCGCGGGTCGCGGAACGAGGCCATCGAGAACACGCCCGAATCGCCCGCATACGAGGCACTGCCGCCATACGCGCCGCCCGCTTCGCGCAGCGCCGTGTGCAGCACCTGGTTGGTACACAGCTCGGCAGCCACGCTCAGGGCGCCGGCGTCATCGTCGTGCGACATCGGCACTGCCCAGGCGATATTGCAGTGATTGACCTGGCCTGCTGCGTGCAGCGCGACATTCGCCGGGGCTTGTGGCGCGCCTTCCACTGGCTGGCCCGGTGCCGAAGCGGCGCCAGAGACGCCAGCGGCCGTAGCGGACGTCGGCCACGCCGCCGCCAGCAGGCGCGCCAGTTCGTGGCCATCGTCGCCACTGCCGGCGCACAGCATGCTCGGGCGCTGCGCCACGATGGCAGCGTGGATGCGCGCCAGTTCGGCCGCGACCTGCGCCACGCCTTCCGGCGTTGCAGCCAGGGTTTTGAGGCGGGCATTGAATGCCAGCGCCGTCGGTCCGGCAATGGCATCCTGGAAGCGCCGCACCTGCGCCAGCGGCGCGCTCACGGCCATGGACGCGTAGTGGCTACCAGCCTGCGCCAGGTCGTCCAGCGTGTTTTCCACCTTGCGCTCGAGCAGATAACGCAGGCGCACGGCCTCGTCGAAGCGTGGCCGGGCCATATAGGCGTCGAGCACCGCGACGATATTGGCATGCTCTTCACGCAGGGCGTTGGCCGATACCGTCAGGTCGATGCGCAGCGCGCCGTCCGGCAGCTGGAACGGCTGCAGGTCGAAGCCGAACGACGGCACCATGCGCTGGCGCCAGGCGCCGGCCTCGGCGTAGTCCTGGCCCTCCAGGCCCAGGTCGTCGCGCAGCTGCGTGTACAGCGCCAGCCATGGCCAGTCGGCGGCCGGGATGGCCGACACGTCATACACGATGCTGGCCGACGAAATGCCATTCGAACCGATGCTGAACGCGTGGATATCGTCGGCGGTCGGTGCAAACGCGGGCAAGGCGCGCGGCTGCGTGCTCACGTCACCGGGCCGAATACGCGGCAGCACCTGCGAATCGAAGGCTGTTTTCTGATGCGCTTCGAGGGCCACGGTATCAGCCGCGATGCGCGCACGGTCGGCATCGGTCAACTGGGCCGAGGCCTGCGCCAGGCGCGCGCTTTCCACCGCATCGCGGTCGGAAAAATAGGCGGCGTCCGGCACGATGGTCGAGACCAGGCGGCCAGGCGAGGTCAACAGGTTACGCACGAGCGACTTGAAGTAAGCCGGATCGGCGATATCGCTTTCCATCGCCTGCAGGATCGCATCGCTGTCGAACGCGGTAACGACGTCACCGTCGCGCATCGCAACGGGCAGCGCGATCAACAGGCGCTCGAGCACATTCGGCATGCTGCCGCTGCGGGTATTGCGCTGCTGGTACTTGAGGTCGCGCAGCGCAGCCTGCAGCGTGGCGTGCTCCACGCCCTGCTCGGCCACCTGCTCCAGCGTGGCCCAGATCAGCGCTTCGGCCAACGGCGCCTGGGCCTCAGTGAGACCTTCCATGCCGACGTGGAACAACATCTGGCGCGCACTGTCGTCATGACCATTGAAACCGGACGGCCGGCCGTAACCCGCCGTCTCCATCGCCTTCATCAGCGGTGCGGCAGCGTCGCCCAGCAGGCCGGCCGACAGCAGGCTCGCCTCAAACGCCACTTTCGGGATCGCCGACTCACCCATCAGCCACGTCATTTGCAGCCCGAATTCGTTGTCGCGGCCCTGCTGCGACGGAATACGCACAGTATTGCGCTGCGGCGCCGCAAAGGCGCTGGCCAGTTGTGGCACGCGCCGCGCGGATGCGTCGATCTGGCGCGCCAGCACGCGCTCGGCGATGCGGGCCTGGACCGCAGCGGCGGGCAATGGCCCGGCCGTCATGAAGACCGCCTGCGACGGGTGGTAATGGCTGGCGTGGAAGTCCTTGAGCATCTGGTGCGTGAGCTCGGGAATGGCCAGCGGATCGCCGCCCGAATCGACTTCGTAGGTGGTGCCGCTCAGGATGGTGGAAGTCAGGCCCTTGTACAGCGCGTGACCCGGGTCGGCGAACGCGCCCTTCATTTCATTGAAGACCACGCCCTGGTAACCGAGCACGCCATCGGTGAGCGTGTAGCGCCAGCCCTCTTGCAAAAAGTTCAGGTAGTCGAGCTTCGGGAAAAAGGCCGCGTCGAGGTACACGTCGAGCAGGTTGTAGAAATCGTTTTCGTCGGTGCTGACGAACGGATAGACGGTGCGGTCGGCATAGGTGAACGCATTCATGAAGGTCGCGGTGGAGCGGCGCAGCATGGCGAAAAACGGATCGCGTACCGGGTAGCGCTGCGAGCCGCACAGCGCCAGGTGTTCGAGGATGTGCGCGCGACCATCGCTGGCGTCGGGCACGGTGGGAAAGCCCACCAGGAACGCCATGTCGGCGCCGCTGGTGGTCAGGTGGATGTGGCGCGCGCCGGACGCCGGCGCGACATACTCTTCCATCGTGGCCTGGAGTGCAGGAATGGCGTGACTGCGGAGGTGCT
>Ga0308160_10000955_pt1 | contig 45213 bp, 34 predicted proteins | sample PhyFR1_FD_201036 | JGI IMG/M metagenome (GOLD analysis project Ga0308160, IMG submission 201036) | Phyllosphere microbial communities from UC Gill Tract Community Farm, Albany, California, United States - DLSLF.R1 | ecosystem: Host-associated > Plants > Phyllosphere > Unclassified | place: USA...
TCTCGCCGAAGACGTCGACCATCCGGTCGGCGAGCACCCGGGCGCCGCCCGACGACTCGACGAGGCGGCCGAGCATCGCGCCGAGGCCGACCAGCAGGGCGACGGAGCCGAGCGTGGTGCCGAAGCTGGTGACGAGCAGCTCGGCGATGGCGCCGGTCGGGACGCCGGCGACGAGCGCCGTCAGCGCCGCGACGATGACGAGGGTCAGGAAGGCGTGCAGCTTGAACTTGATGACCAGCAGCAGGATGAGCGCGATGGCCCCCGCCGCGATGGCGAGGAGCGGCCCCGCCTCCAGAGTCTGTGTCCAGTCGTCCATGTCGATCTTCTCCGTTGAATTCGTCGGGCGAGGTGCGCCGTCCCACGCCGGAGCCCGGTGCGGGCCCTGCGTCCGGGTCAGGGTGCCATGAAAAGTAGGACTTTTGCAAGCGGACTGACCCGGACACGCGGGCGGGTGCGGCGAACCTGTGCCTCGACGACCGTCAGAGCGGTCGCGACTCGCGCAGGATCTCGGCGAGCTCGGTCATGTGCTCGGCCTGTGAGCGGTAGTCGAGGGCGGCGCCCGACCAGCCGTCGTGCACCTGCCCCGCGGCGAGGGCGGGGTGCGACGCGAAGGTGGGCTGCGCCTCCAGGTCCGCGGTCTGGAAGCCCTCGTTGTTGACCAGCAGCACGTCGCCGGTCATCATCTGGCTCGCGTTCTCCCAGCTGAAGATGTCCCAGTAGTAGTACCCGTCCGGGTGGAGGTCCGTGTACCGGACGCCGAGGCTGCGGTACAGCTCGGTCTCGGGCTCGTCGGCGGGCTTCGTCACGTAGACGCCGTCGGCGTCGGCGTACATCGCGGTCACCTCGACGTCGCTCTCGTCGGCCGCCGCCGTGAGGTCGGCCGCGGCGGCGTCGAACTCGGTCTTCGCGTCGGCGATCGTCGCGTCGTCCACGCCGAGCGCCGAGGCGAGCCGGTTGACGCTGTCGATGACGTCGAGGCCCGAGCCGCCGACCTCGATCGCGACGACCGGGGCGATCTTCTCGAGCTGGGCCTGCTGCTCGGCGTCGGCGAAGCCGTAGTACGGCGCCTCGAGGTCGAGGGTGCCCTCGCGGTCGGTGGGGTAGATGCCCGTCACGATCAGGTCGGGGGCGGCCTCGGCGAGGGCCTCGAGGTCGATCTCGCCGTAGGAGTTCCCGACGATCGCGGTGTCGTCGAGGTCGGCGCCCTCGAGGCGCGCGTCGCTCGCGACGTCGTAGCGGCCGAACAGGGCCACCGGCTCGACGCCGTAGCTCATCAGGCCGATCGCGTAGTCGGTGAAGCTCGCGACGCGCTCGGGGCGGTGGTCGAGCTCGACCGTGGTGCCGGTGTCGTCGGTGAAGCTCCAGGCGCCGGAGTCGGCGCCGATGTCGGCGGGGGAGTCGCCCCCCGCGTCGGTCGAGCAGCCGGAGAGCACGAGGGCGAGGGCCGCGACGGGTGCGAGGAGGCGGAAGGGGCGGAGGGGGCGGCGCACGGCCGTCGAGATGGTCACGAAGAGTAAGGCTAGCCTACCCTTACCTCGTGGCGCCACCGGCGTCCGCGAGGCCGGACTCGCCGGCGGGATCCACGGCGGGGTGCAGGTCGGGGTCGCGCGGCACCACGAGCGGAGCACCGCTCGTCGGGTCGGTCAGCACCACGGCGTCGAGGTCGAACGCCTCCCGCAGCAGCTCCGGCGTCAGGACCTCCCACGGCGTCCCGTCGGCCAGCACTCGCCCGGCGCCCACGACCACGAGCCGGTCGGAGTACCGGGCGGCGAGGGTGAGGTCGTGCAGCACCATCACCACCGTGGTGCCGCGCCGCCGGTTGATCGACCGCACCAGCCGCAGGATCTCGAGCTGGTGGGCCAGGTCGAGGAAGGTGGTCGGCTCGTCGAGCAGGAGCACGTCGGCCTGCTGCGCGAGGACGAGCGCGAGCCACGCGCGCTGCAGCTGCCCGCCGGAGAGCGACCCGACGTCGCGCCCCGCGAGGTCGCGGAGCCCCGTCGCGTCGAGGGCGTCGTCGATCGCCGCCGCGTCGGCGGGCGTCCAGGGGCGCAGCAGGCTCTGGTGCGGGTGTCGACCGCGCGACACGAGGTCGCGGACGGTCGTCGCCGACGGGGTGAGGGGCTTCTGCGGCAGGACGGCCAGCCGGCGCGCCACGGCCTTGCCGGGCAGCGAGCGGAGGGGCTGGCCGTCGAGCTCGACCGCGCCCGCGACCGGCGCCAGCAGCCTGCCGAGCGCGCTCAGCACCGTCGACTTCCCGCTGCCGTTCGCGCCGATCAGGGTCGTGACGGTGCCGCGCTCGATCGACAGGTCGAGCCCGTCGACGACGATCCGCCGGTCGTAGCCGAGCGTCACCCCCCGGGCGCGGAGCGCGGGGGCGGGGGAGTCGCGGGCAGGGGAGGCGGCGGAGTCGCGGGTGGGGTCGGTCATGCGGGTCGGTCCTCTCGACGGTGGCGGACGAGCAGCCAGATCAGGTACGGGGCGCCGACGACGGCGGTGACGATGCCCACGGGCACCTCGCCGGGCAGCAGGGTCCGAGTGGCGAGGTCGGCGGCCACGACGACGAGCGCCCCGAAGCCGGCCGAGGCGGCGAGGGGCGGGCGGCCCGTGCCGGCGACGCGCCGGGCGAGCTGCGGAGCGACGAACGCGACGAACTCGAGCGGCCCCCCGGCCGACACCGCGGCGGCGGTCAGCAGCACGGCGCAGGCGAGCACGACGAGCCGGTGGCGCTGCACGGCGACGCCGAGACCCCGCGACAGGTCGTCGCCCAGCTGGCTGACGTCGAGCGCCCTCGTCTGCGTCGCCGCCAGCGGGGCGACGACGGCGAACGCCACCAGGGCGGGCCAGACGCTCGCCCACGAGATGCCCGAGACGCTGCCCACGAGCCACTGGCTGGCCGCCGCGGCGTCGGTGATCCGGGCGCGGGCGACGAGCCAGCTCGTGAGCCCGCCGAGCGCGGCGGTCGCGCCGATGCCGACGAGCACGAGCCGGTAGCCGTCGACGCCGCCCCGCCACGACAGCGCGTACACCGCCACGGCCGCCACGAGGGCCCCGGCGACCGCGGCCGCCGGGACGCCGACGCTGAGCAGCCCGCCCGTCACGGAGTACCCGCCCCCGGCCAGCACGATCGCCGCGACGGCGCCGAGGCCGGCACCCGAGGTGACGCCGAGGATGTCGGGGGTCGCCAGCGGGTTGCGCGCGAAGGTCTGCGTGAGGGCGCCGGCCAGGCCGAGGCAAGCCCCGACCACGAGCGCCCCAGCGACCCGGGGCAGGCGCAGGTCGAGCACGATGAGCTCCTGGGCGGGCGTGCCGCCCCCGGCGAGGGTGCGGACGACGTCGGCGACCCCCAGCGACGACGACCCCGCCGCGAGCCCGACCAGGGCGAGGGCGACGACGACGAGCAGCGACCCCGCCGTGGCGGCGGCCACCCGGGGCCCGCCGACGGCGCGAGGCCGTGCCGGTGCCCGAGTCCCGGCTCCGGCCTCGGCCGCGACCCGGTCGGCGGGCGCCGGAGGCGTGGACGCGGGGCCGCCTTTCACGGTGCGCGCGCGGGCGTCGAGCCGGCTCACAGCGCGGCCGCCGTCCCGCGGCGGACGATCGCGACGAAGGCCGCCCCGCCGAGAACCGTGAGCACCACCCCGACCGACAGCTCCGACGTGCCGCCGACCAGTCGGCCGCCGACGTCGCAGGCGAGCAGGACGACCGCGCCGACGAGCGCCGAGGCCGGCAGCAGCCGGGCGTGCCCGCCCCCGACCAGCGCGCGGGCCAGGTGCGGGGCCGTGAGCCCGACGAAGCCGATCGGCCCGCTGACGGCGACCGCGGCGGCCGTCAGCAGGGTGATGGCCCCGAGCCCGACGAGCCGCGCCCCGAGGAGGCTCTCGCCCAGGCCCCGGGCGAGCTCGGCGCCGAGGGCGAGCGTGTCGAGCGACCGGGCGTTGACCGCCGCCAGGGCCGCGCCGGCGAGGGCGACGGCGACGGCGGGCCCCGCCCCGTCGAGGGAGCGGCCGGAGAGCGACCCGACGACCCAGATGCGGTACGCGGCGAGCGTCGTCTCGTCGGAGAGGACGAGGAACGACGTCAGCGCCACGAGGAGGGCCGAGACCGCCGACCCCGCGACCGCGAGCGGCACGGGGCTCGCGAGCCCCCGCCCGAGGGCGGCGACCGAGAAGACGACGACGCTCGCGACGACGGCGCCGACGAGCGCGAGCCAGAGCGTCGCGACGACCGAGCTCGTGCCGAGCACGTACACGCCGACGACGACGGCGAGGCTCGCCCCGGCCGAGACGCCGAAGAGCCCCGGGTCGGCCAGGGGGTTGCGCGTCTGGCCCTGCATCACGGCGCCCGCGAGGCCGAGGGATGCGCCCACCAGCAGCCCGAGGACGGTCCGCGGCACGCGGGAGCCCCAGACCACGGCCCCGACGTCGCGGGCCGGGTCGAGGAGGGCGCCGACGACGGTGGCCGGCGAGAGGACGGCGCCGACGACGGTGGCCGGCGAGAGGACGGCGCTGCCGAGGGCGAGGCTCGCCGCCACGACGACGACCAGGGCGGCGAGGAGGAGCACGCCCCGGGGGGCGGCCCGCCGGGCACCGCCGAGGCCGGAGGAGGTGAGGAGAGGAGCGGACGAGGTCACCAGGTGAGGTTAGCCTACCCTCACCACCAGGTCAGGCCGACTGCGCCGTCGCCGCGGGCGTCGTCCGTGCCCAGCCCCCGCCGCGGCGCTCGATCGCCCCGGCCTCCTCGAAGGCGGCGAGCCACCCCTCCATGGGCCAGCTGCCCCAGCGCTCGGCGAACAGCCGCCCGTTGCGGAGGATGTCGTCGAGGTGCTGCCAGGGGGGCGACGACGTCGGGTGCCACTGGTGGTAGGCGTGCGCGCCGCCCACCCAGACGAGCGGCACCTCCGCCGCGTGCGCCGCGAACGCGAAGTCGGTGTCCTCGCCGCCGTAGCCCTCGTACTCCGGCGAGAAGCCGCCGACGCGGGCCCAGGTGTCGACGTCGAGCGCGAACGAGAGCGACCAGAACAGCCGGTGGTCGCCGTCGCGGGCGACGACGGTGCGGCCGGCGGGAGGCGCGGGCCGGGCCGCGTGCGGACGCGTCAGACCCGCGGGGTCACGGTCGAGCTCGGCGAGGCTCGCCCCCTCGGGCAGGTACGTGACGGGGCCGCAGAGCAGCGCGCCGGGGTGCCGGGCCGCCGCGGCCTCGTACCCGGCGACGAGGTCGGGCCCGGGCACGCAGTCCGCGTCGAGGAACACGACGAGGCTCGCCCCGAGCGCCCGGGCCGCCGCCGCGCCGCGGTTCCGGCCCTCGGCCAGCCGCAGGCCGTCCGGCCCCGGCGGGACGTGCAAGACGACGGCGTCCTCCAGCCCCGCGCCCTCCGGGGCCGGGGAGTCGTCGAGCCACACGACGACGTGGGGCACCGGAGGCGCCAGCCGGCCCAGGCGGACCCGCTGGGCCCGCAGGTGGCCGAGCCGCGCCTCCGAGCACAGCGTCACGGCGACCGTCAGCGCTGCCACGAGGCCACCTCCGCGACGACGGCCGCGGCCCGGACGGGCGCGCCCTCGACCTGCCAGGTCGACCAGACGGGCGTCGTCGCCAGCGCCCGGTCGAGGAGGGCGGGCCACGCCTCGTCGGCCGGCCACCCGTCGACGACGACGGCGAGGCCGCGGTCGGCCAGCAGGCGCGCCGTCGCGCCCTGCTCGTCGAACGGGCGGCCCTGCGGCACGACGACGGCGCGGGCCCCGGCGGCGGCGAGGTCGGCCACGCTGTTCTGCCCGGCCGCCGTCACGACGACGTCGGCCGTCGACAGGAGCTCCCAGGGGTCGTCCACCCACGCGCCCGCCTCGCCGCCCAGCAGGGTCCACGAGGCGCCGGGGGTGACCGCCGCGGCGCGCGCGACGTCGTCGGCGAGGCGACCCGCGCCTCCGTCGCCCCCTCCCGGCAGCACCAGCACGCGCGGGCCCGCCGGGGCCGCGGGGCGCACCGCGCGGGGTCGACCGGCGAAGCGCGAGATGCCCCCCACCGTCCGGACGCGGTCGGCGGCGACGTCGAGGGCGGGGGAGGCGTGGAGGCCCGGCGCCCAGGGCGCGAGGACCCGCTCGGCGGCGCGGAAGGCGAGGAGGTGGGGCTCGTCGGAGCGGTCGCCCGGCTGGGTGACGACGACGGGCGGCACGCCGAGGAGGCGCACGAGCAGCGCCACCTCGACCGAGACGTCGACGACGAACGCCGCGGGCCGGTGCTCGCCGACCCAGCCGGCGATCGCGGCCAGCCGTGCGGAGTGGCCCGGGTGGTGCAGCGGCGCCCAGTGGAGCAGGCCCCGGACCGTCGGGGAGGCGTCGCGGGGGTCGAGGTCTGCGCCGTCGCCCGAGCGGGACGCGACGGGCCCGTCGTCGCGGGGCAGGAGCACCCACTCGGTGTCGGCGGGGAGGCCGGCGGGGGCGGGCAGGCTGCTGAACACGACGACCCGCGCGGCCAGGTGCGGGCGGACGGCCGTGAAGCGCGTGACGTGGCCGGCGCCGTGGTGGTGGACGTACCAGCCGACGAGCGGCGGGGCGTCGCTCACGCGTCGGCCCGGGCGCCGGCGTCGGTCACGTCGAGGGAGTCGAGCGTGCCGACCGTGCCCGTGTCGACCGGGGAGGGCGACGACGGCGACGACGCGCCCCGACGGGTCTCGACGAGCGACCGGTAGAGGCCCTCGAGCACGCCCGCGCGGTGCCGGAGCGACAGCCGGTCGACGGCGTCCTCGCGGATGCGCGCCCGGAAGCCGGGGGTGCTCTGCGACTGCGCGGCGAGCCCCTCGGCGACGTGGGCCAGGGCGGCGGCGTCGCCCATGGCGACGAGGCCTGCTCCGGCCGACGAGCCGACGACCTCGGAGACGCCGCCGGTGTCGAACGCCGCGACCGGCGTCCCGACCGCGAGCGCCTCGGCGATGACGAGGCCGAACGGCTCCTCCCACACGGGCGTGACGAGCGCGCAGGCGCTGCGGCCGACGAGGTCGGCGAGGCTGCGCTGGTCGAGCTCGCCGACGTAGCTGACCCGGTCGCCGAGGTGCGGCTCGACGGCCTCCTCGAACCAGGCCGCGTCGCCGACGCGCCCGGCGAGCACGAGACGCCGGCCGGTCAGCCGGGCGGCCGCGATCGCCAGGTCGGCGCCCTTCTCGGGCACCAGCCGCCCCGACCAGACGAGGTCGTCGCCGCCCGGGCCGAGCGGCCACAGGTCGGTGTCGACGCCGTTGGGCAGCACGAGCGACTCGACGCCCGCCGCCCGCCACTCCCGGGCCGTGTGGTCGCTGACGGCGAGGAAGGCGCTGCGCGGCTCGGGCCCCCGGGCGTGGTGCTCGAGCAGGTCGGGCAGCGTCGGCGTGTGCAGCGTCGACACGACGGGCACGCCGAGGCGGCCCGCCCACGAGAGCGGCAGGCCGTGCAGGCTGTGGTTCTCGACGACGTCGAACTGGTCGGCGTGGTCGGCGACCCAGGCCAGGGCCCGGTCGAGGGCCGGCAGCGCCCGCTCGAGGTAGCCGGCCGGGTACGTCGTGTCGGTGGCCTCGGAGGGGTCGTCCCACACCACGGGGGGCAGGGTGAACTCAGTCGGCCCGCCCTCCAGGAAGTCGCTGCCCTCGGGGGCGCAGAGCACGACGTGGTGGCCGCGGGCACGGAGCGTCCGCACCTGGTTCCAGACCGACGACTCGAGCCCGCCCGCGTGCGGCTGGCGGATGGGGTACCGGAGCGGTGCGACGACGGCGATCCGGAGGCGCTCCCCGTCGGGGGCGGAGGCGCTCCTCGGCCCGACGGCGTCCGCCTGGCCGCGGGGCTCCGGGGTGGAGGCGCCCGAGCGGTCGGCCACCGAGCGGAGCGCGGCGGCGTAGGCCTCGTCGTGCGTCGCGGCGACCGTGCGCCGCTGCACCCGGCGCACGAGGCGTCGGCGCGCGACGAGCTCGGCCCGGGCGGCGCTGCCGGGGCGGCCTCCGCGGCCGTCGGTCAGGGTGCGGAGGGCCTCGGCGAGCGCGGCGGGGTCGCCGGCGTCGAACGCCGCGAAGGAGTCCGGGTGCTGCTCGGCCGCGTAGCCGACGCGGGGGCCGGCGACGGGGACGCCGAGGTCCCAGCAGAGCTCGACCCAGCCGGAGTGGGTGCCGTGCCGGTAGGGGAGCACGGCCACGTCGAGGTCGGCGAGCGACGCGGCGAGCTCGTCGTCGGAGAGGCGGGGGTGCACGTCGAGGGCGGCGTGGGGGTCCGCCGCGACCAGCGCGGCCACGCGGGCCCGCGCCTCCTCGTCCCGCACGCGCTCGTTGAGGTCGACGCGGACGACGACGTCGGTGCCGTCGCGGCGCAGCAGCTCGGCCGCGGCCAGCAACATCTCGACGGCGCGGACGGCGTCGATGTTCGGTCGCAGGTCGCGGAGCGCCGCGCCGACGACCAGCGCGTCGGACGCGCGGCCGGAGGGCGCCTCGGCGTCGAGGGGCAGCAGGTCGGGGTGCGCGACGACGACGGCCTCGCGCCCCCAGCGCCGGGCCACCTCGGCGGCGGCTCCGGGCGTGAGGGTCAGGACGACGTCCGCGGCGGGCACCAGGAGGTCGAGCTGGGCGGCGTGGTCGCCCTGGTCGACGAGCTGGGGGTTCTCGAGGTCGTGGACGGTGTACACGAGCGGCTTGCCGACCTCGCGCAGCGCGGCGACCACGCCCGCGAGGTGCTCGAGGGTGAACGACTCCGTGCCGAAGTGGACGTGCAGGAGGTCGAACTCGTCGGCGTGCGCCCGGACCCAGTCGGCGTCGACCATCACGGGGGGCCACCACTGGCCGGGGCCGGCGCCGGCCGGGGCCGGGTCGGCCAGGCGGACGACCGTGGCGGGGCGGTCCGCCGCGTCGAGCGCGCGCACGTAGGGGTGGGCGGCGGGGACGGACGCGACCCGGAGCAGCGGCTGCGGGGGAGCGACCCGGTCGTTCAGGGGATCGATGATCGTGCCTCCTCGGCGTGTCGTCTGGGGCGGGGCGGACGAGTCCGCAGGACCCTGCTGACGTCCGGGGGGCCGGTCGGTGTCGAGGAGGGAGTGAGCCGATGGGAGCGGCCTCCACGGACGCTAGTCCTCGGGAGGCTCTCAGGCCCTGTGTGCGTGTACCCCTCTGCTCGGCGCCGGGCGGGAGGGCCCCGGACCCGGCAAGCTGGGGCTGCCCGCCACGACCGTCGCCGGCAGGAAGGCGACCCCATCGTGACCACCACCCCCGTCGTCGACGGCCGCACGCGCCACTACGGCGACTTCTACGGGCTCAGCGAGCCCGAGGGCGACGGCGCCGTCGCCCTCGTCGTCGGCAACTGCCAGGCGGAGTCGCTCCGCATCGCCCTCGAGGGAGGCGGCCTGCGGACGGTGCGGACGCCCGCGGTCCACGAGCTGGTCGCGACGGACCTCCCGCACCTCGCGCGCTGGCTCGCCCGGGCGGAGCTGCTGGTCTCGCAGCCCGTCCGCGACGACTACCACGGCCTGCCCCTCGGCACGGCGCAGCTCGCGGCGGCGCTGCCGGCGCGCGCCCGCGTCGTGCGGGTGCCCGTCATCCGGTTCGCGGGCCTCTACCCGGCCCACGCGATCGTCCGGCCGCCGAGCGACGCGTCGCTGGTGCCGCCCGTCGTCGAGTACCACGACCTGCGGCTCGTCGTGCGGGCCGCGGCCCGGGGCGGCGCCGTCGACGTGCCCTCGCCGCTGCCCCCGCTCCGGCCCGAGGCCGTCCGCGCGGTCGCCGAGCTCTCCCGGGGCGAGCTGCGACGGCGTGAGGAGGCCCACGACGCCGTCGTCGTCTCCGACCTCTTCGACCGCCCCTCCTTCGCGCAGATGCGCACGCTCAACCACCCCGGCAACCCGGTCTGGCGGTCGCTCGCCGAGCGGGTCCGTCGCCGGCTCGCCCTGCCCGAGCACGAGGTCGACCCGGGGCGCCCCCTGCTCGACAGCGTCCACGCGCCCCGGGAGGCCGTCGTCGTCGAGGCGTTCGGCCTCGACGAGGAGCCGACCGACCACTGGATCGTCGGCGGCCGCTGCGTCGAGGCGGCCGAGGTCGAGGAGGCGCACCTCGGCTGGTACGCCGACCACCCCGAGGTCGTGACGGCGGCGCTCGCCCGCCACGACGACGCGCTGCGCCTGCTGGGCCTGTCGTGAGCGACTCCGCGCCGTCGGCGACCGACTCCACGGGCCTCCCGGCACTCGTCGTCACCGACGACCGCCAGCACGGGGTCTCGAACTACGCACGGGGCGTCGCAGCGGCCGTGGCGGCCCTCGTCGGGCGGGACCTCGCGGTCGCGCCCGACGCGCTCACCGGCACCGCGCCTCCGGCCCGGTCCCACCTCCACTTCACCGACCGGCTCTGGGGCGGGTCGCCCGAGGAGGCGGCCGACCGCGTCGAGGACCTCGCGCGCCGGACGTCGCTCACGGTCACCCTGCACGACCTCCCGCAGGCGTCCGACGGCGAGCGCAACCTCCCGCGACGCGCCGAGTGCTACCGGCGCGTGGTCGAGGCGGCCGCGGGCGTCGTCTGCAACAGCCGACACGAGGCGCTGCTGCTCGACGAGCACGTGCTCGTCGGGGCGGGCGGCCGCGCGGCCGTCCTGCCCCTGGCCGTCGACCCCGTCGGGCCGGCGCCCGCGCCCGGGCAGCGCCCGCAGCCGGACGGGACGGCGGCCGTCATCGGGTTCTTCTACCCCGGCAAGGGCCACGCCGAGCTCGTCGACGCCGTCGTCGAGCTGCGGGCCGCCGGGGCGGCCCTGCGGGTCGCGGCCCTGGGGCGCGCGTCGGCGGGCCACGAGGCCGAGCTCGCCGAGCTCGTCGCCGACGCCGCCTCCCGCGGAGCGTCGCTGGAGGTCACGGGCTACCTCGACGACGACGAGCTGCTCGAGCGCTGCCGCCGGGCCGCGGTGCCCGTCGCCGCCCACCGCCACGTCTCGGCCTCCGGATCGATCGCGACCTGGATCGCGGCCGGGCGGCGCCCCCTGGTGCCCGACACGAGGTACTCGCGTGAGATGGCCGAGCTGCGGCCGGGCACCCTGACCCTCGTCGACCCCGACGACCTCGTGACGGCGCTGGCCGCGGCCCTCGCCGACCCCGCGTCGACCTGGCTCGGGCCCTCCGCCGTGACGGCGCCCGGCCTCGCCGACGTCGCGGCGGCCTCGGTGCGCTGGTGGGCCGACGAGGTGGCCTGGTGACGGCGCGGCCGCCGTGGGGGCGCGGCCTGCCCGGCAACCGCTGGGACCTGCTCCACGGCGAGCTGCCCGCGGAGCCGCCCCGCGTCAGCGTCGTCGTGCCGCACTACCGTCAGCAGGCCGAGCTCGACCGGACGCTCGCGGCCCTCGCCCGGCAGACGCACCCCGCCGACCGCCTCGAGGTCGTGGTCGTCGACGACGGGTCGCCCGAGGCGCCCGTCGTGCCGCCCGGCGTCGTGCTCGTGCGGCAGCGCGACGAGGGCTTCCGGCTGGCCGCCGCGCGCAACCTCGGTGTGCGGACCGCGACCGGCGACGTGTTCGTCTTCCTCGACGCCGACACGGCGCCCGAGCCGGGCTACGTCGCCGCGGTGACCCGGCTGCCGGCCCTCGCGCCCGAGGTGGTGGCCGTGGGGCGCCGCCGGCACGCCGACTTCGGCGGGGTCCCGGTCGACGCACCGGTCGAGGTCGCGGGGCCGGCCGCCGAGCTCCCGTCGCCCGCGTGGCTCGACGACGCCCACCGGGCCAGCCGCGACCTGCTCGACGCCGACGACCGGTCGTACCGCCACGTCATCGGGGCGGTCACGGCGTGCAGCCGGTGGCTCGTCGAGGAGATCGGCGGCTGGGACGAGGGCTTCACCGAGTACGGGGGAGAGGACTGGGAGTGGGTCCACCGCGCCTGGCGGGGCGGGGCCGTGCTCGCGCACGTCCGCGACGCGGTCGCCTGGCACGACGGCCCGGACTGGGCCGGTCGCTCCGCCGACGCCGACGCCCGGCAGCGGCGTCAGAACGCCGAGACGATCACGCTGAGCAGGTTGGTGGCCGTGTCTGGCTCCCGCCCCCGGGCGCTGCGGGGCGACGGGCCGGTCGACGTCGTCGTGCGCCTCGGCCGCGCCCTGTCGCCGGGGCGTGCCTTCCTCACGGCGGACTCCGTCCTGGCGGTGCTGCCGGAGGCGCGGGTCGTCGTCCCGGAGGAGGTCGCGTCGGCCGTCGAGGACGACCCGCGCGTCGTCTCCTCGGCGGAGGTCGCGGCCCGGCCCGAGCTCGTGACCGGTGCCCGGGTGACGGTCGACCTCCCCGGGGAGGTGAGGGTCCGGGACGGCGCCGCCCTCGTCCGCGCCGTGGCCGAGGTCGGCGTCGGCGAGCTCGGCACGGTCGAGCTGTGCGCCGTCGAGCGAGAGGCGGGCGGGTCCGACGGGACCGCTGGGGACGACGGGGACGCGGGGGCCAGCGGAGCCGCGCCCGTCGTCGTCGCCCGCGTCACGTCCCGGCGTGCCGAGCTGCGGCGGGCGCGCTGGGAGCGCGACGACCTCTTCCGGACGGAGCGCCGCGGTGCCGACGGCCTCGAGCCCCTCGTCGGCGAGCCCTCCCTCGCGGCGTGGCTCGGCGGGTGGGGCTGAGGGGCAGGCGCCGCACGGGCCTGCCGACGGCCCCGCGACTCCGCCGTTCCTGCTGGTCACACCGGCGAGCCTCCCCGGCCCGGCGTGCCGCCCGAGGTACCGTCCCGCCATGACCGACAGCGTGCGGACGGCCGAGGGCGACACCATCGTGGTGCCCGAGGCCGACGACGCGCCCCAGCGGCACCGCTCGACCTTCGTCGAGCCGGTGCCCCGCACGTCGCCCGAGGCGGAGGCCACCGCCCCGCCCGAGGCGACCGACCAGGAGCTCCGCCCCGTGACACCCACCCTGACGCCCGAGGCCCCCGCCGACCTGGAGCAGTCGCCCGCCCACCCCGAGCAGTCGCCCGCCGACCTCGGCCCGGCGGTGGTCGTCGAGCCGAGCGCCCCGGTGCGCGAGCCGCGTCCCGTCTCCGTCCCGTCGCACCGGGCCGACGTGCCCGCCGACGTCGTGCCGACCGACGCCGCCGAGCCCCGACCCGCGAGCGTCGCGCGGCACTCCCTCGACACGTCGAGCATCACCCTCCCCGTCTTCGCCGAGCCCGTCGACCCCTCGCTGCCGCAGCCGCCCGAGCGCATCTCGCTCGACGACGACGTCCTCGTCCGCATGGTCGAGCGGCGCCTCGACGACACCGCGACCGTCGACCTGATGGCCGTCGTGCAGGCCCAGATGGAGGCGCGTCGCCAGGAGGCCGCCCGCTTCGCCCGCTGGGCCGACGAGGTCGGCCGGATCGGCACCGACGAAGCCGCCGAGGCCCTCGAGCGCACCCGCCTCCGGTTCACCGGCGTCATCGACGTGGTCCTGCCCCTGACGCCCGCGCCGGGCGACGAGGACGCCGGCCCCCCGACGGTCGCGTCCGAGGCCGCCGTGCCCGCCGCCCTCGACGTCGCTCCGGCCCCGGAGGCCCCGGAGGCCCCGCAGGTCGTCGAGGAGGCGCCCGCCGGCTCCCCGGCACCGGTCACGACCGCCGCCGCCGCCGAGGTCGCCCGCGCCGAGCCGGCTCCCGAGCCCTCCGACGTCGTCGCCGGCACCTCGGCCGCTGACGCCGCGGTCGTCCCCGTCGCCGTGGCCGCGCCCCCGCGACGCCCCCTCGCCCTGGCCGGCCTGGCCGTCGGCGTCCTCGTCGTCCTCGCCGCCCTGGTGCTCACGCTCGTCGACGCCGGTCTCCTGGTCTCCGCCGTCGTGGCGACCCTCGCGGTGCCCGTCGTCGGGGGCCTCGTGGCCACCGCGGCGCTCCGCGTGGCCTCGCAGCGCCGCCCGGGCGACGCCCGGCTCGAGACCCGGGGCCCGATCGCCGTCGTGGCCGCCGTCGTGCTCTCCGCGGTCGTCGGCCTCGGCCTGCTGGCCCCCTCGTCGGAGGCCCTCTCGTGGCAGGGCTACCTGCTCGGCGGCGCCCCGGTCGAGCCGGTCGTCGGCCTGCTCGTCGCCCTGGTCGCCGCGGCCCTCGTCGCGGTGGTCGTGGTCGCGTCCGTCGCCCTCGTCCGCCCGGCGGCCCGCGACTAGGCTGACGGGGTGTCCTCCCTCGCAGCCGTCTCCGCCGCCGTCGAGCGCCTCTGGCCCCTCGCGGGCGCCGAGTCGTGGGATTCCCCGGGCCTCGTGCTCGGCGACCCCGAGCAGCCCGTCCGGCACGTGCACCTCGCGGTCGACGCGGTGCTCGACACCGTCGACGAGGCCGTCGCCCTGGGCGCCGACCTCCTCCTGACGCACCACCCCCTCCTCTTCCGCGGCGTGACGACCCTGGCCGGCGACACGACCAAGGGCGCCGTCGTGGCCCGGCTGCAGCAGGCCGGGTGCGCGCTGATCGCGGCGCACACCAACGCCGACGTCGTGCCCACGGGCACCTCGCGGGTGCTGGCCCACCAGCTCGGCCTCGTCGACCCGTCGGCGATCACGGAGGGCTCCCTGCCGGGCACCGGGCTCGGCGTCGTCGGCCGCCTGCCTCGACCGACCAGCCTGGTCGCCCTCGCCCGCCAGCTCGGCGACGTGCTGCCGCCCACCGCCTCCGGCGTCCGGGTGGCCGGCGAGGCCGACCGCGTCGTCGAGACGGTGGCGCTCTGCGCGGGCGCCGGCGACTCGCTGCTCGACCACCCCGCCGTGCGCGCCGCCGACGTCTACGTCACGAGCGACCTCCGGCACCACCCCGCCTCCGACGCGCGCGACCTCATGCGCCTCGGCCACGGGCCCGCCCTCGTCGACGTGTCGCACTGGGCGAGCGAGTGGCTCTGGCTCGACACCGCCGCCGAGCAGCTCCGACGCGAGATCGACGACGTCGAGGTCACCCTGAGCGACCTCCGCACCGACCCCTGGGACTTCGCGGTCGTGCAGTAGCCGCCGCCGACCCGCCCGGGCGCCCCGTCGCCCACCCCGTTCCGCCCCTGACGAAAGAAGTCCCCGTGCCGTTGCAAGCCAGCCCCGCCGACCAGGCCCTGCTGCTCGACCTCCAGAAGCTCGACACGACCCTGCAGCAGCTCGCGCACCGTGCCGCGAACCTGCCCGAGATCGCCGTCCTCGCGACCGTCGACGGCGACGCCCACCGCCTCCGCAGCCGCATGGCGTCCGAGCAGGGCGCCTGGGAGGACGCGCAGGCGGAGCTCCGCCGCGTCGAGTCCGACGTGGCCGTCGTCGAGGCGCGCGTCGCCCGTGACCGGCAGCGGCTCGCGAGCACCTCGTCCGTCAAGGACGTCCAGGCGCTCGAGGCGGAGCTCGCCGCCCTCGCGAAGCGCGGCTCCGACCTGGAGGACATGCAGCTCGAGGTGATGGAGCGCGTCGAGAGCCTCGGCGCCGTCGCCACGGTCACCCACGAGGAGCTCGACCAGCTCGAGGTCCGCCGGGCCGACGCCCGGAGCACGCGCGACGCCAAGCTCGGCGAGCTCGAGATCGAGCGCCGTCAGGTCGAGGCCGACCGTGCCACGCTGGCTGAGAAGGTGCCGGCCGACCTGCTCGACCTCTACGAGACGCAGCGTCGCCGGTACGGCATCGGCGCCTCCCTCCTGCGCGGCGGCGTCTCGAGCGCCAGCGGGGTCACCCTGACCGGCAGCGACCTGGCCGCCGTGCGCTCCGCCAGCGCGTACGACGTCGTGCTCTGCCCCGACAGCAACGCCGTCCTCGTGCGCACGAACGAGTCCGGCATCTAGGCCTCTCCGGGGCGCGGGGGCCGGCACCGGCTCGGCGCCCCGCCGGCGCGCGCTACAGTGGCAGGGCGGATGGGTCGGCAAGACGGTCGCGTCGGTCGGGGGTTCGCTCCCGACCGCCGAGGAACGTCCGGGCTCCACAGAGCAGGGCGGTGGGCAACACCCACCCGGGGCGACCCGCGAGACAGTGCAACAGAGAGCAGACCGCCACGGTCACGTCGCGAGACGGGGCCGCGGTAAGGGTGAAACGGTGGTGTAAGAGACCACCAGCGGTTCGGGTGACCGACCGGCTAGGCAAACCTCGCCCGGAGCAAGGTCAGACAGAGGACGTCGAGGTGGCTCGCCGAGTCCTCGGGTAGACCGCTGGAGGGCTGCGGCAACGTAGTCCCGAGATAGATGGCCGTCCATGGTGCCTCGGCACCGGGACAGAACCCGGCGTATCAGCCGGCCCATCCGCCCCAGACCGACAGGAGGCCCGGGTGCAGGAGGTACGCCTCCCGCACCCGGGCCTCCGTCACGTCGTGACGACGGTCGGCCCGGGCGGTCGCCGCCCCGGGCCGTCGTCGGCTCAGACCGTATTCGTGGGCCGCGACGTCGCCGCGAGGGCCGCCGCGCCGAGGATGCCCGCGTTGTTGCGCAGCACGGCCGGCACGATCTCGGCCCGGAGGTCGAGCAGCGGCAGGAACTCCTCGTGGTGCTTCGAGACGCCGCCGCCGACGATGATGAGGCGCGGGTAGAGCAGGGCCTCGAGGTGCGAATAGTACTTCTGCAGGCGCTTGGCCCAGTGCTTCCAGCTCAGCTCGTCGCGCTCCTTGGCGGCGAACGAGGCCTTCGTCTCGTAGTCCTTGCCGCCGATCTCGAGGTGGCCGAGCTCGGCGTTGACGATGAGGACGCCGTCGTTGATGAGCGCGGTGCCGATGCCGGTGCCGAGCGTCGTCATGACGACCAGCCCCGGGACGCCCTTCGCCGCGCCGTAGCGCGTCTCGGCGTAGCCCGCCGCGTCGGCGTCGTTGACGAAGTGGATGTCGCGCCCGAGGGTGGTCTCGAAGAGGCGCTCGGCCTCGAAGTCGATCCACTTCTTCGACACGTTCGCGGCCGAGAGCGTCTTGCCGTCCATGATCGCGGCGGGGAAGCAGACGCCGACGGGCACGTCGAGGTCGTCGACGCCGAGCTCCTCGACGATCTGCTTGACGACGGCCACGATGTCGTCGGGCTCGCCGCCGGCCGGGGTCGGCTTCTTGAGGCGGTCGGTGAGCAGCTCGCCCGACTCGACGTCGACGATCGCCCCCTTGATGCCGGTGCCGCCGATGTCGATGCCCACTGCCTTCTGTGCCACGGGTGGAACCTTCCTAGGGGAGTGTGTCGGAGTTGGGGTCAGGTGAGGGTGAGCACGTCGGCGCCGCGCTCGGTGACGACGAGGGTGTGCTCGAACTGGGCCGTGAGCGACTTGTCGCGGGTCGTCACGGTCCAGTCGTCAGGCCAGATGTCGGCGTCGACGCCGCCGAGCGTCAGCATCGGCTCGATGGTGAAGACCATGCCGGGGGTCATGACGTCGTCGTACTGCGGGGCGTCGTAGTGGGGGATGACCAGGCCGGAGTGGAACGCACGGCCCACGCCGTGGCCGGTGTAGTCGCGGACGACGCCGTAGCCGAAGCGCGCGGCGTACGACTCGATCGCGCGGCCGATGACGTTCACCTGTCGGCCCGGCGCGACGGCCGCGATGCCCCGTCGCAGGGCCTCCCGGGTGCGGTCGACGAGGTCGACGGTGGCCTGAGGGGCCTCGCCGACGATCATCGTGCGGTTGAGGTCGCCGTGGACGCCGTCCTTGAACGCGGTGATGTCGACGTTGAGCAGGTCGCCCTCGACGAGGGTCGTGTCGTCGGGGATGCCGTGGCAGATCACCTCGTTGAGCGAGGTGCAGATCGACTTCGGGAAGCCGCGGTAGCCCAGGGTGGAGGGGTAGGCGCCGTGCGCGACGAGGAACTCGTGGGCGACCCGGTCGAGCTCGTCGGTGGTGACGCCGGGGCGGAGGGCCGCCTCGACGGCGTCGATGGCCTGCGAGGCGATCCGGCCGCTCTCGCGGATGAGCTCGACGGTCGGGGCGTCGTACACGTCGCCGCCCGTGTAGGGCGCCGGCCCGGCCTTGCCCACGTACTCCGGTCGAGGGATCGACGCGGGGACCGGACGCTGCGCTGAGATCCGGCCCGGGGTCAGGTGTCCGTGGGAGTCCCGAGGCATGTCGTCCACCTTAGGGGGAGACATCGTCCGTGGGGCGCACCCGGGGGGCCCCGGCGGCCCCGGGGCCCGGCCCCGGAGGTAGCCTGCTGCCATGGCACCCGAGTACTGGTACAACATCACCACCCACGAGGTCGAGGAGGGCAAGGTCTCGCCGGCCGTCGACCGCGCCGGCCCGTACGCCACCCGTGAGGAGGCGGAGCGCGCGATCCAGACGATCACGGAGCGCAACGCCCGCCTCGACGCCGAGGACGCCGCCGACGACTGACCGGGCCCGCGCCCCCGCGGCGCGCGTCCCGTCCACTAGCCTGGTCGTCGAGCAGAAAGGCCGTGCATGGACAAGCAGACAGACTTCGTTCTTCGGACCATCGAAGAGCGGGGCATCAAGTTCATCCGCCTCTGGTTCACCGACGTGATCGGCACCCTCAAGTCGGTGGCCATCGCGCCGGCCGAGGTCGAGGGGGCGTTCGCCGAGGGGATCGGCTTCGACGGCTCGGCGATCGAGGGGCTGACCCGCTCCTACGAAGCCGACGTCCTGGCGCAGCCCGACCCGACGACGTTCCAGATCCTGCCCTGGCGGGGCGAGATCGACCCGACGGCCCGCATGTTCTGCGACATCACGACGCCTGACGGGCAGCCGGCGGTCGCCGACCCCCGCAACGTCCTGAAGCGCACGCTCGCCCGCGCCGGCGACCGGGGCTTCACCTTCTACACGCACCCCGAGGTCGAGTTCTACCTCCTCAAGAGCGCCCAGCACGGCCCGGAGGGCCCCCAGCCGGTCGACTCCGCCGGCTACTTCGACAACGTGCCCGGCGGCACCGCCCACGACTTCCGTCGTCGCTCGGTGCGCATGCTGGAAGACCTGGGCATCTCGGTGGAGTTCAGCCACCACGAGGCCGGCCCCGGCCAGAACGAGATCGACCTCCGCTACGCCGACGCGCTGACCACGGCCGACAACATCATGACCTTCCGCACGGTCATCAAGGAGGTCGCGATCGAGCAGGGCGTCTACGCGACGTTCATGCCGAAGCCCTTCAGCCAGCACCCCGGCTCGGGCATGCACACCCACATGTCGCTCTTCGAGGGCGACTCGAACGCCTTCTACGAGGCGGGCGCGGAGTACCAGCTCTCCCGCATCGGTCGACAGTTCATCGCCGGCCTGCTCAAGCACGCCCCCGAGATCACGGCCGTCACGAACCAGTTCGTCAACAGCTACAAGCGCCTCTGGGGCGGCGACGAGGCCCCGAGCTTCGTGACCTGGGGCCACAACAACCGCAGCGCCCTCGTGCGCGTGCCGCTCTACAAGCCGAACAAGGGCAACTCGAGCCGCGTCGAGTACCGCGCGATCGACTCGGCGGCGAACCCGTACCTCGCCTTCTCGCTCATGCTGGCCGCCGGCCTCAAGGGCATCGAGGAGGGCTACGAGCTGCCGACCGAGGCGGAGGACAACGTCTGGGGCATGAGCGACGCCGAGCGCCGCGCGCTGGGCTACAAGCAGCTGCCCGCCAGCCTCGACCACGCCCTCTCGATCATGGAGGACAGCGAGCTCGTCGCCGAGACGCTGGGCGAGCAGGTCTTCAACTACGTGCTGCTCAACAAGCGCCAGGAGTGGAAGGCCTACCGGGCCCAGGTCACCCCGTACGAACTGCGCTCCAACCTCGAGATCCTCTAGCCCGCGCCGCAGCCCGCGCGCCCGACCGTCATGACCCGCCCGAGCACCGGACTGTCCGAGCTCGCCCGGCTGGGCTTCGCGGAGCTGCGGGAGGCCCGCGACCGCATCGAGCGGCTGGTCGCCGAGGAGCCCCGGGCGGAGTCGCTGGTCGCGTCGTTCGCCCGCGCTCCCGACCCCGACGCGGCGCTCCGGCACCTCGAGCGGCTCGTCGAGCGCGACGCCGGCGGCGTCTCCCGGCTCCTCGACGGCGGAGCCGGGCCCCGCCTGGTGCGCGTGCTCGGGGCGTCGTCGGGCCTCGCGGAGTTCCTGACGCGACGACCGGACCAACTCGCGGGCCTCCTCGTTCCCCTCACCGCGCCTCCCTCGCCCGAGGAGTACGTCGACGACCTCCTCGCCGTCGTCGCGGGGCTGGTGGGCGACGACGCCGCGGTCGCGCTCCGTCGCCGGTACCGCCACCACCTCCTGCGGCTCTCGGCCTGGGACCTCGAGTCGGCCGACCCGGTCGCCGTCCTGCCCGAGGTGGCCGCCGCCCTCGCCGACCTCGCCGGCGCCGCCCTCGAGGCCGCCGTCGACGTCGCCCGGCGCGAGGTGCCCTTCCCCGCCGACGACGTGGCCCGTACGCGCTTCACCGTCATCGGCATGGGCAAGACGGGCGCCCGCGAGCTCAACTACCTCAGCGACGTCGACGTCGTGTACGTCGCCGAGGGCGCCGACGGGCTCGAACCGGGCCGGGCCGTCGAGATCGCCACCCGCCTCGCGGTCCACGCCGTGCGCGCGGTCTCCGACCTGTCGATCGAGCCCGAGCTCTGGGAGGTCGACGCGAACCTCCGCCCCGAGGGCAAGGACGGCGCGCTCGTCCGCACCCTCGACTCGCACGTGGCGTACTACGACCGCTGGGCCCGGGGGTGGGAGTTCCAGGCGCTGCTCAAGGCCCGGCCGATCGCCGGCGACCGCGAGCTGGGCGAGCGGTACGTCGAGCGCATCGCGCCCTTCGTCTGGTCCGCGGCCTCCCGCGAGGCCTTCGTCGAGTCGGTGCAGCGGATGCGCGAGCGGGTCACCGACCTCATCCCCGCCGACGAGGTCGACCGTCAGCTCAAGCTCGGGCCGGGGGGCCTCCGCGACGTCGAGTTCACGATCCAGCTGCTCCAGCTCGTGCACGGCCAGGCCGACGACGGCGTCCGGGAGCGCTCGACCCTCGCGGCCCTGTCGGCGCTCGCCCGCCGGGGCTACGTCGGGCGGGCCGAGGCGGCGGAGTTCGACCGCGACTACCGCGTCCTCCGGCTGCTCGAGCACCGCATCCAGCTCTCCCGCCTGCGTCGCACGCACCTGATGCCGACCGACGACGACGACCTCCGCGCCCTCGCGCGCGGCACCGGCCTGGCCGGCTCGGCCCGCGAGCTCGTCGAGGCGTGGCAGGGCGTCAAGCGACGCGTGCGCACCCTCCACGAGCGCCTCTTCTACCGCCCGCTGCTCTCCGCCGTCGCGGCGCGGCCGGAGGAGGAACTGGCCCTCAGCACCGACCAGGCCGCCGCGAGGCTCGCGGCCATCGGCTTCGCCGACCCGCGGGGCGCGCTGGGGCACATCGCGGCCCTCACGGGCGGCGTCTCCCGCCGCGCGAGCATCCAGCGCCACCTCCTGCCGGCGATGCTGCAGTGGTTCGCCGACGGCACCGACCCGGACCTCGGCCTCCTCGCCTTCCGTCGGCTCAGCGACGGGCTGGGGGAGTCCTACTGGTTCCTCCGCATGCTCCGCGACTCCTCCGGGGCGGCGCACCGGCTCACCACCGTCCTGTCGACGTCGCGCTTCGTCGCGGACCTCCTCGAGCGCACCCCCGAGGCCGCGGTCTGGTTCGAGAACGACGACGAGCTGCGCCCTCGTAGCCTCGCCAGCCTGCTCGACGAGACGCACGCGACCCTGGCCCGTCACGACACCCCGGAGGCGGGGGCCGCGGTCCTGAGGAACGCCCGCCGACGCGAGGTCCTCCGCCTCGCCATCGGCGGCATCCTCGGCCTGATGACGATCGACGAGCTGGCGGCCGGCCTCACCGACGTGACCACGGCCGCCATCACGGGCGCCCTCGCCCTCGCGCGGCGCGACGCGGGCGACATCGAGTTCGCCGTCGTGGCCATGGGGCGCTACGGGGGCCGCGAGCTCGGCTTCGGCTCGGACGCCGACGTGCTCTACGTCTACCGGGCCCCGGACGGCGACGAGACCGCCCACCGCCGGGCCGTGCGCGTCGTGGCGGAGCTGAACCGCCTGACCGCCGACTCCCTCGTGCCCCTCGACCTCGACGCCGGCCTGCGCCCGGAGGGCAGCAGCGGGCCCGTGGTGCGGTCGTTGACCTCCTACCGGGCCTACTACGACCGGTGGTCGCTCACGTGGGAGGCGCAGTCGCTGCTGCGGGCCCGCGCCGTGGCCGGCGACGAGGCGCTGCGCCGTGACTTCACGGCCGTCGCCGACACGGTGAGGTACCCCGCGGAGCTCTCCGAGCAGGAGGTGCGGGAGGTCAAGCGCATCAAGGCGCGCGTCGAGGCCGAGAGGCTGCCCCGCGGCGCCGAGCCGTCCCGGCACCTCAAGCTCGGGCGGGGGTCGCTGAGCGACGTCGAGTGGTTCGTGCAGCTGCTCCAGCTGCAGCACGCCCACGCCGTGCCCGCCCTCCGCACGCCCTCGACCCTCGACGCCCTGGCGGCGGCGGAGGAGGCCGGGCTCGTCTCGGCGGAGGACGCCCGCAAGCTCCACGACGCTTGGGTGATCGCCTCCCGCGCACGCTCGGCCGGGGTCCTCTGGACGTCGCGGACGTCCGACGTCCTGCCGACCGACCGTCGTCAGCTCGAGGGCGTGGCGCGACTGATGGAGTACCCGCCCGGCTCGGCGACGCGGCTGGAGGAGGACTACCTCGCCGCGACCCGGCGTGCCCGGGCCGTCTTCGAGCGGGGCTTCTACGGCCTCGACGAGGCTCCCACCCCCACGGGCTGAGGCGCGACACGCCCGGGATGCAGATCTCGGCGGGTGAGGCACGAATTCGTCGCGGGTGATCGCTGCGTACCCCGATATCACCCGATGTACCCCGACCGAGATGACCGGCGTGTTTCGGGCTCGTGGCCGGCGGGAGCACGGCCCGTGTCTGACAGGTCCTTCTCAGGTTCATGAGAGCTCGCGCGGCGGGCCTGAGTCACTGACGCTGAAGATGCTGATCACAGGGCCATTGATCGATGGTGAGACGGGCTCTGATCTCGCCGGGAGGGGGACGACGGCCGTCGTTCAGGCGTCGGCCACTGTGCCGCTGTCCGGTGTCGGCATTTCGCCTGACACCAGAGGGAGGACAAGCGGCGTACCCCACGGGGTGAGAGCACGCCCCCGAAGAGGTGACGGCTTGTGAGCACCCGCAGGGTGACTGAAGATTGCCTCACCCGACACCCAGGTTCCCCGACGACGCGGACGCCACCCCCTGTTCCCCCATCTTCCGAGGCGGCCATCGTGTTGACTTTCATCCTTCAGATCCGTTCCATGGCGGGCGGCTACCCCGAGGTCTACCTGTTCGCGGTGTACTCGGCCCTCATCTGGGTCCTGTGGATCGTCAAGGTGGTCCTCTCCCGCCGCTACCGCCCCTCGACGGGCGAGTTCACCGGGACGACCAGCGTCGTCGTCCCCGTGGTCGACGAGCCCCTCGACCTCTTCCGCGACGTCATCGGCCGCATGGTCGAGCAGGCGCCCGGCGAGATCATCGTCGTCATCAACGGCGCCCCGAACCCCGACCTCGCCGCGGTCTGCGACGAGTACGCGCCCCTCGTGCGCTGGGTGCACACGCCGATCCCCGGCAAGCGCAACGCCGTCATGATCGGCACCGAGCTGAGCCGCGGCGACATCACGGTGCTCGTCGACTCCGACACGGTGTGGACGCCGGGCACGCTCTCCGAGCTCGTCCGCCCCTTCTCCGAGGCCAACGTCGGCGGCGTCACCACCCGTCAGCGCATCCTCGAGCCCGAGCGCAGCTGGATCACCCGCTGGGCGGACTGGCTCGAGAACTCGCGGGCCCTGTACTCGATGCCCGCCCAGAGCGTGCTCGGCCAGATCGGCTGCCTCCCCGGCCGCACCATCGCCTTCCGCCGCGTCATCCTCGAGCGGGTCATGGACAAGTTCATGACCGAGAAGTTCATGGGCGTCTTCCTCGAGGTGAGCGACGACCGCACCCTGACGAACCTCACGCTCAAGGAGGGCTACCGCACCGTCTACCAGCACACGAGCCTCGTCTACACCGACGCGCCCCTCCAGGTGAAGAAGCTCTTCAAGCAGCAGCTCCGCTGGGCCCGCGGCAGCCAGTACAACACCTTCCGGATGATGCCGTGGATGCTCGGCCACGCCCCGATGCTCGCCTTCTTCTTCGCGATGGACATCATCCTGCCGTTCATGCTCATGGGCGTCATCGGCGGCTGGGTCTACCGCGGCATCACCGGCCAGGGCGTCAACCTCTACCGCGGCATCCTCGCCGAGTACGGCGTCTCGACCGGGCTCATCAGCATCATCGTGCTGATGGTGCTCTCCTCCGTGCTGAGCATGGCGATCCGCCAGATGCGCCACCTCGCCGAGAAGCCCTCGGACTTCTTCCGCCTGCCCGTCTTCATCATCGTGTCGACGTTCTTCCTGATGCCCATCCGCGTCATCGGCTTCTTCCGCATGGGCCACGCGAGCGGCTGGGGCACCCGTGCCGGTGCCTACGGGGGAGGCGCGGCGGACGACGCCGTGCAGGCCCAGGTCCAGTCCGTGGGGGCCGACGACTCCCTCGACGTGCTGGAGCGCGAGTTCCGGGGCGAGGCCGACCCCGGCGTCGACACCCTGTTCGACTTCGGACCGTCCACCTCGACGGCAGGCCCGACCGGCGACTCCACCACGGTCCGCGACGGTGACCGCGGCGCGGTCATGGTGCGCAGCCACCGCGCGGAGACGGCCGTGGACGCCCGCCCCGGCGACGCCGTCACGACCAGCACGGCGACCGCGCTGGCGGAGGCGACCTCCCCGGCCCGCGTGGCCGCGCCTCCCCGTCGTCGCCTCAACCCCAAAGCCGGCTTCCCGTACCTGATCGGTGCCGTCATCCTCGCCCTGGAGGTGCTCTTCATTGTCTGAGTCCGCACAGAAATTCGTCGCCCCGGCGCACGTGCAGTCGGGAGCCTGGTGGGCGCAGTCCCACGGCAACGCCCGCCGCACGGGCCTCGGCGCCACCGCCGTCGTCGTCCTGCTCGCCATGATCTCGTGGCTGATCTGGATCTCCCCGTCCGACAACGCCGTGCGCAGCGCGGTGCAGACCGCCGTGGGCGCCTCGCCGTCCGACGTCGCCGAGCTGAAGGCCGACCGGTCGGCCCTGCTCGACCAGCTGGTGAGCGCGAAGGCGCAGCTGGCCGACAGCAAGACGGCCCTGGCCGACGTGCAGCAGCAGGCCTGGACCTCCGAGGGGCAGCTCACCGCGGCGCAGGCGGAGCTCGCCTCGGCGCAGAGCGCCCTCGACCAGGCGCAGGCCGCGGCCGACGGCGGATCGACGGCCGCAGGGTCGGCAGCCGGCGGGTCCGGCGGCGCCGCCGCCTTCTCGGGCGCCAAGGGCGCCACGGGGTCGGGGGGCAAGGGCTCCGGCAACGGCAGCGGCTCGGGCTCCGGCACCGGCAGCGGGACCCCGGCGGCCCCCCAGCCCGTCACGGCGCCGTCGCTGGCGAGCATCATCCAGCCCGAGTCGCGCTACTTCGGCCTCTACACGACGCAGTCGCCCTTCAGCTGGTCCGAGTTCGACGACGTCAGCAGCAAGGTCGGCGCGCAGCCGAACATGGCGGGGTACTTCCAGGGCTGGGACCAGGACTTCGACCCGAACGCGGTCACCCGGGCGTGGGCCAAGGGCGACCTGCCCTTCCTCACCTGGGAGTCGCGCCCGCTGAAGGCGGCCAACGACCAGGTCGTCGACCCCGACTACGAGCTCGGCAAGATCATCGACGGCGAGTTCGACGCGTACCTGACGAAGTACGCCCAGGACATCAAGACCACCGGGCTGCCCCTCGCCATCCGTCTCGACCACGAGATGAACGGCAACTGGTACCCGTGGGACGAGGGCGTCAACAACAACACTCCCGGCCAGTACCGAGAGATGTGGCGCCACGTGCACGACGTCTTCGAGCGCGAGGGGGCGAACGACCTCGTCGCCTGGGTCTGGGCTCCCACCCGCGTGGAGGGCGTGCCGACCAAGAACCGCACGCTCGAGTACACCGCGAGCCTCTACCCCGGCGACGACTACGTCGACTGGGTCGGCATGACCGGCTACCTCCGCAGCAACGCCGAGACGCCGCAGACCGGCGACTTCGACGGCACCTTCGGCAAGACCCTCGGCTACCTGCGGGCCATCACCGACAAGCCGATCGTCCTCGCCGAGATCGGCGCGGCCGAGCTGGGCACGACGAAGGCCGCCCAGAAGCCCCGGTGGATCGACTCGCTGTTCGACACCCTGGCCGACCCGGCGAACGACGACATCGTCGGCTTCGCCTGGTTCAACCTCACGGCGACCACCGTCGCGTCCGGGTCGTACCTGACCAACGACTGGCGGATCGTCTCCCGACAGGACTCGATCACGGCCTTCCGCGAGGGCATCGCCCGGCGCGACACGGGCTTCGACCTCCGGACCCTCCCGTGACCGGCCCCGCCCGTCCCTCCTCCCTCCCTGCAGCCCCCACCATCCTCAGGAGCGCATCATGACCGACGACCTCACCCCCTTCGACAGCGACGCCCCCGTCACCTCCGCCGACTCCGCCCGGCCGCGCATCAGCGTCATCGGCACCGGCTACCTCGGCGCCACCCACGCGGCCGCCATGGCGGAGATGGGCTTCGACGTGATCGGCGTCGACACCGACCCCTCGAAGGTGGAGGCGCTGGCCCAGGGCCGCGTCCCGTTCTTCGAGCCCGGCCTGCCCGAGCTGATCGTCAAGCACGTCGACTCCGGCCGGCTGGTGTTCACCACCGACCTCGCCGAGGCCGTCGCCCTCAGCGACGTCCACTTCATCTGCGTGGGCACGCCCCAGCGGCGGGGGAGCCACGCGGCGAACCTGACCTACGTGGAGGAGGCGACCCGGGCCGTGGCCCGCTCGCTGAGCCACGACGGCCTCATCGTCGGCAAGTCGACCGTGCCCGTGGGCACGGCGGCGCGGCTCCGAGAGATCGTCGCGGGCGTCCTGCCCGCCGGCATCTCGGCCGACGTCGTCTGGAACCCCGAGTTCCTCCGCGAGGGCCACGCCGTCGAGGACACCCTGCGCCCCGACCGCATCGTCTTCGGGGGCACCGACAGCCGCTCGGAGGCCGTGCTGCGGGCCGTCTACGCCGAGCCCATCTCGACCGGCACGCCGGTCATCTCGTGCGACCTGCCGACGGCCGAGCTGGTGAAGGTCAGCGCCAACGCCTTCCTCGCGACGAAGATCTCCTTCATCAACGCGATCTCCGAGCTCTGCGAGGCCGCCGGCGCCGACGTGTCGACGCTCGCCGACGCGCTGGGCTTCGACGACCGCATCGGCCGCAAGTTCCTCAACGCCGGCCTCGGCTTCGGCGGGGGCTGCTTGCCCAAGGACATCCGCGCCCTCATGTTCCGGGCCAACGAGCTCGGCGCCCATCGAGCGGTGGGTCTGATGCAGCAGGTCGACGAGATCAACATGGCCCAGCGCCAGCGCGTCATCGACCAGGCCATCGACGCCTGCGGCGGCTCCGTGCTCAACCGCCGGATCGCCGTCCTCGGCGCGGCCTTCAAGCCGCACACCGACGACGTCCGCGACTCGCCCGCCCTCAACGTCGCCGCGGCGCTGCACCTGCGCGGTGCGCAGGTGCTCGTCGTCGACCCCGAGGCGACGCAGACGGCCCAGCGCAGCTTCCCCACGCTGTCGTTCGCGGACAGCATCGAGGAGGCGGTGACCGACGCCGACGCCGTCCTCCTGCTGACCGAGTGGCCCGAGTTCGTCGGGGCCGAGCCGCTGCCCCTCGCGCAGCTGGCCGCCAACCCCGTCGTGATCGACGCCCGGAACGCGCTCGACGCCGAGGTCTGGGCGAGCGCCGGCTGGGAGGTCCGGCCGCTCGGCAGCCGTCGTGTCCCCGCGCGTCGCCAGGCGCTGTCGCCGGTGGCGATCCCGGCCTGAGCCAGCCGCCGCACGGCGATCACGGGCCGTCCTCCTCCGGGAGGGCGGCCCGTCCGCGTGCCCCCGGCCGGTGCGCCGGGTGGCGACACGGGCTGGGGAACGACGGGAGGCCCGCACCCCAAGGGGTGCGGGCCTCCGCGGAGAACGCTCGTGAGCTAGACGCCGAAGTACATCTCGAACTCGAACGGGTGGGGACGCTGCGCCATGGGCAGGATCTCCTTGTCGCGCTTGTACGCGATCCAGGTCTCGATGAGGTCCTCGGTGAACACGTTGCCCTTGGTGAGGAACTCGTGGTCGGCCTCGAGCGCGAGCAGGGCCGCGTCGAGCGAGGCGGGCACCTGGGGGATGTTCTTCGCCTCCTCCGGGGGCAGCTCGTAGAGGTCCTTGTCGACGGGCTCGTGCGGCTCGATCCGGTTCTGGATGCCGTCGAGGCCCGCCATCAGCTGGGCGGCGAACGCGAGGTACGGGTTCGAGGCCGCGTCGGGGACGCGGAACTCGATGCGCTTGGCCTTCGGGTTCGTGCCCGTGATCGGGATGCGGATCGCCGCGGACCGGTTGCCGGCCGAGTAGACCAGGTTGACGGGGGCCTCGAAGCCGGGGATCAGGCGGTGGTACGAGTTGATCGACGGGTTGGTGAAGGCGAGCACCGCCGGAGCGTGCTTGAGCAGGCCGCCGATGTACCAGCGGGCGACGTCGGAGAGACCGCCGTAGCCGTTCTCGTCGTAGAACAGGGGCTTGCCGTCGCTCCAGAGCGACTGGTGGGTGTGCATGCCCGACCCGTTGTCGCCGAAGAGCGGCTTGGGCATGAAGGTCGCGACCTTGCCCCACTGCTCGGCGGTGTTCTTGACGATGTACTTGAACTTCAGGATGTCGTCCGCCGCGTGGACCATCGTGTCGAACTTGTAGTTGATCTCCTGCTGGCCGCCCGTGCCCACCTCGTGGTGCGCGCGCTCGAGCTCGAGGCCGGAGTCGATCAGCTTGAGGCTGATGTCGTCGCGGAGGTCGGCCGTCTTGTCGACGGGGCTGACGGGGAAGTAGCCGCCCTTGTAGGCCGTCTTGTTGGCGAGGTTGCCGCCCTCCTCGACGCGACCGGTGTTCCAGGCGCCCTCCTCGGAGTCGACGCTGTAGAAGCTCGCGTTCTGCGTGACCTCGTAGCGGACGTCGTCGAAGATGTAGAACTCGGCCTCGGGCGCGAAGAACGCCGTGTCGGCGATGCCGGTCGAGGCGAGGTACTTCTCGGCCTTCTTGGCGACCTGGCGGGGGTCGCGGCTGTAGAGCTCGCCGTTCCGCGGGTTGAAGATGTCGAAGACCAGGATGAGCGTGCGCTCGGCCCGGAAGGGGTCCACGTAGCCGGTCGTGACGTCGGGGATGAGCTGCATGTCCGACTCGTGGATCGAGGCGAAGCCACGGATGGACGATCCGTCGAAGAGCTGCCCGACGGAGAAGAACTCCTCGTCGACCGTGGAGGCGGGGATGTTGAAGTGCTGCTGGACGCCGGGGAGGTCGGTGAACCGGATGTCGAGGAACTTGACGTCGGTGTCCTTGATGAACTTCAGCACCTCGGAAGAATCAGTGAACATCTAGATGTCTCTCCAATGGTGTGGAACGGATCGGCCAGCGGGACGCAGCCACTGACGACGGTATGGGCGAGGGGTTTCGCTGCGGTGTCCCTCGTGTTTCCGGCATGTTACGCATGTGCTGGTCGGTAGGCTCGACGCCATGCCCGACTCCGTCCGCCGACCTCCGTCCGAGCCCGCCGTGCCCTCCGGCCAGGGCGGCTCAGACGGCCGCCAGGAATGGCCGGGCCAGCGTCTCGGCCTGCCGCGCGAGGGGCCGCGGTCGATCGCGCGCCTCGGGCGCCGGATCGGCGGCCTCGTGATCGACTGGGCCCTCGCCTCGGTCGTCGCGTACGCGTTCTTCGACGGTGAGGGCCTCGCCATCACGGCCGTCTTCGTCGTCGTGCAGGTGCTCTTCCTGGTCACCCTCGGGGGCACGCCGGGCCACCTCGCCCTGGGCATGCGCCTCGTGCCGATGCGAGGGGGAGCGGTCGGCCTCTGGCGCCCGCTGGTCCGCACGCTCCTGGTCGCCCTCGTCGTCCCCGCCGTGGTGTGGGACCTCGACCAGCGCGGCCTCCACGACCGCATCGCCGGCACCGTCCTCGTCCGCGTCTGACGGCGACCGTGACATCCCGCCCGGCCGGGGCGGGCAGCTCGACACGACGACGGCGCCGCCCCCGAGGGAGCGGCGCCGTCGTCGTGCGGGGCGGTCGGTCAGCGCGGTCGGATCAGCGCGGTCGGCCGGAGCGGACCTTGAACGGGTCGACGCCCTTGGGGATGGGCAGGCCGTTCTTGCCGAGCGACTGGAGGCGGTTGCTGACCGCCAGCACCTCGTTGCGGTTGAGGGTCGACTTGACCTTGTTCATGCGCCCGGCGAGCTTGTGCAGCGGGACGGCGTCGGCGTCGGGGCCGACGTGCAGCACGGTCACGGCGACGTTCGGCAGGATGCGGGCGACCTTGCGGCGCTCCTCGTCGACGAGCTTCTTGGTCTGGGCCGCGGCGCCCTCGGCGATGAGGACGACGCCGCCCTTGCCCACGGCCCGGTAGACCGCGGCCTGGGTGCGGCCCTGCACGGCGACGGGCATCTCGGCTGCACGCCACGAGCGGCGGAGGCCGCTCTTCATGACGGCGCCGACGGCGCCCGGCTGGCCCTCGATCTGCGAGTACGCGGCCTTCTCGGCACGTCGCCCGAGGACGATGAGCAGCAGGAGGACGCCGAGCATGAGCCCGACGATGATGTACAGCACGAGCGCGAGCACGTTGCCGCCCGAGAGCAGCAGGGCCGCGACGACGCCGAGCACCACCGGCACGAGCAGCGCCGCGAGCATCAGCGGCAGCGCCTGGGAGTCGTAGCGGCGGGTCATCTGGAAGACCTGCCACATCTGCTTGAACCGACCCGGTTCCTTGGGCGGCTTGGGGGTCGGGTTCTCGGAGCGTCGTGCCATGTCGACCAGGATACGGGACGGGCGTGCGCACGGCGGCCCGGTCGGTCCTCCCGGCCTCCGCCCGGGGCGGGCCCGTCCACAGGGCACCCCGGGGAGTCGCGGTGCCGGGCCCGGCACCGGGCACGCTCTCCGGGTGAGCAGCTCCCGCACCGGCCCCTACGACGTCCACGCCCGAGACGAGCACGACGGCCTCGAGGCCCTCCGCGCGACGGGACCGGACGGGCTGCCGGTCGTCCTCCTGCGGCCGGCGCAGGCCGGCCCGCACGGAGCGCGCGTGCAGGCGGAGCTCGCCCGGGCCGCCCCGGTGCGGCACGCCCACCTGCTGCCCGTCGTCGACGTCCTGCACGACGTCGACGGGCGCCTCGTCGTCGTCGTGCCCGACGGCGACCTCGTCGCCCTCCCGTCGTGGCTCGCGCGCCGGGGGCCCCTGGCGCCGGGGGAGCTGGTCACCCTGGCGGTGCCCCTCCTCGCGGTGCTGGAGCGTGCGGCGGCGACGGGACTCGTCGTCGACCGCCCCCACCTCGCCGACGTCGTCCTGGACGACCGCGGCGCACCGCTGCTGCGGCGCCTGCGCACGGCGGGCGCGACGGCGGACGCCACGGTGGCCCGTGCCTCGGCGGCCGCCGCCTCGCGCGGACTCGTCGAGCTGGTCGCGGGGCACCTGGAGGAGGACTCGTCGCCCCTGCTCACGGTGCTGGCGGCGGCGGACGACCTCGACGCCGTCGTGGAGGCCGTGCACGACCTCGCGGCCCCGCTGCCCCTGCCGTCGGCCGCCGTGGAGACGGACGACGCGACCCAGGGCGACGAGGTCGACTGGTCGGCCCTGGCAGGTCCGCCGCGCCCGGCCTGGGCGGCTGCGCTGCCGGAGGCGGCGGTGGTCGACGCGGCCCTGGACTGGCTCGCCGCCCGTCGGGAGACCTCCGTCCGGGCCCGCCTCGCGGCTGTCAGGCCCCGCTTCTGGCTCCTGGGAGGCGTCGTGGCGACGTCGGTGGTGATCGCTCTCGTCCTGTCAGCGCCTCGCGTGCCCGCCGACGCCGACGCCGACGTCGCCGCCGTGACGGTCGACACGAACGGCGATGGTCCCTCTCCGGCCGGCGCCCCGGCCTCGAGCGCCGCCGGTGCCGGTGCGACGTCTCCGTCCCCGCTGCCGCCGATAGCCTCGGGGGGCGCCGACGGGCGGGCCCCCGGCGACGACGACCTCGTGACCACGGGGGAGGACGCCGTCGCCGCGGCGCAGGTGCTCCTGACGGCCAGGGCACTCTGCCTCACCGACGTCACGCCCTCGTGCCTCGCCGCCGTCGACCAGCCGGGCTCACCGATCGCGGCGCGCGACGCGCCGCTGCTGGACGATCCCGGGGCGGCGGGAGGAGCCCTCGTCCCGACGACGGTCGACGGCGAGGTGCAGCGACTGGGCGAGACGGTGCTCCTCGACGCCCACGGCGGCGACGACGAACCGGCCTCGGTCCTGGTGGTCAGGACCGAGGCCGGTTGGCGGCTCCGCGAGGTGGTCGCCCGTCGGTGACGGGCGACCCGGCTAGACGCCGAGCACGGAGGCGAAGTCGCCCGCCTCGAGGCGGTCCTTGACCGCGACGAGGAAGCGGGCGGCGTCAGCGCCGTCGACGATGCGGTGGTCGTACGACAGGGCGAGGTACACCATGGAGCGGACCGCGATGGCCTCGCCCCCGGCGGCCTTGACGACGACGGGGCGCTTGACCACGATGCCGGTGCCGAGGATGGCCACCTGCGGCAGGAACACCACCGGGGTGTCGAACAGGGCGCCGCGCGACCCCGTGTTGGTGACCGTGAAGGTGCCGCCGGCGAGCTCGTCGGGCTTCAGCTTGTTGTCGCGCGTCCGCTGGGCGAGGTCGGCGATCTGGGCGGCGATGCCGGCCAGGTCGAGCTCCGAGGCGTTCTTGATGACGGGCGTGAGCAGGCCGCGCTCCGTGTCGACGGCCATGCTGACGTTCTCGTGGTCCGGGTAGACGATCGAGTCGCCGTCGACGGTGGCGTTGAGCTTCGGGTGGGCCTTGAGGGCCTCCGCCGCCGCGAGCGTGAAGAACGGGAGGAACGACAGCTTGTTGCCGGTCTTCTCCAGGAACTCGGCCTTGTGGGCGTCCCGGAAGGAGGCCACGGCGGTCACATCGACCTCGACCACGCTGGTGAGCTGGGCCATCGCCTGCATCGACTGGACGGCGCGCTCGGCGACGACCTTGCGGAGGCGGGTCATCGGGACGGTCGTGCCGCGCAGCGGCGAGACCTCGACGGGGGCGGGAGCCGCGGCGCCCGACGACGCCGGGGCCGACGCCGCGGCCGAGGCGGCCTCGGCGGCAGCGAGCACGTCCTCCTTGCGGATGCGTCCGCCGACGCCGCTGCCGCTGAGCGTGCTGATGTCGACGCCCTTCTCGTTGGCGAGCTTGCGCACGAGGGGGGTGACGTAGCCCGTCGGAGCAGAGCTGCCTGAGGCCGAGGCGGACTCGGCGGCGGGAGCGGCGGCTGGCGCGGGGCTGGCCGCCGGCGCTGCCGGCGCCGGAGCGGCGGCGGGCACCGCGGCCGGCACGGCAGCGGGAGCGGCCACCGGGGCGGACGGTGCGGGGACGGGAGCCGACGCGTCGGTCGCCCCCGGCTGGGCGGGCGCGTCGTCCGACGCGGCGGGCGCCGGGTCGACCTCGTCCGCCGGGGCGAGGGGAGCGGCGGGCGCTTCCTCGCCGGGAGCGGGAGCGTTCGACGACGAGACGACGGTCTCCTCGGTCTCGGCCTCGGGCTGGGGCGCCTGCTCGGCCTCGGCGGGCGCCGACTCGGGGGCGGAGCCGCCGTCGGAGGAGCCGCTGCCGTCACCGATGCGCACCAGCGCCGTGCCGACCTCGACCGTCTCGTCCTCCTGGACGAGGATCTCCTCGACGACGCCGGCGACCGGCGACGGGATCTCGGTGTCGACCTTGTCGGTCGAGACCTCGAGCAGGGGCTCGTCGACCTCGACCCGGTCGCCGACGTTCTTCAACCATCGGGTGACCGTGCCCTCGGTGACACTCTCCCCGAGTGCCGGGAGGTTGACGGATTCGCTCATGCGTGGAACTCCTTTGACGACATCATGTGCCTGTGTGTGCGGTGCGGTGCAGTGGTGGGTGGTGCTACATCGCGTGGAGGGGCTTGCCCGCCAGGGCCAGCATGGCCTCGCCGAGCGCCTCGTTCTGGGTGGGGTGGGCGTGGACCAGGGGAGCGACGTCCTCCGGGTAGGCCTCCCAGTTGACCGTCAGCTGGGCCTCGCCGATGAGCTCGCCGACGCGGGCGCCGATCATGTGGACGCCGACGACGGGGCCGTCGACGACGCGGACGACCTTCACCGAGCCGCTCGTGCCGATGATGTGGCTCTTGCCGTTGCCCGCGAGGTTGTAGTCGTAGGTCGCCACGGCGTCACGGCCGTGCTTCTCGACGGCCTTGGCCTCGGAGAGGCCGACGGAGGCGACCTCGGGGTCGGAGTAGGTGACCTTGGGGATGTTCACGTCGTCGATGACCTGGGGCGAGAGCCCCGCGATCTCCTCCGCGACGAAGATCCCGTGCTGGAAGCTGCGGTGGGCGAGCTGGAGGCCGGGGACGATGTCGCCGACGGCGTAGACGCCGGGGACGCTCGTCGCGAGGCGCTCGTTCGTGATGACGAAGCCGCGGTCCATGGTCAGGCCCACCTCCTCGTAGCCGAGGCCCGCGGTCGAGGGGCCGCGGCCCACGGCGACCAGCAGGATGTCGGCCTCGAAGGTCTTGCCGTCCTCCAGGGTGACGACGACGCCGTCGTCGCTCTGGGTGACGCTCTGGAAGCGGACCCCGAGCGAGAAGCCGATGCCGCGCTTCCGGAAGGCGCGCTCGAACTGCTTCGAGATCGACTCCTCCTCGTTCGGGACGAGGTGCGGCAGCGCCTCGATGATGTCGACCTCGGCGCCGAACGACTTCCAGACGCTCGCGAACTCGACGCCGATCACCCCGCCGCCCAGGATGGCGACGCGCGACGGGACGTGGTCGAGGGCGAGCGCCTGCTCGCTGGTGATGACACGGCCGCCGATCTCGAGGCCGGGCAGGCTCCGTGAGTACGAGCCGGTCGCCAGCACGACGTTCTTGCCCGTGAGGGTCACGTCGCCGACCTGGACGGTGGTGGGCGAAGTGAGGCGCCCCTCGCCCTCGACGGTCGTGATCTTGCGGGCCTTGAGCAGGCCCTGCAGGCCCTTGTACTTGCTGGCCACGACGCCCTCCCGGTAGGAGGTCACGGCGGCGATGTCGATGCCGTGGAAGTCGGTGTGCACGCCGTACTTCTCCGACTCGCGCGAGACGTCGGCCACCTCGGCGGAGTGCAGCAGGGCCTTGGTCGGGATGCAGCCCCGGTGGAGGCAGGTGCCGCCGACCTTGTCCTTCTCGACGAGCGCGACGCTCAGCCCCAGCTCGGTCGCCCGCAGCGCGGCGGCGTAGCCGCCGCTGCCGCCGCCGAGCACCACCAGGTCAAAATTCTGTTCCGACACCCAGCAACTCCCTCGTGCGTTCGGAGGTACCCCGCGGGGCTGAGGTGCTGCGGCGTCGTGGTGACGGCGTCGTCGCACCCGCCAGCGTCTGCTCCGTCAGGAGCTGCGCCCGGCAGGTGCTCTGCAGGGCGCGGGGCTGGTGTCGCCCGGGGGACCGATCTCGGCGGGTTTCTCCCGCCTCCCCGACCCTACTACGCGACCGAAAAGACGGCTGCCAGCTCCAGCAGGGTGCGGACTGAGACGCCGGTCGAGCCCTTGGCCGTGAAGCCGTAGCCGCCGCCCTTGTTGTTCGACGGCCCCGCGATGTCGAGGTGGACCCACGGGAGGACGCTGCCGTCCTCGCGGCGACCGACGAACTCCTGGAGGAACACGCCGGCGAGGAGCATGCCGGCGGCGGTGTTGCCCGGGGTCGCGTTGACGAGGTCCGCGACGTCGGAGTCGAGGCGGGCGCGCAGCTCACCGGGCAGCGGCATCCGCCAGAACGTCTCGCCGACACGGCCCGCGAGGCCGACGACCTCGTCGGCCAGCGCGTCGTTGCCCATCACCCCGACCGTGCGCGTGCCCAGGGCCACGACCTGGGCGCCCGTGAGCGTGGCGACGTCGACGACCGCGTCGGGCATCTCCTCGCTCGCGGCGACCAGGCCGTCGGCCATGACGAGGCGGCCCTCCGCGTCGGTGTTGGTCACCTCGACGGTGGTGCCGCCGCGGATCGTCAGGACGTCGTCCGGGCGGATCGACGTGCCGCTGACCATGTTCTCGGCGACGCAGAGCCACGCCGTGAGCCGGACGGGGAGGGCGAGGCGAGCGGCCGCGACGGTGACGGCGAGCACGGTGGCCGCGCCCGTCATGTCGTCCTTCATGCCGAGCATGCTGCCGGCGGGCTTGAGCGAGAGCCCGCCCGTGTCGTAGGTGATGCCCTTGCCCACGAGGGCGAGGTGCTTGGCGGCGCCCTCGGGCGCGTACTCGACCTTGACCAGGCGAGGCCCGCGCGACGAGCCCTGCCCGACCCCGAGGATGCCGCCGTAGCCGCCGGCGCGCAGCTCGTCCTCGGCGAGGACGGTGACGGTCAGGGGCAGGCCCTCGGCCCGGGCGACGGCCACGTCGGCCAGCGCCTGCGGGAACATCTGCTGCGGCGGGGTCATGGCGAGGTCACGGACGGTGTGGACGGCCTCCGCGACCACCGCGGCGCGCGTCACCAGCGACTCCTCGAGGTCACGGTCGGCGACCAGCACCAGCTCGCGCGCGTGCCGCCGCGACTCGCCGGCCGAGGCCGAGCGGAAGGAGTCGAACTCCCAGGAGGCGATGGCCGCGCCCTCGAGGACGGCCGCGGCCTCGTCGTCGTCGGCCACGGGGAGGGCGAGGGCGACGCGGTCGACGCCGGTGAGCTGGCGGACCGCCGAGCCGGCGGCGTAGCGCAGGGACTCCGCGTCGACGACGTCGCCGAGGCCCACGAGGGCGACGACCGACGCGGCCACGCCCACGGCGGGGACGCGGACGAGCTGGTCACGGGCACCGGTCACGCCGAGGACCGCGAGGTCGGTCGGCAGGCCCTCGAGCTCCACGGTCACGGTGGGGCCGTCGGCTCCCTTGAGGACGCCCACGACGAGGACGTCGGCGGTGGTCTCGGCGGGGGAGGTGCGGACGGCGGACAGGCTGAGCTCGGTCATGACGTCGATGCTACCGACGGCGCTGTTCGCTCTCGGCACGCGCCGGCGGCCGGGGAGGCGACCGCGGGGTGTCTAGGCTCGAACCCATGCACGACCCCGCCGGCCTCTACGACCTCGCCCCCGACTCCCACGACGTGCCCGAGGGCCTGCCGCTCGTCGCGGGCCTCACCGGCTTCGCCGACGCGGGCTCCGCCGTCAGCCAGCTCGGGCAGTACGTGCTCGACACCCTCGACCACACCCTCGTCGCGACCTTCGACCCCGACGAGCTCCTCGACTACCGGGCCCGCCGTCCGGTGTTCACCTTCGACCAGGACCACGTCGCCGAGATCACGACCTCCCCCCTGTCGCTGCACCTCGTGCAGGACGACGTGGGGCAGCCGTTCCTCTTCCTCTCCGGCTTCGAGCCCGACTTCCAGTGGCAGCGCTTCACGGCGGCGGTGGTGGGCCTCGTCGAGCGGTACCGCGTGTCGACGACGACGTGGGTGCACTCGATCCCGATGCCCGTGCCGCACACCCGCCCGCTCGGGGTCACGGTCAGCGGCAACCGGGCCGACCTCATCGAGACCCTGTCGGTCTGGAAGCCCGTGACGCAGGCGCCCGCCAACGCCCTCCACCTGATCGAGAAGCGGCTGCACGACGACGGCCACCCGACGGCGGGCTTCGTCCTCCTGGTGCCGCACTACCTGGCCGACACCGAGTTCCCCGACGCGGCCGTGACCGCGCTCTCGAGCATCAGCGCGGCCACCGGCCTGATCTTCCCGACCGACCGTCTCCGCACCGAGGGGCGCGACTTCCTCGTGAAGGTCGACGAGCAGGTGCACGGCAACCAGGAGCTGTCGCGGCTCGTGACGACCCTCGAGGAGCGCCACGACACGTACATGGAGGGCAACCCCCTGCCGTCGCCCCTCACCGACCAGGACGGCCAGGTCCCGTCGGCCGACGCCCTGGCCGCCGAGCTCGAGAAGTTCCTCGCGACGCGCCGCCCCGACGACGAGGGCTGACGCCCGCTCCGTGCCGGGGGAGGAGCGGGTCGGGTAGGTTCGTCGGGTGAACTCCGCGCGTGCCTGGCTGGTCTGGGGCACCGCCGTCCTCGCGTACGTGGTCGCGGTGCTCCAGCGGTCATCCCTCGGCGTCTCGGGCGTCGAGGCCCAGCAGCTCTTCGGCATCTCGGCCGCCACCCTCTCCACGCTCGCCGTCGTGCAGCTCGCGGTCTACGCCGGGCTGCAGATCCCGGTCGGCGTCATGCTCGACCGCGTCGGGCCCAAGGCCCTGATCGTGACGGGCGGCGTCCTCCTGGCGGTCGGGCAGGGCGTCGTCGCCCTGTCGCCGCCCGTGATCGGCGTGGCCGTGGTCGGCCGGGTGCTGGTGGGGGCCGGCGACGCGATGACGTTCATCTCGGTGATGCGGCTCCTGCCGGCCTGGTTCCGCGGGCCGATCCTGCCGCAGGTCTCGCAGTGGACGGGCAACATCGGCCAGGCCGGGCAGGTGCTCTCGGCCCTGCCCCTGTCGCTCGTGCTGCACTCCGCGGGCTGGTCGCCCGCCTTCCTCAGCGCCGCGGCGCTCTCCGTGCTCGCGGTCGTCCTCGTGGTCGCCGTCGTCAGCGAGTCCCCGGAGGGCCGCGACCGCGACCGCGCCGTGCTCACCTGGCGCGAGGCGGGCCGGCAGCTCGGCGAGAGCGTGAAGCGGCCGGGCACCCGCCTCGGCTTCTGGTCGCACTTCGTGACGCAGTCGTCGGGCACGGTCTTCTCCCTCCTCTGGGGCGTGCCCTTCCTCGTGGGCGGGCTCGGCTTCACGAGCGGACAGGCCTCGGGCCTCCTCACCGTGCTCGTCGTGTCGGGCGTCGTGGCCGGGCCGGTGCTCGGCGTCCTGATGGCGCGCTTCCCGCTGCGCCGCTCGGTGCTGGTGCTGGGCATCGTGACCGTGCTGGGCGTCGTCTGGACGGTGCTGCTGGCCTGGCCCGGGGTGCCCCCGCAGTGGCTGGCGGTCGTCCTGGTCGTGGCCCTCGGCGTGGGAGGGCCCGGCTCGATCATCGGCTTCGACTTCGCCCGGACGTTCAACCCCCTGCGCAGCCTCGGCGTCGCGAACGGGGTGGTCAACGTCGGGGGCTTCCTCGCGAGCTTCGTCATGATGTTCCTCATCGGCGTCGTCCTCGACCAGGTGGACGCCGCACGGGTGGCGTCCGGGCAGCCGAGCGACCTCTTCGCGTTCGACTCCTTCCGGGTGGCCTTCCTGGTGCAGTACGTGGTCGTGGGCGGCGGGGTGGTCGGCCTCCTCCTCGCCCGCCGCGGCACGCGTCGTCGCCTGCACCTCGAGGAGGGGATCCAGGTCGCTCCGCTCTGGGTCGCGCTCGACCGCCGCTGGCGCGAGGCGCGGCGTCGGCGGCGAGGCGGCGCCTGACGCACGGGCGTCCGCCGAGGGCGCACCGCGGGGGCGCCCGCGTGTCGAACGGCTCGCCCGGGCCGTGCAATAATGGTCGAAGGACCCGTTCGTGTCCTCGCACACCGTCCGCCGTGAGGCGCGTCACCGCGAGGACTTGACATGGGTCCTCGTACTGCCCGAAATCCTGCACCATCTCCCGCGCGCCCCGTGGCGTGCGAGACCACAGCGACATCGGCCCGCCACCAGAGCCGATCCGGTCGGCCCGCCCCGCGGGCCGTCCGCCCAGAAGCAAGGCCGACCGACGTCAGGGCGCCGGTCGACACGTCGAGACGCCGCGCCGCAGCCTCCCCGACGCAACCGACGATCGAAAGGTGTTCGCATGGCTACTCGCAGCAAGGCGACCACGGCCGCCCCGGCCGTGTCCGACGAGGGGACCGAGCCCGTGTCCCCGGCCACGGAGGCGGCCGAGACCGCCGCCGCGGCCCCCGCCAAGAAAGCCCCGGCCCGCAAGGCCCCCGCGAAGAAGGCCCCGGCCAAGAAGGCTCCCGCGAAGTCGACGAAGGCGGCGGCCGGCGACGACGCCCCCGACGATGAGGCCGAGGTCGAGCCCGTCGAGGTTCCCGCCGACACCGAGGCCGACGCCGCCGACGAGACCGAGGGCGACGCCCCCGCGAAGGCTCCCGAGGTGCTGCCCACCGGTGCCCTCGTCATCTCGCAGGACGACGACGACGAGATGCCGGTCTACTCGACCACCATCACCGGCGCGACGGCCGACCCCGTCAAGGACTACCTGAAGCAGATCGGCAAGGTCGCCCTCCTCAACGCCGCCGAGGAGGTCGAGCTGGCGATGCGGATCGAGGCCGGCCTCTTCGCGGAGGACAAGCTCTCGCACAGCACGGGCCTCAGCAAGGAGCTCGAGCGCGAGCTCCGCTGGGTCGCCCGCGACGGGCAGCGGGCCAAGAGCCACCTGCTCGGCGCGAACCTCCGCCTCGTCGTGAGCCTCGCCAAGCGCTACACCGGTCGCGGCATGCAGTTCCTGGACCTCATCCAGGAGGGCAACCTGGGCCTGATCCGTGCCGTCGAGAAGTTCGACTACACGAAGGGCTTCAAGTTCAGCACCTACGCGACGTGGTGGATCCGCCAGGCCATCACCCGCGCCATGGCCGACCAGGCCCGCACCATCCGCATCCCCGTCCACATGGTCGAGGTCATCAACAAGCTGGCCCGCGTGCAGCGGCAGATGCTTCAGGACCTCGGTCGCGAGCCCACGCCCGAGGAGCTCTCCCGCGAGCTGGACATGACGCCTGAGAAGGTCGTCGAGGTCCAGAAGTACGGCCGCGAGCCCATCTCGCTGCACACGCCCCTCGGCGAGGACGGCGACAGCGAGTTCGGCGACCTCATCGAGGACACCGAGGCGGTCGTCCCGGCCGACGCGGTCGGCTTCACCATGCTGCAGAAGCAGCTGGAGTCGCTTCTCGACAGCCTCTCCGAGCGCGAGGCGGGCGTCATCCGCATGCGCTTCGGCCTCGGCGACGGGATGCCGAAGACGCTCGACCAGATCGGCGACACCTTCGGCGTGACGCGCGAGCGCATCCGCCAGATCGAGTCGAAGACGATGGCCAAGCTCCGCCACCCGTCCCGGTCGCAGTCGCTCCGCGACTACCTCGAGTAGACCCGTGAAGTACGTCATCCCCGTCCTGGCCGGGCGCCTGGTCCGTGCCGCGGCCCGGCTCCGCGGCGGCGGCTCGGCCTACCCGGGCCGCACCGTCCTGACGCTGGCGCCGGACTTCCTCAGCCACGTCGCCTCGCAGTTCGAGCAGGGCGTCGTCTTCGTGCTCGGCTCCAACGGCAAGTCGACGACGACGATGATGCTGACGGAGACGCTGCGGGCCCACGGCCTGTCGGTCTTCACCAACCCGACCGGGGCCAACCTGCCCCAGGGCATCGCGTCGGCCTTCCTCCGCGAGGTGACGATGACCGGCCGTGTCAAGCACGACATCGGCGTGATCGAGGTCGACGAGGCCTTCGCGGTCGAGCTGACCCGGTCGCTGCACCCCTCGACGGTGCTGATGCTCAACGTGCAGGTCGACCAGCTCTACCGCTTCTTCGAGACGGAGCGCGTCGGCACGATGATGACCGACACGGCCGCGCTGGCGACCACCGCCGTGGTCACGAACCGCGACGACCAGCACCTCGCGCCCTACGAGGCACGCCCGGGGCAGACCGTCACCCGCTTCGGCGCGGCCCCCGAGGTCGTCGAGGCGTCGCCCAACGGCCTGCAGAACGCCCACGACTTCAGCCGCGAGGCCGACGGCGGGCGGTCGGCCGACAGCGAGGTCCTCTCGCTCTCCGGCGACCGAGCCACCATCTCGGTCGGCGGCACCACGGTCGAGGTCAGGCTGCCCGCCCGCGGCCTGCACTACGCCGTCGACGCCGCGGCGGCGCTGCAGACCGCCTCGGTCGTCCTCGGCCGACCCGTCGACCCGGCCGCCGTCAGCCGGGCGTTCGAGTCGATGAAGCCTGCGTACGGGCGGGGCGAGCGCATGTCGCTCGGCGCCGACGAGGCGGAGTTCATCATGTTCAAGAACGCCGCGAGCCTCCAGCTGAACCTCGACGCCCTGCCGCAGGACGTCGAGCAGGTCATGCTGGCGATCGACGAGGGCACCCCCGACATCTCGTGGATCTACGACATCGACTTCTCGCACCTCGACCACGTCGACGTGCTGGCCGGTGCCAAGGCCTGGCAGCTCGCGCTCCGTCTCGAGCACGACGGCATCCCCGTGCACGTCATCGAGGAGGACATCTCGAAGGCCATCCGGCTCATGCGCCGGCTGCCCTCGCCGAGCGACCACACGAAGCACTTCGTGACGAACTACGAGCAGATGATGCTGGCCCGTCGCATCCTCGGCCACCCCGACCTGGAGAAGACCGCGTGAGCAGCGACACCCTCCGCCTCGTCCTCCTCTACCCCGAGCAGCTCGGCGTCAGCGGCGATCGGGGCAACGTGACGGCCCTCGTCGAGCGCGCCCGCCGTGCGGGCATCGAGAGCGAGGTCCTCGAGTACCGGGTCGGCGACGCGGTCCCCACGGTCGCCGACGTCGTGCTCGTCGGCCACGGACCGCTCTCGGGCGTCCGCGCCGTCAGCGAGGACGCACAGCGCCTCCGCGACGCGCTGGAGGGCTTCGCCGCGTCCGGCGTCCCCGTCGTCGGCGTGGGCGGCGGCATGGAGCTCCTCAGCCACGGCGTGCAGACGACGGAGGGCGAGACCGTGGCCGGCATAGGCTTCCTCCCCGGCACCGTCCGCCGGGGCGCGCCGCGCCGCACGAACTACTTCCAGGTCACGACCGAGCACCTCGGCGACCCGCTGACGCTCTTCGGCTTCGAGGACCACGCGGCGCACGTCGAGCTCGACGCCGACGCGGAGGCGTTCGCCACCGTCGTCCACGGCGGCGGCAACGGCGACGGTCGCTCCGAGGGCATCCGGCGGGGCGCCTCCTTCGGCACGCAGCTCAAGGGCCCGCTGCTCCCGCTCAACCCGGCCCTGAGCGACCGCCTGCTGCGGGCAGCGCTCACGCGCCGGAGCATCTCGTACCACCCGTCGGCCGCGCACGCGAAGCTCGACGAGTACGCCGCGGCCTCGCAGCGCGTCATCCGCGACAACCTGGAGCGCTCGTTCAAGGCGATGTGACCCGAGCGCGGGCGACCGCACGACGAAGGGCCCGTGCCGGGTGGCACGGGCCCTTCGTCGTCACGGGCCGGGGCGTGCCCGGCCGGGAGTCGTGGGTGGTCAGCTCGCCGTGAGCTTGGCGCTCTCGTCGAGCCACTCGACGGCGTCGGGCTGCAGCTTGTCCTTGAACTTCGCGCCGTGGTGGGCGCAGAAGAGCAGTTCGCCGCTGGCCATGGTCGCGCGGACGTAGGCCTGGGCTCCGCAGCTGTCGCAGCGGTCTGCGGCGCTGAGCTGGTACCGGGAGCCGAGCTCGTCGACGGCGGTGGTGTCGGTGGCCATCTGAGTCATGGGGTGCTCCTCCTGACGGTGGTGCTGTGGGTGGGTGACACTCATCAAAACACGCGCGCGGCGAGCACGGAGCACATTGCGCGGGATTTCGCTCCGCGCGTAGCGGAACGGCCCCGGAAGGGGGCCTCGCGGGTGTCGACCCGGCCGTGTCGGGGGCTCTCGTTAAGATGGTCCGAGCCCACCGCCTCCGGATCCCCCGGTCGACGCGGTCGGCTCAGCGTCAGGAGATCCCCGTTGGCCACGTCTGATTACTCGGCTCGTCACCTTTCCGTCCTCGAGGGGCTCGAGGCGGTGCGCAAGCGACCCGGCATGTACATCGGGTCGACCGACTCCCGCGGGCTGATGCACTGCCTGTGGGAGATCATCGACAACTCCGTCGACGAGGCGCTCGGCGGCCACGGCGACGCCATCGACGTCGTCCTGCACGCCGACGACAGCGTCACCGTCCGCGACACCGCGCGCGGCATCCCCGTCGACATCGAGCCCAAGACCGGCCTCACGGGGGTCGAGGTCGTCTTCACCAAGCTGCACGCCGGCGGCAAGTTCGGCGGTGGCTCGTACGCCTCCTCGGGCGGCCTGCACGGCGTCGGCGCCTCCGTCGTGAACGCCCTGTCGGAGCGGCTCGACGTCGAGGTCGACCGCGACGGCGTCACCTGGGCGATGTCGTTCCGCCGCGGGGAGCCCGGCACGTTCGACGACTCCGGCGAGCCGACGCCCGACGCGCCCTTCACGCCGTTCGTCTCCGGCAGCGTGCTGCGCCGGGTCGGGAAGGTGAAGAAGGGCGTGACGGGCACGCGCATCCGCTACTGGGCCGACCGCCAGATCTTCACCCGCGGCGCGAGCTTCCAGCCCGACGAGCTGTTCGGGCGGGCCCGCCAGACGGCCTTCCTCATCCCCGGGCTGTCGCTGCGCATCCGTGACGAGCGGCCCGGCTCGCTGACCGACGGCGGCTTCCCCACCGAGAGCACGTTCCGCTTCGACGGCGGCATCAGCGAGTTCGTCGAGTTCCTGGCGCCCGACACGGCCGTGACCGACACCTGGCGGATGACGGGCCGGGGGAGCTACACCGAGACCGTCCCCGTGCTGACCGAGGGCGGTGCCATGGTCGCGACCGAGCTCGAGCGCGAGTGCGAGGTCGACATCGCGCTGCGCTGGGGCAGCGGCTACGAGACGGTCTTCCGCAGCTACGTCAACATCATCGCGACGCCCAAGGGCGGCTCGCACCAGGCCGGCTTCGAGGCGGGCCTGCTGAAGTTCCTCCGGCAGCAGGTCGAGGCGAACGCCCGTCGGCTCAAGGTCGGCACCGACAAGGTCGAGAAGGACGACGTGCTGGCGGGGCTGACCGCGGTGCTCACGGTGCGCCTCCCCGAGCCGCAGTTCGAGGGCCAGACGAAGGAGATCCTCGGCACCCCCGCCGTGCGGGCGATCGTCGCCGGCGTCGTGGCCGACCAGTTCGGCGAGCTCTTCGGCTCGTCGCGCCGGGAAGACAAGGCGCAGACCGCGCTCGTGCTCGACAAGGTCGTCGCCGAGATGAAGTCCCGCATCGCCGCTCGGGCCCACAAGGAGACGCAGCGGCGCAAGAACGCGCTCGAGAACAGCTCGCTGCCCGCCAAGCTGGTCGACTGCCGGTCCAACGACGTCGCGAACAGCGAGCTCTTCATCGTCGAGGGCGACTCGGCCCTCGGCACGGCCAAGCTCGCCCGCGACAGCGAGTTCCAGGCGCTGCTGCCGATCCGCGGCAAGATCCTCAACGTGCAGAAGGCCTCGGTCAGCGACATGCTCTCCAACGTCGAGTGCGCGTCGATCATCCAGGTGCTCGGGGCGGGGTCGGGGCGGTCGTTCGACCTCGACGCGGCGCGCTACGGCAAGGTCATCATCATGAGCGACGCCGACGTCGACGGGGC
>Ga0308160_10000960_pt1 | contig 45045 bp, 38 predicted proteins | sample PhyFR1_FD_201036 | JGI IMG/M metagenome (GOLD analysis project Ga0308160, IMG submission 201036) | Phyllosphere microbial communities from UC Gill Tract Community Farm, Albany, California, United States - DLSLF.R1 | ecosystem: Host-associated > Plants > Phyllosphere > Unclassified | place: USA...
AAAAGCTCGACGCGGACACGGTGCAGTGGTTCACCGAGAACGGCGGCCTGTCGCGCAAGAACGGCGACCACTTCCGCAAGACCCTGCTGTCGCGCGGCGGCACGGCCGATGCGATGGATTTGTTCCGTAACTTCCGCGGGCGTGATCCGATTATCGAGCCGCTGCTGGAGCGTCGTGGTTTGACGCAGTAAGCGGACTGGCGGTGAAGCTAACGCTGCGCTGTTTGCACCGCCAACAATGATCATCGTTCCGCGTGGGCACGGCGTGCCCACCGTACGGTTGACGCTATCGGCGAAATAATTGTGGCTGGTAGCGGCGACCGTAAGGTGGGCATCCCGTGCCCACGCGGAAGCCCGCCTATACAGAACATCAGTTTTCACCGCACCACCATCAACAAAGAGACCCCATGACCCGTCCCCAACTCCTGCTGATCGCCGCCAGCGTCGCCGTCGCGAACCTGGCCTATGCCCAACCGGCTTCGCTGCTGGAAGCGTCGAACCCGTTCGCCAAGTTCAGCACCCTGCAATACCAGTACCCGCCCTTCGACAAGATCAAGAACGAGCACTTCGCCCCGGCCTTCGCCGAAGGCATGCGCCAGGAAGCGGCCGAGATGGCAGCTATCGCCAACAACAAGGCGGCGCCGACGTTCGACAACACCATCGTTGCCATGGAGCGTTCGGGCCGCCTGCTTGACCGCGTCGGTTCGGCCTTCGGCACCCTGCAAGGCTCCTACACCAACGACACCCTGCAAGCCCTGGCCAAGGACCTGGCGCCGAAGCAGGCTGCCCACAGCGACGCGATCCGCCTGAACCCGAAGCTGTACGCGCGCATCAAGGCGCTGTACGACAAGCGCGACAAGCTGCACCTGGACGCCGAGTCGAAGTACCTGCTCGAGCGCTACCACACCGACTTCGTGCGCGCCGGCGCCCAGTTGTCGGATGCCGACAAGCAGAAGCTGAAGGCGATGAACGCCGAGCTGGCCGCGCTGTCGACCCAGTTCGCCCAGAACGTGCTGAAGGAAGCCAACGCCTCGGCCCTGGTGGTCGACACCCGGGCCGAACTGGCCGGCATGACCGACAAGCAGATCGACGCCGCCGCCGCCGAAGGTAAAAAACGCGGCATGGACGGCAAGTTCGTGATCCCGGTCGTGAACACCACCCAGCAAGCCGGCCTGTCGGTGCTGACCAACCGCGCCACCCGCGAGAAGCTGCTGGCCGCATCGCTGGCCCGTGGTTCGCACGGCGGCGAATTCGACAACCGCGACGTGGTCCTCAAGATCGCCAAGCTGCGCGCCGAACGCGCCGTGCTGCTGGGCTACCCGAACTTCGCCGCCTACAACCTGGAAGACCAGACCGCGAAGACCACCGGCGCCGTCAACAGCCTGCTGGCCGAATTCGCCAAGCCGGCCGTGAACAACGCACGCAAGGAAGCGGCCGAGATCCAGAAAGTGATCGATGCGGAGAAGGGTGGCTTCCAGGTCGCGGCCCACGACTGGAACTTCTACAGCGACAAGGTGCGCCAGCAGCGCTACGCCTTCGACGCTTCGCAGCTGCGCCCTTACTTCGAACTGAACCGCGTGCTGCAGGACGGCGTGTTCTTCGCTGCAAATAAAGAGTTCGGCCTGACCTTCAAGGAACGCAAGGACCTGCCGACCTACGTGGAAGACGTGCGCACCTTCGACGTCTTCGACGCCGACGGCAAGCAGCTGGCGATCTTCACCTTCGACCCCTACGCGCGCGCCAACAAGCGCGGCGGCGCCTGGGCGAACGCCCTGGTCGGCCAGAGCAAGCTGCTGGGCACCAAGCCTGTCATCGCCAACAACCTGAACATCGCCAAGCCGGCCGCCGGCGAGCCGACCCTGCTCACCTACGACGAAGTGCGCACCACCTTCCACGAGTTCGGCCACGCGCTGCACAGCATGTTCTCGGAAGTGAAATACCCGCGCCTGGCGCGCGTGCCGCGCGACTACGTCGAGTTCCCGTCGCAGGTGAACGAGATGTGGATGGCGTATCCGGAAGTGCTGGCCAACTACGCCAAGCACTACCAGACCGGCGCGCCGATGCCGAAGGAACTGCTCGACAAGGTGCAGGCTTCGCAGCAGTTCAACGAAGGCTACCGCACCACCGAATACCTGGCGGCGTCGCTGCTGGACCAGGCCTGGCACCAGCTGACCCCGTCGCAGATCCCGACCGACGTGCTGGCGTTCGAGGCTGAAGCGCTGAAGAAGGCCGGCGTCGACTTCGCACCGGTGCCGCCGCGCTACCGCACGACCTACTTCTCGCACACCTTCTCGGGCGGCTACTCGGCCGGCTACTACGGCTACCTGTGGGCCGAGAAGCTGGACGCGGACACCGTCAACTGGTTCAAGGAACACGGCGGCCTGACCCGCAAGAACGGCGACCACTTCCGCAAGACCCTGTTGTCGCGCGGCGGTACGCTCGATGCGATGCAGATGTACCGCAACTTCAGCGGGCGCGATGCGCAGGTGCAGCCGCTGCTGGAGCGTCGTGGGTTGACGGGCGAGTAAGTTCGTCGATGCCGGCGCGGTCGCGATCGATCCGCCGGTAGCGATCACCGCGTGGGCACGAGTGCCCACCCTACGAGCGTGTGAATAAATCGCCATGGCTGCGTTGCATCGTCTCGCCGTACGTTCGTACTGTCTTCGACTCTGCGCCGGTAGGCCGTATCCCTTGCCCTGACAATTTATTCACACGCTCTACGTTACGCATCCGTTTCGTGTTACCGGATGCATCACGGTTTTCGTAGGGTGGGCTCTCGAGCCCACGCTTTTTTTCGTGCGTTCGCATACCCCACCATTCCGGTGTATAAACCCACCTGTCTCCATTCAAGAAACCACCCCCAAGCGATGAGTGTTCAGTCCCTCCACGGTATTACTTTAGAATCGCTGTTAACCCGCCTGGTCGAGCACTACGGCTGGGACGGACTCGGCCGCCGGATCGATATCAATTGCTTCCAAAGCGATCCGAGCATCAAGTCGAGCCTGAAGTTTTTGCGCCGCACCCCCTGGGCGCGCGAGCAGGTCGAGAAGCTGTATCTCGAGACCCGCTTTACCAACTAGCGAGAATGCCATGCTGAACGAAGATGAGAACGTGAGCGATCCGGACCTGAAAACACGCCTGAAGACCCTGCACCGCAGCCTGGCCGAGACCGGCGAGGTCGACGAGGAACTGCAAATGCTGCTGCGCCAGCTCGATGGCGACATCAAGCAGGTGCTCGACCGCCGTGCCGACCAGGAGCTCGATGCCAACACCTATGGCCTCGGTTCGCGCACCCAGGAAATGAGCGCCCGCTTCACCGCGCGCCACCCGAAAGTGGCGACCACGCTGAATGAACTCGGCAGCATCCTGTCGAACATGGGGATCTAGGCAGCAAAAGAGAGGCTGCTCAGCCACAAGTCATTGAAATGTAAGCAATTTTCCGGGCGGCGAGCAGCCGATACAGGGGAATTCCGGTACAATGCCGGCCAATGAACTCCCCAGTCAATCTCTTCGCGAGCGTGCCCAAGCGCTCCAGCCGCGCAGCTGCCGCGCCCTTCCTGCCGATGTCCCGCGCCGAAATGGACGCGCTCGGCTGGGATTCCTGCGACATCATCCTCGTCACCGGCGACGCCTACATCGACCACCCGAGCTTCGGCATGGCCCTGGTCGGCCGTCTGCTGGAGGCGCAGGGCTACAAGGTCGGCATCATCAGCCAGCCCGACTGGACCTCGGTCGACCCGTTCCGCGCGCTGGGCAAGCCGAATTTGTACTGGGGCATCACCGCCGGCAACATGGACTCGATGGTCAACCGCTATACGGCGGACCGCAAGATCCGTTCCGACGACGCCTACACCCCGGACGCCGCGCCAAATAAACGTCCGGACCGCGCTGTCACCGTCTACGCCCAGCGCGTGCGCGAAGCCTATCCCGGCGTGCCGGTCATCGTCGGTTCGATCGAGGCCTCGCTGCGCCGCATCGCCCACTACGATTACTGGTCGGACAAAGTACGCCGTTCGGTGCTGTTCGAATCGAAGGCCGATTTGCTGATCTTCGGTAATGCCGAACGCGCCCTGGTCGACGTCACGCGCCGCCTGGCCGCGGGCGAGAACATCAAGAGCATCCGCGATTTGCGCGGCACCGCCTTCCTGGTGCCACAAGGCTGGCTGCCCGACGAAGAATGGTCCGTACACAATTCCACCCGCGTGGATGTGCCGGGCCGCATCGACAAGCAGCCGAATCCCTACGCGATGGCGCTGGAAGACCCGAAGGCCTGCGCGCTGGACAATGCCGCGCCGGAACCGGAAGTCAAACCCGTCATCATCATGACGCGCGAACAGCGCCAGGCCGCCCTGCGCGAAAAGGCGCTGAAAACCGTGGTGCGCCTGCCGTCTTTCGAGACCGTCAGCGAAGACCCGGTGATGTACGCCCACGCCTCGCGTGTGTTCCACCTGGAATCGAACCCCGGTAACGCCCGCGCCCTGGTGCAGGCCCATGGCGACCGCGACGTCTGGCTGAATGCGCCGCCGCTGCCGCTGGCCATGGACGAGATGGACAACGTGTACGACCTGTCGTATGCGCGCGCGCCGCACCCGAGCTATGGCAAGGCCCATATCCCGGCCTGGGAAATGATCCGCTACTCGGTGAACATCATGCGCGGCTGCTTCGGCGGCTGCACCTTCTGCTCGATCACCGAGCACGAAGGCCGCATCATCCAGAGCCGTTCGGAGCCGTCGATCCTGCGCGAGATCGAGCTGATCCGCGACACGACCAAGAACTTTGCCGGCACCATCACCGACCTCGGCGGCCCAACGGCCAACATGTACCGCCTTGCTTGTAAAGAAAAGAGCATCGAGGAATCCTGCCGCCGCTTGTCCTGCGTGTACCCGACCATCTGCAGCAACCTGGGTACCGACCACAGCAAGCTGATCTCGCTCTACCGCAAGGCGCGCGCGATTCCGGGCGTGAAGAAGATCCTGATCGGCTCGGGCCTGCGCTACGACCTGGCCGTGCGCTCGCCGGAATACGTGAAGGAACTGGTTACCCACCACGTGGGCGGCCTGCTGAAGATCGCGCCCGAACACACCGAGCAAGCCACGCTCTCGAAGATGATGAAGCCGGGCATCGGCGCCTACGACGAGTTCAAGCGCATGTTCGAGAAGTATTCGATCGAGGCCGGCAAGAAGCAGTATCTGATTCCTTACTTCATCGCCGCTCACCCGGGCTCGACCGACGAGGACATGCTGAACCTGGCGCTGTGGCTGAAGAAGAACAACTTCAAGCTCGACCAGGTGCAGACCTTCACGCCGACCCCGATGGCGATGGCGACCACCATGTACCACAGCCGCAAGAATCCGCTGAAAAAGGTGACGGAAGATTCGGAAGTCGTGGAAACGGCGCGCAGCGGCAAGATGCGCAAGGCCCACAAAGCCTTCCTGCGCTGGCACCACCCGGAAAACTGGCCGATCCTGCGCGAGACCCTGGTCAAGATGGGCCGTGGCGACTTGATCGGCAATGGCGATCGTCACCTGGTGCCGGCCTGGCATCCGTCGGAAGAGGGCGCGGCGCCGGCCGTGCGCGAGACCGGGGCGCGCCAGGGGCGCCAGCCAGCTGCGCGTCCGGCAGCGCCCGCGGCCAAGCGCAGCATGCCGGCGCCCGCGCCGCACCAGATTGCCGCGAACGCCAGGCGCCAGCCCGAGCGTACCCAGGCAGGCGGACGCGCCGCCCCGGCCGCCGTGGAAAAGATGCGCCCGTCGATTTTGTCGACCATCAAGAGCAAGCCGAAGGCGCGTAGCAAATAAGCGAAAGCCAGACGGCAAACCGCGCTTGCAGCGGAATCGGGCCAGCCATGCGGCAACGCATGTGCTGGCCTTTTTCATGCCCGGTTGCCGGCCCTGTTGTGTAGCCGAGACATGCATATGTTCCTGTCCGGGGTGGTAGGGGGGCGCCGTCCCGAGGCCGGCATCTAAATCATGCAATCGTGCGTACATTGCCGACAAAACTCGGTAAGATGATTCCTTTGGGAAATAGTTGTTAATAGTTTTGCATCATACCGCGGCCTGTTGAGGGGCGCGCTTCGCAATGCTGACTCTCCCGCAAGGACTTGCAGTGATCGATATCCACACCTACATGCTGGCACTCGGCATCGGCAATATTTCATTTGCCGTGCTGATGGTCGCGTACATCCGCGACACCGAGCCGAGCCCCGGCCTGCGTTTCTGGACCTGGGCGCGCCTGGTGGCCGGCACCACCCAGCTGCTGGCCTTTGCCCGGCCCCAGCTCGGCATGCCGGCACTGGCCCTGATCGAACCGCTGGGCTGGTTCGCCGGCTGGGCGCTCGAGGTCGCCGCTTATTGCACCTTCTTCAAGCTGCGCAACTGGAAGCGCGTCGTGATCCCGATCGCCGGCCTGGCACTGCTGGCGGCCGCCTGCTGCGTGCCGCTGGCGGACGCCAGCTATGGCGACCTGATGGGCTTGATCGCCTGCGTGTTCTCGCTGTCGTCGATCGCCACTGCTTGCGTGTTGCTGAATCCGAAGTTGAAGAACTCCACGCTGCTGCAGCGGATTATTGGCCTGAACAATGGCGTATTCGGCCTGGCGATTGCCGGCTGGGCGATCGGCGCCTTCCTGCGTGGCGAGCTGAACATGCTTGAGACCGACCGCAGCCAGATGGCCGCCTATATCTCGGGCTACATGCTGATGATCGTGAACGGCTTCGGCTTCCTGTTGATGTCGAAGCAGCGCAACGACGCCATCATGCAGCGCCTGGCCACCTACGACGACCTGACCGGCCTGCTGAACCGGCGCGCCTTCCTGGCCCGCGCCAACGAGGCGCGCATGCTGGCGCTGCGGCTGCGCAAGCCGATCGCGCTCTTGATGATCGACATCGACCACTTCAAGCGCCTCAACGACCGCTTCGGCCATGCCACCGGCGACGAGGCCCTGGTGCTGTTCGCGCGCACCGGCGGCGCCATCCTGCGCGAGCACGACATCCTGGGGCGCATGGGTGGCGAGGAATTCGCCTTGGCGATGCCGGGCACCGACCTGGAAGGCGCGCTGCAGGCCGCCGAACGCCTGCGCCAGGCAACCATGGAGATTGCGCTGCTCAGCTGCGGCGGCAGCTACCAGATGACGGTGAGCATCGGGCTGGTGGTGATCGATGCCAACGAGGATTTGCCCGCGGCCCTGGCCAGGGCGGACCGGGCCTTGTACGAGGCCAAGCGCAATGGCCGCAACCGGGTGAAATTGGGCGGCGCTGCACGCCGCGCAGCGTGAATGGGCGGGAACGCCGACCGTACGGTGGGCACTCCGTGCCCACGCGGAAGCATGCACCGTGGCTGCTCTCTTCGATGCGGCCCACAGGATCATCGGCCAACGCTTGCCCAGGCGTTTCGTTAGCGCGTCATTCCGCGTGGGCACGGGGTGCCCACCGTACGGTCGCAGCCGCAGGCCATCAATAAGTGTCCGGCTCTAGGTCATCGATAGGCCAATAAAACACGAAGGTAAACGAAAAAGGGACCCGACGAATCGGATCCCTTCTTCTTGATGCTGGCGGAGCGGACGGGGCTCGCCCACGTTCCGCGGGCCGCGGATTTCCTTGCAAGGAAATCCCTTCGAGCCCGAAAACGTTCTCCCCGCAGGGGGAGAACTTCTGCGCGGAAAAAGAAAAAGGCCCGACGAATCGGACCTTTTTCTTTGATGCTGGCGGAGCGGACGGGGCTCGAACCCGCGACCCCCGGCGTGACAGGCCGGTATTCTAACCAACTGAACTACCGCTCCGTTTTAACTGATCGGTTCTTCGTGTTCTGAAACGACATCTGGTGGGCGCTGAGAGGCTCGAACTCCCGACCTAATCCTTGTAAGGGATCCGCTCTACCAACTGAGCTAAGCGCCCCGCTCACTTTGTTCGTTTCGTCTGACGTTTGTCATTGCGTCTGAAGAGGCCCGAATCATAGCTAAGCCCTAGCGATTGCGCAAGGGTTTTCCTGAAAAATATGCAAAATGCGTTTTTTCGGCACGGCTGAGCCGGGGAGATGGTTTTATGTCAATATCATCCCATCTGACTCCAGGAGAACCGATTGGAAGCGTTCGACCCCCGCCAGTTCCTTACCCATCTGTTCCAGTCGGCACTGGCCGCCGTCGATCCCGGCCAGCTCATCGCGCAGCACCTGCCACCCCCGCCACGCGGACGCACGGTCGTGATCGGCGCCGGCAAGGCGGCCGCGCGCATGGCCGAGGCGGTCGAGCGGCATTGGCAGGGAGAGCTCTCCGGCCTGGTGGTCACGCGCTATGCCCACGGCGCACCGACGCGCCACATCGAGGTGGTCGAGGCCGGCCACCCCGTGCCCGACGAAGCCGGCGTGCGCGCCGCCACCCGCATGCTGGAACTGGTGCAGGGCCTCACCGAAGACGACCTGGTGCTGTGCCTGGTGTCCGGCGGCGGCTCGGCCTTGCTGTCCTTGCCGGCGCCCGGCATCACGGTCGAGGAAAAGCGCGACATCAACCGGCGCCTGCTGCGCAGCGGCGCGCCGATCGGCGAAATGAATTGCGTGCGGCGCCATTTGTCGGCGGTGAAGGGCGGACGGCTGGCGCTGGCCTGCCATCCGGCGCAGGTAGTCACACTGGTGGTGTCCGACGTGCCGGGCGACGATCCGGCCGTGGTCGCCTCCGGCCCTACCGTGCCTGACGGCAGCAGCGGCGCCGACGCCCTGGCCATCCTCCGGAAATACGGCATCGACATCTCCGACGCCGCGCGCGCCGTGCTGGCCGACCCGGCCGCCGCCGCGCCGCGCCCCGACGACCCGCGCCTCGCGCGCAACCAGACCGTGGTCATCGCCATCGCCCAGGCTGCCCTGGATGCGGCGGCCAGCGCGGCCCAGGCCGCGGGCGTCACGCCCTTGATCCTGTCGAACAGCATCGAGGGCGAGGCGCGCGAGGTGGCCATCGTCCACGCGGCAATTGCCCGGCAAGTCACCGAGCACGGCCAGCCTTTACCGGCGCCCTGCGTGATCCTGTCCGGCGGCGAAACCTCGGTCACGGTGCGCGGCAAGGGCAGGGGCGGGCGCAATGCCGAGTTCCTGCTGGCGCTGGCCATCGCCCTGCGCGGGCTGCCAGGCGTGCATGCGATCGCCTGCGACACCGACGGCATCGACGGCACCGAGGACAACGCCGGCGCCTTGCTGGCCCCCGACACCCTGGCGCGGGCGGCGGCAAGCGGCCTCGACGCGGCCGCCATGCTTCAGGATAACGACGGCTATAGCCTGTTCTCGGCCCTGGGCGACCTGGTCGTCACTGGCCCGACCCGGACCAACGTCAATGATTTCCGCGCAATTATTGTTACCACCTAGCACACTTGTTGTTATTTGACATCTGCATTTGAATATTCACTTGATATTCGAAATCGTATAGCCAACAATTGCGCCTTTGTTGGACGGCAACCTTGAGACATCAACAAGATGCAGGTGCCGCGGCGGGCAAACCGCCTTGCCGCTTCACGCGAGCGGCCCTTGGAGGAGGAGTGAACTGCGGTTTCACTACTCAAGAAAGAACCACCATGATCAAGATGTCGAAGATGCACCGCCGCGTCGCGCAGGCGCAGGCCGCCATGCTGGCGCTGGCCGCCCTGCCGGCCCTGGCCCAGACCGAAGCCGCAACGCCGGCCGCGCCGGCTGCCGAGCTGCAGACCGTCACCGTCACGGCCCAGCGCCGCAGCGAGAATATCCGCGACGTGCCGCTGGCCGTCAGCGCCCTGCGCGGCGAGAAGCTCGACGTGCTGACCTCGGGCGGCCAGGACATCCGCCTGCTGGCCGGCAAGCTGCCGAGCCTGAACGTGGAATCGTCGAACGGCCGTACCTTCCCGCGCTTTTATATCCGCGGCTACGGCAATACCGACTTCAACACCTTCGCATCGCAGCCGGTTTCCCTGATCTATGACGAAGTCGTGCAGGAAAACCCGATCCTGAAAGGCTTCCCGATCTTCGACGTGGCCAACGTCGAAGTGCTGCGCGGCCCGCAAGGCACCCTGTTCGGCCGCAACACCCCGGCCGGCGTGGTGAAGTTCGAATCCGAGAAGCCGCGCCTCGGCAAGACCGAGGGCTATTACAGCGCCTCGATCGGCACCCACAAGACCATCAACGTCGAAGGCGCCGCCAACGTGCCGCTGTCGGACACCGTCGCCATGCGCGTGTCGACCCTGCGCCAGCACCGCGACGACTACGTCAAGAACTACGGCGACCTGGCCCAGACCCAGTACCGCGGCGACCTCGACGGCTACAACGAACACGCCGAGCGCGTGCAGTTCCTGTACAAGCCGGACGCGACCTTCAATGCCCTGTTCAACGTGCACCAGCGCAGCACCACCGGCAGCGCCCGCCTGTTCCGCGCCAACCTGATCCGTCCGGGCAGCAACGACATCGTTCCCGGCCTCGACCTGGACCGCATCGTCACCAATGCCCAGAACTACCAGCGCCTCGGCACCCGCGGCGCCAACCTGCGCATGAGCTGGGACCTGGGCGACTACCGCCTGTACTCCGTCACCGGCTATGAAACCGTGGGCGAGTACTTCAGCCGCGGCGACATCGACGGCGGTATCCCGGCCGGCCCGGGCCGCGTGCCCTTCCAGGTGGAAACCGCCGGCTACATCGACCGCCTCGAGCAGTACAGCCAGGAATTCCGCGTCGAGTCGCAGTACACGGGCCCGCTGAACTGGCAGGCCGGCGTCTACTGGTTCGACGAAAGCGCCACCGGCGGCAGCGACGGCTTCAACAGCACCACCGGCGCCCGCACCACGGTCCTGGCCAGCCACCAGGACAACGAAGCCTGGGCCGTGTTCGGTTCGGCCACCTACAAGGTGTCGCCAAGTTTCGACCTGCGTGCCGGCCTGCGCTACACGAAGGACGAGAAAGACTTCGCCACCGTGCGCAACGTGAACGTGGTGCAGATCGGCGACACCGCGGTCAGCACCAGCAAGGGCAAGATCAGCTGGGACCTGAGCGGCACCTACAAGCTCACGCCGCAAGTGAACGTGTATGGCCGCGTGGCCACCGGCTTCCGCGCGCCGAGTATCGCCGCCGCGTCGGCATCGGTACCGATCACCGTGGCCGATGCCGAAACCATCACCTCGGTCGAAGCCGGCGTGAAGGCCGATTTGTTCGATCGCCGCGGCCGCGTGGCCTTCTCGGTCTATGACTACACGATCAAGGACCAGCAGCTGACCGCCGTCGGCGGCGCTTCGAACGCGAACCAGCTGCTGAACGCCGACAAGACCAAGGGCCGCGGCGTCGAGCTCGACGTCGAGGCAGCCATCAGCCCGGCGCTGCGCCTGACCGCCAGCACCAGCTACAACTTCACGGAAATCCGCGATGCCGGCCTGGTCGTGGCCAGCTGCAGCTCGGCCTGCACGGTGCGCGATCCGGTCGCGTCCACGGGCCGCGTGTTTGTGAACGGAAATATGCTGCCGCAGGCGCCGCGCTGGATCGCGAACGCCACCGCGCGCTACAGCGTGCCGGTCGCCAGCGGCGAGTTCTTCGTGTTCACCGACTGGTCGTACCGCAGCAAGGTCAACTTCTTCCTGTACGAGGCAGCCGAGTTCACCGGCAAGCCGCTGACCGAAGGCGGCCTGCGCGTGGGCTACACCTGGGCCAACGGCAAGTACGAAGCCGCCCTGTTCGGCCGCAACATCCTGGACGAACGCCGCGTCACCGGCGCCATCGACTTCAACAACCTGACCGGCTTCACCAACGAGCCGCGTACCTGGGGTGTGCAGTTCAAGGGTAACTTCTAATCGAAGCTGATTTTTGATTACAAGAGCCTGACGTAACACAAGGCCGCGAGCAATCGCGGCCTTTTTTTATGCATATTGAGAAGGGAAATATCTTGTCTTATGCGCAAGGTAAGGAATGTTGCGACCATGATAATGAATACGCACCATATGTTATTTGGCGTACATACAAAGGTGGCAAATATTCCATGTTTTTGTTAAGTCGAGCACAGAAACCGTTGCGAAAGTGCCTCGCACGATTGGAAATTCCCTTCATGCATATTTACTCGGGAGTAGTCTTTCCTGGCCGCCAGCAGAGGGCAACTCCGGTACAGGAGATCGCCGGAGACACATAAAACAAGGCACAACCGCCTTGACGGAAAAACTACACAAAAGGACGAACCATGAAGTCGATGCAATCGCTTTATCCGAGCCTGTTGAAAGTCACCGCTGCACTGGCCGTCGTCGTGGGCCCGCTCCACGCCTCGGCCGCAGTACCGGACGCCGTACCCGGTGCTGCCAAGCAATCGCAATACATCCTCGATACCGACCGCATGATTGTGAAGTACAAGGATGCGAAAGTCGTCAACGGCCGCGCCTTCGTGCCGGCCGTCACCGCCGCGCGCCAGTCGGTTGCCGACCGCGCCGGCCAGGACTTCGGCGTCAAGCTGCAAGCCCTGCACGGCATCGCCACCGGCGCCAACGTCATGAAGCTGAGCCGCAAGATGTCGCTGGCCGAAGCCGGTGCGCTGGCCAAGGAAATGATGGCGCGCGATCCGCAGATCGAGTACGCGGAACCCGACCGCATCATGACCAAGATGATGACGCCGAACGATCCGCGCTACAGCGAGCAGTGGCACTACTTCGACACGACCGGCGGCCTGCGCCTGCCGGCCGCCTGGGATAATTCGACCGGCGCCGGCATCCGCGTGGCCGTCATCGACACCGGCTTCCGTCCGCACGCCGACCTGTCCGGCCAGTTCCTGGCCGGCTACGACTTCATCTCCGACACCGCCGTCTCGAACGACGGCAACGGCCGCGACAGCGACGCCTCCGACCCTGGCGACGCCGTCACCGCCGGCGCCTGCTACGCCGGCTCGCCGGCCTCGAACTCGAGCTGGCACGGCACCCACGTGGCCGGCACCATCGCCGCCGCCACCAACAACGGCGTCGGCGTGGCCGGCGTCGCCTTCGGCGCGAAAATCGTGCCGGTGCGCGTGCTCGGCAAGTGCGGCGGCTACACCTCGGACATCGCCGACGCCATCGTCTGGTCCTCGGGCGGCAGCGTTAGCGGCGTGACCAACATCGCGGCCCGCGCCCACGTGATCAACATGTCGCTGGGCGGCAGCGGCGCCTGCGACACCACCACCCAGAACGCGATCAACAGCGCCCGTTCGCGCGGCACCGTGGTGATCGTCGCGGCCGGCAACGAGAACCAGAACGCCTCGAACTCGAACCCGGCCAACTGCTCGGGTGTCGTGGCCGTGGCCGCTACCACCAAGGCCGGCGGCCGCGCTTCCTACTCGAACTACGGCACCGTGGTCGACGTGGCGGCGCCAGGCGGCGGCACCGGCGGCGGCGTCCTCTCGACCCTGAACGCCGGCACCAACGCGCCGGGCGCCGACAGCTATGCCTCCTACCAGGGCACCTCGATGGCCACCCCGCACGTGGCCGGCGTGGCTGCGCTGATGCTGGCCAAGAATGCGGCGCTGACGCCTGACCAGATCGAGTCCAAGCTGAAGAGCACCGCGCGTGCCTTCCCGGCAACGTGCTCGGGTTGCGGCAGCGGCATCGTCGACGCGGCAGCGGCCGTGGCCTCGGCCACCAGCGGCGGCGGCACCACGCCGACCGGCCCGACGATCTCGGAAACCGAGTCGAACAACACGATCGCCACCGCGAACGCCATCAGCACCACCGGCACCACGGTGAACGGCAACCTGGCCAGCAGCACCGACACCGACTACTTCGTGGTGCAACTGCCGGCCGGCAAAACCCTGACCGCCACCATGACGCCGGGTACGTCGACCGCCGACTACGACGTGTACATCTACAACAGCGCCGGCACCCAGCTGGCGCTGAGCGAGAACGGCGCCGGCGCTGCCGACACCGCCACGGTGACCAACAGCACCACCGCCACCGCCGCACGCTATGTGCGTGTGAAGTACTACAGCGGCGGCACCGGTTCCACCAACGGCAAGTACACGCTGCAGCTGGGTTGGTAAGTTCCGCAAAAACAGTCGAGTACCAAGGGTGAAAGACGCGCGGCTTGCCGCGCGTTTTTTTACCTGGCAAGACATTCCATTGTTGGCCGACACCGTACGGTGGGCACTCCGTGCCCACGCGGAACGATGCGTCATCGGCGGCTGTAGCGGCTGTGCTGACAGTTGCATGCTGATGAGCATCCCAATGCAGACACGCAGCGTCTGCTCTCTCAGGGACGTCAACGATCATCATCCTGCGGGGTCAGCGGAAAGCCAACACAGCACTACCTTTCGCGTGGGCACGGAGTGCCCACCGTACGTGCATCACCGCCGACACGGCTCTTGCACCAAACCGCAATTGACGAGATACTGTATGGAATGACAGTAGTCGGCCTTCCGCCGCCGCCCGAGTGAACGCCCCCGCACGTAAAATCATCCATTGCGACTGCGACTGCTTCTACGCGTCGGTCGAGATGCGCGACGATCCGTCCTTGCGCGGCCGGCCGCTGGCCGTCGGTGGGCGCCAGGACCAGCGCGGCGTGGTGGCGACCTGCAATTACGAGGCGCGGCGCTACGGCATCCACTCGGCCATGGCCACCGCCCAGGCCGTCAAGCTGTGCCCGGACCTCGTGATCATTCCGCCGGCGATGGAAAAGTACCGCATCGCCTCCAGGCAGATCATGGACATCTACCGCGACTACACGGACCTCGTCGAACCGCTGTCGCTGGACGAAGCCTACCTGGACGTGACCAACTCGCCGCACTGCAAAAACAGCGCGACCCTGATCGCCCAGGAAATCCGGCGCCGTATTTTCGAGACCGTTGGCATCACCGCCTCGGCTGGGGTGGCGCCGAACAAGTTCGTGGCGAAGATCGCCAGCGACTGGAACAAGCCCGACGGCCTGTTCCTGGTGCGCCCGGAAGAGGTGGATGCCTTTGTCGCCGCGCTGCCGGTGAAAAAACTGCACGGCGTCGGCAAGGTCACTGCCGCCAAGATGAACAACCTGGGCCTGCAGACCTGCGCCGATTTGCGCACCTGGAGCCTGCAAAAGCTGCAGGAACACTTCGGCAGTTTCGGTGCGCGCCTGCACGATTTGTGCCGCGGCATCGATTACCGCGAAGTGAGCCCGGAGCGCGAGCGCAAGTCGATCAGCACCGAGGAAACCTACACGCCCGACATCCCGGACCTGGCCGGCTGCCTGGCGTTGTTGCCCGACCTGCACGAACACCTGCTGGGCCGCATCAGGCGCAACGCTGCCGAAAAATTCATCAACAAGCTGTTCGTGAAGATCAAGTTTTCGGACTTCCAGCAGACCACGGTGGAGTGTGTCGGCTACACGCCACACCTGCCGACCTTTGCCCGGCTGATGGAAATCGGCTGGGCCCGCGCCAGCCGCCCGGTGCGCCTCCTGGGCGTGGGTGTACGCCTTGGCGAAACAGAAAATGTCGAGCAGCTCAGCCTGTTTGACGAACATGCAACACATTGAAAAACCCTCTGTTGCCAGCCGAAAATAGGCCGGCTTCAGCGTGTAGAATGTCGTTCCCCTGAAATACTGAGACAACAGAAAGCAACTATGTGGTTCAAGAATCTTCAGATTTACCGCCTGCCCACCAACTGGGATTTCGCGCCTGAAAAAATGGAAGAGGCGCTGCAGTCGCAGGCCTTTACGCCGGCCAGCAGCAACGAATTGCTGCGCCAGGGCTGGGATGCGCCGCGTCCGAATGGCAAGCTGGTCCACGTGGTCAACAAGCAGATGCTGATGATGCTGGGCACGGAAAAGAAACTGCTGCCGAGCTCGGTCATCAACCAGGTGGCCAAGGCCAAGGCGGTTGAACTGGAAGAGCAGCAAGGTTTCCCGCCTGGTAAAAAGGCGATGAAGGAACTGAAGGAACGCGTGGCCGAGGAACTGCTGCCGCGCGCCTTTACCATCCGCAGCAACACCTGGACCTGGATCGACCCGGTCAATGGCTGGCTCGTGATCGATGCCGCCAGCCCTGCCAAGGCCGATGAAGTCATCAAGCTGCTGCTGAAAGCCGTCGACCGCATGCCGCTCGAATCGCTGCGCGTGCAGCGTTCGCCGGTGGCCGTGATGACCGGCTGGCTCGAGTCCGACGAAGCGCCGTACAACTTCACGATCGACCAGGACACCGAACTGCGCGCCACCGGCGAAAGCCGCGCCGCCGTGCGTTACGTGAAGCACTCGCTGGACCCGGAAGACATCCGCCGCCATATCGCCTCGGGCAAGCAATGCACCCGCCTGGCCATGACCTGGAACAGCCGCGTGTCGTTTGTCCTGACCGAAACCCTGGCGATCAAGGGCGTCAAGCCGCTGGACGTGATCAAGGAAGGCGAAACCGTTACCTACAGCGACGACGAGCGTTTCGACAACGACATCGTGCTGATGACGGGCGAGCTGTCGAAGATGCTGACGGACGTGGTGGAAGCGCTGGGCGGCGAAGCCAAGGCGTAATCGGTAGGGTGGAAGGCTTTGCCTTCCACGCGTTCAATGATCGTATGCCAATCGCTGTCGCGGAAACGCATACGTGATGTGAACGCGTGGACGGGGGACCCGTCCACCCTACGAAAACCATCATCCGATGATCGACCTGCGGTGGTGATGAAAAACGGACCCGGTAATGGGTCCGTTTTGCTTTTTACTTCGCGCCGACTTCCTCGCTGGTCGCCGGCTCCTCGCTCTTGCCGTCGGTATAGGTCGCGCCCTGGCGGTCCGTGTGCGGCGCTGGTTTACCCGGCAGCGGCGGCAAGGCTTTCGCCTGTTCCAGGTCGATGCCGGCGACCTCCGCCACGCGGCGCCCGTAATCCTCGTCGCAATGCCAGAGGTGCCATACCATGCGCAGCTGGATGACTTCCGGGCACTGCTTCAAATCGCCGCCGACATTGCTTACCAGCTCATCGCGTTCCCAGTCCTCGAAGGTGCGGTAGCGGTCGCCGGCCTGCTTGTAGTCGGCCGCGGTGGTCCTGGTCTGGTAACGGCCGAGGTGGCCTTCGATGTGCTGGCGGTAGTCGCGCTGCGGTTGCGGCGCTTCCTGCAGGCCGCCCATCAGGCTCGGCTCGTAGTTGATGTGCTTGCTCTCGCCGCCATTGTCGACGTAATAGGCCATCTGGCCGTCGCGCTGGTTGGTCTTCGCACGCGCGCGTTCCTGCGGGGCGTTGATCGGCAACTGCAGGTAGTTCGGGCCGACGCGGTAGCGCTGGGTGTCGGAGTAGGACAGGGTGCGGCCCTGCAGCATCTTGTCGTCGGAAAAATCGATGCCGTCGACCAGCACGCCGGTGCCGAAGGCCGATTGCTCGGTTTCCGCAAAGACGTTGTCGGGATTTTTATCGAGCACCATGCGCCCCGCCGGCAGCAGCGGGAACTGGTCTTCCGGCCAGCGCTTGGTGTCGTCCAGCGGGTCGAAGTCGAGCTCGGGATGCTCGCCGTCGGCCATGATCTGGATACAGAATTCCCATTCCGGATAATCGCCGCGCTCGATCGCATCGTACAAATCGCGCGTGGCGTGGCTGGTGTCGTGGGCCTGGATCTCGGCGGCTTGCTTCGCGGTGAGGTTGCGCACGCCCTGGCGTGGTTCCCAGTGGAAGCGCACCAGGTGGGCCACGCCCTGATCGTTCACCAATTTATAGGTGTTAACGCCCGAACCTTCCATTTCGCGGTAATTCGCAGGGATGCCCCACGGGCTCTTGACCCAGGTAACCATGTGCAGGGATTCCGGGTGGTTCGCGATGAAGTCGTAGAAGCGCCATGGCTCTTGCTGGTTGGTCACCGGATCGGGCTTGAAGGCGTGGATCATGTCCGGGAACTTGATCGCGTCGCGGATGAAGAAGACCTTCAGGTTATTGCCCACCAGGTCCCAGTTGCCTTCGACGGTTTTCAGTTTCACGGCAAAGCCGCGCGGGTCGCGTGCTGTTTCCGGGGACTCCTTGCCGCCGATAACGGTCGAGAAGCGCACAAAGGTCGGGGTCTGGACGCCGGTTTCAAGCAGCACCTTGGCGCGCGTGTATTTCGATGCCGGTTCGTCGCCGATCTTGCCATAGGCCTCGAAGTAGCCATGGGCGCCGGTGCCGCGCGCATGCACCACGCGTTCGGGGATGCGTTCGCGGTCGAAGTGGGTGATCTTTTCGATGAACTGGTAGTTCTCGAGCGTGGCCGGGCCGCGCTCGCCGACGGAGCGCAGCGACTGGTTGTCGCGCACGGGATGGCCCTGGCGCGTGGTCAGGATGGGACGGTCTGACATGGGAAACTCTCCTCTGTGGAACACGGGAGAGAAAAGTATAGGAAGTTACGCCGAGAGGCAGCGCTCGCCTGCCTCCCGGAAAGCCAAGCCCGCTTACAGCGGCTGGAACACGCCGGCAGCGCGGTTTTTCGTGACGTTATCCCAGGCAAACACCTGGCCATTCATCGCCACATACACGCCGGCCGGCAGGGTTTGCGCCACGGCGCAGGCGAAGCCGAGGTTGAAGAGGGCGTCGGAGTTCGCGATTTCGTAGGGGATCATGGCGCCGGTCAGGACGATGGTCTTGCCGAGCGGAGCAGCGCCGAGTACGCCTGCGGTCTCGCGCATGGTGTCGGTGCCATGGACGATGACGATCGCCTTCTCGGATGATGCCTGGCAGGAGGCCAGCACGCGGGCGCGGTCTTCATCCTTCATGTCGAGCGAATCGAGCAGGGGCAGCACTTCGAGCTCCACCGGCACCGTCATGCGCGCACGGGCAATGACTGCCGGCAGGTGGCTGTCGGCAAAGCCGAGTACACCGTTCAGTTCGTTGTAATGTTTGTCGAAGGTGCCGCCGGTGGCGATGATTCGTAAAGTCATATCGGTTTGTAAAGGCAGTGAAAAAAGGTGGCTCATGATAGCCGCAAACGATAGTGTATCCACATGTGACTGCGCTAGAATCAGCCGGATCGGATGAGTAGACTGATCTCTTTGCCTTTGAAGAACATGAAAGCCGTTGCACCAGGAACCGTTATTTTTCACCGTCATCGCGGGTATGGCGTGATCACCCATGTCAACCTGTTGACGGGGTGGATTTCCGCGCGTTTCGGCAACGAAGCGCGCACCCTCGACCTGAATCTCTCGAACGACGAAGTGCAGCACGCCGACGGCGAACCGATCCTGTTCCGCCGCACCCCGCCCGACCGCATGCCGCACGCGCGCCTGATGGCCGTGGTGCGCGCGCTGCACCAGGCCGGCTACCAGAAGCTGTATTTGTATTCCTGGCCGAAGCCCTCCGGCCTGCACTGGCGCTGGCATCTGTTCACCGGCCAGCGCAACTGGATGCAGCGCTCCTGGCGCGAAGGCTGGTATGGCTCGGGCGCCGAGTACAACAATAATCCGGTGCTGGGCTGGGGCGATCTGCCGGGGGCCAGCACCGACGAACTGATCCACGCGCTGGCGAAGTTCGATCCGCAGGGCTTGGCCCAGGCGCTGGGGCGCGACGAGGACCACACGGCGTGGTTTGCGGATGTGTGCGACTTGCTGCTGCCGGGCTACATGTACAGCCTGAACATGGAGCGCCCGAGCGGTGGCGGCTTGATCGAGGCGCCGCCGGTGCCGGTGGTGCCGGTGCGTGCCGGTGTGAAACCGTATGCGGGGCCGGATATCGGCTGGCCGCCGGGCTGGGCCGGGTTATGGACTGGCCGGCATGTGATGCCGGCAAGGCGCATCAAGCTGACGGGGGAGCCGGAGCTGGGTTGAGCTGGCCGGGATCCTTGACCGTACGGTGGGGTCATTGATGCCGGGGGCATCAATGACGTGCCCACGCGGAATTCCGCGCATTGGCAACGCTGCTCGGACCAATATAACCCGCCTTCCATCAACGCTTCCAAATGATCATTCGATGCGTTTCGATTGTCCTGATCGTGCGGATGAAATGGCGCTAACCTTGTGCATCGTTCCGCGTGGGCACGGGGTGCCCACCGTACGCGGTCAACGCTTCGGGATTTAAAATATTCGTTGGCTTGCCTGCTGCGAAATTCACCACGTTTTCGAACGCCGCCCTGAAGTACATCTCGTAACTGTCCTGCTCGACATACCCCAGGTGCGGCGTCGCCAGCACCGTCGGGATTTTCAATAGCGGCGCATCCGGCGCCAATGGCTCGCTGGCAAACACATCAATCGCAGCGCTGCCCGGATGCCCCCGCCGCAGCGCCGCCTCGAGCGCCCCCTCTTCGACCAGTTCCGCCCGGCTCGTGTTCACGAACAAGGCATCCGGCTTCATCCTCGCCAGGTCCTGCGCGGTCACGATCCCACGGGTCGCATCCGCCAAGCGCAAATGCAGGCTCAGCACATCCGCCTGCGCAAACAACGCCTCGCGTGATGACGCTGCAGTGAACCCATCGGCCACCGCCGCTGCCCGGCTCGCCTCGCTCCCCCATACCATCACCTCCATTCCGAAGGCCTTGCCATACCCCGCCACCAGCTTGCCGATCTTGCCGTAGCTCCAGAGCCCCAAGGTACGCCCACGCAACACCCTTCCCAGGCCATTGAGTTGCGGATTGACCGACGCCGTCTGCCACAAGCCCTCCTTCAGGTTATTCGCATACGGCACGACCCGGCGGCTGGCCGCCATGATCAGCGCCCAGGTCAGTTCGGCCGGGGCCACCGGCGAGCCGACGCCCTCGGCAACCGCAATCCCGCGCGCCGTGGCCGCCGCCACGTCCACATGCCCGCTGACCTTGCCCGTCTGCGCAATCAGCTTCAGATTCGGCAGGCGGTTGAGCAGCCCAGCCGGCAAGGCGGTGCGCTCGCGGATCAATACCAGCGCGTCGAAGGGCGCCAGCCGGATCGCCAGCTGCCCCACGCCGCGCGTCGACGAATTGAACACCTTGACGGCGTGCCCGTCCAAAATTTTGTAACAGTCGAGACCCGGCACGGCGTTCTGGTAATCGTCAAGAATGGCAATTTTCATCGAAGTTGTACGAAGTTATTGATGAGTACGTAAAGGAAGTACATGATCCGGATAATCGTAAGTAGCCCACTACTTTAGTCAACTATATTTCCTACATTTTTCGGCTGCAAGCCCTTGTGCGGCATTTTCAGGGGTGTACAATCGCCCGAATATTGAGGGTTTGACAGCACGATCGTGTATATCACGCAGGCCCAGCAGCACCGTTCCACCCCAGCCTCGAGCGAGGCTGTCGACACGACCGCCGTACCGCCGCGCTCCCCATGCGAGCGAAGGGATTACCAAGCGTAGCCCCTGGCCCGACGACGATGTGCCGGGACATGACCAGAATTCTTTATTGGAGGTACTCATGAACCAGCCCGTGATGAGCGGCGTCGCCGCCCTGAACGTCCCAGCTTACATCAACCATCAAAAGCTCATCAATTGGGTGGCAGACATTGCCGCCCTGACGAAGCCTGACGCCATCTACTGGTGCGACGGTTCCGAAGAAGAGTACGACCGCCTGTGCGCACAGATGGTCGATGCCGGTACGATGATCCGCCTGAACCCGGAAAAACGTCCGAATTCCTACCTGGCCCATTCCGACCCGTCGGACGTGGCGCGCGTGGAAGACCGCACCTTCATCTGCTCGGCAACGAAAGAGCAGGCCGGCCCGACCAACAACTGGACCGACCCGGCCGAGATGCGCACCACCCTGAACGGCCTGTTCGACGGCTGCATGGCCGGCCGCACCATGTACGTGGTGCCGTTCTCGATGGGCCCGCTGGGTTCGCCGATCGCCCACATCGGTGTCGAGCTGTCCGACTCGCCTTATGTTGCTGTGAACATGCGCATCATGACGCGCATGGGCAAGGCCGTGTACGACGTGCTGGGCAACGATGGCGAGTTCGTGCCGTGCGTGCACAGCGTCGGCATGCCATTGACTCCGGGCCAGCAGGACGTGCGCTGGCCTTGCAACAGCACCAAGTACATCGTCCACTATCCGGAAACCCGCGAAATCTGGTCCTTCGGCTCGGGCTACGGCGGCAACGCGCTGCTGGGCAAGAAATGCTTCGCGCTGCGCATCGCCTCGAACATGGGCTACCAGGAAGCGCAACAGGGCGGCACCGGCTGGCTGGCCGAACACATGCTGATCCTCGGCGTCGAATCGCCACAGGGCGACAAGCAATATGTCGCGGCCGCCTTCCCTTCGGCCTGCGGCAAGACCAACTTCGCCATGCTGATTCCGCCGACCTCGTTCGACGGCTGGAAAGTCACCACCATCGGCGACGACATCGCCTGGATCAAGCCGGGCGCGGACGGCAAGCTGTACGCGATCAACCCGGAAGCCGGCTACTTCGGCGTGGCGCCGGGCACCAACGACAAGACCAACTCGAACTGCATGGCCTCGCTGCGCGAGAACGTCATCTTCACCAACGTCGCGCTGACCGACGACGGCGACGTGTGGTGGGAAGGCATGACGAAAGAAGCGCCTGCGCACCTGATCGACTGGCAGGGCAAGGACTGGACCCCGGCATCGGGCACCAAGGCCGCCCACCCGAACGCACGCTTCACCGTCGCCGCGACCCAGAACCCGGTCATCGACCCGGCCTGGGACGATCCGGCCGGCGTGCCGATCTCGGCCTTCATCTTCGGCGGCCGCCGCTCGACCACCGTGCCGCTCGTCACCGAAGCGCGCGACTGGATCGAAGGCGTGTACATGGCCGCGACCATGGGCTCGGAAACCACCGCCGCCGCTGCCGGCCAGATGGGCGTGGTGCGCCGCGATCCGCTCGCCATGCTGCCATTCATCGGCTACAACATGAGCGACTACTTCCAGCACTGGCTGGACCTGGGCCGCAAAGTGGGCGAAAAGAACGGCGCCGTGCTGCCGAAGATCTTCTGCGTCAACTGGTTCCGTACCGATGAGTCGGGCAACTTCGTGTGGCCGGGCTATGGCGACAACATGCGCGTGCTGAAGTGGATCCTGGACCGCACCGCAGGCCAGGCCGGCGGCAGCGAACATTTGTTCGGCACCTCGCCGAACTACGGCGACCTGAACTGGGACGGCCTGGACTTCACCGAGGCACAGTTCACGCAGATCACCTCGATCGACCAGGACGCTTGGCGCGAGGAGCTGAAATTGCATACCGAGCTGTTCGAGAAGCTGTCCTATCACCTGCCGCAGGAGCTGGTGGCGGCCAAGGCCAAGCTGGAGAAGCAACTGGGCTGACTCAAGTTTCTGAGGAGGGGCGGCGCGTGTTGAGCGCCGTCACGTGAAAGAGGGCAGGGCCGTGTGGTCCTGCCCTTTTTTCTTGCTGTTGATGGCTACTGTAGGGTGGGTTCTTGAACCCACCGCAACGTTGCAAACCCAAACCGGTGGGTTCGAGAACCCACCCTACAAGGTGGTGACTTCGGTCTTGCTGCCGCTGAAGCCATCGAATATCTGCCGGTGCCGCGCATAGGACATCGCATCGTCGCGTGTGTAATAGCCGGCCACCCACTCCAGCAGGAAGGAAAGCTTGCTTTGCTGGGCCTCCATCGAGGCGTACTTGTGGGGCTCCCACGGCCGGCGGCGATTGTTCTCCAGGCACACCTCCAGGCCGGGATGCATGAATACCAGCTCCGAGCAAAAGGGCAGCGCGGCCTCGACCAGGTCGCCATAACAACCCTCCGCGACCCAGCTTGCATTGCCTTCGACAAAGGCCAGCAGCTCCGCCCGCACCTGCTCGGGCGGGCGCGGCACGGCGATCTGCCCCGGCTCCCAGACGATGGTGTCCAGGTCCAGGTGCACCAGGCCATGCTGCGCCGCCATCGCCTGTGCCCGGTAGGACTTGCCCGATCCCGAATTACCCATGATGAGTACGCGCATATTCTTCCAATCCCATTTCCTTGAAGTATTAATATTAGCGCGTTCCAGGAAGTGCTTGACCCTCACACTGCGTGAGGTTCAATTCTGTGCCCAGCACAAGCTCCGGCTGGCGCTGCAGAACGAGCCGGCGCTGCGCCAGGGCGGGATGGTGGACGACAGGATGGGCAACTTCATCCGCGCGGCGATGCAGTCCTTGCGCAGTGATTCAGCAAATCAGCCGGCGCCGTAGCCGACACCGCGCGCCATCATCGCGGCAAAGATCGGAATGAGCGCGAACACGTGGAGCTCGATCAGCAGCCAGCGGCGCAGCTTGGCAATTTCCGGCAGGGTTGGAACAAAAGCGGGATTCGCCTGCAGGGATTTTTGCCAGGCCAGGATGCGCATCGTCGGCTTGATCGAGATGAGGCCGACCACGGCGAAGGCGGCGATCTTGGCCCAGAAGGCGTGGTTGTGCAGGTAGAAGTCGGGCCCCTTGGCGCCGTACCAGACGCGCACGAAGCCGACCACCAGGATCGCGATGGCCAGCATGCCGTAGAAGAAGTCGAAGCGGCCGAGCAGCTTGACGGTTTGCGGGGACATGCTCGAGGAGCGCATCAGGGCCAGTTCGGCGGCCAGCACGGCGGCGAGGCCGAAGACGATCAGGTGGTGGACGATGGCCAGCAGGAGGTCGGTCATGACAAGTGCTCGACAGTGAAGGTGTGTTCAATGTCTGCTTCTCTGGTCAGCGTGTCAAAGGTGTAGGGTGGGTTCTCGAACCCACGCGGATGCAGCCGTGGTGACCTCGTGCATGCGTTGTGGCCGTGCAACCGGTGTACCGCGTGGGCTCGAGAGCCCACCCTACGCGGCAAGCGTTCGCGGTGAAAAAAAGGCAGAGCCGCAGCTCTGCCTTTTCTCGAACAACCGGCTGATTATTGCTTCAGCAGCGGCTTCAGGTACTTGCCCGTCACACTGGCCGGATTCTCGGCCACGTCTTCCGGCGTACCGGTCGCCACGATCGTGCCGCCGCCGGCGCCGCCTTCCGGCCCCAGGTCGACGATCCAGTCCGCGGTCTTGATCACGTCCAGGTTGTGCTCGATGATGGCGAGCGTGTTGCCCTGGTCGCGCAGGCGGTGGATCACCTTCAGCAGCAAGTCGATGTCGGCGAAATGCAGGCCGGTGGTCGGCTCGTCCAGGATGTACAGGGTACGCCCGGTATCGCGCTTCGACAGTTCCAGCGACAGCTTCACGCGCTGCGCCTCGCCGCCCGACAGGGTCGTGGCGCTCTGGCCCAGCTTGATGTAGCCGAGGCCCACGTCCAGCAGGGTTTGCAGCTTGCGCGCAATCACCGGCACCGGCTTGAAGAACTCGTGCGCGTCCTCGACCGTCATCTCCAGCACTTCGGTGATGTTCTTGCCCTTGTACTGCACTTCCAGCGTTTCGCGGTTGTAGCGCTTGCCGTGGCAAACGTCGCAAGGCACGTACACGTCCGGCAGGAAGTGCATCTCGACCTTGATCACGCCATCGCCCTGGCAGGCCTCGCAGCGGCCGCCTTTCACGTTGAACGAGAAGCGGCCCGCGCTATAGCCACGTTCCTTGGCGGTCGGCACCGTCGCGAACAGATCGCGGATCGGGGTGAACACGCCGGTGTAGGTGGCCGGGTTCGAACGCGGGGTGCGGCCGATCGGCGCCTGGTCGACGGAAATGACTTTATCGAAATGCTCCAGGCCGAAGATCGCATCGTGCGGCGCCGGTTCGGTCTGCGAGCCGTACAGGTGGCGCGACAGGGCCGGGTACAGCGTGTCGTTGATCAGCGTCGATTTACCGGAACCCGAGACACCCGTCACGCAGGTCATCAGCCCGACCGGCAGCGTCAGGGTCTGCTTCTTGAGGTTGTTGCCAGTCGCGTTCGTGATCACCAGCTGGCGCTCGGCATCGGCCGGCGTGCGCTTCTTCGGCACGTGGATCTTGCGGCGGCCATCGAGGTATTGGGCGGTCACCGAATGCTCGTTGGCCATGATCTCTTCCAGCGTGCCCTCGGCAATGACCACGCCGCCATGCACGCCGGCGCCCGGACCCATGTCGACGATGTAGTCGGCGGTACGGATCGCGTCTTCGTCGTGCTCGACCACCAGCACGCTGTTGCCGATGTCGCGCAAATGCTTCAGCGTCGCGATCAGGCGGTCGTTGTCGCGCTGGTGCAGGCCGATCGACGGTTCATCGAGCACGTACATGACGCCGGTCAGGCCGGAACCGATCTGCGAGGCCAGGCGGATACGCTGGGCTTCGCCGCCCGACAGGGTATCGGCGCTGCGGTCCAGCGACAAATAGTCCAGGCCGACGTTGTTCAGGAACTTCAGGCGCGCCGTGATTTCCTTGATCACGCGCTCGGCGATGTCGCGCTTGGCGCCAGTCAACTGCAGCGTTTCAAAGTATTCCAGGGTCTCGCGCAGCGGACGGTCCGACACTTCATAGATCGCGCGCTGCTGGGCGCCCTGGCCAATCTTGACGAAGCGCGCTTCGGTACGCAGGCGCGCGCCTTCGCAGGCCGGGCAGCGCTTTTCGTTGATGAACTTGGCCAGCTCTTCCTTGACCGCCATCGAATCGGTTTCGCGGTAGCGGCGCTGCAGGTTGTTCACCACGCCTTCGAAGGTGTGCTCGCGGATCACGGTGCGGCCGCGCTCGTTCACATAGGTGAACGGGATCGACGTCTTGCCGGAGCCGAACAGCACCGCGTCCTGGGCATTCTTCGCCAGTTTTTCGAAGGGCATGTCGAGGTCGAAGTCGTAGTAGGCCGCCAGGTTCGACAGCATCTGGTAGTAGAACTGGTTGCGGCGGTCCCAGCCCTTCACGGCACCGGAGGCCAGCGACAGGTTCGGGAAGGCGACGATGCGCTTCGGATCGAAGAACTCGATGTGGCCCAGACCGTCGCACTCCGAGCAGGCGCCCATCGGGTTGTTGAACGAGAACAGGCGCGGCTCGAGTTCCTGCAGCGAGTAACCGCAAACGTTACAGGCGAACTTGTTCGAGAACACGGTCGTTTGCTCGGTGTCCATTTCGTAAGCGACAGCGCGGCCATCGGCCAGGCGCAACGCCGTCTCGAAGCTCTCGGCCACGCGCTGCTTGATTTCCGGGTTCACTTTTACGCGGTCGATGACGACGTCGATCGAGTGCTTCTCGGTTTTCTTCAGTTTCGGCAGCTCGTCGATCTCGTAGATCTTGGCGGGATTGACGCCGCTCTGGATGCGGAAGCGCACGAAACCTTGCGCCTGCATGCTCGCGAACAAATCGCCATGTTCGCCCTTGCGGCCGGCCACGACTGGCGCCAGGATCATCAGCTTGGTGCCTTCCGGCATGGCCAGCACGGCGTCGACCATCTGCGAGACAGTCTGCGCCGCCAGCGGCTCGTGCGGGTGCTGCGGGCAGTAGGGCGTGCCGACGCGCGCGTACAGCAGGCGCAGATAGTCGTGGATTTCGGTCACGGTGCCCACCGTCGAGCGCGGATTGTGCGAGGTCGCCTTCTGCTCGATGGAAATCGCCGGCGACAAACCTTCGATCAGGTCGACGTCCGGCTTTTCCATCAACTGCAGGAACTGGCGCGCGTAGGCCGACAGCGACTCGACATAGCGGCGCTGGCCTTCGGCATACAGGGTGTCGAAGGCGAGCGAAGACTTGCCCGAGCCCGACAGGCCGGTGATGACGATCAGCTTGTTGCGCGGCAGGTCGAGATTGATGTTCTTCAGATTGTGCGTGCGGGCACCACGAATACGAATTTCTTCCATTAGGCTTTTGGCAGGCTTTCTATAAGTTTGTGCGGGCCGCGCACGATACTGTCGCGGTGGGCGGGCCAATCAAGGGAATCGAGTAGTTTAGCGCTTTTTTGCTTCGGCTGTACGTTTATCCAGTGGTGGTGTACCAGCGATAGCAAGCTGGCATATCGCACTGGCAATGCTTCTTCACGCACGCGATTGCTCCGGATGCATATGTGCTGTTTCAAGGCCGCTTCAATGGCAAAGCGTTCAGAATCCGAAAAAAAATTTTGATAATGCCCCGGACGCTGGCCGTAGGGTGGACGGCTCGTCATTCAGGCCTCCAGCCTGAATGACTCCACGCGTCCACCCACACTATGCGAACCAGGACTTGATTACACACCTCAAACCCGTTTGTCGGACCCCAAAAAATCCTCTTTAACTCAGGCGGCAACAGCCCCATAATAGCGAGCTGCATCACCCAGTTCCCTGGCGCCTAGTCATCAAGCAGAGCCAGGGCTCACACCATCTGAAGGAGTCACACCATGGCATCAGTCAACAAGGTCATCATCGTCGGCAACCTTGGCCGCGATCCGGAAATCCGCTACATGCCGAGCGGCGACGCCATCGCGAACATCGCGGTCGCCACCTCGTTCAAGTCGAAGGACCGCAACACCGGCGAGCAGAAAGAGCTGACCGAATGGCACCGTATTTCGTTCTTCGGCCGCCTGGCTGAAATCGTCGGCCAGTACCTGAAAAAGGGTTCGTCGGTCTACGTCGAAGGCCGCCTGCAAACCCGCAAGTACACCGACAAGGATGGCATCGAGCGCTACGCCACCGATATCGTCGCTGAAAACATGCAAATGCTGGGCGGTCGCCAGGGCATGGGCGGCGGCAGCGACATGGGCATGGACGACGGCGGCGGCTATGAGCCACAACAGCAGCAGCGCCCGGCCCCACGCCAGGCGCCGCCGGCACCGGCAGCACGTCCGCAGCCTCAGCGTCCGGCGCCAAACTTCTCGGACATGGACGACGACATTCCGTTCTGATCCGCGCTGAACGCGTAGCCGATCTTCCAGGCCCCGCCGTGCAATCGTACGGCGGGGCTTTTTCATTGGCGCTAGCGGCCGTTCAGGCTCAGGATATTCCCGTCCGGATCCTTCAACCATGCGGCCTTCATGCCATCCGCCACGTGGATATCGCCTTCGAGGCGCATGCCCGGCATGGCGTAGTGCTCGAAGCGCACGTTCTTCGCGGCCAGCGCGGCGACAACCGCCTCGAGCTGGTCGCCAAGGTCCCAGGTGATCGCGGTCGCCTGGTTGGTGCCGGCATACGTCGATTGATAGACCAGCACCCGGACCGCGCCGCTGCGGTAGGTGAGGAAGTCGGGGTAATGGCTTCGTTCGCTGTCTTCCTGCAGTTCCAGCACGTCGCCGTAGAATGTGCGTGCAGCAGCGATATCGCGTACGCCCACCGTCGCGATCGCATCCGTGTTTGCGAGCATGGCAACCTCCGTAGGTGAGGCTGTGAAGATACCTCCAACGTATGCGGAGCAGCGCGCGCTTCGCTCCCTTGCAAAGCACATCGAGAGTACGTTCAATACATTGACGTGTTCACGTAACGTGAACAGCGCAAAAAAATGAACACCGCCGCAAGCACGTGCTCGCAGCGACGCCGTTTGTCAAACGTACCGCACTATCCATCCTGCTAGTAGCTGGGCAATTTGCCGCTGCTAAGATCGTTCGACACCTCCGGTGTGATTTTCTATTCAACGACAAGATGAAAGAAGAACGATGACATTGAATCTCAAGAAAATGGCGTTCGTGCTGAGCCTGGGTCTGGGCCTGGGCTTTTCCGCTTCCGTGTCTGCCTTTGCCGCAAGCGATGGCGAATGCGCGACCTGGGAAGTGAAGTGCGCGGAGGGCAATGAGCGCGCCTGCCAGCTGTGGGGCATCAACTGCTACGACTACGGCGGCTGACGAATGTGTGCCGGCGCCGGGCGCCGGCATGCCAAGCCACCGATGCTGAAATTGCTGTTCAAGACAACCGTGAAGGAAGAGCCATGAAATTGACCCTCAAGAATATCGCTTTCGTACTGAGCCTGGGCCTGGGCCTCGGTGTTTCCGTTTCCGCGTCCGCCGAGGTCAACGAGACCTTGTGCCAGACCTACGCCAACAAATGCGCCTGGGGCATCGACCGCGCCTGCCAGCTGTGGGAGCAACACTGCAATACCGAGCAACTTTGACCGCAGCGCCGGGCGCCGGCTAGCGTTCCCCCGGCGCCGGGCTGCCCGCCACCTCTTCCTCGACGATGGTGTACACGCCCCCGGCCGTGGCGCCGCTTTCGCTTTTCCGCGCCCGCAAATCGCGGTACACGGCGGCGCGGATGATCATCATCGACACCACCGGCGCCGTCATCAAGAGGAAGGCCGAGATGATCACCTCGTGCACCACCAGCCGCTTCTGCCCCACCGTGAAGAACACCATCGACGCGATCAAGAGGCATCCCGCCCCCAGCGTGATCGTGATCGCCGGCCCGTGCATGCGCTGGTAAAAGGTGCGCAAACGCAGTAGCCCCAGCGCGCCGATCAGCACGATGCTGGCGCCGATGATCAACAGCAGCGACACGATCGCCGCCGCCCAGCCCGGCAAATCCTCGACGCCGCTCATTCGATGATCTCCCCGCGCATCAGGAACTTGGCCATGGCGACCGTCGATACGAAACCGATCAGCGCAATCAGCACCGCCACCTCGAAATACACTTGCGTGCCGAAGCGGATGCCGAGCACCAGGGCCAGCAGCATGCCGGTCATCCACAGGGTGTCGAGCGCCAGCACGCGGTCGTGGGCCGAGGGGCCGCGCAATAGCCGCAGGGCGCAGAACACCATCGCCACCAGCACGCACACCAGGGCGTAGCCGACGGATAACTCAAGCAGGGTCGCCACGGGCCGCCTCCGTTTCAAAAATCTCGATCAAGGGTTGTTCGTACCGGGTTTTAATCGTGTCGATCCACCACTGCTCGTCGTGCAGGTCGAACACGTGCAGCGAGAGCTGGTAGCCGTCTTCCAAAATCTCGACCCATACCGTGCCCGGCGTCATGTTGATCAGGCAGGACAGCATGGCCAGCCCGTAGGGATCGGTGATCGTCAAGGGAATGCGGATGAACTGCGAATTCACCTTGGCGTAGTCGGCGAACAGGATGATGCGGCTGACGTTGAAGCAGGAGCGCACGATCTCGACGCCGGCCATGCCGATCAGGCGGATGAAGGTCAGCGGGGCGCGCAGGCGCGGGTAGCCGAGCGGCTGCAAATTGCGCACCAGCAGCGGCACGACGATGCCGAGGAAGGCGCCGAGCAGGATGCTGGCGGGGTCAAGCGCCTGGTTCAGCAGCAGCCACAGCACGCATAGGGCCAGCGATACCAGCGGGTGGGGGAGCCAGCGTGTCATGGCGCCTCCCTGGCGGCGCCGGGGCCGGGCACGGCGGGCTCGGTCAGAACGCGCTCGATGTAGTTGGCCGGGCGGTGGATGTCGGCGCTGGCGCGGCCCAGGTAATCGAACAGGGGGCGCGCCTGCACCGTCATCGCCACCGACAGCAGCAGCAGGGCCGCGATCGGCGCCACTTCCGACAAATGCAGGCGCGGCGGCGTGACCACCGGCGTGGCCCAGAAGGTGCGCACACCGAAGCGCAGCATCGAGATGATGGAGATCAGGCCGGACACGAAGATCAGCGCCATCAGGGTCCAGCCGGCGCTGCGCACGGCCTCGCCTTCCGGATTGAGCAGGGCGTGGAACATGCCGAACTTGGCCACGAAGCCGGACAACGGCGGCAGGCCGGCGATCATCAGGGCGCAGGCGGCGAAGCCCACCGACAGGAAGGCCATCGCGGCCGGCACGCCCTTGCCGCGCGGCTCGTTCGGGCTGTCGTCGGGTTCGCTGTCATCGACGGCCCAGGCTTCCATGGTCAGGGCCAGCATTGCTGCGCTCGGGGAACGGATGCGGTCGATCAGCTCGATCAGCAGCAGGAAGGCGGCCACCGCCAGCGTCGAGCCGATCAGGTAGTAGAGGCCGGCCGTCACCAGCGCGGGCTGGCCATAGCCGATCACGGCCAGCAGGGTGCCCGAGGAGATCACGGCGCTGTAGCCGGCCATGCGCCCGGCCGAATCGGTCGACAGCATGCCGGCCGCGCCGAACACGATGGTCGCCATGCCGCCCCAGAGCAGGGCGTCGAAGCCGAAGCCGGCGTTCTGGCCGTCCGAGAACAGCAGCAGCCACAAACGCAGGATGACGTAGGCGCCGACCTTGGTCATCAAGACCAGCATCGCGGCCACCGGCGGCGAGGCGGCGGCGTAGGTGGTCGGCAGCCAGAAGCCCAGCGGCCACATCGCGCTTTTCACGAGGAAGGCCAGCACCAGCACTGTCACGCCGAGTTTCAACAGGCCCGCGCTTTCCGCCGGCATGGCGCCGATGCGCGCGGCGAGATCCGCCATGTTCAGGGTCCCGGTGGTGGCGTAGATCAGCGAGGTACCGAGCAGGAACAGCAAGGCTGCGGCCAAGTTGACGGCGATGTACTGCATGCTGGCGCGCAGGCGCTCGGCGTTGTAGCCATGTAAAACCAGGCCGTACGAGGCGGCCAGCATCACCTCGAAGAACACGAACAAATTAAACAGGTCGTGCGTCAGGAAGGCGCCGTTGATACCCATCAGCAGGAACTGGAACAGCGGATGGAAGTGCACGCCGATGCGGCTCCAGCGCTGCATGGCGTAGTGGAGGGCGGCCAGGGCGAGCACGCTGGTCAGCAGCAGCATCAACGCCGACAGGCGGTCGGCCATCAGGGCGATGCCGAAGGGCGCGGCCCAGTTGGCGGCCAGGTAGACGCCGATGCCGCCCTGGAAGTGCTCGTGGTCGGCCTGCAGCATCAGCATCAAGGCCACCGCCAGCTGGCCCAGCACCGAGGCATAGGCCAGGCCGAACTTCATGCGGTGCCGCCCTTGCGTGAACGGCGCCAGCAGGGCGCCGCAGACCAGCGGCAGCAGGATCGGCAGGATCACCAGGTGCGGGAACGCAGCGAGGGAAAACGTCATACCTCGGGCTCCTCCCCGTCCACGTGGTCGGTGCCGGTGAGGCCGCGCGCGCCGATCATCACCACCAGGTATAGCGCCGTGGTGGCGAAGCCGATCACGATGGCGGTGAGCACCAGGGCCTGGGGCAGCGGGTCGGCCAGCTGGGCCGGGTCGATGGCGGCGCCGGCCGGGGTAAAGGGGGCTTTATCGAGCCAGACGCGGCCCATGATGAAGATGAACAAATTGACGGCGTAGGACATCAGCATCAGGCCGGTCAGCACCTGGAAGCTGCGCGGGCGCAGCAGCAGCCAGATGCCGGAGCCGAAGACGATGCCGATGGCCAGGGCGATGACGAGTTCCATCAGGCGATCTCCTTGGTGGGCGGCATGGCGTGGCGGGTGGCGCCGGGCGGCATGCGGTGGCTGCGCAGCGACTGGTGCGCCAGCGCCACCAAAATCAGCATGGTGGTGCCGACCACCACCAGGAACACGCCCAGGTCGAACACGAAGGCGCTCGGCACGTGGATGGTGCCCAGCAGCGGTAGCGTCACATGCGCCGTGTGGCTGGTGAGGAAGGGGTAGCCGAACAGCCAGGCGCCGACGCCGGTGAGGCAGGCGGTGAGCAGGCCGGCGCCGATCCAGCGGTGCGGGCGCAGGCGCAGGTGGGATTCGACCCAGTCGGTACCGGCCACCATGTATTGCACGATCAGGGCGGTGGCAAAAATGAGGCCGGCGACGAAGCCGCCGCCCGGCAGGTTGTGGCCGCGCATGAAGAAGTAGACCGCGATCATGCCCATGAAGGGCAGCAGGAAGCGCAGGTAGACCGCCGGCACGGCCAGGTAGCCGCTGTGGGCTTGCTGGACCGGCGACTGGGTTACCGCCGGATCGACGTCGTTCGCCTGCTGCACGGGAATCGCCACGCTTTCCGGTGCCGGGCGGAAGCGCCGCAGCAGGGCGTACACGGTGAGCGCCACCGCCGACAGCACGGTGATTTCGCCCATGGTGTCGAAGCCGCGGAAGTCGACCAGCAGCACGTTCACCACGTTGGCGCCGCCGCCTTCGCCCAGGGCGCGCAGCAGATAAAAGTCGCTGATGGTCTTGGGTGGGGTGCTGGTGAGCAGGGCCCAGGTGGCGGCGGCCAGGCCCAGGCCGCCGGCCACGGCGATCGAGCCGTCGCGCGCGCGGCGCAGCCAGGTGGAGGGCGGCACGCGTGCGGCCAGGCCGCGCGGCGGCAGGCGCGGCGGCAGCCAGCGCAGGCCGAGCAGGATCAGCACCGTGGTCACGGTTTCCACCATCAGCTGGGTCAGCGCCAGGTCGGGCGCCGACAGCCACAGGAAAGTCAAACTGACCACGATGCCGACGCCGCCGGCCAGGATCAGCGCCACCAGCCGGTGGTATTTCGCTTGCCAGGCCGCGCCCAGCGCGCAGGCCGCGCCGATCAGCCACAGCAGGGCGAACAGGATGTCGATGTCGGCCAGGCCCGGCAGCGCGAGTTGCGGCAGCGGACGTACCAGCAGCAGCGGCACGACCACCATCGCCAGCATCAGCACCAGCAGTTGCGGCTGCAGCTTGCGCGTGCCGGCGCGGCGCAGCAGCCAGGCCGAGGCGGTGGACAGGCCGAGCATGGCGTTCTCGTAGGCTTGCGCACCCTTGAAACGGTGCAGCACCGGCACCCGGTCGCGCTCGGCCAGGTTGAAGCGGCGCCGCAGCACGATGTAGAAGGCCATCCCGCCCAGCAGCGCGATGATGCTCATCACCAGCGGCAGATTGAAGCCGTGCCAGATGCCGAGGTCGTATTCCGGCATGTCGGGGCCGACCACGGAATGGGTGGCCACGTCGAGCACGCGCCCGACCACGCGCTCGGGCATCACGCCGACGGCGATGCACAGCACCACCAGGCACTCGACCGGGAAGCGCATCCAGCGCGGGGGCTCGTGCGGCGCATGCGGCAAATCCTCCGCCAGCGGCCCGAAGAACACGCTGATGAAGCGCAGCGAATAGGCCACGCTGAACACGCCCATCAGCACCGCCGCCACCGACATCGACCAGTCCTCGGTGCCGCCGACGATCATGGTCTCGGCAAAGAACATCTCCTTCGACAGGAAGCCGTTCAGCAGCGGCACGCCGGCCATCGCCGCGCTGGCGACGATCGCCAGCGCCGCCGTGTAGGGCATGGCCCGCCGTAGCCCGCGCAGCACGCGCATGTCGCGCGTGCCCGTTTCATGGTCGATGATGCCGACCGCCATGAACAGCGAGGCCTTGAACACGGCGTGGTTCATCACGTGGAACACGGCCGCCACCACCGACAAGGGCGTGCCTATGCTCAGCAGCACGACGATCAAACCCAGGTGGCTGATGGTGGAATAGGCGAGCAGGCCCTTCATGTCGTTCTGGTAGATGGCGAAGAAGGATCCGATCAGCAGGGTGCAAACGCCGGCGCTGCCCAGGATCCAGGTCCAGGCCTCGGTGCCGGACAGGGCCGGCCAGAGGCGGATCAGCAGGAATACCCCGGCCTTGACCATGGTGGCCGAGTGCAAATAGCTCGACACCGGCGTGGGCGCGGCCATCGCGTGCGGCAGCCAGAAGTGGAAGGGGAATTGCGCGCTCTTGGTCAGGGCGCCGAGCACCACCAGCACCAGGGCCGGCAAATACAAATCGTGGGCGCGGATGCGGTCGCCGGCGGCCAGCACCACGTCGAGGTCGTAGCTGCCGACGATGTGGCCGATGACCAGCACCCCCGCCAGCAGGCACAGGCCGCCGATGGTGGTTACCGTGAAGGCCATGCGCGCGCCGCGGCGGGCGTCGTTGCGGCTTTGCCAATAACCAATCAGCAGGAACGAGGTCAGGCTGGTGAGTTCCCAGAACACCACCAGCTGGATCAGGTTGCCGGACAAGACCACGCCCAGCATCGCGCCCATGAAGGCCATCATGTAGGAGAAAAAGCGCGCCACCGGATCGCGCGGCGACATGTAGTAGCGCGCATACAGCAGCACCAGCAGGCCGATGCCCAGCACCATCACCGTGAACACCCAGGCCAGGCCATCCATGCGCAGCGACAAATCGAGGCCGAAGGCGGGCAGCCATTCGTATTCGGTCTTCAGGATGTCGCGCGCGGCGATGTCGTCGAAGCGGGAAATGGCCAGCGCCAGCGCCAGGCCGGTTGCCACGGCGGCGGCGCCGAAGGGCCGGTTGCGCGATCCGTCCGGCATGCAGCCGGCAACAAATGCGCCGAGGAAGGGGAGGAGGATGAGGAGTTCGAGCATGCGTTTTCCAGTCGAACCTCAGCCTGCCTGGCGCGGCGGACGCGTTCGCCGGAGGGTGTGGGTCTCAGCGGTCCGCATCGTGCGCTCCGGTGGACACCAGCAGGGTGTCGCATTCGAGGCCGCGCAGCACCTGCTCGCCCTTGCTGTCCATGAACAGGCGCAGCATGCCGGACTGGCTGTGCAGGCCGAGCACGACCAGGTCGACGCCGTGTTCGAGGGCGTAGCGCGCGGTCAGCAGTTCCGGCGTGCCGCTGGCGCTGTCGATGGCGATACGGGCGCGGAGGTCGGGCGCCAGCGTGCAGCTGTCGATAAATTGTTCGCAGCGGAGGCGGATCGCGCCGGCATTGGCGCTGGCATTGCCTGTGCCGCTGCCGCCGTCGTTGCCGCCACGCGGCTGGTCGGCCAGGCCCGCAAGCCCGGCTTCGTGGGCGTGGAAGACGATCAATTGCGCATCGGGGAAGAGGCGGCCCGCCGTTTCCAGCGCCAGGCGCGCGGCCGGCGAAAAATCGGTCGGCACCAGGAGGCGCTGGTAGGGCGCGCGGGTGCGCTGGCGCACCACCAGCAGGGGCTGGGCCAGGTTGCGCGCCACTTGCTCCACGGTCGAGCCGAGGAAGATCTCGCCCAGGGTATTGATGCGCGCTTCGCCGGTGATGACGAGCTCGCTGTCGCCGCGTGCGGCTTCGGCCAGGATGGCATCGGCCACGTCGCCGTCGGCGAACTGCAGGCTGACCGGATAGCCCACGTTGTCGAATTCGCGGGCGATGTCGCGCCTTGCGGCGAATTCCGCTTCGGTGCTGGCTTCGCTGCCGGCCAGCCATTGCACGACTTCGGCCGGCACTTGCGGGCCTTCGCGCACCGTGAGCAAGGTCAATTGGGCATGCCATTGCAGCGCCAGCGCCTTGGCGCGTTCCAGCGGGCGGTCGCAGCGCGCACTCAGATCGGTGGCGAGCAGTAACTTCGTTGGCAATGACGCATCGAACCCTTGATTCACGCAAACCTCCGCACAGGACTGTGTTAAACCCTTGTCACTGTACTGGTTTTACATGGATTGCGGCAACGCGTTAGGCTGGTGAAACGATTGTTGAGTTGGCAATGCGGTGTGCGCGCCGGATCGGGCGCCGCCAGACAATTGTTTTTATCGATAAACAAATGTCTGGTGGCGTGAACTGGCTTACAGATCGACCCGCATCTCGAAGCCGCCGTAGATCATGCGCTTGCCGTCGAAGGGCATGTTTTCCGCCTTCATATACTCGGCCATGCGCGGGTCTTGCATGATTTTTTCGTTGGCGGCGTCGCGCACCGCGCGCGAGGGATAGACGATCCAGGAAAAGATGACCAGTTCGCCGTCTTCCAGGTTCACGCTTTGGGGGAAGGACGTCAGCTTGCCGGGCTGGACATCGTCCGACACGCATTCGCGGAACTCGATGGCGCCATGTTCGCGCCAGATGGCGGCCGCGTTGCGCGCCATCTCCAGGTAGGCATCCAGCTTGTTCTTTGCAACAGGAATCACGAAACCATCGACATACGCCATGACGTTCTCCTCGCTAAATGGAAGTTGTTAAGACTTCATCGACAAGCAAAAAATCCTGTGGCCGGCACGCGGCATGACGCAGGTCGAATCAAACGCGATTCAGGCCAAGGCCGCCTCGATTGCCGCCACCAGCACCGGATCGTCCGGTTGCATGTCCGGCGCGAAGCGGCCTCGTACTTTACCATCGCGGCCGACCAGGAACTTCTCGAAATTCCACATCACATCTGATGGGTTTTTCTGGCCCAGGCCGTGCTGGGCCAGCTTCTCGCCGAACTGGCTGCCCTCGGGCTGGCGCGCTTGCGGCTGGGCATCGATCAGTTCGCGGTAGAGCGGGTGGCGGCCCTCGTTGTTGACCGCGATCTTCTCGAACATCGCGAAGCGCACGCCATAGTTGCGCTGGCAAAAGTCCGCGATTTCCGCTTCGCTGCCCGGCTCCTGGGCGCCGAAGTCGTTGCAGGGGAAGCCGAGCACCACCAGGCCGCGCTCTTCGTATTGCTCGAACAATTTCTCCAGCCCGGAGTACTGCGGGGTCAGGCCGCATTGCGAGGCGACGTTCACGATCAGCATGACCTTGCCGCGGTAAGCATCGAGGGTGGCGGGCTGGCCTTCGAGGCGGCGCAGCGGAATGTCGTAGAGGTTGGCGCTCATGTCTGTGGTTCCGGTAGTGGCGAAAACAGCATCCTACCGCGACCCGGAAAACCACGCTGACGACGCCCTCCCATGCTTGACGGCGCGCGGCTGGCATCTTATAAGCCATGCTTCCGTTCCAAATGCCGCCCGCATCCCGCCCGCATCCCGCCCGCATCCCGTCATGAACCAGCCACCAGACCAAGCCGCCGCACGAGCCGCAGCACGAGCCGAACGTGCACGCCGCCATGCGCGCCTGCTCGACGGCTTGCGCGCCTTTGTCCGGGCCGAGCGCGAGGCGGCCCAGGAAAAGCTGTTCGAGGTCTGGCGCCAGCCGCTGGCCGACCGCCTGGCCAAGGGCTTGTCGCAGCGCTTCCTGCGGCTCGAAGCCGGCCCCGAGAACGGCACCATCTGGGCCTGGCACGACGGCAGCGACTCGCGCTTCCGCGAGGGCGATCTGGTCTGCCTGCACGGTGGCTCGCCGCTGACCTCCCTGGTCGCGCGCGAAGCGGCCTTCGAGGCCGAGGACGAGGAGCGCTGGCTGCTGCGCGTGCGCCAGGCCGCCACCGTGCTGAAGGCGGTCGGCGACCAGCCCTGCTACGCCGATCCCGACGACTACGACCTCTCCAAATACTACGACGAGGTGCTCGACGATATCGGCCAGGCGCTGCCGCCTTCGCGCGCCCACTACACGCTGATGCCGCTGCTGGACGGACGCATCAGCGATGCCTTCGACGCGCGCGACTTCGAGGAAGCCGAAGCCGCCGCCCTGGCCGCGGGCCTGAACGCGGCCCAGGCCGAGGCGGTCGGCAAGATCGTCGCGGCCGAGCAGGTGGCCTGCATCCAGGGTCCGCCCGGCACCGGCAAGACGCGCGTGCTGGCGCTGGCGGCGCGCCTGCTGGTCGAACGCGGCGAGCGCGTGCTGGTGACTTCGCATACCCACATGGCGATCAACAATGCCCTGAACCGCATCGCGGCGGCGGGCGTGAAGGTGGCGAAGATCGGGCGCGGCACCCAGGCCCTCGGGCTGGACGGCGTGAGCGGCGCCGACAGCTTCGCCGAATGGCATGGCCGGCCCGAAGGCGGCTACGTGGTCGGCGCCACGCCGTTCGCCACCTGCACCTACCGCCTCGAGAACTGCGAATTCGACACCGTGATCTTCGACGAGGCCAGCCAGGTGACCCTGCCGCTGGCCTTGATGGCGATGCGGCGCGGCAGCCGCTTCGTCTTCATCGGCGACCAGAAGCAGCTGCCGCCGGTGCTGCTGGCGCGCTCGGTGCTGGAGGACATCCCGGGATCGATCTTCGCCAAGCTCACCGCCCACAACGTCGACAGCGTGATGCTGACCGATACCTACCGCTTGAACGCGGAACTGGCGGCCTGGCCCAGCCGCGCGTTTTATGACGGCCGCCTGCGCCCGGCCGGGCCGAACCGCGAGCGCAAGCTGGTGCTCGACGAACGCCAGGATGGCGACGCCTTCGACGCGGTGCTGCGCTACCCGGCCAGCGCCGTCTTCATCCCGACCACCGACCCGACCGCGCGCAGCCGCAACCTGCAGGACGCCGAACGGGTGGCCGGCCTGTGCGCCGCCGCGCTTGCCGGTGGGCTGGCGCCGCAGGAGATCGGCGTGGTCACGCCCTACCGCGCCCAGGGCCGCGCTGTGCGCCGCGCACTGGCCGAGCGCCTGGGCTGGCACACCGCGCAAGGGATCGTCGCCGACACGGTCGAGCGCATGCAGGGCCAGGAGCGCGAGCTTGTCATCCTGTCGCTCGCCACCGGCAATCTGCGCTTCCTGGCGGCGGTGGCCGGCTTCTTTTTCCAGCCCGAGCGCCTGAACGTGTCGGTCACGCGCGCCATGACCAAGCTGGTGATCATCGGCCCCGAGCTGCCGCCCGCCTTCCAGGCCCACGACGACGAGATGGCGCGCTGGCTGGACCTGTACCGCGGCCTGCTGGCGCAGGCGCACAGGATCGCGCTCTAGATGGCGCTGTTCATCCCCGAATGGACGCGCGCCAGCGGCCGCCAGCTGCAGCTCAAGCGCGTGCTGAACGCGCTCGACGAGGCCAGCGTGGTGCGCCAACCCTTGCGCGAGGAGAGCGATGCGCCCGCGCTCTTCATCGCCCATCCCGAACGCGGCTGGCTGGCGCTGGCCGTGATCGATACGCCTTTCGAGGCCCTCGACAGCGCCCAGCTGTTCGCCAGCGACGCGCGCGCCGCCTTCGAGGCGCGGCTGCTGGCCTGGCGCGCCGGTCTGCCGCCGCAGCTGCCCTTGCTGGTGCTGCTGTGGGCCTGCAGCGAGGCCGAAGCCCAGGCCCTGGCAAGCCAGCTGGGCGAGCAGCCGGCGCTGCACCTGCTCGCGCGCGCAGCCTTTGTCGACGGCGGCGCGGAAGCGTTGTCGGCCTTGCAGCGGCCGCTCGCACCGGACGAAGAGGATGGCCTGCGCACGCGCTTCTTCCCCGAATCCGCGGTCCCGCTGGCCTCGGTGGCGCGGCGCCGCTTCCTGCGCGATAACGGCGCCACCCTGTTCCTCGACGCCCAGCAGGAATGGGCCTCGAAGCTCGACCTCGACCTGGCGCTGCCCGACGAGCAGGCCGCCGCCGCGACGGACTTCGCGGTGCGCCTGGTGAACGGCGTGGCCGGCAGCGGCAAGACCCTGATTGCACTGAGCCGCGCGCTGCTGCTGGCGCGCCTGCATCCGCGCGAGCGCGTGCTGATCCTGATCCACAACACGCCGATCGTGGCCGACATCCGCGAGCGCCTGCACCGCGCCCACGGCAGCCTGCCGCGCAACCTGGAGATCACGACGTATTCCAGCTGGGCGCACCGCCAGTGGCGCCGCCTGTACCGCGCGCCGCTGGCCATGCCGTCCGACCCTGCTTACCTGCCGCAGCTGGTGCGGCGCCTGCGCACGGGCTGGCCGGAATTGAAGCTGGGCGAGGCCCAGCTGATCGAGGAATTCGACTTCCTCAACGAGATGCTGGTGGCGGGCGAAGCCGAATACATGGACACCAGCCGCGCCGGCCGCGGGTTCTCGCTGCGGGCGAAGGAGCGGGGCGAGGTCTGGCAGCTGTTCCAGGCGGTGACCGGCGCCTTGCTGGACGCGGGCCTGCGCATGTGGAGCGCGGTCGCCCTCGAGGTCTGCCGCGCGCCCGACCATGCGGCGCTCGAGCGTTATGAACACATCCTGGTTGACGAAGCCCAGTTCTTCGCGCCGTCCTGGTTCCACACCGTGAAGCTGGCCCTGCGCCCGCAAGGCCGCCTGTTCCTGTGCGCCGACCCGAACCAGGGCTTCATGAAGAGCCGCCTGAGCTGGCGCAACGCCGGCCTGGACGTGGCCGGCCGCACCAAGAAGCTGCTGCGTTCCTACCGCACCACGCAAGCCATCCTGTACACCGCCGGCACGCTACTCAACCGCAGCGTGCAGGACGACCCCGAGCACTACCTGGCGCCCGACTATGCCGGCATGGAGCAGGGCGCACCGCCGATCCTGCTGCGCGTGGCCTCGCCCCAGGATGCGGTCGACCGCGCCGTGAACGAGATCGTGGCCCTGGCCGCACGGCATGCGTTGCCCTTGTCGAGCTTCCTGGTCATCTACGGCGCCGGCACGCCGAAGAAGCTGCTCTACGAGCGCCTGTGCCGCGCGCTGGGCGAGGGCCGCATCTGGTGGCTGAACAAGGACAAGAAGCAGCCCCCAAGCGGCTACGGCGTCGATTACCTGCGCCTGGCGAACCTGGAAACGGCCACCGGCCTGGAAGGCGCGGTGGTGTTCTTGCTGGGGATGGAGGATTTGCTGTTCGACGGCGCGCCGGGAAGCGAGGCCGATGCGCGCAAGCTGTACATGGCGATGACGCGCGCCAGCCATCGCCTGGTGCTGCTCAGCAGCGGGCCGGTGCCGGAGGATGCTGCAACACTGTTCCGGCTCGGATCGTAGGGTGGGCACTCCGTGCCCACGCGTGAAGCCTGCATGGTGATTGCCCGAAGCACGCCAACAATGTGCAACGTTCACGCGTGGGCACGAGTGCCTAGCGCGGCCCGGCCCACCCTACGATTGTCATGCGCAGTTGAACGCGTGGACGGGGAACCCGTCCACCCTACCGCCCGGCCGCGGCGTTATCCAGCGCCGTCAGCTGCTTGATGCGGCGCGCGGTGAGCAGGGCGCGCACGCCGGAAGCGGGCGCCTGCGGATAGCGGATCGCGCCGAACAACTCCATCGCATCGCGGTAGGCCAGCCAGGCGTGCTGGGTCTTCTCGACCCCGGTCTTGCGGATCGAGCCAAGGTAGGACCCGGTCGCCGGGCGGTGCAGCATGAACTGGCGGTAGACGGCATCCATCTTGCTCTCGAGGCTGGCGAATTCCGCTTCCGAGAAGCGCGGCAGGCGGCCGGCCTCGAAATCGAGCACGTCGGCGGCAAAGGCATCGAGTTCGGCGGCTTGCGTTTCCAGCTGCAGCGCGCGCGCGGCGGCGCCGCCGGTATCGGTCTCGTGGTCGAGCCGATGCCGCGCGAAGTGCTGGGCCGCCTTGCTTGCCATCTCCAGCCCCAGCTGCTCCTTGTCGTTCCAGCCGCGCGACAGGGTGGCCAGCTGGCCGGCGCGCTGCTGGTCGCGCCGGCGTTCGCGCACGGCGCCGCACTGGCCGCGCAGTTCGGCGCTGGCGACGTCGTCGCAGACGTCGACCGGGCCCGGCTCGCGGTTCGCCGCCACGCGCCGCAGGTGCTGCACCCGCCCCTTCATCTCGTTGACCGGACCCTGGATGCTGCAGGCGTGGCGCGTGGCCAGGTCCAGCTGGGGCATGGCGCCGAGGCCGTTCGCATACAGCATCATCAGCATGCCATGCGCGTTCGTGCGCGCGGCGCAGGCGTGCACGCGGCGCCAGTCGGCATCGCGCGCATCGGCCTGGTTCAGGGTGTCGTAGTAGAGGGCGGAGGCGTCGCAGCGGCCTGGCTCGGCTTTCGGCGGCGGCGTGCGCGGCTGCTCGTTGCGCACGCGCAGGCACTGGCGGTACCAGTCGCTGCCGCGCAAGACCTCGGGCGGCGCGCCATACACGTTGGGGTAGGGCGCAGCGGCGGCATTGCCGGCCGCCAGGAGCAGCGCCAGGAACCAGGATGCATGCCTCATCGGGTTCTCCTCGAGTTCAGTTAAGAAGTTTCCAGCCGGAAGCATCAACGCTACCGCGAGCGATCTCGCGAAGTGGTGATATGGCGCAAGGCGGCCACTGCTGTGCTGCAGCAAACCCCGGCGAGCAGCCGCTTTTCTCCCTGCTGAAAAAGAACAATGTGTCGCAGCTTGCGCAAGCCTTCGTCACACTCTCTTACATTCCAGTGAGCAAAAATAACTCGAATGCATGCAAGACCGATCACACCTCGTAAACCCCTGCCAACAGTTGAAAAATCGACTGTGAACCTGACGCAACGTGCATAAAAATTTTCCGCATGGAAAATGAAAAATTGCGCTGACATGCGTAAAATTGCCTCCCATCAGCTTCCTGACGCCAACTTTTACGGTTGGCGTTTGTTTTTTCTGCCCCCGTTAGCAGTGCGTTACGAACGGCAGAGCACGCGAAATAAATCATCGAGCCGGAAACTTTTCCGGTTGGATCGGACTCTTAAGAAACTTCCTGTCGCCACAGGCTCTTACAACTAGATTCATACCAAATGCAAACTACTGTTCCAGCCGTCAACACTTCGATCACCACCACCGCTGCCAGCGCGTCCACCTCGCGCCGCAGCAAAGTGTTCGCCCGCATCCAGAACCTGTCGCTGCCGGTGATGTTCACCGTGTTCGGCGTGATCATGGGTTCCTGGGCCGGCCGTATCCCGGCCATGGCCGCGCGCCTGGACATTTCGCACTCGGCCCTGTCGATGGTGCTGCTGTGCGGCGGCGTCGGCGCCCTGCTGTCCCTCCCGGTCTCGTCCTTCCTGATGCGCCGCTGCGGCGCGCGCAAGACCATGCTGTACTCGGGCCTGGCCCTGCTGGCCGTGCTGGTGGCGATCGGTATCGCCCCGACCGTGGCCAGCGTGATGGGTGCCGTGCTGATGCTGGGCGTTACCGCCAGCACCTACGACGTGGCGATGAACGCCGCCGCCAGCAAGCGCGAAAAGGCGACCGGTCAATCACAAATGTCGCTGCTGCATGGCTTGGCCTGCGCCGGCGGCCTGGCCGGCGCCACCCTGGGCAGCGTGATGGCCGGCATGAAAGTCGCACCGGCGATCCACTTCATGATGGTGGCCGGCCCGATGGCCGCGGTGCTATGGGCCGCTTCGCAAGTGCTGAATATCTCGGACGACACCGAACAGGTGCAAAAGAAGAAATTCGCCCTGCCGCGCGGTCCGATGGCATTGCTGGGCCTGCTGGGCTTCCTGGGTTCGATGTCGGAAGGTTCGATCGCCGACTGGAGCGGCGTGTTCCTGAAAGAGCACTTCCACGCCACCGACGGCCTGGCGCCGCTGGCCCTGTCCTGCTTCTCGGTCATGATGCTGGTCTCGCGCCTGGTCGGCGACAAGCTGAAGACCCGCTTCGGCGCCCAGCGCCTGGTGACCGTCGGCGCCTGCGTGTCGGCCATGGGCCTGTTCTTCGCGGTGCTGGCGCCAAGCGCCCACGCCGCACTGGGCGGCTTCGCGGTTGCCGGCCTCGGCCTGTCGCTGCTGTTCCCCTTCGTGTTCAGCGCCGCCGGCGCCCAGGGCCCGATCGCCCTGGCCGGCGTGGCCAGCATGGCCTACAGCGGCACCCTGATGGGCCCGCCGGTGATCGGCGCCATCGCCAGCCATGTCGGCATGCAGATGGCCATCGGTTATGTCGGTGTGCTGTCGATCGTGATCGCCCTGGTGGCGAGCCGCACCAAGCTCTTGAAATAAGCCGCAGTACCGCTCGATGTCACACCCCGGCGCCGGCTGAGACCAGTTCTCAGGCCGGCGCCGCGTCTTTCAGCCACTGCCGTGGCGAACTCCCCACCATCGTCGTGAAGGCCCGCGTAAAGGCCGGCGCGCTCGTGTAGCCGGCCTGGGCGCTGACCACCTTCACCGGCAAGCCCTTGCGCAGCAGGTTCTGCGCCAGGCCGATGCGCCAGCGCGTCAGGTATTCGCCGGGCGGCATGCCCACCACGTTGCGGAAGTGC
>Ga0308160_10000962_pt1 | contig 44992 bp, 60 predicted proteins | sample PhyFR1_FD_201036 | JGI IMG/M metagenome (GOLD analysis project Ga0308160, IMG submission 201036) | Phyllosphere microbial communities from UC Gill Tract Community Farm, Albany, California, United States - DLSLF.R1 | ecosystem: Host-associated > Plants > Phyllosphere > Unclassified | place: USA...
TTCGCAGGAATCGTCGGCTCACGCGTCGCAACACGCGGTCGTGTCATGAATAAATAATGATTCTTCCTTAACTGATTCCGCCTTCGCGGAGTCAGTTTTTTTGTGCGGTAAGACAATCTGATTGACTACATTTGAAATTTGCTGTTACAGTGTTACCTAACGACCGTTAGGAAGGTGATTCATCTGAAAGCCCAACAATTGTTACAGACGAGCATCCATCATTTTGCTGCGCACGGCTATGAAGGGGCATCGTTGCAAGAGATCGCGACAGAGGTCGGCATAAAAAAGCCATCGATCTATGCGCACTATAAAGGGAAGGACGACCTGTTCCTGCAAGCGACGACGTACGCCTTGCAAGAACAAAAGCGCCGCTTTGCGACGTATTTCACGAGTACGCGGCAGCAGCCGCTCGAGCAATCGCTGCACGGCTTCTTCGATTGGTTCATTTCGGAACAGCAAGATGATATCCTGATGCGATTCATTCTTCGGGCTGCCTATTTTCCACCGGAGAAGCTCGAACAAGAAATGACGGACCGCTTCAATCCGTTTTTCGATTCACTGCACGATCTATTGACGCGATTACTTCGCGAACGAGACCGAACGGAACAGATTCTCTATTCGACAGATTACAAAAGTGCCGCTCTCGCCTATCTGACGGTTGCGGAAGGTACGCTGACGGAACTCGTCTACAACGGTGTCGACGCGTTTCACGCTCGACAGCAAGCTGTCTGGCCGATCGTCTGGCGCGGTATGTCAAAAACGATTTAATTTTATTGAGGTGAACTATGCAAAACAATACATTGATTTTAAGTACACTCCTGCTCAACTTATTCATTGCCTTTTTAGGCATTGGACTCGTCATTCCCGTCACACCGACGATCATGAACGAGTTGAACATCTCGGGGGCAACGGTCGGTTACATGGTTTCCGCCTTCGCCTTTGCGCAACTGATTCTTTCACCACTCGCGGGACGTGCCGTTGATAAGTACGGACGTAAACCGATGATCATCATCGGTTTATTCATCTTCAGCATGTCCGAGCTCTTATTCGGTCTCGGTCAAAGCGTCGAAGTCCTGTTCGCGTCACGGATTCTCGGTGGTGTCAGTGCGGCTTTCATCATGCCAGCCGTCACGGCATTCATTGCCGACATCACGACGAACGAGACTCGTCCGAAAGCGCTCGGATATATGTCTGCTGCCATCTCGACCGGTTTCATCATCGGACCGGGAATCGGTGGGTTCCTCGCTGACCTCGGCTCGCGGACGCCGTTCTTCTTTGCTGCTGCGTTCGGTTTGACAGCGATGGTGTTATCCGTCTTTACGCTTAAGGAACCGGAACGTCACTACGAGACAACGACGGTCAAACAACAGACGGGTTTCCGGAAAGTCTTCAGTCCGCTCTATTTCATCGCTTTTCTTGTCCTGTTGATCTCATCGTTCGGTCTTGCCTCATTCGAGTCGTTATTCGCCTTGTTCGTCGACCGGAAGTTCGGCTTCACGGCGAAGGATATCGCGCTTGCGATTTCTCTCGGTGCGATCGTCGGCGTCATCGTCCAAGTCGGACTGTTCGATCGTTTGACACGCTGGTTCGGTGAGATTCGCTTGATTCGGTACAGCTTGATCGGTTCGACACTGCTCGTCGTCTTGATGACGTTCGTGACGAACTATCTCTCGATCATTCTCGTGACGATGGTCGTTTTCGTCGGTTTCGACTTGATGCGCCCCGCTGTCACGACCTATCTTTCGAAGATTGCCGGAAATGAACAGGGATTCGTCGGCGGAATGAACTCGATGTTTACGAGCATTGGGAACATCCTCGGACCGATCGTTGGTGGACTACTGTTTGACGTCAATTTGAACTATCCGTTCTATTTTGCGACAGTCATGCTCGCAGTCGGCATTTTACTGACGTATTTCTGGCGTGCACCACGCGCTGAAGCAACCGAAGCAGATCGGTTGTCTTCTTAAAAAACAGCCCCGTTTCCATCACTGGAAGCGGGGCTGTCGTTATGTCAGTAACAATTCCTTTAATCGACCGGGCGACGTTATGGTATACGTCGCAACGGTCTGACTCGTATGTTCGCTTATCAAACACGCCTTGATACCGGCACGATGTCCGGCTAAGACATCGAGTTCCCGGTCTCCAATCATGATCGTCTCGTCTCGTGCCATCTGGTGCCGATCGATCAAGTACGTGACAGCTTCCGGATCCGGTTTTCGGGCGAATCCATCCGGTGCCGTCAACACGTCTTGAAAATGATGCGTCAACTCGTGTTTTGCAAGCAACGCATGAATCGATGTTCCGCGATGGGTGACGATATGATGCGTCGCACCTCTCGTCGATAACGCCTCTAGCAGTTCACGGATTCCGAGAAACGGTTCAGACTGTTCTTGTTCGATGATCATCTTTTGTTGTTTGTAGTTCGCAATGAACGCTTCGGACACACCAAACGCCTCATACGTCGTTTTTGCCGAGATCGCCATCAGCTCTGCTACTTGCTCGCGTTCAACCGTTCGTCCCTCACGCTCGAGTAATTCCACGAACACATCGACTAACACCGGATAGGTATCAAACAAGGTGCCATCAAAATCCCAAATGAAGTGTTTCAACATCTGTCTCTTCCTCTCCCATGCGATTTACTCCGACAAAGACGGCTTGCCCGTCCATCTCGACTTTCCATTTGCTGTGATCAAGACCTTCGCCAGAAATACGGATTCCGACCTGACCGGGTCGTCCCATCTCGTGTCCTTGTTCGACGATGATCGCTGTTTCCGTTTCAAGTGGCTGGTTGAATTTTCGGTAATAGACACCCATCACACCACTCGCCGTTCCCGTAACCGGATCTTCAACGCTCCCTGCTCCCGTTGCTGAGAAGTGACGTCCGTGCATCGTCGCTTGTCGGTCATATGTATCGAGACAAATCGGATGAATCGAGGCTTGTGGGAAGTCGGTCAATACGGTGGCAAAACGTTGGTTATCCGGCATCATCCGATGGAAGTCCTCAAGTCGACGAATGGGGAGGAGCAGTGTCCAGTTCCCAGTACTGCCGTATACGATTGGCCATTGGTCATCGAGATGTGTCAATTCGAGACCGATCGCGGCTAGAACTTGCTTTATGTCACCGTCAAACTGATGTAATTGTGGTTGTCCTTGTTGCAAGCGAAACATTCCGATTGCTAAACGCATCACGGGCAAGATTCCTGACTTTGTCTCGATCTGACATATCGTAGATAAACGGATTTTTGAATCGAGTGCCGTTAATGCAGCAATCGTGCCATGTCCGCATAAATCCATTTCTCGTTCTGGTGCAAAGTAGCGCATGCGATAGTCCGCTTGCTCGGATGACAAGACGAACGTCGTCTCGGTAAAGCCGTTCGTACGAGCGATTCGTTGCATTTCCGACTCAGTCAATTGATCGGCGTCTAAGACGACCCCAGCTGGATTACCGCTTCCTGGCGTCGTCGTGAACACATCATAATGTAGCGTCTCGATCATTTTTCTCTTCCTCTCTTTTCTAAATAGCGTTCAACGGACCGTAAAGCGCCTTCTAAGTGTCCACCATGACTTGGATCGGTCTCTGTCCCAATCAGTGAAATCGCTGCATGCTCCACTCCGAGATTGATAGCATGATATGCCGGGAAATCTACGAGTGGGGCTGCATCGGCTCGTGTTGCTGTCCACACATCCGTCGACCAGTCTTTATATGCCCAACCAATCGGCTGACGTGCTTGTTCACCGAACAGACGAACCAGCTGCGCGAGAACCGTTTCCTTGATTTCCGCCTCGGTCAATAACTGTCGTTCACGTGCCGGTGTCCGGAAAAAACCGAACAACGCTCCCGGTCCGTCTTGTGGGGAAGCGTCATGAATCTCTTGCACCATCCCAGTCCAGCTGATTGCCTGACCGGACCAGCCCGAATCACGCCAAAACGGTTTCTCGTAAAAAATCAGACATTTCGCTTGCTGCGCCATCCAGGTCGGTAATGCTTCGAGTTCATCCAGGACTGCTTCAGGTAAAGCTGGCACATACGATAGTCTTGCCGCTAGACGTGGTGGTAGTGCGAGAACGATCTCATCGAACGGTTGACTCTTCCTTCCTGAACTGACGAGAATTCGGTTCGTGACATCAATCTGACTGATCGGAGACTTGAGTCGAATCGTTCCCGGTGTGAGTCGCGCAGCAAGTGCCGTAGCTACGGAGCGGATTCCGTCACGAAGGCGAAGCGCCGTCGGTTGATTCGCAACCAAATGCGACTCGATTCCGTCAGCCCGTTCGAGTCGAAGCGCTCCCGTCGTGTATTGTTCGACTATCGGTAAGTCTAATCGATGGATCAAATCGACCATCAATGGTTCGCTGTCCGGCCAAAACCAGGTCGGTCCAAGATCAAACGCATATGATTGTCCTGCTAGGTCGAAATCGACCGTCTCAATTCTTCCGCCGATTCGGTCACGTGCTTCATAGATCGTCACGTCGTGTCCAAGCTCCTGCATACGCGTCGCGAGATATAAACCACTGATTCCTGCTCCTATGATGGCAACGTTCATTTCACTTCATCCTCTCGATTTGAGATGCTTGTTTTAGTATACCGGAACACGTGAAAAAACAAGGACGAGACGTCCTTGCCTTAGGATGATTGCATTTGCTGCCAGTCGTCTTCTTCACCAATTGATTGAACCCATTCGATCGGAACATACAAGGATCGGGCAATCGCTTCGTCCGTCTTCCCCAGTTTTCGCAACAGATGGACGATCCGAATCCTTCGTTCGAGCTCCCGGTCATCCGGTATCAGTTCATGCATCATCTTCTCTTCTCCTTTCCACTGAATCGGCGATGGCGTTTTCAACAGAATACCCGATAACTATCTGAATATTCCGATTGAGGTGCAGAAGCGAGGATTTTTGATAAAGTTCAGGGATAGATAACAGAAAGGAATTCATCGCTTTTTGTAGAAACATATTGAATAGGTGCAACAATAGGATTTCTTGCGTCAACCAAACAGAATAGGAGTATGCATATGATTAAACATAACGCACTATTTCGTCTGTCGATCGGCTTGTTGCTAACTGGTGTCTTTGGCGGTATCCTTTTAGATGCCATCGGCTTCTTTCCGCACACGACAGCTTACATATTAAGCATCCCGATTGCTTCGAATAGCACGGATTTTTGGCTAGGATGGATTTTATCCGGTATGACGATTACTGGGCTGGTCACGCTTTTCTTATCCTTACGTCATCATCAGGGATTGACGACGTTCGTCTGTCTCATGGCTGTCATTTTAACACCTTACGTATTTTAATGTTCACGTAGGCTTCAAATGACTGATCCAAAAAAATGACGCGTCTTTTCACGCCCTTTCCTCAGGCGAGACACAAGCCAGTTTTCCCGCTCCGTTCGAGCAGGAAAACGGGTCTTGTTTGTCTCTGACAGCGCAAAATCGCGCTTTTTCCTGTAGGAGTGGCGTGTAATGCGTCATTTTTTTATATCCGGAAGAAGGATCAGAGAAGCGTTTTGTTCACTCGACATCGCTTCCTAGGGAAAAACAAGCAGGAGCGACTCTGCAGCGAAGCGGCGCGATGCGGCGCGATGCTTGTCCCAGGAAAACGATTCGAGATGAACAAAAAAAAGCGCAATCCTTTTTGTTAAAAGAAAAATTACGCTTTGTCTTCAGTCTGAGGAGTTGACTTTTGAGTCAGCTCCATTTTTTACATATATGACGTAAAGTCTACTTTACAAAATGTAAACCTGACTTTACAATGTAAACAACTGGAAAGGAGGTCGTCAGATGAAACTGACGAACCATGTCCGCCTCTATCGTCAACAGCACAAGTGGACACAAGAGCAGTTCGCTGAACGAATCGGTGTGACACGACAAACTGTCATCTCACTTGAAAAAGGAAGCTACACGCCGTCGCTCTTACTCGCGATGCAGATTGCCCGCGTCTTTGATTGCCCGATCGAGGAACTATTTCAATTAGATGAGGAATCCTGATGAAACGTGTCGTCACTCAATCTTTACTTAATTGTTGTCTCTACTTTTTAGCTGCTTATCTCATTAGTGCCATTCATGCTAATCTGCAGTTATTTCAAGATGATCCTGTATCCGGTACGGGATTGTCGCTGAAATTAGATGTAATGGGTGTCCTTCCAGTGCTAGTGATTGCAATAGTCCTCTCGATTGTCAGCTATTTCTTACGAGAAGACCGTTCGCGTTCGTTCGCAACAGCAGAATTTTCCGACTCCGACGAACGTGAGACATTGATCACCGGTAAAGCGACTCGAGCAGCGTACGTTGCTTTTATGATCAGCCTTCCCGTTCTAATGATTGCCTTTTTGTTTGAGCAACCGTTACTCCAACTGTATCCAGCGTTTCCGTTTTATGCGATTGCTCTTGTCTTATCGATCGGAACACTTACGTACATGTCGGCTTGGATCGTGCACGTCCGGCGTTAAAGTCGCTTGACGAAGAAGTATTGAGTTTGTCCAATCGATGGATGATCGGTCAGTCGTCCATACTCTTCATAACCATGTTTGCGGTAAAAGTCTGGTGCTTGAAAATCAAACGTGTCCAAAAGAATTTTCGTACACCTTGCTTCCTTCGCATATCCTTCGATTGCTTGCAGCAGGCGGGTTCCGACACCTGCCTGTCGTGCTGTATCGCTCACCCAAAGGAACTGGACATGAATATGTTGCCAACCGTAAGACGCGGTAATTCCTCCGATGCATTCGCCCTTCTCGTTAGATGCTGTAAAACAAAGTTCTTCCGATTGTTCATATAAGGATTTAGGAACATGTTGCCGATTGTAGGCAATCAATTGCTCGCCGATGAATGTCCTATCTTCCTTCGTTCCAGTTTGAATTTTCATTTCTTCTCTCCTTAAATTTACAAATGATACCATCCCTGCCATAATGATAGCATATTCCATCTAGAACGGAGGATTACATATGCAGACGATGCACCACTCGTTCGATACACAACGGTACCAGATTCGACCGGCTCGACTCAGTGACGCTGAAGCCCTCGCTGAACTCCGCCAAACACTCGATGCGGAAACGGAATACTTCGACCGAATGCCTGGTGAGGACGTGATGACGGCGACGGATTTCGCAGATCAGTTACGCGATTCCTCGGTTCCGGATCGTATCCTCGTCGTCGAGCGCGATGGACGACTCATCGCCTACGCCCGGTGTCGTGGTTTTCATTTAAAACGTTTCGCGCACAAGGCATCATTTGGACTCGGTGTACTTCAATCCGACTGGGGGCAAGGAATCGGTACCCAACTGCTGGAACGAATGATTGCTTGGGCAAAAGCGCAATCCCTGCAAAAAATTCAGCTCGAAGTCGTCGAGACGAACCTCGGTGCCATTCGCCTCTACCTGCGACATGGCTTTCAAGAAGAAGGACGACTTCGTCATGACCGGTTACTATCGGACGGTTGCTTTTACGATACGGTGTTGATGGGCTTACAGCTATGAGTCTTTCGTTATCGATTGCGACATATAACATTTGGCATCACCCGTACAAACGACAAGAACGGTTCGAGGCGTTGTGCGCGGAGATCAAGCGACACCAACCGGACATTCTTCTGCTACAAGAAGTCATGTCGACGTTTCATCCGGATGAACCGTTCATTTCGATCGCCGAGCACCTCGCAGAGGCGACCGGCTATCCGTATATGATGATGGATCCTTATATGGATTCACCGGACGAAGGACTTGCCATTCTCACGAAATTGCCGTTTGAACGAACGGATTCGAGTGCCGCTGCGACAGCAAACATCAACCACCACTGTGCGATTCGGATCCCGTTTTCGATTGAGGGTGTTCGTTTTGCCGTGACGAACATTCATTTCAATTGGCGTGCTTCAGACATTCGACTCGATCAACTTCGATTCGTCAACGAATGGATTGCCTCACAGACGGATGACACGACGATCGAGTTCTTAGGCGGTGACTTTAATGATGATCCACACTCTGCTCTGCATCAAGCTGCGCTTAAGGAGTGGGTCGATCTTGCTGGCAGTTTTGCCGCTCGTACAGGACAAATTGCCGCCGCGACGCTTGATTCCGTGAAGAATCCGTACGCAAGGAAGAATGACGGCATCACAAGCCCCGTTCGATATGATTGGTTACTCTGTCAGCGTTCGCTTTCACCCGTGACCTTACAGCACGTTCAGCTGATCGGAAAACATCGACTGCCGCATCACCTTGTACCGAGCGATCATTACGGTGTCCTCGCTCATGTGACGCTACACTAAGACAATAGGTCTACACCCGTTACGGGCGCAGAACTATTGTTTATTTTTTATATTCTTTTTCAGTTCCGTCTGAGAATTCGATTTCAACCTCTAAGCGGGAAGCATCTTGAATCGCAAACACACGCTCAACCTCACTAATGACCTCATTTTCAGATGTATCCGCATCAATCTTTAAGTTCTTGAACTTCGCGTCGAGTTCCGCCATCGCGTCGTCACCTTGCTTTTGCTCTCCTTTAAAGCGATATTCCGCTTCCGTTCCGTCATTATCCCGGTCATAACTAATATCAATGGCATCGTTATCCCCTTCAACGTCCGCTTCAATCGACAAACTGTTGAAGCCATAATCCGTGTCGGCATTTTTCGTAACGGTATCCTTATCTTTCATCGTGTCGTCGGTCGTGTTCGAATTCGTTGATCCTTCTTCGACCTTGTCCGTCGACGTTTCGTCATTTCCGCAACCCGCCAGCATTAAACTCATCGCGAACAATGTGGCGACACCGTATCCTGTTAAACGTTGCTTTTTCATTCCATCACATTCCCTTCTGCTGGAATCGGATGCTCATGTAACATCTTCGCAAAATGGTATAGGTTGGCAGCTAAAAACTGTGCGTGTCGCTTCGTAAAGTCGTTGTTCCGTCCTGCTTCGATGTACGATGGTCCTGGTCCCGCTTCACCGACCCAGTAAGCATCGACGTTCGGCGGAATCGTAAAGCCGATATGCGACAGACCGTACAAGATGGAAGCAGACGCATGTTTAGCTCCGTCTTCATTCCCCGTGACGATGACGCCACCGACCTTGTTGTAGTAGATCGCTTGTCCGAGATCGTTCGTCAAGCCGCTCCCTCCGTATAATCGTTCAATGACTTGCGTCGCGACACTACTTTTTTCCCCCAGCCAGAGCGGTGTTCCGATGACGACGATGTCGGCTCGTTTCACCTTTTCGAAAATCACGGGCCATTCATCCCCGTTGCCTTCGTCTTCCGTGACGCCGAACGCTACTTGGTGATCAACAATGCGGACAATTTCTGAAGTGACGTCCTCCTGTTTCCAATATGCGATCACGTCACGGATCAGCGCCTCCGTATTCGATGGTTCACGTGATGCTTTTAAGGTGCAGTTTAAAAATAAAGCGTGCAACATCCGTCCATCCTCCTCCGTCATTTTAAGTAACATCATTCGTCTTTAGTACTTTCCTTCTTCCATCGACGAGTAAACTAAAAAACCTTCGCTTCAGCGAAGGCGAGTCATGACGGAATGTCTGAATCGATTTAGAGTTCATTTCGTTAAGACCTATGACATTCAGGCTGATAGTGTGTCATCGTTCGTTCCTCTCCAAGTGTGTCAAAATGTTGTCAAACCGTTGATATGCGGCACATCAAGAGCGTTCCGACATGACGTTTGACTGCTTCGTTCTCTGTAAAATAGAAGTATGAAAGGTCGTGTCCACTTACGAAAAGGAGTCGAAACAATATGGAAGACGTCAACCTTCTCGTTCTTGCGACCCAGTACATGTTCTGGGTCGGATTCGTCGGAATGGCCGCCGGTACGCTCTATTTTCTCGTCGAACGAAATTCCCTCGCCCCGGAATACCGCTCGACCGCAACAGTCGCTGCACTCGTCACGTTCGTCGCCGCGATTCATTATTATTTCATGAAACAAGCTGTCGGGGAATCGGGTTTGTTGTCGGAAATCGATGGCTTTCCGACTGAAATCCGCTACATCGATTGGCTCGTGACGACGCCTCTCTTGCTGATTAAGTTTCCGCTGTTACTCGGTTTAAAGGGGGGGAAAGGGCGTTCCCTTCTAACGAAACTCGTCATCGCCGACATCATCATGATCATCGGTGGGTATATCGGCGAGTCGTCCATCAATCTGGCGGGTGGCTTCACACAACTCGGTCTTTGGGCATACGTCGTCGGTTGTATCGCATGGTTTTATATCATTTATCTCTTGTTCACGAACGTCACGAAAGCCGCTGAAGATAAACCGGCACCAATTCGTAAAGCCTTACTGCAGATGCGCTTGTTCATCTTGATCGGATGGGCGATCTATCCGGTCGGTTACGCCGTTACCTTGTTTGCACCCGGCATCGAAGTGCAACTCGTCCGCGAATTGATCTATAACTTCGCTGACTTGATCAACAAGGTTGGATTCGGTCTGATTGCCTTCTTCGCTGTCAAAACGATGTCTGCAACGCAAAAATTGAAATCGACTTAATCAAAAGACCGGATGTTTTGACCATCCGGTCTTTATTTGAATTCATGCTGTAAATCCTGTGGAAATCCTCCGTTTTTAAAGATAAAACTTGACAGCCTAATCCTTTTCCCATCCATATCTAGAAAATAAGTTACGTTAGGTTCATTTGCAAATTCGACTTCGATTGAAGCCGGATTCGCCGAAGACTCATACGAAAATTTTTGTGTTTTTGTAGTGTAGACTTCATCAGGGAATTGACGCGCTAGTTCCATCTTAAGCAATTTCTCATTCTCAGCAATCTGTTGATTGACGAGCGTCGGTCGGATGTACCAAAAGGAACTGCACCCGATTGCCATCAAACCAAGTAAAATCAAGCCATAGCGCTTCCACCGTTTCGGAAGACAAATCACACCACATCCCAGTACGAGTAATAGAAAAGCAATCGTCATCCCTTCGATTATGAAATTCGGTACCATCTTATCCACTCCTTTCGTTCTATCCTCGACTAGAAAACCGTGGTATGATCAATTCCTATGACAAAAAATAGGAGGTCTATGATGCGAAAAATCATCTTGATTGGTTCTGGTGGGTCCGGTAAATCAACGCTCGCCCGCGAGATGGGCAAAAAACTCAGTTATCCCGTTGATCACCTCGACAGTTTATTATGGCGCCCGAACTGGGAGACAGTTTCGCGTGAGGAACAACGCCAGATTCAACAAACACTTATATCGCGCGACACGTGGATCATCGACGGCAACTACGGTGGAACGCTTGATATCCGAATCAATGCCGCGGATACAATCATTTTCCTTGATCTACCACGGGCGCTTTGTCTGTACCGGGCGCTGAAAAGGACCTGGCGTTATCGCAAGACCGGTCGACCGGATATGGCAGCAGACTGTCCGGAGAAACTATCGTTTGATTTTTTGAAATGGATTTGGCGGTTCCCGATCGATAAACGACCGAGTATCCTCTCAACGCTTAAAGCGACGTCCGATAAACAAATCATTCATTTGACGTCCCGTCGTGCTGTCAAACAGTTTCTTCAATCATTACCTGAGGCGTGATAACGTCCGTTCGTAACCGACCGTACATCCGTGCATCATGCGACCTTTCGCCTTGATAGAGATAGCCGCGTAAGACGCCTTCAAACGAAAATCCAAGTTTTTCGAGTAAGCGATAGGACGCTTCGTTCTCAAGAAATGTCACCGCACCTAACCGATGAAGCGCCAATTCTTCGAACGAAAACCGGATGACTTCTTGAACAGCTTCCGATACATAGCCTCGTCGCCAAAAATCTGGATGTAATTCGAATCCAAGTTCGGCTTTTTTCGCATATGGACTCCAGTTATTGAGTCCGACCGTTCCAATGAACCGCCCTGTCGAACGGTCGATCATGCCCCATCGGATTCCCCGTTTCATAGAAAACGTTTGATCAAATGAATGGATGATCTGACTTGCTTCCTCAAGAGACGTGAGCGGATCAATGCCATAATATTGAGTCACGCGTGAATCAGATAAGATCGTATAGAAATCATTGACGTGACTTTCCGTAACGCGAATCAAATCCAGCCTATTGGTCGATAACGATTGAAAGTCCATATGTATGCCTCCTAAAATATAGTATTCAGATACATACGACGCGTTTCCATGAATCCCCTTCTTTTCTCATTTATTCCTACATAAAAACGACCTCGATCATGTCTCCATCGAGGTCGTTTTTAATCTTATACAGTAAATCGTCCGGTAACGTGTTTTAAATCATCCGCCATCGTTGCGAGTGATTGGGACGCGGACGCAATCTCTTCCATCGACGCCATCTGTTCCTCGGTCGAAGCGGAGATGTTTTGCGTTCCGGCAGCAGTTCCTTCTGTCACTGCTTGAATCGTCCGCATGACAGATGCGATTTGTTCACTCGCCGCCGCCATTTCCTGAACGGCACCGGATACCTCCTCGACGTGCCCTGTCACGTCGGTGATGGCTGTCTCAATTTCTGAGAATGAGGCACCTGCCCGATCGACGACAGCGATTCCACTCGTCATCTCGGTTGAGACTTTTTCCATCGAGACAACCGATGCTTCCGTCTCTTGTTGGATGACACGAATCAACGACTCGATCTGTTTTGCCGAGACTGCGGACTGCTCAGCGAGCGTTTTGACTTCCGCTGCGACAACGGCGAATCCGCGTCCTTGTTCGCCGGCGCGCGCTGCTTCGATTGCTGCGTTTAACGCGAGCAAGTTCGTCTGCGCCGCGACACCTTTGATCGAATCCGTAATTTGACCGATTTCCTGCGATCGGTTACCGAGACCATCGATGACGTGGCTGAGACGCGAGACGTCTTCTTGAATCCGTCCCATCTGTGTGCCGAGTGTTCCGACGACCTGACCACCGAGTGCGACTTTTTCCATCGCATCTGCTGTGCGTTCCGTCATCTGCTGCGCATTTCCAGCGACGTAACGGACAGATGTCGTTAATTCTTCGATCGTCCGTGAAGCATCGGACACTTGGTGCAGCTGCTGGCTCGCACCACTTGCCATCTCTTCCATCGTCACAGCGACCATCTCGGTTGCTTTCGTCGTCGACTCTGCGTTGACGCTGAGTTCATCTGAAGCAACAGCGACACGCTCTGCTGTTCCCGTCAATTCTAAAACGACTTGTTGTTGTGACGCGATCATCTCATTAAAGGACGTCGTCAATTGTCCCAGTTCATCTTTTGATTCATAATCGCCACGAACCGTCAAATCACCGTTACCCGATTGGTCCATCCAGCCTTGTAATCGACGAATCGGACGGGTAATCAGACGCGTGATGTATAAGGCGAGTCCTGCGAATAGGACAACACCTAACAAGATAATCCCGAGCATTAAGTAAAAAGCGGTCTGTTTTTCTGACTGATTTTGAGCGTTCAGATCCTTCGCCTGTCTTGTCATCGAAGCCATCAACGACTTCGCTGAACTGGCAACATTGTCCCGGACTTGCTCCAAACTATCTGAGTAGGCTTTATAGGCCTCTTCGTTCTCATTTCGTGTCGCGGCATCTTGGACGAGACTCATCCCGTTATCATAGGCTAGGACGTTATCCTTTAAGTCTTCTAATTGTTTTTCTGACTGTGCGGTAAATCGTCCTGTATCTTCTACCTTATTGAGCGATGAACGGATTTGCGCTTGCCGCGTATCGATATCCGCCTGCAGTTCACCAATTCGAGTTTCGTCCTTTGTTAAAATCATCTCGACTAAAAAGGAATCGAGTGCCCGTGTATCGATTCGAATCTGTGCCACCTCTTGAATCGGTATCAGATTTTCTTGATACATCGTGCGTGAAGCATTCGACATCTGATTCAAGAAGTAGAGCGCTGCTCCTGCGATTAAAAGCATCGCGACGATTGCTGTCGCAATCAATACTTGAATCTTCCGTCTGACTGACATGTGTTTCATTCCATCCCCTCCCATTTTTTTATCGGTTCAGGATTAAAATAGTTGATTGATTTTTCAATATTCCTATATTTTGATGTGCTCAAGCAAAGCCCTGCCGTACGACTTTCTCTCTCGTGTTCGATATAATCAGCATACAGCAGGTGAAGAAAGGATGGATTCCATGCAACGTGTAGCCAATGAGATCACACAATTCCGCGGCAGTCATTATGAGTTCGGTCGCGAACAAGGGCGTTACGTCAAACGAAACCAGTTGCTCCATAACCGGGAGGACAACTGGAAGATCCGTGTTCCGCGCTTTCAAGTTGATCCGGTCGAGACGAAGGAGATGTTTCTCCGGTACGCCCCGCATATTTGGGACGAGTTACTTGGTCTCCAGGACGAACTTGAACTGTCGCTTCCGGATACGTTACTCCATTTCGGGCATTACCGGGTCGAAGGACCGAAAAGTGGTTGTTCGATCATGACCGGTGATAATTTCCTCGTCCGTAACTATGATTACCATCCGATGACATATGATGGTCGATTTTCCGTCTTTCAACCGAATGATGGTGGCTCAGCAATCATCGGTCCCGCATCGCGGGTAACCGGTCGGATGGACGGGATGAATGAACATGGTCTTGCGATGGGCTATAACTTCATCAACCGTCGCCGTCCGGGCGATGGGTTCGTCAGTTTCATGATCGGACGGATCATCCTCGAGATGTGCACGTCGGTCGACGATGCGATCTCACTCGTCAAAGAGATTCCGCATCGCGGATCGTTCACGTACGTCGTCCATGATAAATCCGCGCGTTCGTTCGTCATCGAGGCGACGGCGCGGGATGTGCAAGTGCGCGAGACAAACATGTGCACGAACCACTTTGATTTGCTGCAACACGAAAACCGTTATCACCTCGATGACTCGAAACGTCGGATGATGGAGTTAAAGACGCATCAACACATGATTCAAGATGCGGAGTCCGCATTCCGACTACTGAACGATACCGATAAAGGTGTCTTCGCTGATTTATATGCGCAGTGGGCGGGAACGATCCATACGTCTGCCTACTTCCCGGAAGAATTGAAGGTCTGGTTCGCGCTCGGTGGTGATCAGGAGCCGGTCACGTTCGACTTTGCCGATTGGCTCGCTGGCAATGACTTTACATCAAGCGAGATCACAGGAGAACTTGAGACGAACATCCAGTTCGCGAATACATTACAGACGTGGCGTTAATACACGAACTCCCTTAGTAAACGGTTCACTAAGGGAGTTTTTGTTCAAAATACATGTTGCAGTAACTGTTGATCACTAGCTTGAGATAAGTTTTTTTGAATGACTTGATCCGGTTTTGTCTTCAACGCCTGTTCCAAATATCTCGCCTGGCTACGCTCACCAATTAAAATCAGCCGTTCCCAGTCTTGTGTCCGTCGTAATGTATCAATTTCAGACGCTAGTTCACGATAGAAGCGTTCCGCTTGCTGATTGACGCGTGCTTGGAAATCGTCTGACTGACTACTGCTCGATGCTCCTTGCCGTGCACTTCGCCCTTGATAACGGCGCCATTGTCCCGTATCCAAATCAAGTTCATAGTCCCGTCTTGATTCGACTTCACCGACCCGGACATCAAGAATCGATGCCGAGTCGAGATGCGTCAAGACGATACCCGTTCTCGGAAACTGATGATCGAGCACCTCCAATTGATTGACGTTCGCTTTTTGACCGTAGCTGACCTCATCGGTCACATCTACTTGTAACAGATGAATTTCCTTTAATTGACCATCGTCTGTAAAGAAAGCAACGACACTACGTAATAGTTGCGTCCGATGTTCTTGAATCGCTCTCTCAACAGCATCAAAACAACCTTCGATCGCTGATTGATCGTCGTGTTCAGACAGGATGCGTTTTCGCTCATTGCGTAAGATCGTTTGCCATTGATTCCGTTTGTCCGGTGCTGTGCTCAAATAGACCGATAAGACTGGCTTGCCCGAATAATTTTTCAGACGACTAATATCCTCTTGTAATCCCATTTTCCATACCTCCATTCAATAGATGAACGACGCTAAAATACCGGTGATGAAGACGGATGTGATCGTCACCGTCGAAAAACCGGCAACGACCATCTTGGGTAAAATTTCGTTTTCAATGATTTGGACCTCATCTTCCGTCTCCCCGATATTTTTAGCTGCTTCTTGACTGAGAATCAATGTACCTGGAAAGCCATATAAAGACGTCAAACCAATCGCGATCGCCATCGAATAGGAATATCCGAGCAGTTTCCCGGCAAGCATCGCGAACAACACGATGCCTAGTACACCAAGAGAAAAGGCGATCAAAAGTGGTACGAGTAGTTCGACGAGGTCCGCAAATGAAGTCGTCGCAAGTGGACCGAAGATGATCAATAAAATCGCCAGCATCATCAAACCATAGGCATCGATCCCGTTCAAGACGTTTGGTTTTAGGACGCCCGTTGCCCGTAAGGCGATACCGAGCAACAAGGCAATGACGAACGTATTGAGCCACCCATTCGTCAAACCGCTGAGAAACGTGGAGACGATTACGACGACTCCGACGACGAACAACGTACCTGCCGTCGTTTGAAACGGTTCCGGAAGAATCGTTTGCTTCTCAGTGGCTTGTTCTGGATTAAGCTCCGTACGTTTCGTGATACTACCATCCCGAACACCGTCCCGAATCCGGAGCGCTTCTTTCCGAAGAATGATTGATGTCAGCGGAAAACCGATCAATCCTTGTAAGGCAGCAATCAAGACTGGAAAAACAGCTACAGAGATTAGTCCAGCATTTAATGCTTCCTCCTGCACGATGATGACGGAAATCGTTCCACCACTGATGGCAGCAATCGCACTTAAGACGTAATTGGTATCAAGCAGTAATCGTCCGATCGTAAACAATAGGACACTGATGCCTAACACTGCTGATACCCCGATCAAGAACGTTTTCCACTGTCGCTTGAATTCATCAAGACTGATCAAAGTTCCGAGGTGGACGATGATCATACCGACGACCGTTTGACCAAGTGGCAGTAATGAGGACGTCGGTAGCAAATCTTCTGGAAAGAGATTCGTCTTGAATCCAATCAGGAAGATGATCGAGGCAACAAATAGGGAAGATAATAATGCCTTCGTTTTTTTCGAGATATAATCACTGACAGTCCAGATGAGCATGATGATCGTAAAGGCGATGATTGGTTGCATGCAATTTCCTCCCTTTTAGACGACCAGGTGGTAGCTTACCCAAGATCAAGAACGCCTTACTTTGACGATGGGAAAGAAGGCATCTGTCGAACGAGTTCAAGTGCGAAGTTGACGGCTTGTTCGAATTCTTCGATCGGAATATATTCATTCACCGTATGAATTTCTTCGTAACCGATCGATACGTTGACGACATCTTTCCCTTTTTCATTAAAAACGTTAGCATCGGTTCCCCCGCCACTCCGCTCAAAGCGAGCATCTCTTCCTATTGATTCAAGACACGTTTTGGCATGGACTAGTAACGGATGTGTCTCTTCAAAATGATAGCCAGTGATAAGGGGAGTCGCCTGAAAGTCCAGTTTCGCTCCATACTTCGTGACTTCTTCGTTTAATAGCGTTTCCATCATCTTGACTTGCTCCAAACATTTGTGATGATCAAACGATCGAACCTCTGCAACGAATTCTAGCTGTTCCATGACGACATTCATCGCCGTTCCGCCTTGTATCTGACCGATGTTTGCTGTCGTTTCGTGATCAATCCGTCCTAACTTCATTTGACTGATCGCCTGGGCAACAACTTCAATTGCCGAGATTCCTTTCTCCGGTTCGAGACCAGCGTGGGCGGCGCGACCGATTACTTTTACATCTAGTCGATACATCGAGGGACTCGTCGTGATGATCCCACCGACCGGTCCCCCATTATCAAGGACATATCCGTAAGTCGCTTCTAACATCGACATGTCGACCGCTTTTGCACCTAACAACCCGACTTCCTCGCCTGCGGTCAAGATGAATTCGATCGGACCATGCTGAATGTGCTGCTCTTGAATTCGTTTAATCAATTCGAGCATGATTGCAATCCCTGCCTTATCGTCCGCAGCAAGAATCGTCGTCTGATCCGACTCGATTCGCCCATCTCGTTCGCGCGGAAGAATGCCTTGACCGGGGGAAACGGTATCCATATGTGAGGAGAAGAAGATCGGTTCAATTCCTTCAACACCCTTAAGGCGAGCAACGAAGTTATTGGCACCGAGCCCCGTTTGACCCTTTGTATCGTCCTCTATGATCGTCAAACCAAGTGCTTGAAAACGGTGAATTAGAGCATGCTGAAACGCACCTTCTGCATAAGATACGGAGTCAATTTGGACCAACTCCATGAATTCTTGTAAGAGTCGCGACGTTGACATCTTGATTCCTCCTCCATCTAAGTTCTTGATGAAATGGGTCCTGAATTTGTTTGGGCATGTTCGACAACTGTCTATTCGGTATAGTCAAGTCGATGAATTGGTCGGGAGAATCAAAGAGAGATGATCAGACAATTAGGAAGGCGTACTGCGCTTGTCGATGCGATGTTGGAGCAGTCTCATACGAAAAGGAGTGAAGGGAGTGTGCGAAGTAGATTAATGAGGCTTTTTACTTATAAGAACGATGCGATCAAGTTAACTTATGATTACCCATTCTGTTTAGAAAATAACAATTATATGTAAAAAAGAATATATTGTTCAAAATATTCAAATTATTTTAGGCGTTTTCGGGAAAGGATACAACATGTCCATGATATTTAGAGAGGGTGATCGTTTTGTCTCGCTTGATTTCCAATCGTTCCTTTCGCATCGGATTGTTCATCTTGCTCGTGCTTGGCATCATCTACATGGCACGGCTCGTCGACTTTCTCTTTTACCCGTTGTTCGTTCTTTTCACGACGATTTTCACACCTTTCATCATCGCTGGTATTTTATTCTATCTGTCGGTCGGCTTCGTCGATTCAATTGAACGCCGACTCCGCTCACGTAAACTAGCTATCGTCATCGTCTTGATCGGCTTATTCAGTCTTGTTCTTCTTTTCTTTTTGACGTTATTTCCTTTGATCACGAAACAATTGGTCGCTTTCGTCGCTGCCGTTCCTGGATTTGCTGAACGATTATATGCACAATCCTTGTTGTTATATGCAAAATACGGCACCTCCATCCCATCCATTGAAGATAACTTCGCATCGTTCGAAAACTCGATGAAAAGTGCGACGTCTTTTCTTGGTCATGTTTTTTCATCCATTGCAGGGTCAGTCGTTTGGTTGATTCGATTCATCGCTTCGACTGTCTTTACATTGTTCATTGCCCTCTTTTTATATGTTTTCATGTTAGTAGACGGAAAAAAATTACCGAACGCCTTGGTCCAGTTCATTCCTGCCAGTTATCGAAAAGAAGCCCTATTCATAATAAAAGACATGAATGGAACGATCCGGTCATACGTCCGAGCTCAATTGATCGTCTGTACTTTCGTCGGGAGCCTCGCGACACTCATCCTTTGGTGGCTCGATATTCCGTACTTCTTACCACTCGGACTATTCATCTTCGCGACGAACATCATCCCTTATCTCGGCCCGTTCCTTGGAGCAGCACCCGCGGTCGTGATCGGGTTTCTTGATGAACCGATCAAAGGACTATACGCCATCATCGGTATTACGATCGTACAACAGCTCGATGCTAACGTCATCTCACCACTCGTTCAGGGGAAATCATTAAAAGTTCATCCGATCACGATCACGGTCGTCTTACTCGTTGCTGGGCAACTAGCAGGCATCCTCGGAATGTTACTCGCGGTTCCCTTTTACGCCGTTGCTAAAGTCACCGTCCTTAATGTCATCAAACTTGCTAAGCTTCGACATACCGCATTACGATCGGACGAACCAGTTCCGAATCGCGTCCCGGAAAATCCAACATAAGATACCACACGTCACTATGATTCCGGGAACTAAGAGGACATGACTATGCGTCGCCCACCAAGTCGAGAATCGGTTCAACAACCCGTAAGCTCCTAAACGATGGATCAAAAACGTCCAACTCAACGCATAGACACCGGTTCCAGCTAACGTCACGAGTACGTACGGACGAAATGGATAGGCAAGCAAACCCGCCATATAATGAATCGGACGCCGAATTCCGGGTAGGAAAAATGATATCGCGATCGCAAAAGCACCTTTCTCCTGTAAAATCGCTTCGGCTTTTGCGAGATGTTTTGTGGTCAATAGCTTTTGAATGATCGGAAGCTCACGGAACAACCGTGGAATACCGTAGAAGAGAATAAAACAAACGAAACATGCTGACCAGACCAACAAAAAAATGGCGAACGGCACTTGACCTTGCTGTAGCCAATTCGAAATTTGACGGATGACTAATAGATCATCCGAAATCGGAATGAAAATGATGCGTGAGATGAAGCGTATCCACTCCAAAACCATCGTTCCTTCCTCCTGTCGTAGTCATTCTTTTGAAAACGAGGTGTTCGTATTGATGGACTATACCCTTATTCTATCGATTTTGTTCTACGCCATCTTCTTCGCCAACGTAGCCGCAGCCATTGCCATCCTATTCTTCGAGCGACGCGACATCAGCGCGACCTGGGCTTGGCTGATGATTCTTTTCTTCCTACCGATCATCGGGTTCTTGATTTACTTAGTACTCGGTCGCTCATTAAAACAGGACACCTTTTACCATGTGCCTGAAGAACACCTCCGAGTACGTGAACAACAATTCGTTGCACAAGACAAAACCGAAATCGCACCCAACACCTCTCTTTTTCCTTATCGCAAATTGATTCAAGCCAATCGGGCGTCAGATGCCCTCTTAACAGAAGCGACAGATGTCCGGACACTATTCGATGGTCATCAGAAATTCGATACCTTACTGGCAGATATTCAAAAGGCACAACTCGAAATCAACATCCAATATTTCATCCTGAAACGCGATCCGCTCGGCGATCGACTTCTTACTGCCTTGTTCGAACAAGCCAAGCGCGGTGTCAAAGTTCGGATTCTGTATGATGCCGTCGGATCTTGGAAATTAAAAGCGAAGGACTTTGATGCGTTCAAAAACGATGGTGGTGAGGTTCGGTCGTTCTTTTCATCACCGCTTGGAATCTTGAACCTACGAATCAATAACCGCAATCATCGAAAATTGTGTACGATCGACCGACGCATCGGCTACATTGGAGGATTTAACGTTGGTTCCGAATATCTCGGGGAAGATGAACATTTCGGCTATTGGCGAGATACGCACCTACGCGTCCTTGGTCCTGTCGTTGAAGAGCTTGAATATCATTTTGAACAAGATTGGGATGCGGCAAGTAAAGAACGAACGGATTGGTCGACGACCCCGATTCCAGCACATGACCGAACCAACGATCCTGTACCGGTTCAAATCGTCACATCTGGACCAACATCTGAATTGGAATATTTAAAGAACATGCTGATTCAAATGATTCTTACAGCAGAAAAGTCCATCTATATCCAGTCTCCTTACTTCATCCCCGATACGAGTTTCATGGATGCCTGCAAAATCGCTCTTGCCTCAGGCGTGACACTAAAAATCATGATCCCGAATCAACCGGATCATCCGTTCGTTTACTGGGCAACCTATGCCTCTGTCGGTGAATTGATTCAACATGGTGCTGACGTATATACGTATGAACTTGGATTCATGCATGCGAAGACGATCGTCGTTGATGGAAAGATCGCTTCGGTCGGAACGACGAATATCGATGCGCGAAGTTTTCGATTGAATTTTGAAATGAATGCGATTCTATATCACCAAGCCGTTGCAGAAGAATTGGAATTACTCTTTTTGTCTGACGTCGCAGATAGCGAAAAGCTGACAATTGAAAAATATGCTGCTCGCTCGCGGATGATTCGTTTCAAGGAGAGTATTTCTAGGCTCTTGTCACCCATTCTATGACAAAACCCGCCCTATCTTCAGGCGGGTTTTCTAATTATTCATCCATTAAGGACTTCGACATGTGATAGTCCGTCGTCTCATACCCCAGCGAGTCATACACATGAATCGCCCGTTCGTTATGCGCGAAGACATGTAAGGAAATTTTCTTGACGTTCATCCGTTTTAATATCACTTCTAGTGATCGGAGCGCTTTCTTGCCGTAGCCTTGGTTCTGCTTGTCGGACGTAATCTTGACGTCGAAGATGAAGGCGGAACGTCCGCGTGATTCTTCCGTCACATGGACCCAAACCATCCCGATGTCGCTATCTGTCTCATCACGAAACGTAAACAAATAATGATCCTTCGTTTTCAGACCTTCTGGCAACAGCGCCGCGAACTCTTCAGTCGCCTTCTCAAATGCTTCGTTCTCTGACCACGTACCAGCGCGACACTTATCCCCCGCATATTCCTCGATTGCTACCGGTAGATACGACTCATAAGTCGCTTGATTCATTGGCTCGATACGCATGCTGCCACCTCCTTTGTTTTTAACCAGTCCTGCTTTAACATCGCATAGACGACAATGTCATGATAGATCCCGTACAATTTTTCAGCGTCCCGTAAGACGCCTTCTTCCGTGAAGCCGAGTCGTTCCGGGATTCGTCGGCTCCGATTATTTCCAGTCGCACACTCGATGACGACACGGTTTAAGCCGAGCGTCTCGAAACAATAGTTTGTGACGAACCGGACGACGTCCGTCATGACGCCTTTTCGAAGTCCCTTTTCTCCTAAATAATAGCCGAGCGACGTTTGTCCGAGGTGTCGATTAATCTCATGCAAACTGATCGTTCCAACGAGTTCGTCCTCAATATAAATGCCGCATGTAAAGCCGTTGCCATCGGCGAACTGTTGGAGCCATGCTGGAATGACGATCTCCTGATATGTACTTGTCTCTGTTGTACCATCGACCCAACCGAGCCATTCGCGGAGATGTGCGCGATTGGCATCGACGAGTGCGAATAATTCTTCCGCATGGTACCGTTCGATTAATTGAAGCGATACGTGATCGGATACTTGTAAGCTGAACATGACCTCTCTCCTTTCTAGTACCTGTTGTTTGACGTCACGTCGACGTTTCCCTGCTTGACGTCACGTTCCATTCCATTCGTCTCGAGCGGACAGCCATTCCAAGTGCCTCGTAAAAGGCGATCGCTTCTTGATTGGCGTCATCGACGCCGAGTTCGATTTTGTCACAGCCAACCGTTTCCGCGTGCGCGTAAGCGGCTTGCATCAATCGTTTCCCGACGCCTTGCTTTTGATGCGTATCCGCAACGACGAGACTGATGACGCGTAAGTAATGCTTATCGAAGACGAAACCGCTCCCTTCGACGATGTCTTCCTTTAGGACGATCACACCGGCAAGCCCATCTTGTTCCGCAACGAGTAGTGCATAATCCGGATTCTCGAGTTGCGACAGAAATAAGTCTTCCGGAACCGGCATCTCGTGCGGACGGTAATGATCGGGGCGTAAGGCGACGTGTTGATCGTGGATTTGCTGGAACAATGGAATCAATGCCTGAAAATCGTCAGGACGAGCAGTGCGGATATTCATCAGTAGTTCGCTCCCTTTTCGTTTTGTAGTATATTAACATATTATTCCAAAGTGTAGGGGTACTTTTTTATACAAAAAGGCACTCCGTTTACCGGAATGCCTTCTCTCACTTAAATTGCTTTTGTAAAGTCTCGCGCTGTCTCCGTTAACGTTGATGCCGCACTCTGAACGTCATGGAAGCGATCGACCGTTTCTGCGACGACCGAGACGCTTGCTTGTGCATCCGACGTCGCTTGCGTCATCGCACGGGCAATCCGCTGCAGTTCATCATTCATTCGTTGTGTCGTTTGCCGGACATCGACGACGGCTTGTTCGACGAGCTTTGAGAGATTTCGGACTTCCGTCGCGACGACATTGAATCCTTTGCCGTGTTCACCAGCTCGCGCCGCCTCGATCGATGCATTGAGTGACAAGAGATTCGTCTGTGAGGCAATTGTTTTGATCGTCTCCGTCACTTGGGTGATGTCCTGCGCCTGGCGTTGCAGCCGTTCAATCGTCTGATGGTTATCACGGGTCGTCTCGGCCATCTGTTCAATCGTTCGCCGTAACGCTTCGCTTTCCTGCTCGCCATGCGTCGACCGCGTATTCAAATCACTAGCAATCGTGTCAAACGAAGTCGCGAACTTTTGAATCGTCTGCTGACGATCCGTAATATCGGAGGCAATCTTCAAAACACCGATTACTTCCGTTCCATCGTAAATTGGCATATAGGTTGCTTCTAGCCAAATCGATTGACCATGCGCATCGATGCGTTCAATTTTATCTGCCGCACTGAAGCCACTGAACAGCTTCTGCCAAAATGCTTGGTAACTGTCACTCATTGCAAACTCCGTCGTGCAGAAGAGATGATGCTGCATCCCGATCATCTCTTCTCGTTTATACTTCATCGTCTTTGCGAACAAACCATTGACATCGACGACACGACGTTGCCGATCGAATCGAATCATCGCGACGTTATCTCGCAGGGAGGCTAAAATTTCTTGGGATCCTAGGTCGGTTGAAAGTTGGGTGGTCATGATTACAAGCTCCTCTCGCCATCTACCTCCTGTTACAGGCTATCCAAGATATTACAAATCGGAATAGTATGAATTAAAGATATATGACTAAAATTTTTTTATCTTCTTTTTATATATCCAGACAACGATAGGATGAAACGTTATTTCTCTAAATATTCTTATCCTACACCTCTTTTTTAAACTTGTCTTTTTCTTCCGACCTGCTATACTCAAATCAAAACTTATTAAACTTTTTTAATAAGTGATTTAGATTGGAGGTCTTTGTTTGACTGAACTCATTTCACTTACACGTCACGCTTTTTTAGTCGACCATCTGGATACGATCCCTGCGATTCGTCAAGTCTTGGATGTCAGTTTTCCGACTGCAAGCAAACAGATCGATCAGATGATCGCTGCTCGGGAAATTGAAGAGACACCACTTGAATTGGTTCGCGGAGGGCGTCCGGCAAAACGGTATCGCTATCGCGCGGATCGCTTCCACGGACTCGCTCTATATCTCGAACGCACGTATCTGCAGTATCGCATCCACGACGTCGGTGGACATCTGATCGCAACGGATCGGTTGACGTTCGATTCGTCGGATCATGTATCTGTTTTATCGAAAACGCTGACAACATTACTCGACGATCATCCACATATTCAAACGCTTGCAATTGGTGTCGCTGGTGCCGTTGATACAACCGGCACGATCCTATTCGCCCCAGATTATCCGACGCTAGACGGTCGCCCCTTGCAACAAGAACTGACGGAACGGTTCGGGCGACCCGTCGTCGTCGAAAATGACATGAATGCAGCGGTTCGTGCGCAAGCTCCTGCCAACGAGACGACCGTCTATATGTATCTCGGTACGAACGGACCGGGAGCCGGCGTCGCCGTTTCCGGTCATGTCGTCCGCGGAGCGCATCACTTTGCTGGTGAGATCTCGTTCATTCCGTTTGACGAGAAACGAAATGTCGGTCAAGTCCTCGCGACGACTGCGCCACACTCTGATGACTGGTATGAGGCGTTAAGTCGGATCATTCTCTCGTTTAGCGTCACCTTGAATCCAGATGCCATCTTATTTACGGAGTCCGATGTCTCGGATGACGGATTAGCACGATTGACGGATCGATGCGCCAAGCGCTTCCCGCTCGACAAATTACCTCAGTTGCGGCAAGGCGACTGGGAAACTAATTATTTAGATGGTTTGATGCAACTGGGCATCCAGTCATTCATTGAACAAATTCCGTTAGGAGGACTCACCCGATGACCCGTTTACTATTACCTTTGATTTATCTCGCTTTCATCAGTCTTGGGCTTCCGGATGCGTTACTCGGTACAGCTTGGCCCGTGATGAGGCTCGATCTCGACGCACCGCTCGACATGGCAGGTTGGCTCTTCATGACGATCGCTGCCGGAACGATCGTCTCGAGTCTGTTTAGCGGTCGTCTGATCGAACGTTATTCAACGGGTCCAATCACGGCAGCTTCTGCCAGTTTGACGGCACTGGCGTTAATTGGTTTTTACGTTGCTCCGTCCTTGATTTGGCTCTTTGTCCTTGCGATCCCGCTCGGACTGGGTGCTGGAGTCGTTGACGCGGCGCTTAATCATTTCGTCGCCACCCATTATCAAGCGCATCACATGAACTGGCTCCATTGCTTTTGGGGCATCGGTGCGACGGCTGGTCCGCTCATCATGGCTGGCGTATTGCTCGATTCCGGCTGGCGCATTGGTTACCTCGTCGTCGGTGCATTGCAACTCGTTTTGATGATCATCTTGATCGTCAGCTTACCGCTCTGGAAACGGGCTCCGAAACACATGTCTGAACAGGTTCAGACCGTAAGTACGTCGTCCGGAAAACCACGCGGATTGATCGCCGCACTCGCAGCGTTCTGTTTTTATTGTGGCGCCGAGGCGGTCGTCGGGCTGTGGGGCAGTAGTTATCTCGTCCAAGTCCGTTCCTTTTCCGTGACGTCAGCAGCGACGTGGATTTCCGTCTACTACGGAAGCATCACCGCGGGGCGTTTCATCAGTGGTTTTCTGTCGCTGCGCTGGTCGAATCGTCGTTTGATTCGTGTCGGTCAATGGACGGCATTCGTCGGAGCTACCTGTTTCATCCTCGCACCCGCTGCCTGGATGCCGCTTGGTTTCGTACTTGTCGGGCTTGGTCTCGCACCGATTTACCCGGCAATGCTCCATGAGACGCCGGTTCGCTTTGGGGAGGCCGTGGCGCAACGGCTGATGGGGGTGCAAATGGCATTCGCCTATACCGGTAGCACCTTCATGCCGCCATTGTTCGGCTGGCTTGCGACGTCCTACTCCTTATCGTTGTTCCATTGGTTTACGATCAGTCTCATCTTCTTGATGCTGGTCGCTACGGAAGGCTTGAACCGGATGTTATTCAGACAGCGATTGGCAAAAGCGTCTTGAAAAAAGGAGGAATGGAGATGAAGATTGAACATATCGCCCTCTTTGTGGCAGACCTGGAAGGGATGCGTCAATTCTACGAAACACATTTTGATGCTACGGCAGGCGAGCGGTATCATAATCCGACGAAAGGGTTCACGTCATATTTCCTAACGTTCTCGAGCGGTGCGCGTCTTGAGTTGATGCAACGGACGGACATCACGGAACGGACGATGAATGCGCTCGGTTATGCCCACCTCGCCTTTTCGCTCGGCAGCAAACAAGCGGTCGACGACTGGACGGCTCGGTTACGGGACGCCGGTATACAACACCTTGACGGTCCCCGGACGACGGGTGACGGGTATTATGAAAGTACGATCGCGGACCCGGAAGGTAATGTGATCGAGTTGACGGTCTAAGGATGAAACGAAACAATCCCTCATTCTGATTAGAGTGAGGGATTGTTTGTTTATTGATAGCTGTTCAATCGTTTTCTGCTTGTTGGTATGTCCCGTGACGAGCAGTTGTCTGACACGTATTTCATTCAGGTTATCTTTAAGCGACGATTACAAAACTCTTTCGCTGTAAACATTTGTAATGATATGCTAAAAAAAGAACCAAATTATGACTATACGTATTCATTTTAAGAGGAGGCAGTTTATGCGAAAACATCTAGGATGGATCTCGATCGGCATCGTAGTCTTTACTTTTATAACGTTCAAGTTCTTGCCTTTCAATGGCTTTTGGGGAACGAACTATATGTTAGCTGGACTATTGCTTGCGCTAGTGTGCGCCATCATAAGTCTAAGAAATACGGGGAAAATCCTTGCGTTAACATTACTCACTTCTCTATTGGTGCTTTTTATTTTTTCAGTGATCGGCTTCTTGGCACTAGCTTGAGTATTTCTAGAAGCGATTAAATTCGATTAGCTGACATCATTACGATATTTCTTCTTGAACACGTCATACGTTGCTGAATCACCGAACAGTAGGAAACAACCGCGATCATCATAGATATTCATGACGATCTTTTGATCCACGTTCACGAAAAAGACTTCCGGATAGTATGTATATGTTTGACGAAATCTTGGTTGCAGCGGTGGGAAATCCTGATGGCAGATCGCTTTGATTAAACGCTTATAATCTAATGCGTTTTTGTTCGGTAATAAAACGGCATATTCGGATACCTGCTCTTCTTCATCTATCATTTTCTCTACGAACTTTATGTTGTATTGATCTTCTCTTCTTTTTAAGTGACGGAACACTTCCGTCGCTGACTTTTGATACTTACCGCGCTCACTTCTCACATGCACGACGAAATAAAGAGACTCCTCTTCTCGGAATAGATCCTCAAACAATTCGTTTGATTTTTGGTATGCCTGTTTGAAGTATTCCTCGTTGATTTCATCTGAATTTTTCTTTAACTGATACAGGTCCTTCACTAAGTCTACGTGGAATACTAAATCCTTCTCGACAAAGGAACGATCAAATAAGTTCACCTTCCCAAAATGGTGTTGCAAGTATTGTTCGAAGTTCATTCCAAAGCTCCATTATTCTGATGAGGACAGATTAATTTAACGATCGATACAACAAGTGTAGAAAGGAGGATGAAAAGATGATCATTGATACATTATCGAAACATCCTGAACAATTAGAAGTAGTTGCCACAATGATTCATACCGAATTCGTTCAAAAGAAAAAAGGGTCGGCACCCTATGAACAAATAAAAGCCTTTTTAGACAAAAAATCAGATGAGTCGTATCCTGTGACGTTCGTTGCCTTAGATGATGTCACGTGTATCGGAACCGTCTCCCTATTTAAAAATGACTTGAACGAACGACCAGCCTATACGCCTTGGCTCGCTTCTTTATACGTTGAAAAAGTCTATCGAAATCAAGGGATCGCGCTGCAACTCATCAATCAACTAATCGTTTACGCCAAGTCACGACAGATCACAACGATCTATTTAAGAACAGAAAATGCTTCTGCGTATTATAAAAAATTAGGATGGATCTTAGTTGAGACGATTGAGACGATGAATTCACCCATGTATATTTTCGCTTATAATATTGATGACGCTTAACACGTTCTAGTGAGCGACAACAGCAACTATTAAAGCTTTACTCTTATGAGATAACAGAAAGGACGCTTTTATGAATCTCGAAATTAAAAGCTATCTTGAAATTCCGCCTGAAAAAGAAGAGCATGATGTGAATCAAACCTATCCAGGATTCGTAGAGATGACCTATACGATCGACAACGATATCTTTAACTATGCTTTTGGTCGAGCTGGCGGCTATCCTGCTGGAAAAGTCGCCTTTTGTATAGAGGGCATGCCTCTCCCCTTTAACGCACACGTGAGCGAGCTATTCCAATTTTGGCATGCGTTAATAAAAAGTGTGACCACGAATGATTTGCATGACATCGAAAAGTTCGATTGGTCACTTCCATATGAAAACGAAGAAATTTCTAACCAGTTCATTATTCGATTTTTCTATCGAAAAAAACGAGTAGAATTTCATTATCAAAATCAACTCTTGGCTACTTTTTCACTAGAGACCTATAAAAAAGCAGTCCTGCATGGGTTTTTAGATTTCATGTGGCATACGAATCTGGAGTTTGAGACGATCGTGTATGATTCGCTTGGTGAGGAGATTAATTACGCAGCGATGCGAGAAGATACAGGAGACGATTTATACACATGTCGCTACATCTTCTTACAATTCATGAGAGAACTTTATCGTCAAAAAAATGATATACAGACGTTGATTGACTTCGATTTTAAGATTAGTCGCCCTTTCTCTAAATTACATTATGATTTAAACGACTAAGGACATACTGACTTAGACGAACTTACAGTCCTTTTTTAAATCGATTCTTCGTATTCGTATAGACGCCTGCAAAAATTATAAAAAACACGAGTAGAACGAAGCCTACTATGAATAAAAACGAATATCCAGATATCTCACTGAATGCGATCAATAATAGGCTAAAGCTAATCCCATACATGATCTTCCCCATGAATTTACACAGGGCGACTTCGTCATATGTTTCCTTTTTACTTTCTGACATCGTATTATATCCTGCAAGCAATGAGGCACCCTTTCCTCTTGATAAAACGATCGCAAACACTAGCATGGGGATTAAAATCACGACATACACGATGGAATCGTTCAAGGTCGTTCGCTCCTTTCTCCTGTTTTATTAGATATCATGTTATTTATCCATTTACGTTCTATAAGCAGTCTGCGTTTCATAAAATATCATAAGTACACTACCACAGCAATATGTTGATTTAGTACATGACCGAAAGAACAATCGTATGTTGAAACTCTTAATCGTACCCATTATCTGTATCCCTTTATTGATTCTATCTGCGTGTAAGGAATAACACTCAAGTGATCAAGTAAGAGCAAAGACCGCAGAGATCAACCAAGATAGTGAGCTGAACATCGTTCTACTATATGACTCCTACCAAAAATGCTTTAGCGCTAGAGAGCGATTCCTTTTGAGTCAGAACCGCATGTAAAGCTTTCATCCTTAGTTCTTCTGGATAGCGTGTCCACTTTGTTCGATTATCAAGTGTAGAGAATACTCCCATGCGATATTTTGTCCTTCAACTATACAAGGGCGTGATTGAAACTCGAAGAGCGAGGCGATTGACTTAATCGAGTCTGTTCCATCCTCACCCATCGTGACGAAAATGATGTATTGTTTTTGACCTATCAAAATCTAGATATAGCTATAGCAAAAGCTCCCCCAAAAAGTAGACAGTTGAAATATCAAAACTGTCTACTTTTTTTGGGGAGCTTACCATTCTTATTTCATCAAGACCATTTTTCTTCAGCATCCTTCCAACAATTGTTTTTTAAATCAAGAGAGTCATCACTATCGTGTATCGTAAAGTACGATGGAAGATCAAGTGACGCTCCGCCAGCTTTTTCCCAGCACAATCTGAACCATTGTGCAAAAACGTTTTGTTCTTGTGGAATTAACTTTTCTTCATTTTGCTCATGAAACTCAAAAAAAACATCGAGTTGACTGTCGTTCATTTGATGATATTCGACTTCTTGTAATACATCTTCGCTCCCAGCAAAAACAGTTGAATCGTTTCCTTCGTTAAATACTTCATTTGCTTCTTTATCCATTGAGAACATGATGACCGAAAGTTCGAATCTAGTCGGTTCAATGAATGCTGTGAAGTCCAGTACTTCGATGTCCTTAGAGAACGGATAAGAAAAGATTTTCTGGAGTTGGTCCTCCACTAAAACTGACTGCTTTTCAAGATGGATCTTAATTGAATCAATATAGTTTTCGACTGTAAACATAATAAGTACCTCCAAGCATGAATCTATCAATTTATGTTATTAATTCGTCAGCCTTGCTTCATGTTTTCATCGTGTTTCTCTTGAAGTCGTCTCTCTAGAACTAATACGTATATTACAGCAACCAATACTCCAATTATTCCCGGCAAAACAGCAACGATGGGATCCTTCAAATATGCGAATGGAATTACATACGTAAACAACAACTTGATCCCATATGAAACCAACACGGACGTCAGTAAAACTAAAGTTATAGTCCGCTTTTCGATATTCCCAAAAAATTGATGTCTTTGTTTCTCTGCTTTATGTATACCGAGCCAAGATAACATCTTCAAATCTCCTTTATTCATAGCTAATAGTTGACAATCATCACTCTACCATACGACCTTCTATTTGTATTAAAAAGTAAGTTTACTTTGATGATTTTCACCAAAAATGCTTATCAATATAAAAAAACTAACCTAATCAAAATTTACGATACGTATAAGAGGATGATTCATAGTTATCATTAAGTAAGTGAGATAGGATGACAGACGTTTAGAAGAGAGACGTACACCTTTAATTGTTTGAATAACATCCCATTTTTTGTATACTGATAATGGAATTTATACAAATAAAAGGAGGTCTTCTCTTGAGAGCAAAACTCGGCTGGATTTCTATCGGATTAATGATTCTTACTTTCTTGGTGCTTTTTACATTCCCGATTAATGGATTTTGGGGCGACGCCATCCTCATTGGTGGTCTGGTCCTTGCTTTATTAGCTGCTATCTTTAGTAATCGAGGTATAGGCAAAATGTTAGCTTTTATTTTAATGATAGTTCTTTTAATTTTATTTGTACTATCTGTCTTGAATTTTTTAGGGATTTTCGCATAAAATCGTATCGTTCAAACAAGATATCGAATGTCTAAGCTTTTAAAAGATGTGACAGTCCAATAAGAACGCTCCCTCAGAGTATATGTAAGAGAGAAAACATTCTTATATATCCAATAGATCGTCACGCAATCATTTCAGCATAACTTTATCTGAGAGTATGCTCTTCACATTCTCTATTATATCTTCGGTTGCTTTTGGCGTTTTGACCTTCTAGATTGAAAGTATTTACTTTTTCGCTTCAAACGTCAGTTTTTTTAATGCACCTTCTCCTCTTTACTCAAGAATCAATTTAAACTTTCCTTCATGAATGACATCTGAAACTGGTGTTAATGAAAACTCTTGCAGTGTCTGCTCAGATTTTTTTTGTCGGAAATCTGCCATTAACTCCGTTCCTAAACTGTAAACAGTTAATCGAGGGACATCCTTCGCTTCACTTCCAGTGCTAAGTTCTTCGTAGCTTAAGGAGTTGTTCTTAACCTGTTCGAGTATCTTCTTTTTATCGCTGAAAGCCATCTTCTCTGTTTCTATAGGGGGCGCTTTAGGATAAAGTTCCTTCGCAAACACCTCCGCTTTACCTTCGAATATGAGATAGTCGATGGAACTTGGTTGTCTGATTTCAGGATGTTCGTTCACTACGGAATGATTATACTCATGCGCAACAACGTACTCCAGTATCTCATGCGTATACTCTTCACCTAACATAATCACCATACTACCATCGCTCATCGTAGAACCAATCAGCCCGCTCGTCGCCTTTGCGGCGTATCGATGCTCTTCCGATAATGGTAGCATCAGGATAATCTTATCTTTACCAGGAAGGTGGTCAGCTGATTTTCGGAGTGCCTCATGAACAGCTTTCATATTTTCTTTCTCTTCATGCATCAAACGTTTCGTCAATCTTTTTAAATCGTTCAAATAGGAAGTGGCGGAAAACACGTCATTGAACCCCTTGAAATCAAGAAAGATATCCTGCTCTTTCTGAATGCGATCCAGTTCCCGACGGACGGTTTTATCAAAGATTCGCTGTAGGTCCTCGTCCGTGACGTTTGTGTCCTTCATCTTTTTCTGAACTTTTGTGATGTAGTCGATATAGGCTGGGTACAACGTGATGATTTTTGCATGCTGGTCTTTTGCTAGTTCAACTTCTCGAATAGTGGACTTTGGTTTCTCAGTCGACTGCGTCGGTTGGAATGTACATCCTGATACACAACAAATGAGTATTGATAAAAAGAACGCTACACGTATTCTCAAAATTATTTACCACCTTATTGTTTGAAATGATTGTATCGTATAATGCTTATAAAATAATTATATAGATTTATTTTCCATCTATCCATAAAAAAGTAAGTTTTAGTTTATTCATAGACCATTTTTAAGAACCGATAACGTTATCTACGTATACATTTGTTTTTCTAAAATTCTCATCGTTTGAAGTGATTAGCATATTAGTTGGGTGGAGTGGTACGATTCAAAATTATTTACAGATCGATCAACATCAGTTTTCGCAAGCCTTACAGCATTCCATTCCAAATGATGCCTATCGTGTCATTTTGACGAGAAATCGAGATGGATTAATTATTTATATTCTTGAAAAACCTGAGTTAGAAGAAACATGGCATACACTTAAACACGTGTTACGTATTGAAAAACTAATATAACGTTCATCAAAAAAGTCTACATCTTGTACAGATGCAGACTTTTTTGATGAAATTTAGATGCCCATCAGTTTATTCCTTTCGTATAAAATTATCTTAATAAATTCGTCTGAATCGAAAAGAATTTTCCTTTGCATCAATTTTTATCTATTAATTCCTGATTATACGTACTACCATCTATTCAGCGATGAATGCGAGCATGACAGTGCGGACAAATTGCTGCGACATGTTCAGTATGATCAGGGTCACCATCCGAAAATTTATACATGTGACGCACTTCAAGTGATGATCCGGAACTCGCTTCAAATAGTTCAGATCGTCCATATACTTCGCATATTCCTGCCGCTCTCTTTCATGCATATACTTTAATCGCTTCTGATTGTTTTCTGACCTTTATTTGTTTGACTTGAAATCGACTCATCTCTTGTCGACGTATCTTGAAGAGCCATATTTTTAAATTTTCAAGCGAATCTTCAATTATTACACTACTCTTCAAATGACGTTCCGACTCGAACTGATCATGCTTCATAATCGTAGCTGATCCAAAAACAAATTGGATGATCTCCCGTGAATGACCGTCACGATCGAGCACTTGTTTCAGTTCATAATCCATTAACGTTAGCTGATCATCAAATTGATATAAACCATTTTGTTCCTGATGAAAAAGTAACATATCTTTTGAATGATTGACATGATCACGTATCGCTTTAATCTCAAACAGATTAAATCTTATCATCTGCCGATATGGACAGACGTAAAGACGAACTTATCATAACGATGGCGTGAAAACGAATACTCGAACGGTTTTCCGTTACCAAGGAATACGACTTGCTCTACTTCGATGACAGGATCGGTCTCCTCGTTCCCGAGATATTCATGATCCCATTGATTCGGCTTGTCTGCCCGAATCATCTTATGCGAGCTCGTGATCGTATAACCGAGTTCTTCTTGGATATACCGGTAAATCGAACTATCAAGAACTTCTCGCGTCACTCCGGTAATTAATGAAGACGGCATAAACGTGTGTTCGATCACGTATGGTTCGTCGTCAACATATCGAACACGCCGTATCTCATAAACGGGATCGGTCTTCTCTATCATCAGATGGCGTGCGACCTCGGCTTCCGGAAAACGAACCTCGAACTGAAGAACTTCACTTCTGACAGCCCGCTCTCCGAGCAGCTTTGTCAACCCTTGTGACTCTTTGTTTAATACATTGATTCTTCCTTGGGAAAAGCTTGACGGTAAAATGAACGTCCCTTGTCCTCGTTGTCGATAGATGATCCCCTCGAGTACAAGGATTTCTAAAGCGCGTTTCATGGTCATCCGGCTGACCTCAAACTCTTCTGCTAGTTGAATCTCGTCTGGCATCGCTTCTTCCACATTGTATCCGCCATTCAGAATCCGTTCTCGTAATTCATCTGCAATTTTTTCATACTTTGGTTTCTTTTTATTAGACATGACAACACCCCATGTATAGACATATACATATAATATAACAAAAAATAAGGATCAGGGCTAGATATACCCTGATCCTCTCTTTTTATCCTTCGAATCCATTTTCTTCGATGAGATGCTTGAACCAGTAACCACTCTTTTTTACTGTACGCGTTTGATTCGTCAAATCGACACCGACGAAACCATATCGGTTCTTATAGGCATTACTCCACGACCAATTGTCCATGAACGTCCAAAGGTGATATCCTTTGACGTTCGATCCTTCCTCTAATGCGTGATGCACCCATTTCAAATGTTCCGCGATGAAGTCAATCCGGTAATCATCCTGGATACTACCGTCCGTGTCTCGGTAGCGTTCTTCTCCTTCCACTCCCATCCCGTTTTCTGAAATGAAGCACTCGATGTTTCCATAATTCTCACGTAAGTTCGTCAGGATGTCATACACACCCTTTTCGTAAATTTCCCAACCACGATGTCGATTCATCTTGCGTCCCGGCATTTCATAATAATCGAAAAGATGCTCTGGCATGAACGGTGCTTTCGGATTCGGAAGATGTTCTTTTACTTTGATACGTCTCGGCTGATAGTAGTTGATGCCGAGGATATCAACGGTGTACGTCTCGATTTTTTTTCGGTCCGTTTCACCCATCGCCGGGAGGGCATCCTGCTCTTTTAACAGTTCGATTAATTCAGCAGGGAAAGTACCTAAAACGGACGGATCGAGGAAAGAACGATTGAACAAGATGTCCGCTAGATACGCTGCTTGTCGATCCGCTTCATTTTGACTTCTCGGATAAGAGGGAGTCAGGTTGAGAATAATCCCGATTTTTCCTGTTTGTCGTGTATCTCTGTATGCTTCGATTGCAAGGGCACTTGATAGAATCGAATGATAGGCGACCTGGACCGCTCGTTTAAAATCTACGACGTTCGGATAATGAAAATCGTACAAGTAACCCCCCTCGACCGGGACGATTGGTTCGTTATGGGTGAACCATTTGCCGACACGGTCACCGAACAGTTTAAAGCAGGTTTTGGCATACGCAACATAATGCATCACGACTTCCCTGCTCTCCCATCCTCCCTTTTCTTGTAAGGCAAGCGGCATATCAAAATGATATAAATTAACGAACGGTTCGATCCCTGCTTCAATCAACTCGTCAATGACACGATTGTAGAAATCGACCGCTTCCGGATTGATGGTTCCTTCTCCCTTTGGAAATAGACGCGACCAAGAAATCGATAGTCGAAACGAATTGTGCCCGAGCTCCTTCATCAAGGCGATGTCTTGTTTGTATTGATAGTAAAAATCAGATGCTACTGAAGCACTGACACCATCAAAGAAGCGGTTCGGTTCGACCTCGTACCAGTAATCCCAAATGTTCGGACCTTTTCCACCTTCATAGGCGGCTCCTTCCATTTGTGTCGCAGAGGCAGCTGTTCCCCACCAGAAATCCGTCGGAAAATCATACTTTTTAATCGTAGTCGTCTTTTTCTCTATCTGATTCATCATTAGCACATCCTATCTCTCATTTTTCACTCATCCGGTAAGCGTTATCCGATCTGTTGATTTTTCTCTTGTGTAGTATTCGCTTCCTCCCGTTCTTTTTTCAAATTCAAACGGTCAATGAAGACGAGGAACGGGAACCAGACTGCCATGATGATTGCAAAGTTGACTAATTGTAGCAATCCACCTGCTAACGAATTGGTTGCCATCATTCCACTGATAAACATCGGGACAGTCCACGGTACCGCAACACCGGTCGGAGGTGGGACGATCCCTGTTGACATCGCGAAGTACGTCACCGTCACCGTAATCAGCGGTGCGACGATCCATGGAATCATGATCAATGGGTTCATGACGATAGGAAGTCCAAAGATCATGGGTTCATTAACGTTGAAAATACCAGGTCCAATTGACAGTTTTCCGATTTGTTTCATTTGTTTCGATCGCATGAATAACAAGATGGCAACAACGACAGCGAGTGTTGAACCGGAACCCCCGATTCCAACCGTATAGATTTCAATGAATTGTTTACTGATGATGTTCGGGATTTCTCCGTTCGACGTGTACGCATTCAAGTTTTCAAGAGAGAGTGTGTTCCAAATCGGGTCCATAACCGAGTTGACGATGACTTGTCCGTGCAGTCCGAAAAACCAGAACAGTTGCACGAAGAAGATGGCGATTAACGTCGGGAAGAGTCCGTTCCCTAGATTAACAAGTGGTTTTTGAACAAGATTGAAGATGAGATCGTGTAAGTTCGTATCTAACAGTGAAGTGACGGCAATGTTAATGCCAAGGAATACGGTGAGCGTAAGTAATGCCGGGACGAGTGCTGAGAATGATTTGGCGACAGCTGTCGGCACACCGGCAGGCATTTTGATCGTCCAGTTTTTTTGAACGATGAAGCGATAGATCTCTCCTGCTATGAATCCCGTGATCATGGCTAGGAACATGCCTTTTGCGCCGAGACGGTCGAGCGGAATGACATTGCCGACTGGATCGGCGACATTTTCGACTGAAACAAAGAAAGGAGTAAGTAATAAAAACGAAACAAGTGCGATGACGCCACCGAAAACAGCTTCGACCTCATAACTTTTAGACAGATAATAACCGATACCGAATACGACGAACAATGACATGATGCCCATTGTGGCGGATGGAGCGTTTCCAAGTGATGTCTTAAAGGCATCTAGTACACCCGGAGACATGAACTTATCAAGGAACGGTAAATTCGCGACGACGACAATTAAGGAACCAAACATCGTAATCGGAAAAGCAAGCATGAATGCATCACGTAATGTCTGCAAATATCGACTATTGTTTAAAAATGCCGCCATCGGCATCAAAAAACGACTTAGCAAATCAAACCACTTACTATTCTCAGTCATCTTAAACACTCCTTATCATTTTTTTGAAAACTTATGTTCCATGAGTTCGATGAGTCCGGTCGTTAAATCAAGCATCGTCTGCGTCGACATCAGATGATCTTCTGCATGCAATAACAATAAGGAGAGCGTCGTTGGCTCACCGTTTGCTTCCTTTTGGACCTGACTAAAGTGAACTTGATGCGCTTCTTGTAATTGCGATCTTGCATTTGATAATAATTGGTCGAAGTCTTCAAACGTGCCATCTTTATACACTTCGATCGCTTCACGAATCGTACTTCTCGCATTTCCACTGTGTAAGATCATCGTGAACGCGATTTGCTCCATCGTATGTTCATTCGCCTGCATATCGATCACCCCATCAACTTCACAGCTTGTTCGTAAGCTGCTTTTCCGTCTGCCATTCCATACGCCATCATATCGATGACTTCGACCGGTTTGTCTGTCGCTTGCTGAAATTTTGATAATAGAAATCGCATTTGTGGTCCAATCAAGATGACATCTGCACCAGACATCTCCTTCATCGCCTGATCTTGTCCGACTGCCCAAATTTTAGCTTCTTCTCCGATTCCCTTCGCATGTTCTTGCATCTTCGACACCAAAATGCTCGTCGACATTCCTGAACTACACGCCAACATGATTTTTCTCATCTACAATCTCCTCCTTTTTTGTAATCGCTTACACATTTGATTATACGGATTAATTTTATCATGTCTATACTTGATAATTAATTTGTTTATTTTTATTTTATAAAAGTGTAGAGTTGTTATTGAAAATAAGATGAAGGAGGAATTTGTATGACAAAACCGATTTATCTTACTGCCCTTTCAAAAGAACGAATTTGGGGCGGACAGAAGCTTCAAGAGTATGGATTTTCGATACCTAAAGAACAACGGACGGGAGAAGTCTGGACAGTAGCAAGTCATCCAAACGGCATGTCACGCGTCCAGACTGGACCAATGACGGGACTCACCTTAGAAGAACTATGGTCAAATCACCCTGAATTTTTTGGTATGGAGACCGACTCTGATTTTCCACTATTGGTAAAATGGATCGATGCTTCGGAGGATTTATCCGTTCAAGTCCATCCAAACGACAAGGATGCCAATCGTTATGAAAAGCAGCCATTTGGTAAAAATGAATGCTGGTACATCTTAGATTGTCCAGAAGACGCCGTCCTTATCTATGGTCATTCGTTAACCTCCTCAAACAACTTTGATGAGACCATTCATCAGGGTACTTTATTGCAGTCTCTTCAGCATGTGCCAATCGCTAAAGGTGATTTTATCTATGTACCTGCTGGCACAATGCACGCATTGACAAAAGGCTGTGTCGTCCTTGAAATTCAACAAAATTCAGATACGACCTATCGACTATTTGATTACGACCGGTCTGATCCGGTGACGGGAAAGGTACGCCCGCTTCATCTTGAACAAGCCCGTCGTGTCATTCGTTTTCCTCATTTCCAGTACACGGAACCTGCCGTCATGCTCACTCCTTTTCGTAAAAGATTGACACAAACACCCGACTTCTTTGTCGAAGAGTGGACGATCAGGCAGACATATACTTTAGAAGCAAGCTGTCTGTTTCGTGTCATCACGGTCATCGAAGGTACGATTGAATTGGAGCACGTCCTCCTGTCTGTCGGAGCGACTGCGATTCTTCCGGCAAATAGCACCTTTCTCATCCAAGGAAACGGTCTCGTCTTGATCACTGGTCCTTCTCTTAAAATGACAACGCCTCATCGAATCGGTATCGACCTCGGTGGAACGCAAACACGTGTCGCTGTAATCGATCAACATAAAATCGTTAAACAATTGTCGTTTCCGACCAATCCTACGGCAGGTCCATCCCAGACGCTTTCAAATATTGAGTACGCCATTAAAGTTTTTTCAGAGGAATTTCACCTGTCGAACATCGGAATTGCCGCGCCTGGTCCACTCGATACGAAGAATGGACTTCTGTTATCTCCACCAAATTTACCAGGATGGGATAAAGTCGACTTGATTACCCCACTTTCCTCCGCATTCGACTTACCCGTCTTTCTCGAGAACGATGCCAATGCCGCGGCTCTTGGTGAAGCGTTATACGGTGCGGGACGTCACTCATCATCTGTCTACTATGTTACCGTCAGTACAGGAATCGGTGGAGGTTATGTCTATAAGAAACAACTGATCCGTGGAGCAAATGGATACGCTGGTGAGATTGGCAATACGATTATCGACTCATCGGGTCCACTGCATCCTGTGTTGAACAAAGGTTCTCTCGAAGGATATGCCAGTGGTACAGCACTACAATCACGCGCTTCAAATCGCCATGTCTCATCCATCGAGCGATTACTCGCCCATCCGCAAGAGAGGGATCGTTTTACTAATCATTTAGCAACTGGACTTGCAAATATCATTCACACGATTGATCCGGAAATTATCGTCGTTGGAGGAGGTGTTACGGAATCTGCTGATTTATACTGGGAAGCGTTACTGGAACGTGTTCGCGAACTCGTATATCCGTCCCTTCGTTCAAAGGTCGATATCCGTCCCTTCGTTCAAAGGTCGATATCCGTCTTGCCGAATTGAAAGGACAGGCAGGCGTCATCGGAGCTGCTGCTCTAGATGAAGTAGAGTAAGCAACACATCACTTACCTTATTTAATCAAAGCAAAGAGGGTGATCCATTCCGTTATTGAAATGGATCACCCTCTTTGTATACATCCTATCTATTCGAATATAGCTATTTTTTAGAGCAGCGAATTGCTAAAAATGACTTCAGCTCGTTCTCAATCCGTTTTGGGTTTAAGGAAGAACAGAAAAATGTTAAATACCAAAAAAAGACCAAGCAGTACCCACAAGACAGAATAAAATGCTGTATTCGGAACGAACAAATAATCTATCAATAGCACGATTAAAAAGAGAATATATCCAACAAAATATACTTTTTTCTTACGCGGATCCATCGTCTCATCTCCTTTATACATATGAGTGTTCTGTCGATTACTTCATATTTTTAATAATCACTACAGTTAAAACAAGAGACGGGATGAAACAAATCAGTAGATCCGAGAGTGAGATCGAGAGTGAAGTAGGATGAATCAGCATCTCTATCCCTTTAAAAATGGCACCGAGTACAACAAGTAAAGATAGGAGAACCGGAACGAAATTACGCATCCATCTAGGAATACTCAGCCAGATACGTAAGATCTTTTGTGTTTTATCATCCATGTCATTCACCTCTTTTACAATTTTACATAAATTAGTATATCATACGTATGATTTTTGTGAAAAAATGTCGAAGTCACGTGTCGATTGAATCTCCTCCTCCACGTACAAAAGCAGTAAAAAAGACACTTACACATCATGTAAGCTTCTGTTTTACTGCTTTATAGGATACAGATCAATGTCTCTTCCCCTGCTACTTTGAACTAATTGATCACACCTTCTGCACTACAATAAAACTCGAGAGGAATGTTGTGTGTGGAAGAAATACCATGTTGAATGAATTCTCCACCGACCGTCACATCGTATGTTCTTCCACCATCCATCAAATTAGCGGTATAGCCAAGCTGTCTCCATGTCCCCTTACTCGATGAAGCGGTTGACGTCATAGACGTGATGGTTTTAAAGACTTGCCTTTCTGCCTCCTCACGAAGTGCGGTATCAAATGTACCAGTGATCGAAATGGCAAATGTTGTTCCCTTCGCATGAATCGTTTTTGATTTAGATGTGGATTCTTTCTTTGAGAAATCGAACGTCGATGCGAACTTTACTTTGACTCGATCTTCCGCTATCTTTCGAAAACGGTTCGGCGCTACCCAATCATTTTCCTTAAAGGATTTTTGGTCGACGAGTTCTAAATCTGTATCTGGATGATGCGAATTAATAGTACGAAGAATAACCGCATACTGCTGATAATATTGGTTTTTTTGTTGTGGAGTCAGCGCCTTCTGTTTTCCCTCTGCAAATGCCTCGTACATAAAGGGGCTGGTTAAGGTAACACTCAATGCTGTTAAGAACGTCATCGTTTTACGCTTCATTTTTTTCCACTCACTTTTTTTTAGATTATGTAATATATTCTCAAATTATCACGTTATTTGTTCTTTTCCTATACTTTCACCGTCTGTTTTTCTATTCTTACTCACACTTTAATTTTATAGTTATTTTCGAATTGAGATTTATGAATTCAGCGTGATGTGAGCAACTAAGGCTATTATCTATTCACAGATTCTGTGATGAGGAAGTTAAAGTTATTTGCTCCTTTTGCCAATCATTCCTTTATATTGATGTACGAAATGAACTGCAGTACCTTTCTTTTCTGGTCATTAAAAAAACGACCTCTTTTGAGATCGTCTTCCTTTAGAAAATATGTACGCTTTCCATCATAGTGTATCGTGGACTCGCATCCGTTCTAGTTCTTTTTCTTGCTTCTTTTTAAAAGATTTCCGCCCATTTGACCATTCAACTGAAAGTACAATCCAACCGAATCCTAAAATTAATACATAAGCTAGAAAACTATTGTACCCACCATTGAGGTATCGCCACGTCATGACAATTGTCAATAAAAGCGGCATAATGACGCCAAGATACGGATTATTTCGACTCGATAATAGTTGCTGTAATCCTAATCCAACGGTGATGAATAAAGCAGAAATGATAAAGTTCATTCGTTGTTACCCCTCTCAAGTCGATATTTTTCGATGATTTTTTTGGCATCTTCAATCGTGATGCGGTCCTCGATGGCCATTTGTTTAATGTATGCGATGAACGGTTCATTCTCGATTTTCTCATTCACTTCGATTTTCTGAATGATCCGATCGACGCGAATCCGGACTGTGGGATAGGAGACATCATAATGTTTCGCCAGTTCTTTCAAAGAACCCGAGCTTATGATGAATTTTTTAACGAATTCCATCTCTTCCAATTCTAGAGATAAAACCCAATCTGGAACATCATCTTTTTTCATTTACCATTTCCCTCCCATATCACCATAATAGCATCTAATTAAATAAAGTTAAAGTATTTTTGATATTAATTAAACATTTAACCAATAAATAATTAAAATATATTCATTATTTCGCTTGTCATAGTGATTCGAGTCATGGTAGTTTAGGATTGTCAAATCGGAAAAATAAGGAAAAGGAGTGTTTTACTTGAAAAGAACATCGGAATACATATTTGCTGTCATCGGTATCGTCTTGTTTGGATCATTATGTTTAGGTGGGTTTCTATTGTCTGGATCGATTGCGGATCACGCTGGCATGCAGGAGTTGGTCGATCAATTCATCCAGGATGAGAACATTACGGATGTCACGTCTACCCAAATCCTCACATCCTTCCAACAATTCTTCTTGTACCTTGGTGCCGTCTCTCTCTTATGTACGATTGGCGGAATCGTCTCAGTCGTCCGGATTCGCAAAAACGGTTCAGCTGGAAAGATGTTAATCATCACTGCAATTCTTGGTGGGATCTTCACATTACTCGCCGGTGTCTTTGGTTCAATCGCTTACTTGATCGCCGGTATTACTAACGTCACGAAGAATAAAAAGATAGCACGGCAATACTAAACTCAAACAGAAAGGTGTGTCGAAATGTTCGCGATTACACTTCGAGAATTTAAATCGCTTTTCCAAAGTATCCGTGCCATCCTGATCATCGTCGTGTTGTTCGGTGTGACGATCGGTTCCGCTAAACTCGTCAGCCAGTTCAAAGGACAACTCAGTGATCTCGGTTTAGGTAACAATGCCTATATCATCGTTTGATGCTGCTTTTGTTCTTAGCTGCTCCTTTGTTCGTAACAAGTATTTCTCATAGTAGCGTCAATAAGGAGATGGAGTCGAAGACGATTCGTTTTCTTGCGACGAAAACGTCTCGTGAGAACATCATTTTCGGCAAATTTTTAGGCAACGTATCGTTTTGGGTCCTCTGTCTGACAGTTGCCCTCTTACTGATCGTTCCATTTTCAAAGTCGTTTCACTTCGTCGATTTGATCCAAACCATCATCTTCGTCTCTTACTTCATCGGTCTGTCGCTGTTTCTTTCAAAAGTCGTCAATAACTCCTCGATGACGATGTTCATCGGGATTTTCATCTCGATCGCGCTTCCGGTCATCGGGATGTGGAGTCTTATTTCGAAGAATGTCATCGTTGATACGTTGTCTTACTTGACGCCCTATTATTACTACACGCAAGAAAACACTGCTTACACGTACCTTGTCTTGATCCATATCGCCGTCTTCGTCATCGCGAGCTTAATGATCTTTAATAGGAGAGATTTATGATGCTAGCCCTTCGCGCAACCAATCTAACGAAACAATACGGCAATAAGACCGTCGTCAACCAGTTGAATCTCGAAATCAAACAAGGGGCCATCTTCGGCTTCCTTGGTCAAAATGGCGCCGGTAAATCCACATTCATCAATTTGATCACGGGTCTTGTCCGCCCGACATCCGGAACGTTCGAGTTACTCGGAGCACCGAACGATTCCTTGAAGGACGTCCGGACCCGAATCGGCGTCCTGCCGGATTACTCGACCTTTTACGAAAACTTCACGGCGCTCGATCACTTGAAGTATTTCAGCAAAGTCCTCGGTCTGAAGACGACAACGGACGAGTTAAAGCAACTCCTCCGTGATGTCCAACTCGAAGACGCCATCGGTGTAAAAACGAAGAACTACTCGTTCGGGATGAAAAAAAAGCTCGGGATCGCCCAAGCTCTGATCAATCGACCGGAAATCCTGTTTTTAGATGAACCGACGTCTGGCGTTGATGCCAACTCGATTCTCGGGATTCATACTTTGATCCGCAAGATTGCAGCAGACGGAACGACGATTTTCTTAACGTCCCATAACTTGGACGAGGTCGAAAAACTGTGTACGGAGATCGCGATCATGCAGGACGGAACGATTCAGACGCAAGGCACGATGGAGGAGTTACGGGAACAACATGAGAAGAACATCACCGTTCACGTAAAACATGCACCGCTCGACAATGATACACAACAACATCTGC